>Ga0172368_10007048_pt1 | contig 11884 bp, 10 predicted proteins | sample Lak11m_FD_114540 | JGI IMG/M metagenome (GOLD analysis project Ga0172368, IMG submission 114540) | Freshwater microbial communities from Kabuno Bay, South-Kivu, Congo - kab_022012_11m | ecosystem: Environmental > Aquatic > Freshwater > Lake | place: Democratic Republic of the Congo: South-Kivu...
CAAAAACCGTTGGGGGTCAGCCCTGCTTTTATTGCCACCCTGGCTGCGGCGGCTACTCTGACCTGGGTCCGCCCGGATGTGCGTAAAACCCTGGCGAAAATTGAATGGAGTGTGCTAGGTTTTTTTATCGCATTGTTTGTGTTGGTAGGTGGTCTGGAGGCTGCTGGTGTGCTCGAAGGGGTAGCGCAACTGGTGGCGCGGGTTGGAAATGCAAACCCGATTGTACTTAGCGTGAGCCTGCTCTGGCTGGTAGCGGGGCTTTCCGCCATCGTGGATAACATACCAATCACGATTGCTTTTATCCCGGTCATTCAGGGATTGGAGGCAAGCGGTGTCAATATTGTTCCGTTGTGGTGGGCGCTGGCTTTTGGCGCGGGACTGGGAGGCAACGGCACCATCATCGGCTCGACCGCCAATGTGGTGGTCGCTTCGCTATCCGAGCGCACGCACACACCAATTAATGCCTCGCTTTGGAATAAGCGAGGACTTCCAGTCATGCTTGCCACCATGGTTGTGATTACCGTGTTGTATATAATCGCTTACCGGTTCTTTGAAAGATAAATTGCATGATGGCAAAAATTGGGACTGGCAATATTCTCACGAATTACACCAGCCATGGAAGCGGTTTCCCACTAGTGTTTATCCATGGTGCATTTATGGACCACCATGTGTGGGAACACCAAATTTATCCATTTGCAAGAAAATATCAAGTGATCACATATGATCTGCGCGGACACGGCCTTTCAGGAAACGCAGGAGATCCCGATTACAGCGTTGAATTGCTCAGGGATGATTTACTGATCATGCTGAATAATCTGGAAATTTCCTGCGTCCACCTATGCGGTCTGGGACTCGGTGGGATGATTGCGCAGGATTTCGCTTCTCACTACCCAGCCCGGGTTGAGAAACTGATCCTTTGCGATACTCTTTTTTCTGCCACATACTATTGGTCAAATAATATTACTTCTCTTCTATCTACTTGGTTGCTTGGTTTGACCATGCGTTTGGTGGGCACCAATCAAGATGGTGATTTTGTCCTCAAGTTGCTCAGGTTTTTCCACGGGAAACTCCGGCGGGGTGAGACCTTTGAAACTCGTCATTACCTCGAAAAATGCCAGCACACATTCGAAATAAAAAGGACGCTGATGATTCAAGAGATGGAAATGAAGTATTGCGGCACTGAATTATCCGGAATTTATGCTCCGACACTGATCGTTGCCGGTTTAAAAGCCTCTGAAAATCATTTCCTTCAAGTGGAATTTATAAGCAATCTCATTCCTAATGTGCAGGTCCGGAATATCCGCGATGCGGGTCATATTTCCAACCTGGAAAATCCTGAAATATTCAACAACATTGCGCTCGATTTTCTTGCGTGAATTTGCCAAGGATTCAATTCTTATTCTGGACCGTGTTGTATTGATGTAATCCAAATATTTGAAAGTGATGCAGTGATTATGAAAACAAAACTTACTGAACTTTTCATAGATTTTTTTGAAAGTGAACGGGCTTCAGGAATTATCCTGCTCGCGGCAGCCATCACTTCCATCTTGATTGCCAATTCTCCATCAGGAAAAGGCTTTCTGGATTTTTGGCACATCAAAATGGGTTTTGATCTTGGTGTCTTGCACCTGCGTTATGATCTCTCGCATTGGATCAATGATGGCTTGATGGCAATTTTCTTTTTGATGATTGGCCTCGAAATTGAACGGGAAATTTATATTGGTGAGCTCTCTGACTTAAAGAACGCATCCCTGCCTATATTTGCGGCTGTAGGCGGCATGCTTGTTCCAGCCTTGATGTACATCGGTCTCAACCAGGGGAAACCAACCCAAAATGGCTTTGGCATCCCAATGGCAACTGATATTGCTTTTGCGCTTGGGGCGCTGACCCTGCTTGGGGACAAAGTACCTACTTCCATCAAGGTGTTTCTGGCGGCTTTTGCCATTATTGATGATCTGGGGGCAATGGTGGTGATTGCACTGTTCTATGCCGAAGGGTTTTCGTTATCCTACCTGCTATTGGCATTAGCGGTATTCGCATTCCTGTTGCTGATAAACCGGCGCGGGGTTGACTCCATCCCGCTCTACCTGCTAATGGGCTTATTGATGTGGTACCTGATGCTGCAGTCCGGAGTTCACGCTTCAATCGCAGGCGTACTGCTGGCTTTTGCTATCCCATTCCGGGATGCAAGCTCACATTCCCCTTCGCATAAATTACTTCATTTTTTGAACAAACCTGTTGCGCTGCTCGTCATGCCAATTTTTGCATTAGCCAACACCGGTATCCTGGTTTCCGGGAATTTTCTGCAGGATATCGTTACATATAATACTGTCGGTATCTTTGGCGGGTTATTGGTTGGCAAGCCATTAGGAATCATCATGTTTGCGTTCCTGGCAATAAAGCTTGGTCTGGCAAAGCTACCTGAAGATGTGGGTTACACAGAACTTCTCGGCATCGGTTTTTTGGGTGGGATTGGATTCACCATGTCCATTTTCATCACCATCCTTGCCTTTGGCGAAACAGCCGTTGCGCAAAACTCAAAAATTGCCATCCTGCTCGGGTCTTTTTCGTCCGGAGCTCTTGGCCTTTTAATCCTAAAACGCAGGTATTCCAGTACTTTATTGGATCCCAAAAAGGAGAAATTATGACCAAAACGGTTGTTGCCGCTGTATGGATCGAGTTAGTGTATGTGGTTTGAGTGATTAATATCTTACGGCTGGCATAAAGCGCTGGCTGGCGTAAGATTATTTTTGACTTGGCAGCATCCATTTTAGCGATGAAGGAATGCCCCCTGAGCGAAAAAGGAGATGTGGAGTGGGTGCATGCTGCCGGGCTTTGGAATGCTTTTTGAGCAACACTGCGAATAGCGGAGTGTTTTGCAAAGCTCATGTTTAATGAAAAAGGTGTACAGAGTAGCGTGAACCCCGATCCTGGTCATCGACCGCAAAGGCCAGGCTCACCCGATGCCGTTTGGCGTCAAGAGTGCGGATGATCTGGCAAAATTCATTGAACCTTTCCTGAAGGAAGGGATGTAGAAACAAAACCGATGCGCCCCAAATCCAAAGGATTTGGGGCGCATCGGCAAATATTGATGGGATTGGCGGGTTGATGGTGCCAGGATTCGCCGATTATTGTTTCGCGGCTCTTACGCCCGCGAAATTTATGCCGCTTTTTCACCCAGGCCCAGTGTGAGCAGGGCGGCGCACAGGGCCAGGCCGGCGGTGAGCATGAAGACAGGCGGCCAGCCGACCTGGTCGGCCAGCGGGCCGCACAACAGGGTGCCCAGGGCGCCGACCGAAAAGATGAAACCCAGGGTCAGCCCGGAGGCGGTGGCCATGCCCATCGGCAAGGCGCGCTGAGCCAGCACCACCACAATGCTGTGGACCGAACCGGTCAACATGCCGGAGAGCGGCACCAGCAGGTAGAGCCAGGGCGACCAACCTATCTGCGAGATGATCGCGAGGGGGAGGGCCGCCAGCAGCAGCACACTCATGGCAACCCGTTGTTTGCCGTATTTATCGGCCAGGGTCCCGCCCATGATGTTGCCGATGGCCGAGCCGCCCATGAACAACCCTGAGATGATGCCATAGGTGACCGCCGTCTGGCCCAGGTCGTGCACGTATTTGGGCACAAAGGTGATCATGTTCTGTTGTGCCCAGGCCTGCATGCCTCCCACCAGTGCCAGCAGGATGACGTAACGACGGTCGAAGGCCACCACCGACTGCGCGGCTTCGGACTTTTTGTGTTCGGCAAGGGCCGCGTGACGGTCGCGCAGCTGCCAGCCGGTGTTCAGGCCAACCGGCAGGAGCAGAAGCGCTATCCCGAGCAGGCCGATATCGCCGAATCGATCCAGCAGCGGGCCGCTGATGATGGGTCCAAGGAAATATCCAAACTGGCCGGTAAAGAAGAACATGGAGGCCGAGGTGGTCTCGCGCCCGGCGTACAGGTCACGGCCAACCAGGGTGGCTTCCATGGTGCCGGCCGGGTGGAAGGCAGCCGAGCCGAGGCTGGCCAGGATCAGGAAAGCGATGGAGAGGGGACCGGTGATGAGCATGGCAAGCGCAAAAAACAGGCCCATCCAGGCGATCCCGAGCGCAGCCAGCCAGCGGGTGCCAACCCGGTCCGCCAGCCAGCCAAAAACCGGTTGGGAGGCGGAAGCCGCCCAGACATAACCGGTGCTGATGGCAGCCAGGGTGGTGTTGGTCAGGCCGAGCGAGGCGCTCAGGAAGGTGAGCGAGATTGGGCGGGTGCCGTTCAGCAGGTCGACACTGAAATGACCGAGCGCCACGGACGAGAAGACGCCGTTGTTGAGGATGCTGAAGGGGGAGGCGGGTTTACCGGTAGAGATTATTTTGCTGGATGTAGTCATATACGCTCGCGGGCAGATAGTACCGGTAATGTCCTCCGCTGGCAATGCGCTGGCGGATGGTTGATGAGGATATTTCCAACTGGGGGGTTTCAAAGAAGCGCAGTTTGCGGGTCAGTCCGGGCAGGCTGGCTTCAAGGGCCGGCATATCCACCACGCTGCCAGGGCGGCGCATGACCCCGAGCGAATGGACGGCGGTGATCAATTCGCGCGGTTTGTACCAACCTGGCAGGTCTCGCAGGGAATCGCCGCCCACCAGCAATACCAGGTAGGAACGCGGGAATTTGGACTGCAGGATATCCACGGTTTCGAGGGTGTAATGCGGGCCGGGGCGGTCGAGTTCAACTGTCGACAGCTCAAAACCAGGCTGGGATGCGATGGCGCGCCTGACCATATCCAGTCTCAGGCGGGTTTCGGAGATGGGGTTGCCAGGTTTGTGGGGTGGTTGGGGGGTCAGCACCCACAGCACCTTGCTGAGCTGCAGCTGCTGCAGGGCTTCAGCGGCTAATATGAGGTGGCCGAGATGGGGCGGGTCAAATGTGCCGCCGAAAATACCGATCGATTCAGACATGCCAGCAGTATACCCGATACAGGGGTTGGCTGGCTACTGAAGGAATGGGAAGTGCCTAAAACATGGGTAAAAACTCTCATAGAAAGTTGAATGGTTTTTTTTATTGATTTTTCCAAAAGGGCATTGGAAAAATCAACGTGCGGGGCAACCCACCGATTGACGGGCAACCGGGTAGAATGAGTCCGGGTTGTGATGATTGAATCTGGACTTCATTTATTGGATACGTAAATTCAATACCCACGATATAGCCACTCCAGGAATGGATGAGCTTATTCTTTCCTGACGATATCGACCGAAATCTCCACCGCCGGGATCGTTCCCCTGTTCTCGAGCCAGTGCAGGGTGTTCCTGTCCTCAGGCCAGCCGACTCCCGGCCCATAGTCCGTGGCGACTCCATCGCGATGGTCAGTGATCGTTCCTTGCAGGATGTAGACGGTACCCGGTCTGTCTTTATGATCGTGAAGCGGGCCGAAGACGCCGCCTGGCTCGAAGGTGATCATACGCATTCGAAGTTGGCGCCCTGCCATGCCCTCAATCTCGGGACCAAGGTCAACCGTTGATAGTAACTTGACCGTAACACCTTCCGTCGCATGTGCCGACTGTTCGTGGCTCATTGTGCTCTCCTTTCTGTGCTTTCAGCGTCTGACTGTGACCAGGCAGCCCGCAGATCATTATAGAAGATGTCATTGCCGTGATCACGGAATTTTAATATTTTTGATCCAAAATGGCATCTCAATTACGTTAACGCCGGGAAAAGGCCGATCAAATCCCGCCCACGGTGTTTTTCAGGGGATTGATGACCTGATCAAGTGAACGTATATTATTCAGAGCGCAGGGCTTCCATCGGGTGCAGGTTGGCCGCGCGGTAGGCCGGGTAGATGCCAAAGAACAGGCCAATCGCCACGGCGAAGAAGAAGGAAAGCATGATGGAGGATATGGTCACCTGGGCTGTGATCAGACCCAACACTGTCACTACAGTGGCGATGCCCGCCCCGAGTATGATGCCGATGATGCCGCCGGTGATGCTGAGGGTCATGGTCTCGATCAGGAACTGGAACAGGATATGATCCTTGCGCGCGCCGACTGCCTTGCGCAGGCCGATCTCGCGTGTGCGTTCGCTGACGGAAACCAGGGTGATGTTCATAATGCCGATGCCGCCCACCAGAAGCGAGAGGGCCGCGATGGCACCCAGGAAGGTGGTCAGGGTGGTTGTCACGCTTGTCAGGGTCGAGAGCAGGGCAGCCTGGTTCTGGATGCGGAAGTCATCGGCCACACCGGCAGCCAGCCTGTGCTGGTGGCGCAGGACAAAGGTGATCTGCGAGGAGACTGAATCGACCGTATCAGCCGAGCTGGCAGAAACTGCGATGACATTGACCAGTTCGTTTCCGTTTGCGATGGCATTGGCGCCGAACAGTTTACTGTAACCGGTCTCGAGCGGGATCATGACGATGTCATCTTCATTGGTGAAGCCGGAAGACCCTTTTGATTTGAGCGTGCCGACGATGGTAAAGGTTACATTATTGATCTTGATGCTCTGCCCAAGCGGGCTGCCGCTCGGGAACAGATCCTGGGCGGTGGTGGCGCCGATGACTGCCACCGGATTCTGCCGGGTGCGGTCGGCGGCATTGATGTTACGACCCTGATCGATGACATAGGTGTGTACATTTAAGAAGGTTTCAGTGATGCCGGTCACCGATGTGCTGGTGGTCTGGCTGGCATGCGTAACGGTGTAGCGCGACTGGTAGGCCGGCGCGATGCCCGACACACCCGTCAAGGTCCTGACCAGGGCCTGGTAATCCTTGTAGGTCAGGTAGGTCGGCGCGGTCTGCGCGCCGGCAGCGGGCCGTTGTGAACGCCCGGCCTGAATGTTGAGTAGATTGGAACCATTGGAGGTAATACGGTTGGTGATGCTGCTGGTAGCGCCGTTGCCGATCGCCATGAGCGCCACCACGGCAGCTACGCCGATGACAATGCCCAGGATGGTGAGAGCCGAGCGCAGCTTGTTGGCAGCCAGCCCGCGCAGGGCAGTCAGAAAATTCTGTGTGATCAACATTCTGTTCTCCTAGATCTCGGCGTCCGGACGGGGTGTTCCGGCTTTGAGCGGAGCAGGGTTGGGGGCGTCGGAAATGATGTGACCATCGGCCAGGCGGATGACCCTTTCGGTATGGCGCGCGATGAACGCATCGTGCGCGACCAACAGGACAGTCTGACCATAGTCATGGTGCAGGGTCTGGAAGAGATCCATGATCTCGGCGCCGGTCTTGCTGTCGAGCGCGCCGGTGGGTTCGTCGGCGATCAGGATGGCGGGGTCGTTGACCAGGGCGCGGGCAATGGCCACGCGCTGCTGCTGCCCGCCGGAAAGTTCGCTGGGGTGGTGGTTGACACGATCCTTAAGGCCGACCCTTTCGAGCGCGCGCAGCGCTTTTTCGCGGCTGGCGCGCGCGCCGAGGTTGGTGTAACTGAGCGGCAGCATCACATTTTCGAGCGCGCTGGTGCGCGAAAGCAGGTTGAACTGCTGGAAGACGAACCCTATTTTGCGGCTGCGCACTTCGGCCAGCTGGCTGTCGCTCATTTTTTCGACAGGGTTGTCATCCAGGATATAGGAGCCGCTGGTGGGAGCATCCAGGCAACCTACGATCGACATGAGCGTGCTTTTGCCCGATCCGGATGGCCCCATGATGGCGACCATCTCTCCTTTTTCGATGTTGAATGAGGCGCCATCCAGGGCATGCACTTCGTTTTCGCCCATGCTGAATACCTTGGTCAGATCATTGATGACGATCATCGGGGTGTCCATTAGTTGCCTCCCGGGCCGCCCTGGAAGAAATTACCTCCGCGGTTGGTGTTTGCGGTATTTGCGCCGGTGGAGCCTGCGCCAAGCAGAACCTGGTCGCCTTCCTTGAGGGCAGCCCTGGTAGTGATGGTCACCAGGTTGCCAGACAGGCTTCCGCTGACAACGCTGATGCGCTGGGATGAGCCATCGCTGGAAACCAGGGTGACGAACTCACCGGCGTTATCGGATTGGATGGCGGCGACAGGGACAGCCAGGGTGGAATGCGGTTGACCGGTATAAAGGATGACATTGGCGGTTGCACCGAAGCGAACGGGTTGGTCCGTAGGCTCGAGGGAAACGGTGACAGTGTATTTGACCAAACCGTTAACGGTTGCGCCGATGGCACTGATGATGGTCACCTTACCTTTGAGGGTGACACCTGGCAGCATATCCATGGTGATATCAGCGGCGTCGCCGACAGCCACGCTGGAGATGGCGGTTTCATCCACCAGTGTGTCCACTTTGAGGGTGCCGCGGTTGACAATTTCCACGGCTGGATCACCGCTATTGACGGGATTGCCAGCGCCAGTCTGGACTGTCAGCACCTGTGCGTCAAAAGGCGCAATAATGGCCATGCTGTTGACTGTAGCCTGGGCGGCATCCACCTTGGCGCGGGCAGCGGCGACCGCTACCGGATCCGGGCCGTTTTGCAAGATCTGCCAGTTGCGCTTGGCATCCGCCAGGCTGGCCTGGGCGGTGACAAGGTTGGCGCGCAGCACATCGGCATCAATGGTGGTTGGTTTGCCGGTGTACCAGTTGTAGGTGGCCACCAGGGTATTCAGGTTAAGTTGGGCGGTGGTCAGATTGAGCGCGGCTGTGGTCTTAAGCGGGTCACCATCCCTCAAGCGCTGCACCTGGCGATAGCGGTCAGACATCCTCGCTACCTGGGTTTGTGCCTGGTCGATTTTCGCCTGGGTGTTGTTGACCAGGGCATCGGAGGCGCGCGGGAAGTTCATGCTGTCCATCGCCTTCTGGGCGGTGCTGACGGCTTGTTCGGCATTGGCGACGGCCAGCTGGGCTGCGGCCTGGGTTGATTGAGAATCAAGCAGGTTTTGCAGATCGCGTTGGGCGGTAGCCAGGTCAGCCTGGGCAGTGATGATGCTGGCCGGAACGCTGTCTGACTTGAGGATTGCGAGCACATCACCAGCTTTTACAGACTGGCCTACCTTTACATTGACCTTGTCAACGGTTCCGTTGGTGCCCCAGGCCAGCGCGCTGAGCTGGGAGGCGCCCAGGTTGCCGGATGTGTCGATTGTATCGGCCAGGGTGACGGTGGTAACCGTGCCGGTGGCGCTGTTGGAAGCCCGGGCGGTGGAACTGGCGCAGGCTGTCAGGAACAGCATGGAAACGAGCAGGAAAGTCAGTGGTTTTAGAAACGATTTTGGATTCATGAGCAACTCCTTTTTACATTTGCAGTGCGGGTATTTATTTTTGTGTGCGGTTTGCCTGTAACTTTTCTTTTAAGGCAGGCTCGCAGCGTGAAATTCTGATCTTGAATACAGTTCCATTTTATGAATCCTTGCTGTGAGATTGCCAAGAAAAAGCTGTGCATTCGCTGTGAACGTTCGGCCCGGGTTGGTTCTCACAACAAATTCACAGCATGGGAATATATAGTTGGGAGTGTGATAATATGAAAAAAACGGGAGAAACCATGCAAAGCGTCCTGGTGGTTGATGATGATCCAAAATTGCTGAAAATGTTGGAGCGCACGCTGGTATATGAAAACCTGCATGTGCTGACTGCCGCCAATGGGCTGGAAGCATTGCCAATCATCGATTCCCAGCAACCAGACCTGATCATCGTCGACTGGATGATGCCCGGCATGGACGGTGTGACGCTCGTCCGCCATCTGCGCAGCGACGACAACAAAACGATGGTGTTGATGCTGACCGCGCGTGACGCCATTGAAAACCGGGTGGACGGGTTGGAGAGCGGCGCGGATGACTACCTGGTGAAGCCTTTTGCCCCGGCCGAATTGGTGGCGCGCGTGCATGCCCTGCTGCGGCGGACCGAAACAAGGCCGGAAAGCCAGGCCGTTACCTACCTGGATGTCAGCCTTGACCCGGCCAGCCGGGAAGCGCGCCGGGCTGACCTGCCCCTGACGCTGACGTTGACCGAGTTCAACCTGCTGCACCTGCTGCTGCGCCACCCGCGCCAGGTGTTGGAACGCGCCCAGATCCTGAGCGAGGTCTGGGGCTATGACTTTGGCGGGGACGATAATGTGCTCGAGATTTATATCGGCTACCTGCGTAAAAAGCTGGAAGCTGGCGGCCGCTCGCGGCTGATACAGACGGTGCGCGGCGTGGGCTATATGTTGAAGGATGAATAATGTCGATCCGCCTTCGATTCACACTGCTCTTTAATGCGATTTTGGCACTGACGCTGACCGTCTTTGGCGTCACACTGTATTTGATCCAGTCACAAACAACTTACGATGGTATCAAGAATGGTATTTTACGAGGCAGCGAAGCCATTGGGGCATCGCTGCTGAATCAGGCAACAACACCCGGTGGAACGAGCGCGCAGGTTCCCACCTCGCAGGTGGCGCCTGTGCCTTTCCAGGAATTTTCCAGCGACCAGTCCTTCCGCTCGTTACGGGAGCGTGAGGTGGTAAGGGTGCTTGACCCGGCCGGGAACTTGGTTGCCAGCCCCTTTGGGCGCAGCGATGAAGCCCTGCCCTTGAGTGAAAACTGCATGCAGCTGATCATCAAGCAGCAAGAGTGTTGGGCCAGCGCCACCGCCCTGGGTGAGCAGATGTTGATCTACAGCCGCCCGATCATTGACAATGGCAGGGTTGTTTATATTCTGCAAATGGCGCGCTCTTTGAATGAACGCAACGGTTCCTTGGAAGTGCTGGGCCTGACGCTGGTGGTCGCCAGCCTGGTGACACTGCTGGTGGCATTTGGGATCGGGTGGGTGCTGTCCGGGATCACCCTGGGGCCGATCAAGCGCATCACCCAGACGGCGCAGGCCATAGGCGATGAGCGTGACTTCACCCAGCGGGTGAGTTACAAGGGCGCCAACGATGAGGTTGGGCAGCTGGCAACCACCTTCAACGCCATGCTGGCGCGATTGCAGGACGCCTACCAGCAGGTGGCGTATTCGCTTGAGATGCAGCGTAATTTTGTAGCGGATGTTTCGCACGAACTGCGCACCCCGCTCACCACCCTGCGCGGCAACCTTGGACTGCTCGGGCGCACCCCGGCCATCCCCACCGGGGAGCAAACCGAAATCCTGGGCGACATGGTGGACGAAAGCGACCGGCTGATCCGGCTGGTGAATGACCTGCTGCAGCTGGCGCGCGCCGATGCCGGGCGCAACCTGAAAACGGAGCCGGTGGAGATTTTTCCGATGTTGGATGAAACCTGCCGCCAAGCGCGCCAGCTCGAACCGCAGCGCCAGATCAGGCTGCAGGCAGCAGACCTGTCCATTCTGGGCGACCCGGATGCCTTCAAACAGGTGATCATGATCATCCTGGATAATGCGCTCAAACATTCCGCTGGCGATGTTCAAATCAGCGCGGTGGAAAAGGAAAATATTGTGGAAATGCGCGTGCAGGATGCTGGCGAAGGTATTTCTCCGCGGGACCTGGCGCATATTTTTGACCGGTTCTATCGCGGGGAGACAGCCAGCAAAAGTATGGGATTTGGCCTAGGCCTGCCGATCGCCAAGGCGCTGGTGGAAGGACAGGGCGGCACCATCGCGATGGAGAGCGAGCAAGGCAAAGGCAGCGTGGTGATCCTGCGCTTTCCAGCCGCCCATTAAAATTTCACAACAGATTCCCCCGGAAAATGGTGATCTTCCAGGTAACCTTCGAGAAGCACCATTTTTTTACTGTTAGTAAGCAGGGTGGTCCCACCAAATATCGACGGCACCGTATTGGCCTGCCGGAATGCAAATTAGATGGCCTCAGCGTTCAGTTGATTTTTAGCAAGGAATTCTCCCCGGGAGTCTGTTGAACCTGTCCGGAAGCCTACGGGCTGATTCACGCGCGGAAAATGTGAATTCACTTAGAAAATTGGATAGCCGCAGCCTTTTCATAGCTTATTCACAGGAAATGCTCGTATATTATTTATTGAATGATAATGGCTGTAAACCAGGCCTTACCGGTAAG
>Ga0172368_10007050_pt1 | contig 11883 bp, 11 predicted proteins | sample Lak11m_FD_114540 | JGI IMG/M metagenome (GOLD analysis project Ga0172368, IMG submission 114540) | Freshwater microbial communities from Kabuno Bay, South-Kivu, Congo - kab_022012_11m | ecosystem: Environmental > Aquatic > Freshwater > Lake | place: Democratic Republic of the Congo: South-Kivu...
GTCAGGTTTATAAAAGGCGACATTGTTGATCCAGAAATCGTTGCCACTGCCATTAAAGGTATCGAGGTTGTAGTTCATTTTGCCGCCGAAAGTCACGTCGACAGGGGAATAATGTACCCCGGAGAATTCTTAAGGACTAATGTTTTGGGAACACAGGTATTACTTCAAGCCGCCACCAAAGAAAACGTTAAATTATTTCATCACGTCAGTACTGACGAAGTTTTTGGTACCCTTCCCCTTAATCGACCAGACGCAAAGTTCGATGAAGATACGCCATATAAACCACACAGTCCTTATTCAGCGTCAAAGGCTGCATCAGATCATTTGGTCAGGTCTTGGCACGATACTTATGGCCTACCCACAACCATTTCCAACACTTCCAATAACTATGGCCCTAATCATGATCCTGAGAAATTAATTCCTAGGTTTATTACCAATTTAATGCTCGGGCTAAAAGTTCCCTTAATGGGGGAGGGCGAAAACATTCGAGATTGGTGTTACGTTGGCGATCATTGTCGCGCTATCGACATGATTATCCACGCCGCCCTTGAAGACTCAAAATTAATTGGCGAAACTTTTTGTGTTGGTGGTAATTCAGAGAGGACTAACAAAGAAGTTACCATGGCCATTCTAAATCTTTTGGGTAAAGATGAAGGAATGATTGAAAGAGTACCCCATCGTCTGGGACATGATGCTAGATATGCCATCGACTCCTCAAAGATTGAGAGAATGCTGGGCTGGAAACCTCTCCATACTTTTGAAGAGTCACTTACAGAAACAGTACGCTGGTACCAGAAAAACGAATGGTGGTGGAAACCGTTAAAAGAAGGTCGTCCTGATATTGATCCAGAGATCCAACAGACTCTTTTGTCTAAAATGTCCAAAAGATAATGCTGAAGGAAACCCTATATGTTGGGAGTAATGGTTTAGTCGGAAAAAGAGTTAGTCAACTGAACTCAACGGAATCTCTTCTTACACCTGTCCATCAAGAACTAGATATCACAAATATCAAATCAATTCTTAAGTATCTAGATGCACATCCCGACATTGATACTTTGGTCAATTTTGCTGCCTATACAAATGTTTCTGCTGCCCAGGGAAACAAAGAGGAGGGGAAAAAATGCTTTTTTACAAATGTCACAGGTGTCGAGAACTTAGTTAAGGCACTTGAAGATCGAAACATTTTTCTTATTCATATCTCAACCGATATGGTTTTTCCGGGAACACAAGACTTCAAGGGTCCATATAAAGAGAATCAAATCCCGCCAAATGATCCAAATAAATTAACCGTCTATGGCGAATCAAAAAGACAAGCGGAATTAATTGCCCTCAATCACCCCAAGATTGCCATTATAAGAATTATTTATCCCGTAACTAGTCAGGGTAGATTGAATTATTTAAGTTTCCCTCTAGATTACTATGAAAAAAATCAGAGACTGTATTCCATTTATCGTAACCAGCAAATGAATATGACCCTGGTCGACAACATTGCAGAGACAATCGCCATACTCACACAATCTAAACGACCAGGTATTTATCATATTTCTGCCAGCGATATTACCACCCCAGCAGAAATTATGAAGAGCCTATTTAGGACCAAATACGGGCATTCCGATATGGTTGTTGAAAGTGATTTAGTGGCATCAGTTAGATATGCAATGTTTGGAGGACTGGATTCACATTGGACTCAAGATCAGCTCGGACTTATCTTTCCCACCAATATGGAAATCGTCGACATCCTTCACGGTAAGAAATAATAGTCTAAAATATAAATTGTGAGGAAGTTACTCTTGGGATTATTTTTCTTTATCTTTGCCGGGGGGTTCTTGCCAATCTTTGCCCAAAACACCCAATATTCTGATTATCAGTTTCAGCAAGATCAATATCGCAAAAGCTATGCGACGTATCAACTGTTTCTTAAGGATTACCTTTCTGATCCCAGTTTAAATAATGAACAAAAAGCTATTCAAGCAGCCAAAGAAGTAATCAAATTTAGAGAAAGTACTCTATCCCATTATTTCTGGTGGCAGGCTGAGATTCTTAAACTCACCCAGACCGATTTGTCTCTGATTCATCAAACCATTAGCCAGCTAGATTCCCTAGGTCAATATCACTACAGTCAATCTCAGGAAAGTTCCCTCTTAGCCACCAAGACCGACCTAACTAAATTTACCAAAGATAATCGGAAACGAGTTGTTGAATTAGATTTGATGGCCGTCAAAGCCCAAGTAGCTATGAAGCTGGCTCGACTCATCCAGTTTCAAACTGACTTAAAGAGAGGGTATGACTATTTAAACAGGTCGCTCCCAAATCAGACCAATCTGGTCATCAAAAATGGATTGGAGCAAGTTTCCACTAACGCCGCTACGGCCAACGACCTAATCGAAAAACTCACTACCCAGGTTAAGGATCTTGATCTGTCAGAAAAAAGGGAATCACAATTTTACGAAAAAAGTATAGAAATTATGACCCAAATCAAATCACTTCAATCTCGATCAATCGATATCATCATTGAGTTAGATACAAATTATGTGGCAAGATAAGGTTAGGGCGTTTTTTCTAGAGCTTTATCCCGAATTAGGAAAATTCAAATTGTTTGAAGAGATAAGAGAAAAACTTATTCCCGTACTCAATCCATACCTAAAAAAGATACTGCGTTTCGGCATACCAACTTTCACCGTGTTTTTTGTTGTTACTCTTGGCTTGCTTATCGGCAACAGACTTTCGTCACTTCAAAAGAGTAAAGAAGTTTTGCCCCCATCAATTAATCTCGTTACACCCCCATCGTCTGAAGTTTTCCAGTCTCAATTTTTACCCGTAAAACAGGCAATTGAAACATTTTCTCTCAACTTGCCAGATCCGGTTCCTCCGGTCGTTGACTACAAGATTTCTTTGGAAACTATTGATGATGATTATCGATTTTAGACTGTGTTAGAATGTGGCTATGGCTACAAAGAAAAAAACCACCAGGTCCGTTTCTGTTAAAGCGATTAAATCAGAAGTTGTCACCAAATCAGTTCCATCTTTTTCTATTTTTAAATTTTTAAGACTTCTTGCCATAGTCGTTTTATCCGGCATCTTGATTTTTGGTCTTGTAAAGAAATATCGCCACCTGTTTGTTGTGGGAGTCGTTAACACCACCCCAATTACCCGTTGGCAGTTAGACAGGGTGATTTTTGGTCGATACGGCAAGTCATCTTTGGATGAGATGGTTAACATTGTCTTGTTAGAGCAACTCGCCAAACAAAACGGTGTCAAATTAGTTGCCTCGGATATCGATAATGAAATTACCCAACTTGAGGAGCGGCTTGGGGGCAAAGAAGCCCTTAAGGCGAACATGGAAAGGTTTGGCGTAGATGATGCCAAGTTAAAGGAAGAAGTTCGATCCATCGTCCTTCAAAGGAAGATCGCCCAAAAAGTTTTTAATATCTCAATTACAGACGAAGAGATCAACAGCTACTACTCCCAGAACAAGGTTCTTTTCGACAAAAAGACTCTAGATGAAGTCAAAGACGAGATCAAAAAATCGCTTGAGCAACAAAAAGTCCAAGAAGATTTTTCAAAGTGGTTCCAGGAAGAAAAAGCCAAAGCTAAGATTTCCCTATTTATATAATATAATAGAAATTAAAAAAAGCCCTGCCCATGGCTAAAAAGAAAAAATCCTCTTTCAAAAATATCATCCCTCTTCTCACCATCTTGCTAGTCACCTCTCTTTCTCTTTTTGTCTATATCAAATGGGCAACTGCCAACAAAGCCAAACTGAATCCTCAAAAAACCCAAGAATCCCTGGTTCAAGTAGTTAAACCAATAAATCTTCCCAAACCAAATATTAGCAGTCGTTCGTCAATAGAATCAGTTTTAAATTCAAGGAGAACTGCTCGCAACTTCACCGAGAATTCCCTTACCCAAAAGTTAATCGGGCAAATGCTTTGGGCAGGTCAGGGCGTCACCGCCGATTGGGGAGGACGCACCGCACCATCCGCCAAGTCAGCTTACCCCCTCACTCTCTACCTGGTGGCCAACAAAGTCACCGATCTAAACCCTGGCCTGTATCGATACATACCGGGAGATCATGAAATGCTACACCAATTGGTTTTGGTCAAACCTGGGGACTTAAAGGTGGTCACCGGGGAAACCGTTGGCCAAAACGCCGCCAAAGAAGCTCCCGTCGTCATTTTTATAACCGGCGATATGGAAAAAATGGCCAAGTCCTTTGACGGCAGGCGGGTAGACAATAACGTCTATCTAGAGGCCGGTCATGCCGCCCAAAACATGTATCTTCAGGCCGAAAGTTTGGGGTTAGGCATGGTTACTATGGCCGGTTTCAATGGGGAAAAAGTCAAAGAAGTTCTCGGCCTGCCAGCCACCGAAACCGTCATCTACGCCATCCCCCTTGGCTTCCCCAAAAAGTAGTAAAATCCGACTATGGAGAAACATCGCGAACCAGCATACGGTTTAATAGAAGCCGCTAAAGAATGTATGTCAGTCGAGTGGTCACGAGATGATAAGAAAAAAGATAAAACCCCAACAACATTCGACGCATTAAGTTGGCTAAAAAACCCACTTAATAGTCTCAGGGCGACAGCAAAGCTTACAACACATAAAAATGCTAATTTACCCGAAGATCACACTGTTTAATAATTTTCATATCTTATGTCATGCTGAATTTATTTCAGCATCTATCGATCCTGAAACAAGTTCAGGATGACATGTTAGTTCTTTCGCCATTCGCTGATTTTGGCATGATGTCCACTCAAAAGAATCTCCGGAACTTTCCAGCCTTTGTACTCCTCTGGTCTGGTGTATTGCGGATATTCGATTTTACCCGGTGTTTCATAAGATTCTTCAGCCAAAGATTCCTCGTTACCCAAGACCCCGGGTAACAGCCTAACTACGCTATCTACAAGTATCATCACGGGCAGTTCTCCCCCAGTCAATACAAACTCTCCAATGGAAATCACCTCATCCGCAATATGTTCATGCACCCGATGGTCTACCCCCTCGTAGTGTCCGGCTATTAAAATAAGACCGTCTTCTTTAGCTAGATCCTTGGCTTTCTGTTGGTTATATACCGGTCCCTTCGTATCCAACAAAACCACCTTGACCCCTGATCTCTGACCCCTGATCTCTGTAACTGCGCGATCTATAACATCTATCCTCATCACCATTCCCGCCCCCCCGCCATAAGGTGGGGAATCAACAGTTCTGTGTTTATCCTCTGACCAATCACGTAAGTTGTGAATCGCTATTTCCACCAACCCCTTATCTTGGGCTCTCTGGATGATGCTTTCTTTCAGTGTCACAAACATCTCCGGAAAAAGCGTTAATATCTCAATCTTCATTAGGATATTATATCGCCCTTCCCCCTTTCGAAGGGGAAACCCAAAGGGGTATACTCATTTTATGAGTAAAAAACTCACCGCCGCCATCATCATCCCCACTTATAACGAAGCAGACTCAATCGGAGAAATGATCGACTATCTATTTAAGAAGACCTTTCCGTCTATTCTTGATTGTGATTGTCAACTTCTCGTTGTTGACGACACCTCACCAGATGGCACATACAAAGTTGTTCAAGAGAAGCAAAAAAAATACAAAAAACTCCACCTATATCTAAACAAACAAAAAGCCGGCATCGGAGCCGCTTATGTAGCCGGTTTCAAATATGCCATGAAAGAAATAAAGGCCGATGTCGTTATCGAATTCGACGGCGACTTTCAACATCCACCAGAGACCATACCTGTCATGCTAAACGAAATAAATAATGGTTACGATTACGTTTTGGGTAGCCGTAAAATTAAAGGGGGCAGCAACCCAAAGGGTTGGGGGTTCAAAAGAGTTTTTTTCTCTGAGTTTGGTGGCCTCACCGCCAGATTCATCCTCTTTTTTCCCTTCAAAAACTTCTTTAAAATTACCGACCCAACCACCGGTTTAAAAGCCAGTCGCGTCAAAGGCTTCGCCGAACGATTAAGCATGGACCATCTCTATAGCTACAGTTTTGCTTACAAAATGGAATTCCTTTTCCAAATGGTTAAACTTGGTGCAAAGATAAAAGAAATTCCTCTTCGGTTCGGATTGCGGGAAAGTGGTGCCAGCAAGATTGAGCCCCAAACAGCCAGGGACGTTCTTAAAACGGTCATTCTTCTTCGTTGGTACGATGATTTTACTCAAAAATTCTTAAAATTCGGACTAGTTGGCGGTTTTGGTTTTGTCATAAACCTAGTAGGTTTTAGATCTTTCAAAATAGTCTTCAAAGATCTACCGATCGACATCAGTTGGGTAAACGCCATAAGCAACGCCCTGGCTTCAGAGCTCGCCATCATCAGTAATTTCACTTGGAATAATCTATGGACTTTTAGCAAAGAGAAGATTAGTGGTCCAAGCCAGCTATTATCCAAATTTATAACCTTTAATCTTTCCTCCTTCATTACTGGAATAATCATTCCCTCTGCCTTTATTGGGATATGCACCTACTTGTTCAGTGATAAGTACTCAACTATTTATCTGATTATTGGCGTCTTTGGCCTAACCATCCCCCTTAACTGGTTCGTTTATAACACGCTTATCTGGAAGAAATCCAAGTAGCCCTTCCCCCCTTTAGAAATAAGGTCCCCAATCCGCTATAGGCGAAACGTTATTGGAGATAAACTGCCACGAATAGAAAAATACTGGCAAGATTAAAAGCAATAGCAGATATCTGTATTCTTTCTTAACCAGGGTGTCACTCCAGCCTATCAAGACAAAAGGCGATATCGGCAAAATGTAGCGGGCGATATCTCTATGGGCGATAAAAAGCGTAGTCAAGAAAAATATCCCAGCAAATACTCCCTCAACCCTTAATCCTTTCTTCCATACCTTCACCACTCCGATCCCACATATCAACCACAACCATATAATTTCCTCAAGCCAAAAATCTCCGGTCCAAAAGTTACCCTTCGGGGTGAAAATGGAGAAAGGTGGCCAGAACAAATGGAAATTATCACCACTCTTAAAATACGCCCAAAAATCACCTACGCGCCATTGATAAAACATAAATAATCCAAAAGCTGAGATTGGGATCAACAGCAAGGGTATATACCTTACCAGTTTTTGCTTCCTTTCTACAAGAGCATACACAGCGTATGAGACAAACAATAAAATGCCTGGACTTTTAGTTAGTTGGGCCAATGCCCCCCATGCGCCCGCCCAAAGGTACTTCTCCTTCTTAAATGCCATCAAACTCAATAAAATAAACAAGATAAACCATGGCTCAGGTGAACCGACACTTCTAACGACCAAGAATCTGGCTGGTAGAATCAACCACAGCAATCCCAAGAAAAATCTGTTTTTAATTCGAAGTAGCTCAAGATAGCGGTAAAAGACCACAAAAACCAAAGTGTCTCCCGTAAGTGTAGCCAAAAGCATCGCCCAAGGCCCCCTAAAAATCACATCCAACACACCGACAACGGCCGGATATAGTGGAAGGTGGGCTGGATAATATTCCAAAGGTAGGGGACTGGAAAAATTCGCCCGAATAATCTCTTTGTTATACCAAGACTTTGCCACAATCAAATAATTCGGTCCATCAAAGTTTTTCCAGATCGTCACCATGCCCTCTCTAAAATCCAAATTCCACCAACCAAATGACGGGAGTTTCAAAATATACGGTAACCACACCACAATCGTCATCAACATCGAAAAAAAACCCAAAACCAAAGCTTTCCTCATAAGATCCATCTTATCTCCAATGATATACTTTGACTAGATGACCCTTATAAAAGAGCTCTCTGTTTTTTTACCCTGTTTTAACGAAGAGGAAAATCTACTAAAAACTGTTTCTAACGTCAAAAAAAACCTCCAAAATACTGCCGATAAATGGGAAATTCTGATCATTGATGATGGCTCTACTGACAAAACAGCCCAACTGGCGGACTCTTTAGCCCAAAATGATAAAAGGATCAGGGTTATCCATCACCAACCAAACCAGGGGTATGGTGGGGCAGTCAAAAGCGGTCTTTATGGTGCCAAGTATGAGTGGGTCTCGTTTATTGATTCCGATGGGCAATTTGACTTCAAAGAAATCAGGGACTTTATTCGCAAACAAATAGAAACCAACGCCGACATGGTTATTGGTTGGTACCGAAAAAGACGGGTTCCCCTACTTCGTAAAGTAAACACTTTCATTTGGCAGAGCTTTGTTTTTTTACTCTTCGGGTTCAAGGTTAAAGATATCGATTGCGGGTTTAAACTCATAAGAAGAAAAATCATAACTACTATTCCCAGATTAGAAAGCTCCCGCGGAGCATTTATCAGTAGCGAATTTTTAATCAAGGCCCAAAAGGCTAAGTTTAAGATCGTTGAAATTCCCATTCACCACTTCCCCCGCCTTAAGGGTGTTGCCACTGGTGCCAAACTAAACGTCATTATTCAAAGTTTCAAAGACCTTTTTGCTCTATGGGGAAAATTAAGAAAGTCCTAAACGAACGGACGATACTATTGTTTTTTTTACTCCTGGCGCTATTTTTGCGACTCTATCGGATCGATCAATACATGACCTTTTTGGGCGACGAAGGCCGGGATGCCAGAGTTCTTCGCGATCTTCTGCATGGAAATTTGGTTTTTATCGGTCCCCAAACAAGTATTGGAAACATGTATCTAGGCCCCCTCTATTATTACCTGACTGCCCCAGCCCTTTTTCTCAGTCGTCTAAACCCTGTTGGCCCAGCCGTCATGGTTGCTTTCATCTCTGTCTTTACCATTTATCTAACCTATCTAATCGCCAAAAAATGGTTTGGCTTGAAAACTGCCATTTTGAGTTTAATCTTGTTTTCCATTTCTCCCGTCGCCATCATCTACGGTCACAGTAGCTGGAACCCCAATCCCATGCCCCTTTTTTCCCTTGTCTTTATCTATTCAATCTACGAGGCTGTCATCATGAGAAAATATAAGTTTCTTATTCTAGGAAGTATCTCGCTAGCCTTTGCTCTGCAAATGCATTACTTGGGGCTTTTACTCATCCCTGTCGCCATTTTCTGGCTCGTTTTCTTTTATTTAGTCATCAAGAAAAAACACGAATCCCTCTTTGAATTTAAAATTTATATACTCAAATCTCTTTTAGTATTTTCTGTCCTGATGTCTCCCTTGGTTCTCTTTGACCTTAAGCATAATTTTACCAACCTCAACGCACTATCTACTTTTTTTTCCAACAGACAGACCACCATTAATCTAAACCCCACAAACAGCGACCGCTTTATCCCAGTGGTCAGACAAATCACCTCCGACCTCTTACTCGGTCAAGACAAATACCTTTCCTCCATCGTCTCCTTAATCCTGATTATTATGTTCCTAATTCTTCCATTTAAAAAAAGTGACAGCTTGCCTTTCTGGCTATTATTCTCTTGGATATTTTTTGGAGTCTTAGGACTTTCACTTTACAAACAGCACGTTTACGCCCACTATTTTGGTTTCATTTATCCTGCCATCTTCATCTTCACCAGCCTATCAATAATCACCCTATTTGAAACAAAACTGCCCTTTAGATTACTAAGTGTGTTCTTACTTTTTTCCACGATTTATTATTCCCTTAAACACTCTCCACTTTTATCTACTCCCAATAACCAGCTGGCTCGGACCGAGATGGCCGTCGACTCGATTATTGCCAAATCCCAAGAAAGGCCATTTAATTTTGGCCTCATCGCCAAACAAAATTACGACGAGTCCTATCGTTACTTTTTAGAAAACAAAAAAGCCAAGATGGTTCGCGGAGAAGATGGTATCACCGATCAATTATTTGTCATTTGTGAAGACGGTGACAAATGCCAACCTGAGGGCAATCCTGCCTGGCAGGTAGCCGTCTTCGGTCCATCAAAGATTGTAGAAGAGTGGCAAATTGACCACCTTCGACTTTACCGCTTAATTCATCAAAAATGATCACCGCCATCATTTTCAGCCTTGCCGCTTTCTTAAGAACTTTCAGAACTTTTGATCTATTGCGTTTTTATTACGATCAAGGTAGGGACGCCCAGATTATCACGAAAATTATTCAAGACCTTCATCCTGTACTCGTCGGTCCAACTACTGGTCTTGCTGGAATTCTTCGCGGACCCGCCTTTTACTATTTACTTTTACCGGGGTACCTTATCGGTAAAGGGGACCCATCAGCGGCCGCCCTTTGGGTCCAAACTTTAAACTTGACTGGCTTATTTATCCTCTACAAGTTTGTCAAAAGGTCATTTGGTCAAAAAATTTCCTTGATTACCGTCTGCTTGATCGGGCTATCATATCATTTTGTCAGCCTTTCACGCTGGCTAAGCAATCCATCAGTCATCTTTTTAAGTATCCCCCTCATGTTATTCTCACTTCAAAAAATCTATCACAATGAAAAACCCCACCTTTGGTATCCGATATTGGCTCTGATCTTGGGTTTAAATCTTCAATTTGAAATTGCCAGTGAAATTTGGTTTATCCCCTTGATTCCCCTATTGTGGTTACCCAAATTATTACCCACGCCCTCTTTCAAAGTTTTTTTCTTTTCGCTTTTTGTTTTTCTTATGACCCTCCTGCCTCAAATTATTTTCGATATAAGACACGATGGTTTTATTCGAAGCGGCATCCTCACCAATTTTGCCAAAGGCGGTCCCAGTTTTAGCTATAATCATCAGCTTTTTCCCGGCAGGCTTTCACTTTTTCTAGAAACATCTACCGACCTTGTTGCCGAAAATCTTTTTTTCTCCGGATTCCTTGCCGTCATTCTAGCCATTTTTCCTCCAATTTTTATAAAAAATTATCTCAAAAACGACCAATTGATCTATTACTTGTTTCTGGTTTTCCCCCCTTTGGTTCTCCTCTTTTATACCGGCAATCATGGCAATTTCTACAAATATTATCTATTGGGTATCACCCCGATCTTTGCCATTTTCCTGGCCAAGGGTATGGTCGAAACCTGGGGTAAACCAATCCTTAAAATTGCATCGATAATCGTTATCATTTCCTTTCTAGCGAAAAATACATACCTACATTACAACTTCTTCCGAAACGACCTTACGGGGGAGAGCCATATTAGTTTAGGGAACCAGGTGGCGTCTCTAAAATGGATATATCAAGATGCCCAGGGGAAACCATTTACCCTAAGATTCTACGTCCCCCCAGTCATTCCCTATTCTTATGATTATTTATTATCCTGGCTCCAAAAAAAAGACGATTTATATCCACCAACCGAGGAACAATCGCTTTTCTACGCCCTTTACGAAGTCGATCCAGATCGTCCCGATAATCTCAAGCTATGGCTGGAAAATCAAGGTGGCTACGGTAAAATTCAAAAAACGTTACAATTTGGTGGTATCCACCTGGTTAAAAGAGAAAAAAGTAAATGAGACCCAAGGTTAGCATTATCATTCCAAACTATAATGAACGCGCCAATATCGTCGCCGGCGTTCTGGATGAGGTTAACCAGTATCTTAAAAAGGCCCAGTTCACCTATGAGGTCATTATTTCTGACGATGGTTCGACTGATGGCAGCTTGGGTCTAATTGAGCAAAAATCCCGGCTTTATCGAAATTTTAAAGTCGTAAAAAATCTCCACGGAGGGAAAGCTGCCGCCATCCTTTCAGGTATACGTACCGCCAAAGGAGAAATCATTTTGTTTACAGATATGGATCAATCAACCCCGCTCAAAGAGATCGAGAAACTACTGCCTTTCTATAATGAAGGTTTTGATTTGGTCTTTGGTTCCAGGGGCAAGGCGCGTCAAAACTTTCCCGTCACACGACAAATGGCATCTTTTCTTTTTAGAATTTTTCGCCAAACACTCCTTCTTCGTGATGTTTCTGACACTCAGTGTGGCTTTAAATCGTTTAGATCACCCGTCGCCAAAAAACTTTTTCCCAAACTTTCCATCTTTAAACA
>Ga0172368_10007051_pt1 | contig 11883 bp, 9 predicted proteins | sample Lak11m_FD_114540 | JGI IMG/M metagenome (GOLD analysis project Ga0172368, IMG submission 114540) | Freshwater microbial communities from Kabuno Bay, South-Kivu, Congo - kab_022012_11m | ecosystem: Environmental > Aquatic > Freshwater > Lake | place: Democratic Republic of the Congo: South-Kivu...
ATGTTGAGTATGAAGTGACAGTTGTTGATAATGCATCTACTGACAAAACAAACCAGCTGATTAAAAAGATTGAAAATGTTCGATATTTACGAAATGAGAAAAACGTAGGGTTTGGCGATGCCTGTAATCAAGGGATGAAAAAAGCCAAGGGTGAGTACTTGGTATTTTTAAATAATGATACGGTTGTTTCTGAGAACTGGCTTACAGCTCTTTTGAAAACATTTAAGGATAATAGCAATATTGGGATGGTCGGCTCCAAGCTTGTCTACCCGGATGGTCGGCTACAGGAGGCTGGAGGCATAGTTTGGCAAAACAAAAGCGCTTGCAACTATGGCAATATGAGTAACCCGGAAGCATATGAGTTTAACTACTTGAAAGATGTTGATTACTGTTCCGGTGCTTCTGTGATGTTAAGGGCGGATATTCTAAAGAGGCTTAAAGGTTTTGATGATATTTTTGCCCCAGCATATTATGAGGATACTGATCTTGCTTTCAGAATAAGAAAACTCGGGTTGAGAACAGTATATCAGCCACTATCAGTTCTAACTCACTTTGAGGGTGTAACAGCAGGGAAAGATACTACAAAGGGATTGAAAAAATATCAGGAAGTAAACCAAAAAAAATTTTTCGCTAGATGGGCTGATACTCTTAAAAAGGAAAACGGAAAAAATATGAATGATATTTTCCTTGCCCGTGATAGATCTATGGGAAAAAAAGTCTTACTTTATGTTGATTATCGCATTCCGGAATATGATAAAGATGCAGGTGCCTTTATTACCTACGAATACTTAAAAGTCCTGCAAGATATGGGATATAAAGTTATCTTTTGGCCGCATGATCAGGTTAAGCTGGAGCCATATACAACAAGGCTGCAGCAAATGGGTATAGAGGTTGTATATGGAGGTATAGATTTTGAAGACTTTATACTCGAAAACGGCAAGCATATAGATATAACCATTCTTTCTCGCCCTACAGTAGCGGAAGCATTCGCTGACATTATCCTAGACTATACTGATAGTAAGGTTATGTATATTGCTCACGATCTTCATCATCTGAGAGAAGCTAGGGGAGCTGAAATCAATGGTAGCAAAAAAGCCAAAACACTAGCTATAAAGACAAAAAAACTTGAGCTAGAAGCTATGCAAAAAGCAGATATATCGCTTTTCTTTAGCGACAAAGAGGTAGAGATCATTAAAGATGAAGACTTAGGAATAAGGGCCGATGTTATGCCATGGATTCAAGAAATTGAAGCCAGCAAAACAGAAACACCTCCATTTGCAAAAAGAAACGGCCTGTTGTTTTTAGGGGGATTTAACCACCCGCCCAATGTTGATTCTGTTCAATGGTTTCATGACAAAATATTACCCCTTGTACAAAAAGATATAAAAGATATCGAAGTATTTATAGCGGGATCCAAACCCAGTGATAAAATACTAGCATTGGATAAAGGTAGCTTTAAAGTGTTGGGATTTGTTGAAGAAGATAAGATAGAAGGTCTTTTTCACAAAGCAAAGATATTTATTGCTCCGCTCAGGTATGGAGCGGGATTTAAAGGGAAAGTAGCAAAGGCAATGAGTTTTGGTTTGCCGGTTGTAACCACAGATGTAGGATCAGAAGGCATTGGACTTATAGATAATGAGAATGCGATGATAGCAAATAATGAGAAGGAATTTGCCGAAAAGATAGTAAAATTATATAAGGACGAGAAAACCTGGAAAAAAATTTCTGAAAACTCTGTGCAACATGTCAGAGAAAAATATTCTCCTGAAAATGCAGAGAAGGAAATAAAAAGAATTATTGCTGAGATTTAAAAACCAAAAAAAGTAAAAATTAAGAAAGATAGATATGAAAAAGATATTTTTTATCAGCGAAGCTGTTGACGGAAGCTACTACTATAGAGTAGAGGTTTTTAAGAGATATACTCAAAAGTTCGAAGTCCTTTCAAATGTGGATTATGAACAAAATACAGTAAAAGATCCTTTTTCATGTCTGGACCAAATCTTTGACTCTGATATTGTGGTATTCCTTAGGCCCATACAGAGGGATTACTTCCTTTTAGTTCCTATTCTTAATCACTTAGGGATAAAAGTAGGTTTTTCAAGTGATGATCATCTTGACTCTCTGGATAAGAAAAATCCTGCTTACGGAATGAAAAAAGATGCAAAAACACACGATTTATTTCTAGAGAATGCCAGTTTTGCTATTGCGTCAACAGCAATTTTAAATAACGAATATTCAAAGTTAAATAAAAATGTTTATACGATCCCAAACTTAATCGACTTTGGTGAATACTCAAAGAATTATCAAAAAGGCGATGATAAGGAAATCCGCATTGGACTTGTCGGGTCTGTACAGTGGGCTGAAAATGTCGAAAAGTTTACAGAAACTCTGAAAGAGATCAGAGATTTAGACAAGCGAGTTAAGCTGGTTTTCTTTGGCGGTGGCAAGCCTGCCGAGAAACTCTTACAACCTATTTTTAGAGAAAGGTCGGAGTTTGTATCACTTGTCAAAATGGCAGATTATTCAAAAAAATTATCTTCTCTGCATTTGGATATTGCACTGATTCCGAGAAAAGATAACTATTTTAATAGGTGCAAGTCTAACTGCAAGTATCTGGAAATGTCAGCGCTGAAAATTGCTACAGTTGCTCAAGGCTTTAAAGATGGTCTTTCTCCTTATCAAGCAGATATTACAAGCGGTGAAAATGGTTTTATAGTGGTAAAAGAAGAAGAGTGGCTAAAGACAGTTACCGAAATGGTGAAAAATAAAGCCAAGATGGATGAGGTCAAGGAGAAAGCCTTTGAGTATGTGCGGAATGGATTCGATGTACAGCAAAATATCAATCTTTGGGATAAAGTCTATGAAAAAGAGTCCCAAAGTATTAACAGGAAAAATACTGCACAAATTGAAGCAATTGTAGGGTTACTAGAGGGTTTTACGAGTTCTGATTCTCAGCGGGCTAGAAATTTCAAGAAGGAAATAACATATCTCAACAGTGAAATTGATAGAATAAGAAGTAGGCTGCCTTATCGTTTAGCGGCAAAAGCTTCTTCATCACTGAAAAAATTTCGTTAAATAATATTTACTATGATTTCTATAATTATTCCTACTTTTAATAAAGTTGAATATACGAAAAAGTGTTTAGAAGCGCTTAAGAAAAATACGCCGGGAGCGGACTTGGCGGATGTTATAGTGATCGATGATGATTCTACTGACGATACTCAAGATTTTTTAAGGTCGCTTAGCTTGATAAGCATAATATTCAATAAAGAAAATCTGGGATTTTCGAGAGCCAACAACATAGCAGCAAAAAAAGCCAAGGGGGACATCTTGGTTTTTTTAAATAACGATACCGAAGTGCAAAAAGGATGGATTGAGGCGATTGTGGATGTATTTGAAAAAGAAAATAATGTTGGGGCTGTTGGGGTTAAGCTACTTTTCCCGAACCAAACTATACAGCATGCCGGACTGGCTTTTTATCCCGACAAAGTTGCTCGCCACAGTTATTATCAGTTAGATAAGGATAGTTCTTTTGTTAACAAACTCAGGGAGTGTCAGGCGGTTACGGCGGCATGTGTTGCTATCCCCAAGAAAGTTTTTTTTGAAGTTGGTGGTTTTGATGAAGCGTATATCAATGGACTGGAAGATGTTGATCTTTGTCTCAAAATCAAAGAAAAAGGCTACCGAATATTTTATCAGCCAAAAAGTGTAGTTGTGCATCATGAAAGTGTAAGTCCGGGTCGTTTTAGCCGCTCAAAACATAACGCAGATACATTTATGAGTAGGTGGAAAAATAAAATAAAGCCAGATTCTCATCAAATACTTAAAGAAGATGGTTTTAACTGGTTTCAAATCTTAATGTTTGATCTAAAAAGCATGTCATATGGCCCTAATGAATATGGAACAAGACCGATAAGAATTAAAGTTTTACGGCTTGCATTTATCCCTCTACAAAAGGTTTATACTCTGACTAGACTGGTTCTTTCCGGTGATTTTAGGGAAATTGCATCGAGAACAAGGGAGAAACTGTCATGAACCCACGCGTCAGTATTATAGTGGCTGCCTATAACGGTGAAAAGTACATTTGTGAAACTCTTGAGGCTTTGCTTGGCCAATCTGAAAATAACATTGAAATTTTAGTCGTGGATGATGGCTCAACTGATGGCACAGCAAGCATTGTAGCAAGCATAAAAGATACTCGTCTAAAATATTTTTTCCAAAAAAACTCAGGCTCTCAGGCAAGCCCGAGAAACAAAGGTATAAAAGAAGCTAGAGGAGATTTTATCGGTTTTTGTGATCAGGATGATATTTGGTACGAAAAGAAGATTGAAAAACAAACCAAAGCTTATGAGAAGTGTGAAAAAAAAGCAAGGGTTGGGATTGTTATCTCATCAGCAGATCTAGTCAATGAAAAGAGCCAAAAGATAGGCAAAAGTCCGATAAGCTTTGATGGGTTTATGGATGAAAAAGAAAGTCGGGAAAAACTGCTTAGTGTAGATTTTATTACGGCTTGTTCGGCACTTATACCAAAGAAAATATTGGATGAAGTTGGTTTTTTGGATGAGAGTTTAGTTGGAGTTGATGACTACGATCTTTGGCTTCGAATAAGTGAAAAATATGGCATCTTAGGCCTAAAGGAGCCACTTTGCGCTTGGCGTCAAAGCAAGTCATCTTTTTCTGCTGATAAAGCGCGGCAATATATAGAAACAGAGAAAATATTTAAAAAAATTGAGGTTTACGATAAATCAAAAGCTGTTATAAGCGGTCATGGCAAAAACATTTTTCGGATTTTTTTAGCTCTTGCAATAGACGGACATTATAAAGAAGCAAAAAAATATCGAGATAAGCTTAAAAAGTATTCTATAAGTAGCAAAATGAAGCGGATTATAAGTATTTTTGATTTTTCCCCGTTTTTTTGTCATGTTCTCTTATTATTTTTAAAAAGTATTGGCAAGGTGTCTTTATGAAGCAAGTAGAGATTTTCAATGTAAAAATAGCTGCCATAGATTCTAGTGAATTTAAAAGTATAGTTAAGGGTTTTTTGAGTGGCAAAGGTAGCAAAAAGATTGCAAAAGTGAATACGGAGTTTTTGCTTCGGGCAAAGGAAAACACTGAGTTTCAAAGTACCCTGGAAAGTTTTGACATCAATATTGCCGACGGGAAAGGCGTCCTTTGGGCGGCAAAATACCTATCTTTGCCATTAAGGGCAAAGAAATTTCAAATTTCAAATTTCAAATTTCTAATTGCGTTGGAGGCTATTTGCCAGATGATTTACTCTGGAGCCAGTCTTGTTTTTTATCCTAGATATTGCAAGTATCCTATTCCGGAAAATATTCCCGGGATGGATGCTATGTTTTCAATGCTTGGAGCGGCCGAGGAGACCGGTTCAAGCGTCTATTTTCTGGGAGCAATGGAAGATGTGAATGAAAAAGCAGTCGAAACATTTAAGAAAAAATATCCAAAACTGAAAGTCGCAGGAAGAAGAGGAGGATTTTGGAAAAAAGACACAGAAATAATAGAAGAAATTAATGCAAGCGGAGCAGAACTTTTAATAGTGGCGCTTGGTTCGCCGAAACAGGAGTACTGGATACGGGATAACATTTCTAAGCTTCCAGCAGTGAAGGTAGCGGTTGGTGAAGGAGGAACGCTAGATCGTGTAGCCAATCCAAAAGAAAAAGCCCCCGGGTTTATGCAAAAAATAGGGCTTGAGTGGCTTTGGCGTCTTTTTGCCAGCAAAAATCGTACCGGGAGCGGCGGGCGAGCCAAAAGAGTTTGGCGAGCAGTGCCTGTTTTTATCTGGGAAGTGGTAAAATGGAAGGTGAGAAGTGGGGATTCCTCTCATAATTTTTAACTTGAAACTATAATTTAAGGGATTTCTCCGCTCGTCACTCTGTGATGTCGGTCGAAATGACACTAGTATTAAAAAATGAAAAAGAAAAAGTCAAAGCTAAAGATTAATCCTATTGACGCAGTTGTAATAGCGGTTGTTGTTCTCTTAACCTTAATATTTATATTAGGAACTACCATAAAAAAGTCGGAAACAGGCACCCCGATGCTGCTAACGGTAGAAATTACAGATCAAAATCAAATCTCTTTAATTCAAAAAGAAGCAGAGAAGTCAGGATCTGTTTACCTAAACAGTGTCAACAAGCCGGTTCAAGTGGTAAAAGTAGAGAAAAACGGCGATAAACTTGATATACAAGTTTTGGGACAAGGAGAGATATCAAACGGAACATATATTTTTAATGGAGCAAGAGTTTTAATAGGACAAAAAGCAGAAATTCATAGTGGCTATTTTGCTCAAGGGTATATAAAAGATGTTAAGGAAGCTAAATAAAACTGAAATTTTTAATAAAAAATATAAACAGTTCTACATATTTTTAGGACTGTCACTTTTTTCTTTTTCACTTTGGCTTTTGGCTTTTTGGCCGGGAGTTATGACTTATGACTCCCTAAACAGCTGGCAGCAGATTATTTCAGGCCACTATAATAACTGGCATCCTTATATTTATACATTTTGTGTGAGAGCGCTGACATTTTTATATTTTTCACCGGTTACTGTAGCAATATTTCAGATTTTTGTTTCTGCCGTTCTTGGTTCCTATGTTTTTTATAGGCTTTATGAAATCACGACCTCTCCTTGTCATCTCGAGCACAGCGGAGCGGAGTCGAGAGATCCCTCTCTGAACTCTGAAATTGTAAAGCCACAATCAAAAATAAGGGATTCCTCCACTCGTCACTCCGTGGTATTGGTCGGAATGACAAACTGGCGAAAATGGATAGTCTGGCTGGCTTTTTTAGGATATATCACCTCAGTTACAGTTGGGATATATAACATAACACTCTGGAAAGATATAATCTTCTCGCAGATGGTAGTCTTTTGGGGTATTTTTCTTTACTTTCTTGTCACAGAAAAAAAAGAGCTAAAAAAACCAGCGCTTTTAATATTTCTAGGATTTTTACTATTTTTTACGGCTGCTGTTAGACATAATGGCGTTGTTTTGCTTTTGCTTGCGCCTCTTATTTTTTATTTTGCTAAAGTGGTGAAGCTCAAGTCAGCTTTGATCTGGAGTTCTGTTGCGGTAGGTCTATATCTGTGCTCCTTAACGGCTGTACCAAGATATCTTGGTGTTGATATGCAGCAACCTCTAAGCGATTTATCAAAACTGCAACTGGTTTCGGCAATCCTTTCCAGTAACCAACCTTCGTATGATGAGAATAAACACCCGCCACTGACGAGACTTGATAGCCTGATATCCCCTGAAGATTTGAGAAAAAACTACATTTGCGAGACCATAGACCCGCTCTTAGCCTCAAAAAGTCTCAACAAAGCTGCGTTTAAGGATGCAAGTTTTAAGAAAGATTTTGATCTGATTGCAAATCATCTTATCTTAAGAAACTTTCCTCAAGTAGTCGGTGACAGGGCTTGCATTTTGTCTTCAACATTGCTCAGTTCATCTAATACAAAATATGGTAACGCGCTGGAGGATACCTCTCCGATACATGATTTTCCGGATAATCTCGGATTAAGTCAAGCAGTTAAAGTACCCGTACTTCACAGTCTATATCTGAGTTTTCTAGGTTTTTCATCGATATTTCCTTTGAACTTAGTCCTAAGGCCTTTGCTAATCCCGCTAATACTGTTTTGTATAGGACTTCTTTTTTATAGAAAAAACAAACCGCTGTTTTTCTACTGTCTTATGATATTATGCCTTGTTCCATTTTTACTACCCCTTCTACCGGCTAGCGACTTTCGTTATTTTTATTTTCTGCACTTTGGTTTTTTCTTTTTAATTCCAATGTTTTTTATTACAAACGAGCAGAGGAAAAAATATGCTAAAAAATGAATTTAAAAAGTCTTCTACAAAATCATTTTTTGATAAATTATTTGTTGGCGGCAAGGAATATAGAGTTTCCGAGAGCTTGGTTGGTCGGGCAACAAAAAGCATATATTTACCTCACTTGTCCGAAGTTTGCCTCGCTCTCTCGGTTGTCCTTTTTTGGTATGAAGGACTCTTGTCAAAATACCTGCCGTTTTTGGCAAACAATATGTTTGCATCGTTGCTTTTAGTTTTCGCCCTTATTTTCGCAAGAAAAGATAATATAGTTTTTAGCAAAATGCACTTTTGGTATCTGGGATTTCTGGTTCTTTCTCTTTTTTCAGCGGTTTTTGCGGCTTTTCAAGGTATTAATGTCAATCTGCTTATTTCAGGGTGGCTGCTTTTCGTCCAGTTTGGCCTGGCTATATTTGTAGCCCAAAGCATTGATAAAAAAATCGGTTGCTTAAAAGGATTAGTTTTCCTTTCTTTGCCTCTGGCTGCGGCCGGTATTTATCAGTTTGCTGTTCGCGAGAAAACTTCATCGCTTTGGTTATCTCCGTTTGAAACGGGGATAGATACTCGCGCTTTTGCCTTTTTTGGCAGTCCCAATGTTCTTGGTATTTTACTGGCTATCATAGCCATTATTACACTTGGCTTTTATATCAAAGAAAAGAAGCTATACTATTTAGCGATTACTTTGGCAGATGTTCTTGCCGTCGGTTTTACTTTTTCCCGAAGCGCATGGCTGGGGCTTCTGGCTGGGCTGGTGGTTATGGCGCTATTTATAAAACCGAAGCTTGTGATATTTAGTCCGGCAGTGTTTCTTTTGCTCCTTATCCCGCAAGTTAGAAACCGCATTGAGATCGCATCAACCGGCAAGTATTTGACTGACTCTTCACTTGATGGACGCATTTGGTCTTTTATAAATAGCAAATACATTTTTGAAAAGTATCCTATTTTTGGCAGCGGTCCAGGGAGCTATGGTGGAAAAGTTGCTGCAGAAAATGCGAGTCCGATATATTTACAAAGCATTCAAAACGGTTACACGGCGCTGTACTTTACTGATAATCAGTTTTTGGAAGTTTTAGTTCAAGCGGGCCTGCTCGGGTTTGTCGCTTTTTTGGGGTTTGTTGTAGCTGTTTTTGTAAATTTGATAGCTAAATTTAAAAAAAATAAGGATATAGTGTTACTCGCTTCGCTGGCATCATTTATCTGTTTTTTAGTGAGCGGACTTTTTGCAAATGTGCTAGAGTATGGAGCAGTGGTGGTGCCGATGGGGGTAATTTTAGGGAGTGTATTAAGTGAAAAGTAAAAAAATATTAGTTATATATAGCGGTGCAAAGCATCAGGGCGGGATAGAAAAATATCTCCTTAATCTTTTTCGTAGTTATGACAAGAAAAAAATGAAACTAGTGCTTGTTAGTCTTGGCCGGTGGCCTTTGTGTGAAGAAGTTGAAAAAATAAAAGGAAAAGTGGTAGTTTTGTCAGGCGCAAGAGTTGCTCCACAGAATATTTTCAAAATAAGCAAGCTCGTCTCAAGCGAACAAGCATCATTGATAGTTTCTCAAGGCGTTGTGGCAAACGCTTACGGGCGAAGCGCTGCATATCTTGCCAAAGTGCCTCATCTTACGACCGTTCACAGTGATCTTGATCTGGACTACTCCAATCCTTTAATTCGCTCTATCTATAGCGCATCTGACAAAGTGAGCCGATGGAGGACGGATAGGTATATTGCAGTCTCGGAACACCTCAAGAAAAAGTTAGTTGAGTCAGGGGTTGAAAAAGATAAGGTTGACGTTATTTATAATGGGGTAAAATTAGAAACCGAGAAGTCTAGAGACCGAAAAACCCACGCAATATTCCAAAGCGCGGGGCAGGCAAAAAAACCAAATGAGATTATTATTGGTTCCATCGGGCGTCTGCATAAGGTCAAAGGATATGAAAATCTGATAAATGCTTTTTCTATGATTAACTCTAGTGGTTTAAAGTTAATAATCTGGGGTGATGGGCCGGAAAGAAAAAATCTTGAAAGTTTAATCCAAAAGTTGGATTTAAAAAATAAAGTTGAACTAGCCGGATTTACCGATGATGTCGTTTTAGCGCTTTCAAACACTGATATTTACATCCAACCGTCTGTGTCTGAAGGGTTTGGTATAACCGTAGTTGAGGCAATGCTGGCTGGTAAGCCGGTCGTAGTGACGCCAAGTGGCAGTTTGATGGAAATAGTGGCTAATGGGAAAAATGGTATTGTGACAAAAGGATCATCACCAAAGTCGCTTGCAAATGCGCTTGATAAATTATTAAAAGATACGGAACTTATTGAAAGGTTGGGAAAAGAAGCAAAGAAGGATGCTCTACAAAGGTTTTCTGTTGAAAAATGGATTTACCAAACCGAAAAAATATATCTGGAGGTAGCCAAGTGAAACAGGAAATAGTAATTTTTTCACTTTTTCAGTGGTCATCTAACTTAATGCACAGAGAACATATGCTTGCCAGGTCACTAAGTCGGATGGGGTATAAAGTGACTTTTGTTGAAAGAGTATATATAAAACCCGGAAAAAGTTATCATAGGTCGCAAGTACGTATATGTAGCAATGATGGGATTAAAATCATAACCTTGGCAAGTTTCCCTTATATAAAGGGTCGGTCAAAGACGATTTATAAGTTAAATGATAAACTGCTCACATCTGGACTAAAGGATCTTTTTAATGATATTAACCCCGAAGCATGGTTAATTTGTACAAATCCCAACTGGGTACAGGTTATAAAAAATCTCAAAAAAAAGAGCCAGACCTTAGCTTATGATATGAGCGATGATATGCCGGCCTTTGCAACAAATGAAAAATGGCGAAAAGAGCTTGAAGTTCGTGAGCAAGAAATGCTGAAAGTTGCCGACACCATATTTGTTACATCAAAAAACTTACTTCCAAAAACTAAAGGAGGTAAAAATGCGCGTTTGATTGAAAACGGAGTTGACTTAGAAGCGTTTAAAAATGCAAAACCGATTTTAAAGAAGAAATTTTCACACCCGATCGCAGGCTATATTGGTGGAATATTCGACTGGGTAGATCTGAGTTTGATCAAAAAGTCCGCGGAGCTAAACCCAGAAATAGATTTCGTGCTAGTTGGACCGACAAATAAGCAAAAAGAAGTGGCGGCATTGGCAAAAGCATCGAACGTACATTATCTTGGTGAAATAAACTGGCAGGAAGTAGGCGATTATTTTGCTAGTTTGGACGTAGGCCTTCTTCCTTTCGTTTCTGAAGAAAAGTATCCAAGGTTGAAAACAGCCGATTCGGGCAAGATTTACCAGTATGCTTACTTTGGCTATCCTATTATTTCAACTGATTTCTCTCAAGTGCGAGCACTTGGCAATATTGTTACAGTTTGTAAGACCGAAAAAGACTTTATTTTAGCGACTGGCATTACGGGTAAAGAAGGTGACAAAAATTCTCAGGTGAGAAGAGATTTTGCAAAAAATCATAGCTGGGAAAAGCAGTCCCAAAAGATCATCAGCAGTTTTCAGGAGATAAACTAAAGAATTTATGGTATAATATGCCACACATGGCCCAAATAATTGTTTTTAGTTTCTTATCTAGTTATATTCTCTGTTTTTTAATCAGGAAAATCCTGATTCATTTTAATATACTCGCGCATCCGGATGAGAGAAAGATGCACAAAAAAGCTGTTCCTGAAGGCGGGGGGATAGCTATTTTTGTTACTACTATCTTATCAATCTATATTTTTGTCGGCTTTCAAACGCAATATCTAGGTTTTTACATTGGCGCTACCTTGATGTTTGTGATGGGACTTTTAGATGACATTTTTGATCTGCGGGCTCGTTACAAGTTGGTAGGACAGGTAGTTGCTGTAATTTTAGCAATGTATTTTGGTCTTACGATTCAGTTTGTGACCGGTCAAGGCGGAACGCTAATGAATATTGGGCTTTTGTCTCTACCTTTGACGTTTCTTTGGTTAATCGGTGTAACAAATGCTATTAATTTAATTGATGGTCTTGATGGTCTTGCCGGTGGAGTGGGGGCAATCGTGGCTACTATACTTG
>Ga0172368_10007056_pt1 | contig 11879 bp, 16 predicted proteins | sample Lak11m_FD_114540 | JGI IMG/M metagenome (GOLD analysis project Ga0172368, IMG submission 114540) | Freshwater microbial communities from Kabuno Bay, South-Kivu, Congo - kab_022012_11m | ecosystem: Environmental > Aquatic > Freshwater > Lake | place: Democratic Republic of the Congo: South-Kivu...
TACAATAATGAGCGGATTCATACCGCTCTCAAAATGCCACCAAATCAATTTGCTCTTTTGGCAGTTGCGAATTACAATTTAATAAACAAGGTTAGTGTTCAATGAAATGGGGGAACTCCAAAGCGAAAGCAATCAAAATCATCTGAAAACGCCGAATAATCAAGAAATGGAAGCATTTGCTGAAAAAGCGAAAAAGACCCTGCAGAACTTGAGTTTTACTCTCAAACGTGCGATAATTTTGAATACTGTTGAAAAAATAATTGCTTCAAAAGAACATTTAGGGGTAAACGGTTATTTACCCCTAAATGTCTCATTGTGTTATGAAGATAGGCATCGTCGGTCTTCCAAATGTTGGTAAATCCACACTATTCAAGGCTTTGACCAAAACTCAAGTAGACATCAGCAATTATCCATTCTGCACCATTGAGCCCAATGTCGGCATCGTCAAAGTGCCCGATTTTCGCTTGGAAAAACTGGCCGAAATGTCCAAATCGGCCAAAATCATTCCCGCCATTGTAGAATTCGTGGACATCGCCGGCATCGTCAAAGGCGCTTCGGAGGGCGAAGGCTTGGGCAATAAATTTCTGGCCAACATCCGCGAAGTGGACGCTATCGCCCAGGTAGTCCGTGTTTTCCAAAATGAAAATATTACCCACGTACACAACAAGATTGATCCGGAAAGCGATATTGAAGTCATTAATTCGGAATTGATTTTAGCCGATCTGGAAACAGTGCAGAAAGTCAAAATCAGATTGGAAAAAGATAAACGCGGCGACAAAAAAGGCGCAGCCGAACAATTAGCCGTTTTGGAAAAAATTAAAAAGAATTTGGAAGCCGGAGAGTTGGCCAATACGACCGAGCTGGATAGGAAAGATGAAAACACGGAAATTATCGTCCGCGAATTATCGCTACTGACAATGAAGCCGTTTTTATATGTCTTCAACACAACAGAAGTAAGCGACCCCCACACCAAAACCGAAACTAATATTAACTTGGAAGAGTCCAAAGTTAATGAACTTTTAAAAAAATATTTTGGCGTGGGAGTAAATATTAAAATTGAAGAAGAACTGATTGAGATGTCGCCAGAGGAAGCCCAGGAATTGGGCATAAAATCCAGCATTGATAGTTTGATTTTGAAAGCTTATGAAGTTTTGGGACTGATTACATTCTTAACTACCGGCACTGACGAAACCCGTGCTTGGACCATCAAAAAAGGCTCTACGGCGCCGATGGCCGGCGCCGTCATTCATACCGATTTTGAGGATAAATTCATCCGCGCGGATATCATTAATTGGGAGAAGCTTCTTGAAGCCGGTTCATGGGGGAAAGCTAAAGAAATGGGAATTTTAAGAACAGAGGGCAAAGAATATGTGGTGCAGGATGGAGATGTGATTGAATTTAAGATCTAATGGAAAAAGAAACTATAATCAAATATTATAATTACACATCGCCGTTTTATAAATTTTTTTATCATGGTGATAGTTATGGCATTCACTATGGTTTTTGGGATAAAAAAACCAGAAATCACAAAGAAGCATTATTAAATACAAATAAATTTTTGGCTGAAAAGGCAGCCTTAAAATCCGATGACATAATTTTGGATGCGGGTTGTGGAATTGGAGGAAGTGCAGTGTGGTTAGCTAAGAATTATAATGCACATGTTGTTGGTATTACTTTGAGTGATATACAGCTTAAAGAGGCTAAAAAATATCACAAGGCTTTGAAAATTTAACCAAATTTTATCAGCGAGACTTTTTAAATTCAGAATTTAAGAATGAAAATTTTAGTGTTGTTTGGGCCATCGAAAGCATATGCCATGCAGAAAATAAAAAGGATTTTTTGAAAGAAGCTTATAGATTACTTAAGCGCGGAGGCAGATTAATAGTTGATGATGGATTTTTGTTAAGAAATCCAGAAAATAGCAAAGAAAAAAAATATCTTGATAATTTTCTTGAAGGTATGGCCTTGCCCAATTTAGTTCTTGAAAGTAAATTTAAAAGAGAACTTGAGGAAGTTGGTTTTAAAAATATAAAAATCTGGGATAAAGTAAAAGAAACTATGCCTTCGGCTAGAAAAATTTACAGGATGAGTATTTTTAGCTATCCAATTTCGTGTGTAACGGAAAAGATGTATATCACACCTGACATATTAACAAAAAATAACTTAGCCGGCATTGCTCAATTTAAAATAATTAAGAATGGCATTATGGGTCATCGAGTATTTTATGCTGAAAAATAATGCTTGACTTGCATACAATTTCCTGGAATTTAGCTATTTTAATTAAAAAAGGCCACATCATGACACCTGCCAGTCTTTTTTAACCTTTTCCGCTCAAAATTATAAGGTTGCATTTTATCGCATATGCAATATATTGCAACCTTATTATTTTTCCGTTATAATATAAAACAGAGGAGAACCGGATCAGTTAGATTTAGCATATCAGGTGGATTAAGCATATTAAATATGAGCAACAAATATAAAAATAAGGTCGCTTTTGAAAATCAAATAAAGGAAACCATTGAGGATTTCCTGTATTCCGATACCGTCCTGGCCACGGCCGCAAAATTTATTTTAGCTTCTCTGGCTTTGGGCGGCATAATTATCGCGGGAGCTGCTGTTCCCGGGATCATAAGCGCCACTAAAAAATATAAAAGATCGGTTTTTTATTCAAAAAAACAAATAACCGGAACAATTAAGACCCTGAAAAACAGGAAACTGATCGAAATTATCCGGGAAGGAGATGATAATTTCAGGGTTCAGCTTACCAACAAGGGCCGGCAAAGGATAAAAGAGTTTTGCTTTGAAGCGCTGGAAATTGAAAAGCCGAAGATCTGGGATAAAAAATGGCGGATCCTCATTTTTGATATTCCCACTAAGCCGAAAATCTATAACCAGGCGCGCGAAGCTTTGCGGAAAAAAATAAAATATCTCGGATTTTATCAGATGCAGAAAAGCGTCTGGGTCTATCCTTATGAATGCACGGATGAAATTCTTTTTATCGCCGAACTTTTCCAAGTGCAGAAACACATAGAAATTTTAACGGTCGAAAAACTTTTGCACAATGATATTTTAAAAAGAAAATTTGGATTATAATAAAATTGCCATAATTACAATGATTACGATAACAATATTGTAATATTTGCAGGTTGCATTTTATTGCATATGCCATATAATGAAACCTTTGGTTGTTCCCATTATCCGATTTTATTACAAATGGTTAAATTTTTATGACAAACAGTCAAATAGACAAACAACTAAACCAGCTGCCAGTTCAAGATCGGCTTCTGGGCCAATGCCCGGGAAATGGGAATCCTAAGAACTGAAGGTAAGGAATACGTTGTTTAAGATGGAGATGTGATTGAATTAAAAATATAAAACGAGGCGATAGGGATGCCTGCCCCGCAGTCAGCCCTGCTGTACTGCTGGGGTTATAGAGTTTAAAATTTAATTGCTTGACGCTATATTATTTACCTGCTATACATATATATCCATTTCAATTTTAGTTCCATAAAACTAACCATACACAAGGAGGAGTTAAATGAAAAAGAACCTTAAAAAAGAAAAAGTTCCAGTCAAAAAAAGCAACGATAAAAAAGCCCACCAGCGCAAACCGGGCGAAAATCCATGCACTCACAGCTGGATTAAAGGCGCAATGACTTTGACTGTTCTGGGCAAAAAATGCAAAGTAAAAGATTCCAAGATGTGCAAAAAATGCGCTGAAGAATACTTAAATAAATATGCTACGCTCTGTAATTCTTGCGAAGGAGTTATCTTTCCGGGCCAGGCCGTCGCCGGAACAGGAGATAAAAAATCAAAATATCCATATACCCACATGAGTTTTGAGTGCTGCGATTGTGGCGGCCTCCACTGTGGACATTGGGGCGAGGGAAAACTGATCCCCTTGGGTATTTAAATTATTGCCTCGCAAATTACCCATAACTGGGCTATGTCAAACATAGCCCAGTTTTTCTATATATTGAGGGTCATTGACACTTTCTTAATTCCCTGCTAAACTAAGTCTACAAATCAGAAAGTCCATTTGTCCTTTCGCTCCGACGTAACGTCGGAGATAAAAGGACAACAATCCGCAAGGAGGGCTTTCTTTAGCGGATTTTTTAATTAATAAATAATTAAGCAAACTAAATGCAATACGAACTATTCTATCTGGTCGGATCATCCAAAGAAGCTGATTTGGAAACCATCAAAAAAGAAGTTTCCGAAATCGTCACTTCCGAGGAAGGCGTTTTCGAAGAGAAACAAGTCATCGAAAAAAGAAAAATGGCCTACAAAGTCCAGCACGAAACTCACGGCACTTATGTCGCCCAGCGTTTTAATCTGGAGGATCCGGAAAAACTTCAAGAAATCAACAAAAAGCTGAATCTCTATAATAAGGTTTTGCGCTTTATGGTAAGCAAAACTTCCGACCTGCCGGAAATGCTTTCCCGGGAAGAACGGGAAGCCCTGAAGAGCAAGGTTGCTGAAGCCAGACCGATGGAAAAAAAGGCCGAACCTAAGAGGGAAGAATTACATAAGCCGGAGGAAAAAAGAGAAACCAATCCGACTGAAGACGACATTGATAAAAAACTGGAAGAAATCCTTAATATATAATTTAAAGCTTTCGGCCTCTAGCTGCTAAAATTAGCGGCTATAAACCACAAGCTCACACCAAAAATATGAACGTCAACAAAGTCCTATTGGTCGGACGCCTGACTCGCGACCCGGAAGTCCGCAACACTACCAGCGGCCAAACCGTCACTTCCCTAAGCATGGCCACCAATCGTTTCTGGAAAGATAAGAATGGCCAGCGGCAAGACAACACCGAATTTCACAATGTCATTCTCTGGGGCCGGTTGGGAGAGATTGCCGGACAATATCTGACCAAAGGAGCTGAAGCTTTCATCGAGGGCCGGTTGCAGACCAGAAAGTATACCACTAAAGACGGTTTGGAAAGACGAGTGACTGAAATCGTGGGAGAAAACTTGCAGTTAGGTTCCCGCGCCCAAGGATCGGCGCCCAGGACCGGATCATATAATTCACCCGCACCGATGCAGCCAAAGCCGTCAGCCGAAAAAGAAGAAGAAATCCCCACTATCAACCTGGATGAGGAACAGGATGAAGTAAAAATTGAAGACGTGCCTTTTTAAATAAATAACTTTTAGATCAGTTATGTACAACAACAACGAACAGATCAAAATTGAAAAGAAGCTTTGCCATTTTTGCGAAACCAAAATGGACAAAATCGACTATAAAGACGTTTATTTGCTGCGGCGCTTTATGAATTCTCAGGGAAAAATTTATCCGCCTAAGCGCCATGGAACTTGCGCCAGACACCAAAGGATTCTGGCCAATGCCATTAAAAAAGCCCGGGTCATGGCCCTGGTTCCTTTTGTCGTAAAATAAACATAAAACATTAAACATACAACATATAGCAAGAATGCTTCATGCTTTATGTTATATGCTATATAAATAAATATGTTGGGATTAAATGAAATAAAATCAGGAAAGAATATAATTTTGGACGGTATACCTTTTGCCGTGCTTTACCATGAACACTCCAAAACCGGCCGGGCCGGATCGGTGCTTAGGACCAGGATTAAAAATCTGGTTACCAGCGCCGTTTTGGAAAAAACTTTCCAAGGCGCCGATAAGGTTGAGGAAGCCGACATTACCAAATCCAAAGCTCAATTTTTGTACAAAGAAAATGATTCATACGCCTTTATGGATAACGAATCGTATGAACAATTTTCTCTGTCGGAAAATGTTTTGGGTTCGGCCATAAATTACCTGATTGAAGGCACGGAAATTGTGGTTTTAAATTTCAACGGTAATCCGATCAACATTGAACTGCCGATCAAGATGAAACTTAAAGTTGTCGAATGCCCGCCTGGCATCCGCGGCAACACGGTTTCCACCGGCGGCAAAGTCGCCACTTTGGAAACCGGCATCAAAGTTTCCGTCCCCTTGTTTATCAAAGAAAGCGAAGAAATTATCGTAAATACCGAATCGGGAGAATACGTCGGACGGCCATAATAAAATTTGGACAAAATAAAATCTCCGGGTGAACGGAGATTTTTGTTTTTGTATTTTATTTTTATCTTTATTAGAACAACCCAAAGTTGCTAAAAAGAGTAATGGTCATCAGCGGCATAAGCGCTAAGAGGAATGCAAAAGCAATTTCCTCAGATTGACGCATTTCTTCTGCTCTTTTCTCACATTCTGGGCATTTGCATTTTTCTGTTTCCATATTTTTGTTTTTATATCCCCCTTTCAAAGGATTTTTATTAATTAAAAAGAAAAAAAGCGGCAAATTCACCCGCTTTTTTACTCTGTATATTAATTATACACCATCTAAAGTCAAAAGTCAAGTGGCAAAATAAATGAAGCTGTTCCGCTTTTGCGGAACAGCTTCAAAAAAATCAAAAATAAATTTTAAGCCAGATAATTCCCCAGCCCGCCAGCGAAATAGCGTCAAACCGGTCCAAGATTCCGCCATGCCCCTTCAAAAGATTTCGCGTGAATAATCCTTCTCCGGAATCTTTGAGCGCGAAGGAACGCTTAAATTTGCTTTCAAAATAATCTCCCAGGATGGAAAATAAGCTCAGCAAAATTCCGTAAACAAATATCTTGGGAAAGACCGGCAGGAAATAATCATAAATTGACGCACCCGCTAAAGAAAAAATAATTCCATAAAAGGCTCCTCCCCAAGTTTTTTTCGGACTGGTAACGGGAAATATTTTTTTCCGCATCACCAGAAAAAAATTAAAATATTTTCCGCCGACAAAAGCAAAAGTATCGTTAAGAATGACTACGGCCAGCAAAAAATAAGTTTCCCGGAGATTCATGTCCAAAATGGAAAATAGTCCCAGCATCTGCACGCCCAGGAGCAGGCTCCAAAAATTATGGGGTTTTCTAAAATAAATTTCCGCCAGTGCCAGAATAAAAATCAACATAGCCAGAACCACTAACACGCGCCGGTCAAAATAAGCGCCGGCTAAAACTGGCGCCACCCACCAAAGACTAATGACTCGTTTCATCGTTTTGCCCTCCTCATTTTGATTGTTAAGGTGTCTGCTTATTCGGCTTCTTTTTCCTTCAGTCTGATGTTTATAGCTTTAACGACTTCTTTCATCAATTTTGCGTCGTCTTTGATCGTCTGTTTGACCGCTTCCCGGCCGACCCCCAGCTTAATTTCCCCGAACGAATAAGAATTGCCCTTCTTTTCGATAACTTCATATTTAACTCCCGTATCCAAGGCATCCCCGGAAGCCGAAATACCTTCATTGTACATAATGTCGAATTCCGTGGTCTTGAACGGCGGTGCCACTTTGTTTTTCACGATTTTAACTTTTACCCGATTGCCGACGATATCCTCTCCTTTTTTAATCTGAGCCGAGCGCCGGACTTCGATCCTAACTGAAGAATAAAATTTCAAGGCATTGCCGCCGGTCGTGGTTTCGGGATTCCCGAACATCACGCCGATCTTCATCCGGATTTGGTTGATAAAAATTACCGTGCAGTTGCTTTTGGCCACGATGGCTGTTAATTTCCGAAGTGCCTGGGACATCAGCCGGGCTTGGCGGCCAATATGCTGGTCGCCCATTTCGCCTTCAATCTCCGCCCGAGGAACCAGCGCCGCCACCGAGTCAACCACGATGATGCTGATCGAACCGGAATTGACCAAGGTTTCGACGATATCCAAAGCTTGCTCGCCATTATCCGGCTGGGAAATCAGCAAATCTTTGATATTCACACCGATTTTTTTGGCATATTCAGGATCCAGCGCGTGTTCCGCGTCGATAAACGCCGCCACCCCGCCGGCCTTTTGGGCGTTGGCAACCACATGCAAGGTCAAGGTGGTTTTGCCGGACGATTCCGGACCGTAAACTTCTATTACCCGGCCACGCGGAATGCCACCGATGCCCAGGGCAATATCCAAGGAAACGGATCCGGTAGGTATCGATTCAACATCCACTTTTTTAACGTCCCCCAGCGTCATAATGACGCCTTCGCCGAATTTATCTTTTATTTGTTCCACCACATCGGTAATTACTTTATTTTTATCTTCCGACATATTTTTTTTAAATTAATTATCAGTTTTTATTATATAACTATTTCTGCGGTCAAACTAGTTGACCGATCGGGCAATTTAGTATTTGGTATTGTTGTCAAAAATGACATTTCTCACTGCCGCCGTGTCATTACTGAGCGTTCCAATGTCCTTGCCGTTGAATTTAAGGTGGGTGGCATTACCCCGGCCAGAATTGACGGTAATTTTATTGTCGGCTTTAAAGGTTTGAATGGCGCCTGTCAGCATAGTACCAGAAAAAACCAGGTTATTGTCGGTTTCGATGCTTAGCCAGACCGGACCCGGATCGATCTTAACTTCAATTTCTATACCTTTTTGGGTGGAAATTTCTCTCGGATTATCCTGATTATTATTCTCTCCCGTGCTTTTTTCCTGATAATTGGACTGGATAGTTATGGCTTTGCTGCTTTCCCGGTCGAAACGGTTGACGGCTTTGATGTTGATCAGGTTTGTTCCGGCTTGAACGGTCAGATCTTCCCGGAATTTGCCTTCGTCATTGACCAAAATCGGCTGGTCGTTGATAAAAACCTTGGCATCCCGATCGGTTACCCCTTCGACCGTTACCGAATTGCTTTCCATGGAATAATTATTTTCCGGACTCAAAATAACCAGCCGTGGATTGCCCGAAAAAGAACCCATTTCTTTGTATAAATAAAAAAATCCTCCGACGATCGAAATCAAAACCAGCGCGGTAACGATCAGTTTAGGAGTGATGACAAAGGAGGAAATATCCAACGGTTTTTTCTTCTCGGCAACAAAGCTGTTTTTACCCTTGCCTTTTTCCAAATTTATTTTTATTTCTTTTTCTTTATCAAAAAGTCGGATTAGGTTTTTTTCTTCCACGCCTAAAAATTCGGCATAGTTTTTTAGAAATCCCTTGACATAAACATCGGCCGGCAGCTTTTCATAAACGCCTTCATCCAGATAGGTCAGATATTTCAGCGGAATTTTTGTGTAGCGCGAAACTTCATTCAGGCTGATCCGCCGGTCGCTTCTAAGTTTCTTGAGTTTTTCTCCCAAGGTTAAAGTGCCGACACTTTTTTTCGTAAAACCGTTGTTGAACATAAATAAAAAAAATTCAAAAATCAGAAGTCAAAGATTAAAGGCAAAATCCTCAATTAAAATCCTTGAATTGCATTTTGAATTTTTATTTTGATTTTATTTACCCCCACACCAATTCAGGATGTGGAGACTAACGCTTCAAACTGTATAAATAAATTTATTTTTAAAATAATCCTCAATTGGTGTGGAGGTTTACATCTGCCACTTATCCCGTTTTGCCTGATCTTCCATCGGGTTTTCATAGGCCGGCGCTTCGGACGATTCAAAAACTTCCCGCGGTTTGGATCCGTCTGCTGGCCCGATTACCCCGTTGGTTTCCAGTTCGTCTAGAATCCTGGCCGCTCTAGCATAACCCACCCGCAGCCTCCTTTGCAATAGCGAGGCTGAGGCTTTCTTGGCCCGAATAACTTCTTCTTTAGCCGCGGCATACATCGAATCTTCCTGCTCGTTATTGCCGGCCAAAAAAGCGTCCAGTTCACCGCCCAAGGTTTCATTTCTGCTATCGCTTGAAGCCGGCTCTTCCTTCCCGGTAATTTCATGCCTCTGACCATCCTCAAATTTTTGGCTTTTTATGAATTTGACGACTCTTTTTACCTCCGCTTCACTGATGAAAACTCCTTGGATTCTTTTGGGTTTTGGCGCACTGGCTGAAACATAAAGCATATCGCCATTGCCTAAAAGTTTTTCGGCTCCGCCCATATCCAAAATTGTGCGGGAATCGATCTGCGTATTGACTTTAAACGCAATGCGGGCATTAATATTGGCCTTGATCAGGCCGGTGATGATTTTAACTTCCGGCCGCTGGGTGGAAATTATCAAATGAATGCCAGCCGCCCGACCCAATTGGGCAATCCGCACAATTACATTTTCGGCTTCCTTACCATGGCTCATAATAAGTTCCGCCAATTCATCGATCACAACTACGACGTAGGGTAACTTTTCGTGCTCTTCTTCGACAATCTCGCCGGTTTCCGGATCGGTGTATTTCTTGGCCCGCTCTTTGGCAATTTTATCGTGATAGGAAATAATATTTTGCGATCCCATATCCTGCAGCAAACGGAACCTTCTCTCCATTTCTCCAACCACCCAGCGCAGAGCATTGACCACTTTGACATTATCCGTAATCACCGGCGTCAACAGATGGGGAATGCCGGCATACATCGTCAATTCAACTCTTTTTGGATCAACCATGATAAATCGCAGATCTTTCGGGGAGTTTTGGTAAAGTAAAGTGGTAATGATGGAATTGATGCTGACTGATTTTCCGGTCCCAGTCGATCCGGCAATCATCAAATGGGGCATTTTGCCCAAATCGGTAAAAATGTGAGTGCCACTGACATCCTCGCCCAAAGCTAAAGTTAGATTGGATTTGCGCCGCAAAAAATCTTCACTCTCGACAAAATCACGCAGGCAAACCATAGCCGGAGCGTCATTGGGAACTTCAATGCCAATCAATGATTGGCCGGGTATCGGCGCTTCGATCCGGATCGGATGTTTGGCTAAAGCCAAAGCGATATCATTATGCAGGCCCAGAATTTGCGCCACCTTGACGCCAACTGCCGGACGGAAGCGATATTGGGTAACCGCCGGACCAACCTGATGTCCGGCCCGCACCACTTCAATCCCAAAATGGTGGAAAGTTTTTTCAATAATTTCTTCGTTCTGGTCGGTATTCCCGCCTTTCGCTCCACCAGAACTTTTTTCCAACAATTTAGTCGGCGGAAATTCCCAGCCATTGCCGATTTCTTCTTCGCTTCCTTCAAGCCGGCTGATCTTAAATCCGTTTTTTAAATTCTTCTTACTGCCGCTATTGCTCATTTGCTGCAATAGTTTGTCGTCCACAAATTGATCCGGTCCTTCCACAAATTTTATATTTCTGATATTTTCATCGGCTTTGTTTTTAGGCGGTTCTACCGGCACAATTACTTCCCCGCTCCGGGCTTCTTCTTCCGTCTTTTTATTTTCCTCCCCGACAAATTCAGTTTCTTTCTTCTCCTTGGCTTTCAATTTTTCCAAAAGATTGAGAATGGAAAAATTAAAGGCCAAGATCAGGCCGCAGAAAAAAATGGCCACAATCACTACCATACCCCCGATATTACCCAAATATTTGGTTAAAACAAAAGCCGCCAAATAACCAATATAGCCTCCGCCTTCTCCGGCTTTGGCCGCCGGCAACATTTTATCGACATCATTAAACCAGTGCAAAAACCCAGTTACGCTCATGAGCATCAAACCCAGGCCAATTATCTTAAAAACATAAAAAGAGGTCTTTTTCCGGAAAAAAAGGATGACGCCGGCTAAAATCAAGAAAATCGGGAAAATTAGCTTGGCTAAGCCAATTATTACCCCAACGCCATTGTCTAAAGTGCTGCCTACGACTCCAGCTTTGCCAAAAAAGCCCAAAAGCATCAATATAGCCACCACAAATAAAAAAATGGCCGAAATCCCCCTTTTGGCTTCCGAAGCGATGTCAAAATGGACCCGTTTTTCTTTTTCCAAAGGCTCCTTGGAGCTATCTGCGGATTCGTCATTTAAAAGCTTTTTTTGTCTTCCCATATTGAATTTATTTTATCACAAAATTAGAGAAAAAAAAACCAATAGCTTAGTCTAAATAACCAACCACCAGCTAATACGCTGGTGGTTTTTATCTTGCCGTCTAACGACGGCTAGAACATTTTGAGGTTTTGCATATCTACTTTTCGGTGTTCTTGGTTTTGGATATATTTTTTGA
>Ga0172368_10007057_pt1 | contig 11875 bp, 13 predicted proteins | sample Lak11m_FD_114540 | JGI IMG/M metagenome (GOLD analysis project Ga0172368, IMG submission 114540) | Freshwater microbial communities from Kabuno Bay, South-Kivu, Congo - kab_022012_11m | ecosystem: Environmental > Aquatic > Freshwater > Lake | place: Democratic Republic of the Congo: South-Kivu...
CTGGTCAATTCCGTACGGACAGAAGACCGAGCAGCGCCTGCATTCGGTACATTGATAATAGTAATACCATATTTCCTTTAGCACTTCTATTGTAAGGTCTCTGCCGCCCGCGAGTTTTCCGAGCATCTTGCCTGATGCCGTGAAATATTTTCTGTAGATGGATCTGAGAAGCTCTGCCCTCAGCACCGGCATATTCTTCGGGTCGCCTCCCCCTATAAAGAAGTGGCATTTGTCAGCGCATGCACCGCATCTCACGCATATGTCCATAAACAATTTGAAGGACCGGTACTTTCCCAATCTCTCCTTCAGGCCGTCAAGGACTATTTCCTTCCAGTTTTCGGGAAGTTTCCAATCCTCTTCAGCAGGAGACCAGTCGCGCGCATTCGGGAATTCAACTGCGGCAAGGTTTTTGCCCTTTGCGCCCCAGCAGAATGTATGCTCTTTGAATTCAACAGGAGTGTCCATCCATTCTTTTTTAGGCGGCGTATAGTCTATCTTTGACAGCTCATCTGGTTTTGCGGTAAATTTTGCCATGCGTTACTCCTTTTCTACAGGGATTCCGGCCTTCTTCATCTTATCCCTGAAATCATTTTCATATTCTTCGTACGTGTGTACATGCACCGGATAGTTCCACGGGTTTATATGTCTTACCATACGGCTGTTGTTTGCCATATTTCTTGTCGGGCTCATGAAGACCCCGCCCATGTGCATCAGCTTGCTGAGAGGGAAATATACAAGCAGCGAGCATATCAAAAACAGGTGGATATAAAAGATTACTCCTATGCCCTGAGGTATCACCGGATTAAAGCTTACAAGCCCCATGGCAAGTTCTTTCACGCCCACGATATGAACCTTATTGAAATACCTCATGATTACGCCTGTTGTCCCTATGGCGAGTATCAGGAAGAGCGGGAAGTAGTCGGCCGGAAGGGAAATGTATTTTACCTGCGGTATAAATACCCTTCTGAGGAACAGGTAAGTTACCGCGCCGAGAAGGACGGCGTCTGTCATGTAAAGGAGCGGGACTCCTATCTGGAGAAAGCTGTCAAGCCCCTCGATGGTTTTTAAAAAGGAAGGAGTTTCATAGAGAAAAAATCTGAAGTGCCTGACAAAGATAATCAGGAATGACCAGTGGAATGCCATTCCGGCAAGCCAGAGCCATTTGGCCTCTCCGTAGACAACCCTGCCTCCCTTCATCTGTGTTTTCAAGTTTCTGAAAAGCGAGCGGAATAACAAGACTTCAAGCGCCATTCTTACGATGACGCCCATGGGGCCTGACGGGTTTTCAATTTTGTTCTGCTTTATCCACGGCAAGGATTTCTGTTGTCCGCACGTTGTAGGAATACAGAACGGCACCGGGGACTTTCCCCACTTCAGTACGCGGTAAATGAATCCCAGAATGAATGTTGCTATCGCGATATACGGGATAACAACCCCAAAAAGGAATTGAAGGTTTGCCATTTTCACCCCTGCGTAGGCAGCCGCAACAAGAGCTATGACAGCAAAGAAGGAAAATAGAATTTTCATTTCTTTACCTCTCCTCTGTTTATTTTTAGATTAATAGGTTCTTTAAAATCGGTTTCCTGTCCGTTGGTCTCGTTTATCAGGTTTGCCATCTGCAAGAGCCTGAAGGTACTGCTCTTAACCTCGTTGGCCTTTATCTCATAGATCTTTTCCTTGCACTTCATATAAATATCAAAAGATGAGAGCGTAAGGCCGTCTATTTCTGATTCAAGGTTGAGGATTTCTACTGAAAGATTTTCAGCGGCTATCTCAGCGGCAAGTTCTTCTCTGATGATTTTCTTTAAGGGAAAGATAAAGGCGAGCGCCTGTGAGGGTGTAAAGTCCTGAACCGCCCTGATTCTCACGACGTCGTCAAGGAATTGCAATGCCTTTTCCTTGCCGCGGCCGCTGATGAGTTCATCTAAAATATCTTCTATCCCCTTAAAGATAGTGGACCCTGTCGGATTGGTAAATCTGTTTGTTTGGTTTTTTAAAAATTTTGCGGTATCGGTAGGATAACTGTCTACTACAACGTCAAACCATTTTTCCAAAATGGAAGCTTTTTTAGCTGCTAAGAGGCTGTTGAGTCTCATATCTGGCCGTCTTCCTCCCTCTAAGTTTTTAGACCGGCGGATATTACGCTCCCGCGAAAGCATACTGTTTGTTGCTTTGAGATACAGAAGAAAGAAGTAAGAGGCAAAAGCCTCTTACTTCTTAAAATTCTTTATACGCAACCTGTTGGTTTTGGAAGCCCTGCGTACTTACAAGCCTGTTTTGCAGGTCCGCCCGGATAAAGTTCGTAAAGGTATTTTGTGTTGCCCTTTTCAGGCCCCATTGCCTTTCCGATCTCTTTAACGAGAATCTTTATCATAGGAGCAATCTGATACTGTTTGTAGTAGTCTCTGAGGAAGTTAATGACCTCCCAATGAGCCTCGGTAAGTGTAACTCCATCCTGTGCCGCCAGATGCACGGCCAGATCCTGATTCCAGTCATCAAGATTAATAATATATCCGTCGTCATCAACCTCGATCTGTTTTCCCTGAAATTCCATCATTGGCATTTTTACGCCCTCCTTTTGTTTAAATTTTCCCTATTTGCTATAAGTAAGGGAGAAAAATCTCCCGTGTAATTTGTAAATTAAGCCTTTCTGTTTTGTAAAGAAAGGCTTAAAAAGATAATCAGAATTACCAAATGGACTATAAACAGTAATATATCTCTACATCTTCGGTCAAATAAAAAAAAGTTATTGGCAAATTATTTATTCTTATCAGTCTTTTTAGTTTCAACCTGAACTTTCGGATTTAGTTTGATAAAGAGGATATTTTCATTAGTCCTTATGCCTCGCCTTACGCTCTCTGCCAGTTGGTGACTGCTTTGTTCGTAATAGAATGACCTTGTTTCATAATCTACGTCCGGCGTCAAGCTCATCGCCCTTTCCCAGTCGTTGCCGCAGGCAAACACGAGGCCGTCAACATAGGCCTCTCCAAGATTGTGGCCCGAACGATCAAAAATGTATACCGCGCCGCATTCGCATTTTCCGCCTGTGAATATATTCCCGAGAGGGGTTCTAATGTCTTCAGGCCTTTTAAACGCCTCGCCACAAAACGGGCAAGTTGCTATTTTGTCGCTTCTTCTTCGCATGCTAAAGTTTATATCCTATCTTTCTTAGAAAATTCTTACGCTGTCCCTTGTCCTCGGGCGTTTCGATGCCTTTTGGTCCGAAGCCGTCCACGACTCCCATGACGCCGTTTCCTTGAGGCAAAACAGCCACAATTACCTCAACACTATTCGCCGTCGCACAGAATATTCTGCATACCTCAGGACAGTCTTTAATTTGATTAAGGACATTTATCGGATAAGCTTCCCGCATAAGTATGCAGAAGACGTGCCCCGCTCCGATAGCCTGAAGGTTTTTAACGCAGGTGTCTGTTAGCTCTTTGTCGTTTCCCTCGGTTCTTATGAGGCAGGGGCCGGATGCCTCGGTGAAGGCAATTCCAAACTTTGAATTAGGGACGCCGGTAATCATAATTTCATAAAGGTCTTCCGCTGTCTTTATAAAATGCGTCTGCCCGAGTATGATATTGCAGTTTTCCGGAATCTCAATCTTTATTGCCTGAAACTCCATATCCCTCCTTTTTTCATAAGGCACGGGGTTATTGCTCCCGCCTCCTCACGCCCCAATGTTTCGCCATATATTATATGGTATAATGAAAATAATTTTTTCCAGAGGAGATGTCAAGTCTAAATTGATAGACAAGAGACTGCATTTAGCTTTTTGCTTTCTGTTTCTTTTTTGTTGTTCATTATTCTTTCCTTCCATAACGAAAGGCGCTGAGATAATAGGGCCTGAAACCAAGATTATAAATAACGAAATACATGTCACAACAGGGCTTATGCTTGATGATAAGCAGCTGCAGGACCTTAAAAACGGGATAGCAAAGGAAATCACATTTTACATTGACCTGTTCAGGGCCTGGAATATGTGGCCGGATGAATTTGTTCTCGGTAAAACTCTTGTTAAAACGTTGAAGGTTGACCCGGTTAAGCGGGAGTATATAGCTACATCCTCTGACGGCGCAACTATAATTGAGAGGCGGTTCAATGAGCTGGATTCATTGTTAAGGTGGTCGTTGAATATCAAAGACCTGAAGCTTACCAATATGAGAGAACTGGAATCTGCTGACTATTTTATACGGATAACCGTTGAGTCGAGGCTGAGAAAACTTCCTCCCGTTGTAAGCTATCTTTTTTTCTTTGTGCCTGAGAAGGAGTTCTCTAAAATAAAAGACTCTTCAAAATTCCGTGTGGGGCAGGGGAAATGACAAAATTTAGGAACGGGCTTATATTTCTCGCGGTTTTTATTTTTATAGTTGCCGCCTCCGCGATCGAGCTGCATTACATCAGGCTTGAGACAGTATCCCTGTTAACGATTGTCGTCCTTCTGGTCCTCCTGAACCTGAATATAATAGCCCTGCTTACGCTGATATTTTTTGTAAGCAAGAATCTCGTAAAACTCTATATTGAAAGAAAACAAAAAATCCTCGGATATAAATTTAAGACAAAGATTGTCGTAATGGTTGTTGTTCTTACCTCTATTCCCGCAGTGCTCCTCTTCTTTGTGGCAAGCGGGCTTGTTACGAATTACATAGATAAACTTCTGACACCCCAGTTCAGGCAGCCTCTTAACAGTTCGCTCAGCGTTGCCAAAGCAGTCTATGAAATGGAACGGCAGCGGACTATGGAATTCGGAAAATCGCTTGTCACCGGCGAAAGACATGCTTCGGGATATAAGGTAACCCGTATGGACAGAAACCCGGAAAATCCGACGGAGACAATCAAGGCGGCATTTGAGGGCAAAGAGGGGACAGAGGTCATATCAGGCGAGAGCGGAGATATCATAAGGGCGGCAATTCCGGAGTATTCCGGGGGAAGGGTGGCCGGCATTGTGCTCATTGAAACCACGTTGCCCAAGGATATAGCGGCAAATGTTGAAAAGGTAAAAAGCTCGTATGAAGAATATTTGAAACTGGAATCGTGGAAAGTTCCGCTCAAGATGAACTATCTCCTGATTCTTGCATTTTTCACCTTGATTGTAGTATTCATGTCCCTTTGGGTTGCCCTCAGGATTGCGAGGGGGATTACAGACCCCATACAGAGCCTCGCGCAGGCAACGGAAGAAGTTGCCTCCGGCAATCTTGATGTCCGCCTTAGCCTGAAGAGAGAGGATGAAATAGGTTTGCTGATAAGTTCTTTCAATAATATGGTCACGGGCTTGAAAGAGGGGAAAGAGACACTGCAGAAGGCTTATATGAAGTCAGACAGAGAGAGGCTTTGGATGGAAAACATACTTGCGAATATTAATTCGGGAGTTGTATTCCTTGACGTGAAGGGCAAGATACTGACCATCAACACTGCCGCGTGTTCCATATTGAACGTAACGGCCCAAGACGTCGTAGAAAAGAACTATAAGGAGCTTACCATAAGGATAGCATCGGAGGAGCTTAACGCACTTATCAGCGGAATAATAATTAGAGACCTTAAGGCTATAGAGAAGGATGTAAGGGTGACTGTCAAAGACAAAAGGCTTATACTCAGGGTCTTTGTCACCACTCTCAGAGATAACGCGTCAACGCCTATAGGGCTGCTGGTTGTGTTTGACGACCTTACGGATGTCATTAAGGCTCAAAAGGCCATTGCCTGGGAAGAAGTCGCAAGGAGGATAGCCCATGAGATAAAGAATCCTCTTACGCCGATAAAGCTTTCAACGGAAAGGATGTTGAAAAAATGGGAGCGTAAGGATAAGGACTTTGACCAGATATTCGAACGTTCCACTAAGACAATAGTCCATGAGGTCGACAGCCTTAAAAGGCTTGTCGATGAGTTCTCAAGGTTCGGCAAGATGCCTGAGATAAAAAAAATGCCCACAAATCTAAGGGAAATAATAAACGAGGTGCTTGAACTTTATAAGGATTATAAGGGGTTTAATATAAAGGCCTTACTGCCGGATTACATGCCGCTTGTTGAAATGGACGGAGAGCAGTTCAAACGGGTTATGATTAATATTTTTGATAATGCATTCCAGGCAATGGGCAATAGTGGTAATATAGAGCTTAAAGTGCAGATGAATAAGACTGCAAACAGGGTCATTATAGACATTGCAGATGACGGCCCGGGAATGAAGGAAGAGGATAAAGACAAAATATTCCTTCCCTATTTCTCCACAAAAAAAGACGGCACTGGATTGGGCTTGGCTATTGCCAACAAGATTGTAATGGAGCATACAGGATATATCAGAGTAAAAGACAATAGCCCTAAGGGCACAGTCTTCACAATAGAACTGCCGATAAGGGACGTTTAGACGGAGATATGAGATGTCAAAATCTTTAATTCTTGTAGTTGACGATGAAGAAGGAATAAGAGAAAGCCTTTCAGGCATACTCGAAGATGAGGGCTACGAAGTCTTAACCGCCACATCGGGCGAGGACGCTGTTAAGATGCTGCGTGAAACCTTGCCTGACCTTGTCTTCCTTGATATATGGCTTACCGGAATGGACGGTATTCAGACGCTCGGCGAGATAAAGGCTATTAAACCGGATTTGACCGTAATCATGATATCGGGGCACGGAAGCATTGAGCTTGCGGTAAAGGCAACACAGATAGGAGCTTATGATTTTCTCGAAAAGCCGCTTTCCCTTGACAGGGTTGTGCTTGCGGCAAAGAGGGCCCTTGAAAAGAGAACACTTGAGCGGGAGAACATTACCCTTCGCGAGAATTTGACTAAACGATGGAGGCTCATCGGCGAATCACAGAGGATAAGAGATTTGCGCGAGCAGATGGAAATGGCCGCCCGCAGCAACAGCAGGGTGCTGATAACCGGAGAAAGCGGCACAGGAAAGGAAGTTGTAGCGAGGCTTTTGCATGAAAAAAGCCCGAGGTCAGAGAAGCCCTTTGTTGAGGTTAATTGCGCCGCTATTCCGCAGGAGCTCATAGAGAGCGAGCTTTTCGGGCATGAGAAGGGGTCATTTACAGGCGCTTTTGAAAAGAAGAACGGGAAGTTTGAGCTTGCCGACGGAGGGACCCTATTTCTTGACGAGATAGGAGACATGTCTCTGCAGACGCAGGCAAAGGTGCTGCGCGTGATTGAGACCCAGGAATTTCAGAGGGTAGGTGGAAATAAAAATATAAATGTTGATGTGAGGATAATCGCTGCAACAAACAAGGATTTAAAGGAAGAAGTCAAGAAAGGTAATTTCAGAGAAGACCTTTTCTTCAGGCTGAATGTTATCCCACTTTTTGTTCCGCCTTTGAGGGAAAGAAAAGATGACGTCCCGCTTCTTGTTGAATATTTTCTTAGCGCACTTGCTTCGGAATACGGCAAACCCCCAAGAAAGATATCGCCTGAGGCGTTGAAATATCTTCAATCATACGACTGGCCAGGAAATGTAAGGGAACTGAAGAATGTGATAGAGCGGCTTGTAATAATGACGCCTTCAAATATAATAGACGCGAAGAATCTCTTTATTCCGGTTGAGCAAAGTAGCTCAGACTATCTCAATTACAAAACTCTCAAGGATGCCAGAGATGCCTTTGAAAAGGATTATATTGCAAAGAAGCTTGAGGAAAATAATTGGAATATATCAAAGACAGCGGAGATTCTTGATATTGAAAGAAGCAACCTTCACCGAAAGATTAAGGCATACGAAATAAAAGCGTCGTGAGTCTTATACCCTGCGAATTCTGACTTTTGCGTCTTCAACGACAACTATTGAGCCCTCTGAAATATCCCGCTCAAAATGCAGAAGCTTTCCTAATACGTCAATAATATTTTCAATCTTTAAATTTCTGAGCCTGAGATAAATTATTCCGTAGCAGGGCGCTCCTTCATTGATGGCCAATGTCCCAAAGTCGGAATCATGCGTGAGAACAAATCTTTTATCCTCGTGTGCTTTTCTCAATATGTAATCGTCGTCTCTTCCCTGCCACCGCTCTTCTTTGACATCAAAAACGTTTATCCCCTTTTGCCTTAGGAAGGATACGATACGGGGCGAGACATTTTTGTCGGTAAGTATATTGAGAGACTAAAACTTCATGCAGCAGCGGTTTCAATATCAACAATTATCTCATTCTTCATCGCATGGGCAGCGTATTCAAGGCAGGCATGAATATCTTCTTTGGTTAAATGAGGATAATCTTGAAGGATTTCGTTTTCCGTAACGCCGGATGCAAGCAGTTCAAGAATAAATTCAACAGATATCCTTGTCCCTTTTATAACAGGCTTTCCACCGAGAATTGCCGGATTGGCCGCTATTCTTTCCCTCATAAAAACCCCCTTTTATCTTTGCTCAATTATAGCATAAAATCATTAAGATTAAGGGCGTACAGAATAAAAGTGCCTTAGTACAATTTATGTCGCAATTATTGAAGGGTCGGCGGAAAAAGAACAGAGTGGCGCTCTTTTCACGGTCATAGCAACGGTGTCTTTTAATATGGAATTATCCAGAATAGATTTGCAGGATAGAGTGAAATAATAGGTTTTGCCTTGTCCCGGGTTTATTGTTCCTCGGGATAATTTGCCCAAATCCTTTGTGCCGGAAACGGCTTGATTGCCTGTCCATAAGTTATCCGTTGATTCCGCCACGCAATCTTTGACTTTTTGAGTAGTCCATTTAAGTTCGGCGTCGGTTCTGGGATACCAGACCACATACTGGCCGGCTTCGGAATAATCGTTGTAAGTGTTGATTTTTAAATCCACCTTTGGCGGACAGGCTGCGATATTATACGGTCCGTCAAAAGCGTTGCCGAGCTTATAAGTGTCAGACATCGTCACCGAACCCGCGTTGTCTTTATTCAAAAACTTATTGGGCCAGGAACAAGAACCGCCTTCGTTTTTATAATAATTGCCGATTATCTTGGCTCCGTAGGCGACATAGGAATTATCCGGGACCGTATCATCGGTGAATTTGCAGACATTGCCGGCGCATAATTGGGAATAAGGCAGCTGGGCGATTTTGCCCTCTTCTGTTGCCGCCGTGTGATAACCGTTTACCAAATATCCGTTTCCAACCTTGGTTTTGATTTGATTAAGATACCAGTCGTTTAACGTTGATTGCGAAGAACTGTTGGGAATTGAATACCTGTATATCGCTATCTGAGACTGGGTTTCATTAAGGGGTTGAGCGCATTGATTGTTATATCCCGAACCGTTTAACTGGGGGATGTACATTGTGGAAGTGATTTGCCAGCAGTTTAGAGGTTTATTGCCGGAACTAACGCTGGCGCCTCCACCGCCTCCTCCCGCGCCGCCTCCATTATCTCCGCCGCAGCCAGTGAAACCAACGTTATCGCTACCTACCACACAAACAATTTGACTGATTGTGGTAATGCCCAACGCTGCTCCGCCAACAATTAATGCTGGTGTAACTAACGATGCTAATCCTAAAGCACCGCCACTTGTCACTATAATAGCTGCTACAACTACTACAGCTATTAACACTTTAGTAAAAACAGACGCAACTCCTTTTGCTTCGGCAGTTTTAGTAGAAATACCTAAAACCGCAACCATTAAGATAAGAAAAGAAATAAAGAATTTATTATTAAGAAATGCCATTATTATAATTCTACTGGATTCATTTTTAATGGCAAGATGTCAACCTGTGGATAACTATAACAATAAAAATAGGGCGTCAAATTTTTAACGCCCCAAAAAAACAATAATCTAATTCTCTATAGCCTGTCCGATTCTACGACTAGCCCATACAGCCGCCCATTTAAGAAGATATTCTTTGGAATATATCAACCCCACAGCAAGCGGTGAATAAACTTTAAACACTTCTCTTCCTGTTGTATAACCTGTAATGTCTACGGCTATTTCATTAAATACTTTATACCATTTTACAACAACCGTAGAAATTACCACTGACTTGCCATTGTAGACGCTATTTTTGGTGTTGTGGACAATATTATATTTGCCATGAAAATCTTCGCTTAGTTTGGCAAATAAAAAATCATTTAATTTCACCAGCGCATCTGCCGGCATCTCCACGCCCTCGGCGACTTTTACATCCTCGACGATGAGTGTATCAAACGCGGGCCACTTGTCTCTTTCAACAAGATAAGTGGTAGACGCGCACCCCGCCATCACCGCCGCCGCGGCGATGATAAAAATCACCATCGCTATCCTTCCTAAACCTATCATTCTTGTCTTTTTCATTTCTTCCTCCTCGGTCCGCCACAGCTTCAGCATAGGTGAACCTTGGTCCGCCGTAGAAAAACTATCAAATATTATTTAAAAATTCTTCGGGATTCAACGCGTTAATGAATTGTTTGGAGATTTTTATAAAATCTTTATCTCTTGAGATTAGCGTAATAGGGTTTAAGCCCACACATACTGAAAGCTGGACAGCGTCAAAAGGGTCAAGAGGATGCTCTGTTTGAAGCGTATTTGCCTTGAGCAGGTTTATCTCATCAGGGATGATGATGTCAAAAATAGATACAATGCTTGATATGTCGTTTTCAACTTGATCAAGGTCATAAGATTTCTTACGACGCAGGAGGTATCGGATTTCCATTAATGTTGTAAGAGAAATAATCCCCTTAACGGAAACATTCTCAACTAATCCAACAATTTCATACGGAGCTTTCCAGAGTTCTTTGCCTGATACCGATTCAGCTTCCTGTATAAGCCAGTTAATAATGACATCGGTATCTAAAAGAATCTTTTGCATGAATTTATTTTTTCATTTTACCGAATGCCGAGCTTCTAAGTTCCCTGATAAATTCCGTTGAGGTTTTTCCCTTCGGGATTATACCGGAATATTTCCCTAAAAGTTTATCTGCAACCTTTTCTTTAGGTTTTGGAAATTTTTGCAGAGATTTAAGAGAACTAATAGCTTCCTTAAGGGTTGAAGACATATTATTTACCTCCTTATATAGAAATATATTAACAGAGCGAATCCTCTTAATTCAATTAGAGGTCAATGCTACCTACACGTCAGCAACAAGCTTTCCTTAATTCCCTATCTTATGAAGTTTCATCAGATTCGTAGTCCCCTTTGTCCATAAAGGCGAGCCGGCGGTTATGACGATGCTGTCGCCTTTTTTCGCAATTTTTGAACTGAGAAGAGATTTTTCAACCTCCCTTATCATTTCATCGGTGTTTGACATATGCCTTATTAGAAAAGCACTCACTCCCCAGTAAAGCGACATCCTTCTTTTCACATCATCCTGCGGCGTGAAGGCAATGATAGGGACATTTGGCCTGAATTTGGATACAAGCCTTGCGGTAAAGCCCGATTGAGTGAATGCTATAATGGCTTTTGCGTGAATATCCTCTGCTGCCGTGCATGCGGCCTCGGCAACAGCCCCTGAAAAATCTGAGAAGAGCCTCGCAAAGCCGGAATAATCATGTCTGGCTGAAGACTTGGACTCCGTATATCTTATAATCCTGTCCATCATCCTTACGGAATCTAATGGGTATTTTCCCGCTGCTGTTTCCGCAGAAAGCATAAGAGCGTCGCTTCCGTCTATGACCGCATTTGCAACATCGGTTGCCTCTGCCCTTGTAGGCCGTGAGTGCTCTGTCATTGACTCAAGCATCTGGGTTGCGGTAATTACGAGTTTCCCTTTTTCATTAGCCTTGCTGATAAGCATCTTCTGTATCACCGGCACTTCTTCCGGAGAAATCTCAACGCCAAGGTCTCCCCGCGCAATCATTATCCCATCCGTCTCATCAAGTATATTGTCAATGTCATCGATTGCTTCGGGTTTTTCTATCTTTGCTATCAGCGGTAATGATGCATGACGCCTTTTAAGCCATTCCTTTACAACCCTTACGTCATTTACATTTCTTACAAATGAAAGCGCCGCGTAATCA
>Ga0172368_10007058_pt1 | contig 11875 bp, 10 predicted proteins | sample Lak11m_FD_114540 | JGI IMG/M metagenome (GOLD analysis project Ga0172368, IMG submission 114540) | Freshwater microbial communities from Kabuno Bay, South-Kivu, Congo - kab_022012_11m | ecosystem: Environmental > Aquatic > Freshwater > Lake | place: Democratic Republic of the Congo: South-Kivu...
CCGACGCGGATGCGAAGCCGGTGCGGGATGGGCGCGCGGCGGGCTTGAAAAGGTATTACAAGAAAATGATGATGTGTCCTCATGGCGGGCTTGAAATGGAGTTTATAATCGGGGTTTTATGCTACAATACGGGGCGGTGGAGAGTTTATGACTATTTACTATGAAACAACGGATATTTTCGGGCATAAAGCCGTCGGGCGACCTTCATCTCGGCAACTATCTCGGCGCGATACGGCAGTGGGTCCCGCTTCAGGACGAATACGACGCGATCTTTTCGGTGGTCGACCTGCATGCGATCACGGTTCCGCAGGACCCGTCCGATCTCCGCGCGAAGACGCTCGGAATCGCCAAGACGTACCTCGCCTCGGGCATCGATCCGGCGAAGGCCGCGCTCTTCGTCCAATCGCACGTTCCGGAGCATTCGGAACTCGCATGGATCCTCAACACCGTCGCCCGCATGGGGGATCTCGAGAAAATGACCAAGTTCAAGGACAAGGCGAAGGACGGGGCCGAACGGGCGGGTGTCGGGCTGTTCGATTATCCCGTGCTCATGGCGGCGGACATATTGCTCTACGATACGGCGGTCGTTCCGGTCGGGGACGATCAGCTCCAGCACGTCGAGCTTTCCCGGACGCTCGCCCGCCGGTTCAACGAGCGTTTCGGCGAGACGTTCCGCGTCCCGGAGGCGCGCGTGATGAAGGAGGGTGCCCGTATCATGGGGCTCGACGATCCGACGAGGAAGATGTCCAAATCGGCCGCGTCGGAATACAATCTCATCGCGCTTTCGGATGATGCCGAGACGGTTCGCCGCAAGATCAGAAAGGCGGTGACCGACAGCGGATCCGAGATCGTCTATCGCGACGACAAGCCCGCGCTCATGAACCTCATCAATATCTATACGCTCCTGTCCGGTATCGCTATTCCCGAAATCGAGGCGAAGTATGCCGGCAGGGGATACGGCGATTTCAAGACGGATCTGGCCGAGGTCGTCGCGGATTTCCTGGTGCCGTTCCAGGAACGGATGAGCGGGTACACCGACGGGGAAACCATTCGGATCCTTCGCGAGGGCGCGGACCGTGTCCGTCCCATCGCCGCGGCGAAACTCCGCGAAGTGAAGGAACGGGTCGGATTCCTGCCCTAGTCCGGAACAAAAAACAGGCCTCCGATCGGAGGCCTGTTTTCGTTTCGGAACTCACGATCCCGTTCCCCGGATGACGCCGAGGAGTTCGGTTTTCTTTTCTTCCATGGCTTCGGCCGTTTCGGCTTCGAGCGTGAGGCGGAGCAGGGGTTCGGTGTTCGAGGCCCGGACATTGAACCACCAGGTCGGGTATTCGACCTTGATGCCGTCGATTTCGGTCGTTTTCCCGTCGGCGTACCTTTTCCTGAGCGCTTCGAGGACGGCGTCCTTGTTCTCTGTCTCGCTGTTGATCTCGCCGGAGTGGAAATACCGGTGCGTTTCGGCGACAAGCTTGGAGACCGGCTCGCCGGACTCGGCCATGAGATTGAGGAGGAGGATCGCGGTCAGCGTACTCGACTCGGCGATGGAGTTTTCCTCGAAATAGTAGTGGCCGGAGAGTTCGCCCGCGAAGACGGCGCCGGATTCGCGCATCAGCCGTTTGATGTTCGCGTGGCCGACGGGGCACTCGATCGCCGTCCCGCCGTGTTCCTCGATGATTTCACGCACGGCGCGTGAGGACCGGAGATCGTAGAGGATGGTCGCTCCCGGTTTCTTCCGGAGTATTTCGCGGGCGATGAGGGCGGTCATGAGATCCATCGGGATGATTTCGCCGCGTTCGTCGACGAAGCCGACCCGGTCGGCGTCGCCATCATAGGCCATGCCGAGGTCGGCTCCGGTCTCCCTGACCTTGGCGCCGAGTTCGTCGAGCGTTTCGGTCTTGAGCGGGTTCGCCTCGTGGCAGACGAACGGGTGTTCGAGGTCGTTCCAGATATTCGTGACCGAAACGTTCATCGCGAGCTCCTCATAGATGGGGAGTTCGAGGACGCCCATCATGTTCGCGGAGTCGATGACGACTTGGAATTTCCGGTCGCCGAGTTCGGCGAACGAGGCGAAATAGGAGCAGTAGTCGGGCTTGATGTCCTCCTCGGTCACGGTACCGACCCGCTCGGCCGGGGCGAATTCTCCCGCGATGGCGAGATCCCGTATTTCGGAGAGGCCGGTCGAAAGGCCGACCGGGACGGCTCCCGCGAGCGCGAGCTTCATGCCGTTGTATTCTCCGGGGTTGTGCGAGGCGGTAAGCGAGATGACGGCGTCGACCGGCAGGCGGCTTGCGGCGAAATAGACCATCGGCGTCGAGGTGAGACCGAGATCGACGACATCGGCTCCGCTTTCGGTGAGACCCCGGACGAGCTCCTTGAAAAGCGACGGGCTCGATTCGCGGACATCGCGTCCGACGGCGACGTTCTTGAGCGAGAAATGCTGTGCGGTCGCGCGCCCGATCCGATACATGGCGTCCTCGTCGATATCGGAGGGGTAGATGCCGCGGATGTCGTATGACTTGAAAATGTTTCGGTTCATAGGAATGAATAAAGAATAAAGAATGGAGAATTTTGAATAAAGCCAAATCCGGAAAGGCGCTCTCTTTATTCTATCATTTTCCAGAAATGTCGTGAAAGGCTTGAAAAATGCTTTGAAATGGGGTAATATTGCAGAACTAACAACTTACAACGTACAACTTACAATATTCAAGCATTCTGACGGAGGGGATAGAGAGGTATCCCGTTGTCAGTCGTTTGTTGTCAGTTGTCAGTTTTCCCAGTATGAAAGCAGGCATTGTCGGGCTTCCGAACGTCGGTAAATCGACCCTGTTCAAGGCGCTTACCCGAAAGGTGGTCGATATCAACAATTACCCGTTCTGTACCATCGAACCGAACGTGGGCGTGGTCGAGGTTCCGGATTCGCGGTTGCGGAAACTCTCCGAGTTCGGAAAGAGCAAAAGGACGGTCCCGGCCGTGTTCGAGTTCGTCGATATCGCCGGACTCGTGAAGGGGGCGAGCGAGGGCGAAGGTCTCGGTAACAAGTTTCTCGCGAACATCCGCGAGACGGACGCCATCATCCAGGTGGTGCGCGTGTTCGAGAACGGCAATATCATCCATGTGCACGACCGGGTGGATCCGAAACAGGATATCGACATCATCAATACCGAGCTCATCCTGGCCGACCTCGAGACGATCGTGAAGCGCAGGGACAAGACCGCGAAGGAGGTCCGTGCGAACAGGAAGGGTGCGGCCGAGGAAATGAAATGGCTTGAGGAATTGGAAGCGGCGTTGAACGGGGGGCGGCTCGCGAACGGCGTCCCGCTTTCCGGCGATCCCGCCGAGACGGCGAAGTTTCTCAAGGGCTTACAGCTTCTTACCGCGAAACCGTTCCTGTATGTCTTCAATATGAACGATATCGACGCGTCGCTTCCGCCGGAGCTCGCGTCGCTTCCGCATGTTCGTCTGGACATCAAGCTCGAGGAGGAACTCATCGACATGACGGAAGAAGAGGCGGGGGAGCTCGGCATGGAGTCCCGTCTGCCGGAACTCATCCGCGAGGCGTACTCGCTCCTCGGACTTGAGACCTACTTCACGACGGGGGACGTCGAGAGTCGCGCGTGGACGATACTTCGCGGCTCGACCGCGCCGCAGGCCGGAGCCGCGATACACGGCGACTTCGAGGAGAAATTCATCCGCGCGGAAGTGATTTTCTGGGAAGAACTCATCGCGGCCGGCAGTTGGTCCGCCGCGCGCGATCTCGGAAAGGTCCGCCTCGAAGGCAAGACCTATATCGTCCAGGACGGGGACGTCATGGTGTTCAAGATCTGAAATGCTGAACTGACAACCGACAACTAACAACTTACAACGTTCTGATGTCATTACGAGCGAAGCGAAGCAATCACGGGATGGAGCACTGAAATTTATGGATTGTCACGCCTCGCAGACTCGGCTCGCAATGGCGCACAGCAGGGTCTTGACATCGTCGGTTAGCAATCTATAATGGAGAGTGCTAATTCGAGTAACCTATAACTGACAACTTATAACTCACAACAAGAATCGGAAGTCCGTAAGGGATTTTCCGGTCGAAGGTTGTTTGTTGTAGGTTGAACGTTAAAGTCGGGTATGGCTACCCCGCAACGCTTTCGAGGTGTGTGCGAGAATATATCCCGTGTTTCACTCGGAAACGCCTGCGGCTCAGCAGTCGGTAATTGATAATCATCTTAATGAAAAGCGTGCGGGGTGCTCATATTCGTAGCTTCTCGCTTCGCTCAAAGACGAATATGGCAAAGCAGATCACGTACGGTGAGGACGCGCGCAAGCGCATCAAGCGCGGGGTGGATCAGGTCGCGAACGCGGTGAAGGTGACGCTCGGTCCGAAGGGGCGCAATGTCATCTTGGCCAAGTCCTACGGCGGGCCGACCATCACGAACGACGGCGTTTCCATCGCCAAGGAGATCGAGCACGAGGACAGGTACGAGAACCTCGGCGCGGGACTCATCAGGCAGGTCGCCGAGAAGACCAACGACGCGGCCGGGGACGGGACGACGACCTCGACCGTCATCGCGGCGGCGCTCGCCCGCGAGGGGCTCAAGTTCGTCGAGACCGGCATCAATCCGGTCGGCATCCGGCGCGGCATGGAAGCCGCGAAGGACGAAGTGATCGCGGTCATACGGAAGAATTCCAAGAAGATATCGTCGAAGGAGGAGATCGCGCAGGTCGCGACCATCTCGGCCGAGTCGCGCGAGATGGGCGAGATGATCGCCCTGGTCATCGAGGAGGTCGGAAAGGACGGAGTCGTCACGACGGAGCAGTCCAACACGCTCGGCCTCTCCAAGGAGGTCGTCGAGGGCATGAACTTCGACAAGGGATACATCTCGCCGTACATGATGACGAGCGTGGAATCCCAGACCGCCGAGATCTCGAACCCGGCCATCCTCATCACGGACAGGAAGATCTCCGCGATAAACGACATCGTCCCGATTCTGAACGAGCTCGCGCAGTCGGGGAAGAAGGATGTCGTCATCATCGCCGAGGACGTGGACGGGGAGGCGCTTTCGACCCTGGTCGTGAACCGGCTCCGCGGCGTGCTCAACGTGCTCGCGATCAAGGCGCCGGAATACGGCGACAACCGCAGGGCGATGCTGCAGGATATCGCGGTGCTGACCGGCGGACAGGTCGTCTCCGAAGAGAAGGGGATGAAACTCGAGACCGCGACGCTTTCGATGCTCGGGTCGGCCTCGAAGGTCATCTCGAGCAAGGACGATACGACCATCGTCGGCGGCAAGGGGAAGAAGAAGGATATCGCGGCGCGCGTATCCGAGATCCGGACGCTTATCGGGCGGACCGAGAGCGAATACGACCGCGAGAAACTGAATAAGCGCGTGGCGAAACTGTCCGGCGGCGTGGCGGTCATCCGCGTCGGCGCTTCCACCGAGACCGAGCTCACGTACATGAAACACAAGATGGAGGATGCGGTCGCGGCGACCAAGGCGGCCATCGAGGAGGGGATCGTCGCGGGCGGGGGTACCGCGCTCGCCAAGGCGGCGGCAGCCGTCGCTTCGGCACACAAGGGCAAGGAGAAGGAGGAAGGGCACGAGTTCCGCGCCGGATACGACACGCTTCTCCGGGCACTGTCCGAACCCTTGCGGCAGATCGCGGCGAACGCGGGTGAGGAAGATCCGGCGGTCGTCCTGAACAAGGTGACCGAGGGCAGGGGCGCGAACTTCGGCTATGACGCGGCGAAGGGGCGCTATGTCGAGGACATGATCAAGGCGGGTATCATCGATCCCTTGAAAGTGACGCGGACCGCGCTCGAGAACGCAGTGTCGATCGTGGCGCTGCTTCTCACCACCGAGGCGGCGGTCGTCGACCTCCCCGAGGAGAAGAAGTCCGGCATGCCTGACATGTCCGGCATGGGCGGGATGATGTGATCATGCGCTTCGTATGCCGAATCCGAGACGGAGCCCATCCGGTTCATCCGACACACATGTCTCAAAAAACGTCCACGCGTACGCGTGGACGTTTTCGATTTCCAGATGACGTCGAAAATTTTCAGGAATCCGAATCGGCATGCGGACGCGGATTTTTCCCGGTCGGATTCTTGACGCGGCATTGAAAGAGACGGCTTTTCGATGATATAGTTCTGATGCGAAGATCCGTATGGCAAGTACGGATCGGAGTGTCGGGCGGGACAAGGCGGCACGCTCGGACTGTCTGTCGGAATAACCGGAAAACTATGACACAAAAAACAAAGACGATTATCGGGGCGGGTTTGATCCTGATCGTGACCGTGGCGATTTTCCTGTTTTACTGGTCAAGAATGATTTCGGTCCCGACCGGCGAAAATAAAAAGGAGGATATTCTTGTCGGTGCGGAAAAAGAAAATTCCAGATTGGAAAAACCGGAGGCGACCGATGTTTTCATGGAATCCGGCACCGGCGTCGTGACCGAACTGAAAGGCAAAAGCGTTTCCATCAAGACTTCCGACGGGAAACTCGTTTTGGAAGCGGCCGATCGTCTGACTGTCTTTATGCTTAAGGATGGGAAAACCTTCCTGCTTTCCCCGACGAATCTGAAAGTGGACGACCGGATAAGTTTCGGTTATGACAAGGCTTCGAAAAAAATCTTTTCCATAACGATCCTAAAAAAATAAAAATATGCGCCAAAAAACATCCGCGTATGCGCTGCTTGCGTTTTTGCTCCTTGTTTTCGGCCTGACCGCTTTCAAAAACGCCGATGCCTCGACTTATCCGGCGACCGTGAGCAATGCGGTGTTTTTCGGTTATCCGATTGGATATTCAAATTATTACGCTTCTCCGGCGCCTTTTCCGGGGAGTCAGATGTTTTTGTATTGTGTCGGATTTTTCGGTTGGGAGCCGTCTTGCGGATATCTTTACGGTTCAAAAGAGCCGTTTCAGGGAAGCGTTCAAATCGGCTCTTGCAGCGATTACGGTAACATTCCTGATAGTTGCACCATATCAGCTTATGTCAGAACTTCTCCTGGCCTGGTCAAGGCCGATTATTCCTGTCCAAGCGGGGGAAAACTGACCGCGACTTCTTCGGAATGTTCGGTTGACGGTCTTTTGACGACGGTGTTGGACCCATATATGCATGACGGCGGAGGCAGTGCGGCCGGTGACAATCTGGAGCTGTATTGCAGGAATGGAATCATAAGGACCTGTCTTTCCGGTGAATATTGTCCATGGAGGGGAAACATCGCTACGAATGATACGGATACTTGCTCAAGATCCGGACTCGGTGGCGATTGGATGGCTTACGATTTCAGTCCGACGTATTCTTTCAAGAACCTGATTGATTTCTATTGCAACGGTTCTTCGCAGAAATATGCCGACAAGCCTTTCCCGAAAGACGAGCCGTATTATGTCTGCGACGATTCCTTTACTTTCCGCCTCTGTCAGAACGGAATTCCGTATGCGGGAGTCCCCATCGCGCTGGCTCAGGGAGAATCCCGGAATCTGACCGCCTACTACGACACCGGCTCCGGCTGCTCCGGAACCGCCGTCACCTCCTCGGCAACTTTTTCTTCTTCCGCCCCCACCGTCGGTGTCCTCTCCGGAACCGATCCGAAAGTGCTCACGGGGGATGTTCCCAACGCGTCCGATCCGGGGCAGCAAGCCGCCTCTTCCTCTGTGGCCGCCACCTATTCCGGCCAGACGGTGACCATGCCGGTCACCGTGCTTGAGAACTGCGTCTCCCGTTGTTCTTCAAAATCAGAAAACTACTGTACGGAGCAATCTTTCAAGACGAAAGACTCCTGCGATGCGGAAGAAACCTGTGCCGGCACCCGTGTCTGTAACCTGAACCTTAAAGAGGTTCCTCCCGGACTGTAAGTGACCGTCGCTTTTTCATTGGGAAGAGCCGTAATCGTTCCGGCCGAGCGGAGCGACGCGGGGAACCCCGGAAGACGGCGTTCTTGATTTCCGGAGTCTGGTCGAAGGGGCCGGCTCCGGTTTTCGGATTCCATATCAACGGACCAAAGAATCCGCGGGATCCCTGACGCTTCACCGGAGGAAGTCTTGTTTTTGCGCTTATATATGGTATAAAATAAAAAATTTTTATCGGAATGAATCCTTTACAACGGGAAAGATACGTCCTAGTATTGGAAGAGATTTGTGGTTCAGTAAGGTAATTCTTTCGTCTTTCCCCTATGAAGACATCCGTCGATACGAAAAACAATTCCGTGACGTTTTCGGTGAGTACGAAAATATACCCGAAGGAAGTCGTGTACAAGGCGTGCTATGTCTTCATCGATCGGATGTATATCCTTCTCGACATTCCCGGCAAGAACAGGGATGTCATTTCGGTCACGCTGAAAGGAAAAACGACACTGACCAAAAAAGGCATCGGGAAGCTGGAAGGGGAATTCATGAACGAACTGCTCAATTCGCTGGTACGGGAGAATGTCTCGAAACGCAATCGGAAAGTGCTTGAACAGATCGTCGGTGGCGCGATGGGCGCGGCGCTCGGCGTGAGCGATCCGAATGCCGGGGAAACCGGAGATATTTTTCAGGCCGAAGCCGGACGCGATGAGGCGAAGGAAATCGAGGCGGCCGTCGAGGCGCTGCGCAGGGAGCTTGAGGCTATCGATACGGAGGATGATTACGAGAAGGATATGCTCGGCATACGGACCGTAGTCGCGGAGTCGGCCGTCCTTGATGGAGCCGATTCGCCGAAAGTCGCGAAACCGAAAACGAAGGCGGCTAAGCAGTCTCAGAAAAAGAGTCATGCCAAAAAGAAGTGATACGATCCTGAGGCTGCCCCGCGCGCTGTATGACCCGAGGCTCGTCGAAGCGGCCGCGACGGAATTCGCCGAGGTTGCCGAGATAGCCGTCGTGAGGCGCGGGAATCATACCGAGGTCGCGATCGCGGGGACCGGGGACGGGACCGTTCCTTCCGAGTTCGCGAACTACGCCTTATTCCTAACCATACAATCGAGATGATTTCCGCCGCGAAGATACGATACAAGAATCTGGCGAACTTCCGTTTTACCAAGCTCGGTGAGAAGTATCTTTTGACGACGGATACGGGTCGATGGGTCTTTCTCTCGGAGGGTGAGTTCAAGGGATTCCTCGAGGGTACGCTTCCCAGGAAGGCGCCCCTTTATGAGCGGTTGGTCGCCGACGGATTCATCAGGACGAAGGATTCCGACGTGTCCGAACAGGCTTCCCGGTATCTCGAACTGAATGCCTCGCTTGCGCAGGGGCCGTCCCTGTTCATTTTCGTCCTGACGCTCCAGTGCAATCACCGATGCCTGTATTGCCAGGTCACTCCCGAGAAGAAAGGTGCGGAGGGTTTCGATATGAGCCGGGAGACCGCCAAGAAATCGGTCGATCTCGCGTTTCGGTCCCCGTCGAGACATATAGGGATAGAATTCCAGGGAGGGGAGCCGCTTCTGAACTGGTCCGTCCTGAAGTATGTCGTAAAATACGCCAAGGCGGTGAACAAGACGGCGGGCAGGGAGCTGAAGATTTCCCTGGTGACGAATCTCACCCTGATGGACGAGGAGAAGCTGGCGTTCCTGATTCGGGAGGGTGTGAGTATCGGCTGTTCGTTCGACGGACCGGACTACGTGCATGACAGGAACAGGATCTGCCTCGACGGAAAAGGGGGGAGTTACAAGCCCGTGGTGAAAAGCGTAAAGAAGGTTCAGGACGCCCTGGCGCTCAAGAAACTCAGGACGAAGAAAGGATTTGTCGACAATCTGAACGCGATCCTGACGACGACCCGGTTTTCCCTGCCGTATCCGAAGGAGATCGTCGACGAATACCTGGCGAGGGGTTTCGACAACATCTTCATACGTCCGCTGAGCCCGTTCGGCCTGCAGCGGCAGACGATCGACATCATCGGCTACACCGCCGAGGAGTTCATCGCGTTCTATGAGAAAGCCCTCGATTACGTTCTCGAGCTGAATCTCGCCGGTACGCCGTTCGTCGAGCGGAACGCGGCGCTTGCCCTGAAGCGGATACTGAAATACAAGGACGCGTCGTATTACGAGATGCGCTCTCTCTGCGGTGCCGGCATCGGCCAGTTGGCGTTCAATTACGACGGGAAGGTGTATACCTGCGACGAGGGAAGGATGGCCGACCGTATGGGGCACGAGAATTTCAGATTGGGTGCCGTGCGGAGCGAACGGTACGACGACGTGATCGACAACGAGGTGACCAGGACCATGTGCCTCGGGTCGTCGTTGGACAACCAGGCCGGATGCGCCGATTGCGTGTACAAGCCGTATTGCGGGATCTGCCCCCTGGCCAATTTCATCGAATACGGGACGATCTTTCCGCAGATACCGAATACCGACAGGCACAAGATCAATAAGGCCCTGTTCGATTATCTCTTCACCAAACTTCAGGACGAGAAATACGGGCGTGTTTTCGAAAGCTGGCTCGCATAGCCGTATGGAAAAAGGATCGCGATCCGGAAAAGGCATTCGGGAGGAAGATGTTCCCCGCGTACTGAATGTTTTTTTTCCCGGGAAATGCAATCTCCGATGCGTCTATTGTTTCGTGCACAAGGAGGACAGCCTTTCGGATAGGCCCGATGAGAAGGCTGTCGAACGGGAGATCGATCTTTTTTTCGGATATCCGGGAAAACGGAAGTCCCTGAGCTTCAACGGGGGAGAGCCTCTTTTGGAATGGGATTTCGTTCGGAAGACATGCGAGTACGCCGGACGCCAGGCGAGAAAAAAGGGAATCGCCCTCGAAGGAGTCATCGTCACGAACGGGACGTTGCTTCGGCAGGAACACGTCGATTTTCTCGTCAGGAACGGGATCTCGATCCGTATAAGCATCGACGGGGACAAGAAGACACATGATAAGTCGAGGCCGTTTTCGGCGAAGGGTGGGAAGTCGAGCTTCGATGCCATCATGAGGAATATCGCGACGCTTCGGTTCGGGTCGTCGCGACCGTCGGCCTCATTGGTTTTCGGTCCCGGGACTGTCGGAACATGGGTCGAGAACGTGGAATTCCTGAGGCGGAAAGGCTTCGGTCGGATAGATTCGTATCCCGAGATATACGCGACTTGGGACAGGGAGAGTCTTGGGAGGCTCAAAATCGAGGCGAAACGGATGGAGCGGTATTACGTGAGCCTGTTTGAAGGCGACAAAAGGGGGCCGTTCAAGACTTCCATGATCGACCTGATACTGAACGGGCCGGATGTCGGCAGGCAGGAACATTGCGGGAAGATCCAGGCGGATTCGTTCGGAACCTTCTATGCCTGCGACAAGGTCTTCTCCCTGCCGAAGGGGCTGAGGGAGAGGTATGCGGTCGGAAACGTGAAAACCGGCGTCGACATGGAAAAACGGCAGGAGATCCTTGATGCTTCCAGGGAAGGATTCCAGGCCGAGTCTTCGCTCGGATGTGCCTCCTGCCCACTGAGGAAGTACTGTTTCTGTTCCGTGGGGCAGTACATTCACATGAAGCATGCTCCCGTCGCGGATCCGGCATTCTGGGAATCGTTCTGCGCGGTTTCCGCGATCCTTATCGCCATGAACCTGAATATCGTGAAGAAACTCGAGTACGACGGTTCCTTCGTGAGACTCAACCGATTCTGACCAGCCGATCCCGTTTGCTTGCAAGTCGGAATCATTGTATAATCCAATTAGAAAAGTAAACTTGGAAATATGCCAATCTCACCGAAAAAGTTCCCGTCCATAAAGAAGGATCTCAAGACGTTCCTCCTGAGTGAGGAGGGGAAGATGACGAAAAAGGATATCATGAAAATGACGGCCGCCGTCGTTGCCGTCGCCAGCGTGTTGAGCGTCGCGGCCAAGCCGAACGACAGCTTCGCCGCCTGCAATCATGCTTCCCACGGCTCGCACGGCTCGCACGGCTCGCACGGCTCGCACGGCTCGCACGG
>Ga0172368_10007059_pt1 | contig 11874 bp, 7 predicted proteins | sample Lak11m_FD_114540 | JGI IMG/M metagenome (GOLD analysis project Ga0172368, IMG submission 114540) | Freshwater microbial communities from Kabuno Bay, South-Kivu, Congo - kab_022012_11m | ecosystem: Environmental > Aquatic > Freshwater > Lake | place: Democratic Republic of the Congo: South-Kivu...
CCATGGCTTGACGGGCGGTGTGTACAAGGCCCGGGAACGTATTCACCGTATCATTGCTGATATACGATTACTAGCGAATCCAACTTCACGAAGTCGAGTTGCAGACTTCGATCCGAACTGAGATTGGCTTTAAAGATTAGCATCCTGTCACCAGGTAGCTGCCCTTTGTACCAACCATTGTAGCACGTGTGTAGCCCTGGACGTAAGGGCCGTGCTGACTTGACGTCATCCCCACCTTCCTCACTACTTGCGTAGGCAGTTTCTTTAGAGTTCCCAGCATTACCTGATGGCAACTAAAGATAGGGGTTGCGCTCGTTACGGGACTTAACCCAACACCTCACGGCACGAGCTGACGACAGCCATGCAGCACCTCGTAAAATGCCCCGAAGGGAATTCTGCTTTCACAGAACGTCATAATACGTTCAAGCCCAGGTAAGGTTCCTCGCGTATCATCGAATTAAACCACATGCTCCTCCGCTTGTGCGGGCCCCCGTCAATTCCTTTGAGTTTCAACCTTGCGATCGTACTCCCCAGGTGGATTACTTAATGCTTTCGCTTAGACGCGTACAGTGTATCGCACACATCGAGTAATCATCGTTTAGGGCGTGGACTACCAGGGTATCTAATCCTGTTTGCTCCCCACGCTTTCGTGCCTCAGCGTCAGTTACAGTTTAGTGAGCTGCCTTCGCTATCGGTGTTCTGTGTCATCTCTAAGCATTTCACCGCTACATGACACATTCCGCCCACTTCAATTGTACTCAAGATTGGCAGTATCAATGGCAGTTTTACAGTTAAGCTGTAAGATTTCACCACTGACTTACCATTCCGCCTACGCACCCTTTAAACCCAATAAATCCGGATAACGCTTGCATCCTCCGTATTACCGCGGCTGCTGGCACGGAGTTAGCCGATGCTTATTCTTTCGGTACCATCAACTTCGGTTCGCGACCAAAGGTTTTTTCCCGAATAAAAGAAGTTTACAACCCATAAGGCCTTCATCCTTCACGCGGCATGGCTGGGTCAGACTTGCGTCCATTGCCCAATATTCCTTACTGCTGCCTCCCGTAGGAGTCTGGTCCGTGTCTCAGTACCAGTGTGGGGGTTAACCCTCTCAGGACCCCTAGACATCGCGGTCTTGGTGAGCCGTTACCTCACCAACTAACTAATGTCGCGCATGCTCATCTTAAACCGTCGGAACTTTAATTGCAAAAAGATGCCTCTTCGCAATGTTATGGGATATTAATCCCGATTTCTCGGGGCTATTTCCCAGTTTAAGGTAGATTACATACGTGTTACGCACCCGTGCGCCGGTCGCCACCAAGTATTGCTACTCGTGCTGCCCCTCGACTTGCATGTATTAAGCCTGCCGCTAGCGTTCATCCTGAGCCAGGATCAAACTCTCCATAGTAAGAGTTAAAATTAATAATGTTCAAGATTTATATTCCTAAAATCGCTTTTAGGGATATTTGCTACTTTTTTTGGCTTCTTTCAATATCTTCAAAGAACTTCTTATATCTTCTTCCTTTTATATAATAAAAGAAATTCGTTATATGCTAAGTTTAGTCTATTCTGAATTGGGCTGCAAAATTATTACTTTTTTTTTAACTACCAAGCTTTTTTAAATTTATTTTTAAAGAACTTAAAGTTTATAATAATTAAACAGGGCTGCAAAGGTAAATATGTTTTTAGAAATAGCAAGTATTTTTTACTTTATTTTTTATTTATTTTCTAATAAGCTCATTATTAGACGTATTGATTCAATTATTTTTTAACTATTTTTATACTTTAAACAGATTTATTTATATTTTTGCTAAATAATGGTTTACTTTTTGATTTGATTTGTCCTCTTTTTAATATTTACTGGATTATGTTAAAACTTCGCATCAATAATAATTGATATTATTCCAAATGAAAAAAATACATTTAATGCCACTCTTTGTTTTTATTTTTAGCTTGCACACCCTGTTAATTCAAGCTCAAGAACGGATCGGGAAAGAAACTAAACAAAGTAACAACGCCCCTGAAACATTTCAGAAACACTTATTTACTGGAGGAAATATTGGTTTACAATTAGGCACAATCAGTAATATTGACATTTCCCCTATGTTAGGATACCGGATCAATGATTATATTGCGTTTGGTGTTGGCGCTACGTATCAGTTCTACAGATACCACGACTATTATTATGATCAACGAACGGAAATATATGGAGGTAGAGTATTTACAAGAATATATCCATTTAAAATGGTGTTCCTCCATGCAGAATATGAAATGCTGAATTTAGAATCAGCCATTTTTGATCCCGGTTATAATTCATATAGCAACAAGCGGTTCAATGTTTTTAATCCCTTGGTTGGCGCAGGATACAAACAGGAGATGAATGATAATGTGTCATCAACAATAATGATATTATGGAACCTGAACAACACCGGAATTACGCCCTACGGAAGCCCCATCATAAGAGTTGGCGTTGAAATCAATCTTGGAAATAATTACTAATATCAATAAACATATAATAATATATAGCTATGGCAACCATTTTCGATGGGCTGACTCCCGAAAAAGTCTGGAAATACTTTTATGATATTTGTGAAATACCACGTCCATCAAAGAAAGAAGAACGTATCATTGAATATTTGAAATCCTTCGGACGGTCGCATAATTTAGAAACCGTAGTTGATGATGCCGGCAATGTTGTGATACGAAAACAGGCAACCACAGGATATGAAAAAAAGAAAACAATAGTGCTGCAAAGCCATGTTGATATGGTGTGTGAGAAGAACAGCAATATTGAATTTGATTTTGAAAAAGACGCCATTAAACCACGTATTGAAAATGGTTGGGTCAAAGCAAGCGGAACTACACTTGGCGCTGATGATGGCATTGGTGTTGCATCTGCATTAGCAATTCTTGCATCAGACAATATCGTTCATGGTCCACTCGAATGTCTTTTTACCGTTGATGAAGAAACAGGGCTCACAGGTGCTTTTGCTCTGAAACCCGGATTTATTAAAGGCAGCATATTATTAAATCTCGATTCAGAGGATGAAGGAGAATTATACATTGGTTGCGCCGGAGGAAAAGGAACAAAAATCGAAATGAAGTTTGCAAACGAAGCCATACCCAAGGATGTAATTGCGTATAAAATCTCTGTTTCGGGACTTAAAGGTGGCCACTCAGGTGGTGACATACATAAAAGATTAGGCAATGCTGTTAAAATCCTCAATCGTTTATTATGGAAAGCATCCGATTTGTTTGCTGTCAGAATTCATTCTTTTGATGCAGGTAACCTCCATAATGCAATAGCCAGAGAAGGTTCTGCTATAATTGTCCTACCCACCGGCAAAGCCAAAGATTTTGAGGCTTTCGTTTCTGTGTTCAATCAAACGATAGCTGAAGAACTGCTTCCATTGGAAACATCCGTTCATATTTCTGCCGAAACCACTACACCACCTGCAAATGTGATGGACGCAGAGTCTCAGCATAAATTACTCAACAGTCTGTACGCTTGTCCTCACGGCGTAATGACTATGAGTGCCGATATTCCTGATCTGGTTGAAACATCAACCAATCTTGCTTCTGTAAAAACAAAAAACAATATTATATATATAGGTACCAGCCAGCGCAGTTCTATCGAAAGTGCAAAAAACGATATTGCTGATATGGTGGCCGGTGTTTTCAGAATGACAGGTGCCGAAATTCAGGTTGGTAATGGATATCCCGGCTGGAAACCTAAAATGGATTCTGAAATATTAAATATTTCAATCAATGCGTATCAGCATTTGTTCAATAAAAAACCAAAGGTGCTTGCCATTCATGCAGGACTTGAATGTGGAATTATTGGCGAATCAAACCCGGGTATGGATATGATTTCGTTTGGTCCTACTCTGCGTGATGTACATTCGCCTGACGAACGCATTGAAATTGCAACGGTAAGTATGTATTGGGATTTATTGCTCGAAGTATTGAAGAATGTACCGGATGTGAAATAGCGAATCCTATTATTTTATTGATTCTTACTTGCTCGAACTCTTTTTAATAAACTCAATCAGTTTTTGTTTTTTCGCCTCGCTTAAATTAGAGTTCATAATGGTTTGAATACCTTTTTCAGAAAGTTCTAAAGTAGCACTCGCTTTGTTTTCTGCAATCTTATCTTTCATTTTTTCAATGATGCGTTTTTTTTGTTCATCGCTTATATTGAGATTACTTAAACTATCCATCATCTTTTTTATTGATGTTTTATCATCGTCCGGTGACGTTGAAACAAATTCAAACGCTTCATGCTCCTGTGTAATTTCTTCACCGGTTTCGATAGAAAATTTATATAGTGGCTTTTCTTCCTGCTCCTCCGAAACATTATTTATAACAGGCGTAGGCGCAACACTTTGCTGGGGTGGACTATCGTTGCTCACATAGTTTGAAAAGCTGTTCATTTCCTCCTCTTGTTTTTTACGCTTCCGCGATGAAATAACAGATACAACTGCCAATAGTGCTATTACCACAACAATTACAATGATAATTATAAGCTGATTTTCGGAAAAATTCATATTTTTAAATTTTAATGTTAAAAGTTAATATTATAATAACCGCCTGCAACCATTGCATTGGCACTTTCAAAACTATCATCCCCTATTATCATATTTCAAAATTAAACAAATATTTCAATTCCGTTCTTCCTGTGGCATGGAAGCAGCAAAAAGTTAGCGGCACATTGTTCTTTTGTTATCAAATATAATTGTATTATTGCAATGCAATAATTAACCCTATGAATCTATGAAGAAGTTATTTTTACAAGTTTTAATGTCAACTTTTTTGCTGATTTTATTTTTTTCAGCTGAAACAAGAAGCCAAAGTGGTCCGTTATTTACGGTTGTTCAAAATGGTAAAAGTGGCTATATTGATAAAACAGGTAAATTAATAGTACCTTGTCAATATGACTTTATCAAGTCTGACAGCTACGAATTTCCAAAATTCCTTAATGGCATGATACCTTTTAAACAGAACGGACTTTGGGGTATGTTAGATGGAACAGGCAAAGAAATTATAAAACCTATTTATAAGAAACAATTCGATTTTAGAGGATCGGATTATGCTAAAGTCATTATTCCAAAAAATAAAAATAGTGATGATAATCCTTTCGCAGCGCTTTTAGATGAGGATCCGTATACTATTATTGACAAAAAAGGTAACGTTGCAATGCCGGGTGAATATACCTTTCCTTTTTTAAGTGGTGGTTTATTTGGTGATATATTAGTTTATAAAAAAGGAGAGAAAGTAACCTTTGTAAATGTTCGAACTAAACAGGAAAGCGGAAAATTATTTTATTCTATCGAATCATTTATTAATGGATGTGCTGTTGCTAAAGCAGAGAAAGATGGGAAATACGGATTAATTGATGAAAAAGGCAATTGGCTTATAAGCCCTCAATACTTTTCACTTACAAATGATAAAAATGGATTATTGCAAGCTGATTTAGAAGGTAAAGATGCAAAATGGGTTCTTATTGACAAATCAAATAAGGTAATGGCAGGACCATTTACCCAATATAACAGGTATTCTTTTTTTAGTTATGCAACGTTTTCTTCAGAAGGACTTCTGCCTGTGAAAGACAAAACAACTCAATTATGGGGATATATTAACACCTTTGGGAAGCTTGTAATCCCATGCCTTTACAACGAAAATGCTTATTTTAATGATGGTATTACTGTTGTAAACACAGGTGGTATTAAAGAAAGTGGAACTTTTGGTGATGTTTTTAAAAACGCTGATTGGAAAGGAATTGATGTAAGTGGAAAAACAATATTTATATTGTCCCCCGGAATAAAAGCGTCAGTTTTTAGTGAAGGGCGATGCAAAGTTTATATTGGTGATCAAAATGGTATGATTGACGCTAAAGGCAAATATATTATCCCACTTCAAATTGGGATTAAATTAGAAAATTATAAAAACGGATTGTCCTTATTTAATAATGAACAAGGAGGAGGTTATTACGACCTAAATGGAAAGGTTGTTTGGGCAGCGAGTAAGTAAATACCATTTACTCTTCCGAAAAATCAATCAGTAATTTTCTATAGGCATTAAAGACATTAGCGCGTGAAACGAAGCCGAGGTATTTTCCGTTTTCAAGTACAGGTAAATTCCAAGAACCGCTTTCCTTAAACATGTCCATTACCTCTTCCATTGAGTTTTCGGGTGCTACTATAGCTGTGGGTTGCGTCATCAACGTATTTATCCGAATTGAATTGTATAGATCTTTATTGAACATGATGTTGCGCACCTGATCGAGTGATATCATTCCTAAAAAATCATTCTCATTGGAAAGTACAGGGTAAATATTACGCGATGATTTTGCAATTACTTTCACTAAATCACCCAGAGTAGCATCAGGAGAAACAGAAGTAAAATTATTTTCAATTACATGGCTAACTTTTAATAATGTAAGTATGGCCTTGTCTTTATGGTGTGTGATAAGCTCACCACGTTTTGCAAGTTTCTTAGCATAGATTGAGTGCGGTTCGAAAAGTTTAATTGTAAGATATGAAATAGATGCGGTAAGAATAAGCGGAATAAAAAGTCCATAGCCACCGGTTATTTCGGCAATCAGAAATATAGCTGTGAGTGGTGCATGAATAACACCTGCAATCAATCCTGCCATACCCACAAGTGTGAAGTTGCTTTCGGAAAGTGGCTTACCGTCGGTGAACCAGAGATTAAAGGATTTTGCAAAAACAAAACCTGCAATGCCTCCCATAAATAAACTTGGCGCAAAAATTCCTCCAATGCCTCCACTACCTGTTGTTATAGCGGTTGCAATAACTTTAAAAAATAAAACAGCAAGTAAAAAAAGGATAAATACCCATTCATTAATACCAAAGGAATAGAAAAAACTGTTGTTGAGTAATTCATGTATTTTTCCTGAAAGTATGGATGTCATAGTTGAATAGCCCTCTCCGTAAAGTGGAGGAAAAAAGAAAATGAGTGCACCTAATGACAATCCCCCAACAACAACCCGGATAAACCAATTTTTAATGTTTCCAAATTGCTTTTCGACAAGTACATTGACCTTTGTAAAATAGAGTGAAACAAATCCTGTAAAAATGCCTAATAGAAGGTAGAATGGAATAGCATTAAAATTAAAAGTATCTTTAATAGTAAAATAAAATTCTATTTTTTCGCCTAAAATAAAAGTAGAAAGTATGGTAGCTGTTACAGTAGATAATAACAATGGAATTACAGAAGCAGCAGTGAGATCAAGCATCAGCACTTCGAGGGCAAAAATCAATCCTGTAATAGGTGCTTTAAAAATAGCAGCAAGCGCGCTTGCAGTGCCACATCCGACAAGCAGTGTAATTGTTTTATAATTAAGTTTAAATGCCTGACCAATGTTGGAACCAACAGCTGCACCTGTATATAAAATAGGAGCCTCCATTCCAACAGATCCACCAAAGCCACCGGTAAATGTGCATGCTACTACAGAAGAATACATATTGTGCTTTTTAATGATACTACTTTTATTTGAAAAAGAAGATAAAATTTGGGTTACCCCATGACCAATATCATCTTTTACAAAGAATCGAACAAACAAAACTGTAATAAAAATTCCAATTAAAGGAAAGATGATATAAAGCCAGTTTTGATTTTGTATTTCAGATGTGCCACGCAAAAATGCTTCCATGAAATGAACCGCGGTTTTAAGAACGACCGCTGCAAGTGCAGACACTATTCCAATAGCAATGCAAAGAAGGAACACCAAACGACGTTCATTTACTTTGTTTCTTTTGATTGTGTTTAACGCAAGAGGCATTGTTTGTAATTAATTCAAGAACAAATATATATTTTTCCTTATACTAGTCATCAAATATATTTGTTTATTTTGCAAACAGATATTCTGAGGCAAAAATTTCAGTTGTAACATGACATAAAGAAACACTATGATAAAATTCGATCGATTTATTTTAAAAAACGGATTAACAGTAATCGTTCATTCTGATTTTTCGACTCCTTTGGTTGCCGTTAATGTTTTGTATGATGTTGGGGCACGGGACGAACATCCTGACAGAACAGGGTTTGCCCATTTGTTCGAACACCTTATGTTTGGTGGGTCAGTTAACATTCCCCGTTTTGATGAGCCGTTAGAAAATGTTGGTGGCGAAAACAACGCATTTACTAGTAGTGATATCACAAATTACTATATTACTATTCCACGCGTTAATCTGGAAACAGCTTTCTGGCTTGAATCAGACAGGATGCTATCCCTTGCATTCTCCAAAAAAAGTTTAGATGTTCAACGCAATGTAGTATCGCAGGAATTTAATCAAGTATATTTAAATCAACCGTATGGCGATTTATGGTTATTGCTGAAACCATTGGCATATAAGGTACATCCTTATCAATGGAATACGATTGGAAAATCGTTGGACCACATTCGACAAGCAAAAATGAAAGATGTAAAAGCATTTTTTAAAAAATATTATTGTCCAAGTAATGCCATTCTGGTGGTAGCCGGAAATGTTACAACTCCGGACGTAAAAAAGCTTACTCAGAAATGGTTTGAACCCATTCCATCAGGGAAAAAACATAAACGGGATTTACCTGTAGAACCAAAACAAACGAAAGAACGCAAAAAAACTGTTTATCGCAATGTACCCTATGACGTGATTTACAAAGCATATCATACATGTGCACGAACCGATCCCGAATTTTATACTAATGACCTAATCTCTGATTTACTTTCGAATGGAAAGTCATCACGACTTTATCAAAGTTTGGTTAAAAAGAAAAAGCTATTTTCGGAAGTAAACGCTTATTTATCGGGCGATATAGATAAAGGATTATTTATTGTAACCGGCAAACTTTTAAAAGGTGTTAGCATGAAAGATGCAGAATTATCAATAGATACAGAGCTACAGAAGATTTGCAAAAAGAAAGTTGACAAAGATGAATTGCAAAAAGTCAAAAACAAAATTGAATCGACTTTGATTTTCTCGGAACTAAGTGTATTGAACAAAGCAATGAATCTGGCATCTGCTGAGCTGATTGGTAATGCTGAAGATGTTAATACTGAAATTGAACACTATCTGACAGTAACACCAGAGATGATACAGGAACAAGCCCAACTAGTATTTAAAAAAACGAATTGCTCAACACTTTATTATCTTTCAAAAAACAACCAATAAAAATACGAACAAACCTAAGACATGGAAATACTTAACAGAACAAAACAACCCAAAATTTTTTCAATTAATAATGTTACACTTATTAAGCCATCGGATTATACTCTTGATAACGGCATTAAGTGTTTTGCATTTAGTGCAGGAACACAGGACTTAATTAAAATTCAGTTTGCCTTTTATGCAGGAAGCAGCCATCAGAAAAAGGCCTTAAGTGCCTTTTCGGCAAATAAATTATTAACGGAAGGGACTACAAAATTTTCGTCAGAAGAAATTGCAAACAAGGTAGATTATTATGGTTCATATATTGAGTTGATGGCCGAAAAAGACATGGCTTATGTTTCACTGTATACACTGAATAAACATATAAAATCAACGCTTCCACTACTCGAAGACATTATAAAAAATTCTATATTTCCTGAACATGAATTAACGATTTTTTTAAAAAATCAAAAACAAGAATTCATCACTAATTCGGAAAAAGTGAACTTTATTGCTCGAGCAAAATTTAATGAATTTATTTTTGGAAGCGAGCATCCTTATGGTGCGAATGCTATTCTTTCCGATTTTGATAAAATAAAGAGCAGTGATTTAAAATCTTTTCATAAGGCAAATTACCATGCAAACAATTGCTTTATTGTACTTGCCGGAAGTGTAAATCAGGAAATAATTAAAACACTTAATTGTTCATTTGGAGGCACAGACTGGAAATTAAAAACGGTACAAAGCAGCATTAAAATCCCTGCAATAAAAACGAATGAAGCAAAAAATTATTTAATAAAAAAAGAAAAAGCTGTTCAATCTTCAGTGCGAATTGGTAAAGTTTTATTTAACAAAACAACTAAAGATTATCATGGATTACAAGTGCTCAACACCTTGTTTGGTGGATATTTTGGTTCACGTTTGATGATGAACATTCGAGAAGACAAGGGCTATACTTATGGTATTGGTTCCGCAATAATATCGTTGCATCAGTCAGGCTACTTCTTCATCACTTCCGAAGTCGGCGTTGATGTTTGCTCAAAGGCCATTGAAGAAATATATAAGGAATTGAAAAAAATCCGAACCGAAAAGGTAAAACTCTCTGAACTCACTACCGTTAAAAACTATATGACAGGGAGTTTTTTGCGAAGCATTGATGGGCCTTTTGCCTTAGCAGAAAGGTTTACGAGTATTTATGAATATGGATTAGACTATGAATATTACGAAAATTTATTTCAAACAATAAAAACTATTACGCCAACAAAAATAACTGAACTGGCAGAACAATATTTAAACGAAAATTCGATGTTTGAATTAGTTGTCGGAAATAAAAAATAATTTTGTTTTCGCAGAAAATAATTTGTACTTTTGGCTTTTAAAGATTTGAAATTAATCTGTTTATGTTCAAATTGAATAAATTTCTTCCTTTATTTTTTCTTTTGATCATTGGATCAAATTTATTTGCATCCCATTATATGGGTGGTGAAATCACATGGTCGTGCGTTGGGGCTCAATATAAATTCAAGATGAAGGCCTATAGAGAATGTGCTGGTTGTGTGGGGTGCTATTCAAATAATGAATCATTAACTGTCATTAATTACCCGAATCTAGGGAATACTTCATTTACCATTCCATTAACTCTTATTTCTCAAACCGATATTTCGCCAGTTTGTGTTAATGATATAAATTTTCCACATGTGACCTGTGCAACGGCAACTATGTCAAATACAGGTGCTGTAGAGGAGTTTATTTGGGAGTCGGCACCCATTACACTTTCCGGTGTTCCAACAGCAGCCGGTTGGATATTTACTTGGGGAAGTTGTTGCCGGAATCCTTGTACTAATATTTTAGGATCTAATTCAATGGACTGGGTACTACGAGCAGCAATGTATCCTTACAACGGGCAGAATGCAAATCCATGTTTTGACAACTCGCCCACCTTTGCAGAGAAACCTTCAACTGTTATTAGTACAGGTTATCCATTTACCTATAATCACAATGCCTGGGATCAGGAATTAGATTCGCTTGCATACGAGTGGGCAACCCCATTAGATGGAACTCCAGCTGCACCTACAGCAATTGCAGGATGGAATCCCGGATATAGCTACAGTAGTCCGCTTCCCGGAACTATGTATAATCCTTTAAATGTTCCAGCCACAGTGAATCCTGTAACTGGAGAAATTTCTTTTACTTCTTATACTCAAGGTGCATTTATAACATGTATAAAGGTTACCGAATATCGTTGTAATCAAAAAATTGGTGAGGTTTTTCGAGAGATGCAGGTTGTACTCTTACCCGGAAGCGCCAATACCCCACCTATAGTTACAGCTCCTTTCCCGGATCCACTAACAGGGTTATATACACTATACACCGATACTGTTTATGCAGGAGATCTTGTCTGCTTTCCTATGTCGGGAACTGATTTTGAATTTTTACCTCCTCCCAATAATAATCCGCAAACGATGACTATTACTGCTTCCGGAGCGGAATTTGGTGCAGGATTTACAAGTACAACTACCGGATGCCTCACCCCACCATGTGCGACCCTTACACCACCTCCACCAATTTCAGGTATGTTTGGTGTTCAAACAAATTTTTGTTGGCAAACAACATGTGCACATCTTGCAACTAATTATGGATGCGGTAGTTTATCAAATGTATATAATTTTGTCATCAAAGTCAGGGATGATTTTTGTCCTGCTCCAGCTATTGCAGTTAAAAC
>Ga0172368_10007063_pt1 | contig 11870 bp, 13 predicted proteins | sample Lak11m_FD_114540 | JGI IMG/M metagenome (GOLD analysis project Ga0172368, IMG submission 114540) | Freshwater microbial communities from Kabuno Bay, South-Kivu, Congo - kab_022012_11m | ecosystem: Environmental > Aquatic > Freshwater > Lake | place: Democratic Republic of the Congo: South-Kivu...
AACTCTCACCGCGCGCTTCCTCGATCAACACAACCTCACGCCCTATCAACTTATTAACGCCGAAGGCACACTTGAGATCGCCCCGCTCATCGGCTACGCCGATTTTATTTCCGATCTCGTTTCGTCGGGTCAAACACTGCGCGACAATCGTCTTGTGCCGCTCGACGACGGTGTGATTCTCAAATCGCAAGCTTGCCTGATTGCCAATCGCAAAGCTCTCAAAACCCGCCCCGAAATGTTGAGCGTGGCGCGCGAACTTCTTGAGTTCATTGAAGCCCACCTGCGCGCCGAAAAATTTTTCATGGTCACGGCCAACATGCGCGGCAACTCTCCCGAAGTCATCTCGCAAAAAATGTTCACCCAACCCGATCTCGTCGGCTTGCAAGGACCCACTATTTCGCCCGTCGTGCCGCACACCGAAAAAGAAATTTCGTGGCACGCCGTCAACATCGTCGTCCGCAAAGATCGAATCTCGGCGGCAGTGACTCAACTCCGCGCTATCGGCGGCAGTGGCGTGATCGTCACGCCCGTCACGTACATCTTTGAAGAAGAACCGGCGCGGTATCGCGCGATGCTTGAAGCTTTTAAGTGATGCGTGATACGTGAGTTAAAGTTCACGTATCACGTATCACGTATCCCTATGATCAAGATTTTCTCTAATCTCACTGACGCTAAAAACACCATCCTCCGCCGCGACTCGATTAACTACGACAAAGTCCCTCAATCGCTGCTAGACCGCCTCGCCGAACTCTTCGGTGAAGCCGTCACCCCGGCGGAAGCTGTGCGCCGCATCCTCGCCGATGTCCGCGCGCGCGGCGATGCCTCTCTGCGCGAGTGGACAAAACGTATTGATGGCTTCACTCTTCAATCTTTAATCATCGGTTCTTCTTCCGCCTCTATTGACCAATCTCTAATCTCCAATCTTCAACTCGCCGCAGATCGCATTCGATCATTTCACGCCCAACAGCCCATCGCCTCGTGGCGCACTCCAGATGGATCGCTCGGTCAAAAAATTTCACCTATCCAACGAGTCGGCTTCTATGTGCCGGGTGGTTCTGCGCCTTTGCCCTCATCACTTCTCATGTCGGTCATCCCTGCGTTAGTAGCGGGCGTGAAAGAAATTGTCGTCTGCACACCGCCCTCACAACCCGATGGCGATGTGCCGCCGGTGATTCTCGCCGCCGCAAAAATCGCAGGCGTGGATCGTGTGTATCGCCTCGGCGGGGCGCAAGCGATAGCGGCGATGGCAGTCGGAACAGAATCAGTTCCGCGCGTGGATAAAATTGTCGGCGCGGGGAATCTTTTTGTCACGCTCGCCAAGCAGCAAGTGTTTGGCATGGTGGGCATTGATGGACTCGCCGGTCCCACCGAAACAGTCGTCATCGCCGACGACTCGGCGAAGCCAAAATGGATCGCCGCCGATCTTCTGGCGCAAGCTGAACACGATCCGCTCGCTACCGCGATTCTGTTCACGCCGTCGGCGTCACTGGCGCAAGCGGTTCAAATTGAAGTAGGCAAGCAAATGGAAGAACTCTCGCGCGCCGAGATCATCGCCCAATCGCTCGACAATCGCGGCGGCATCGTCCTCACCCCCGATCTTTCAACCGCCGTTGAACTCGCCAACGACTTCGCGCCCGAACATCTTTGCCTCGCCACAAAAAATCCAAACGATTGGGCAGATAAGATCACTAACGCGGGCGGTTTGTTTTTGGGCGAACGATCTTTTGAAGTGTTGGGCGATTACGTTGCGGGTCCGAGTCATGTGATGCCGACCAGCGGCACGGCGCGATTCGCTTCGCCGCTTAATGTGTTGGACTTTGTTCACATCACCAGCCTGATCTCGCTGGATGCCGCCACTGCCGCGCAGCTCTCACCCATTGCCGCCTCTCTTGCGCGCGCAGAGTCTTTGACAGCGCATGAGTCTGCGGCGCTCAAGAGAGTTGAAAGGCAAAGCTAGAGAAAACCGCCAAGACGCAAAGGGCGCGAAGAAAAAATAAACTTGGCGTTCTTCGCGCCTTCGCGGTTCGTTCTTCATTCTTATGAATCTTGAATCCCTCATCCGCCCCACCATCCTCACGATGGAGTCGTACACACCCATCTTGCCGTTTGAAGTGCTCTCGGCAAAGTTGGGGCGCGATCCCAAAGACATCATCAAGCTCGACGCCAACGAGAATCCCTACGGCGCGTCGCCTCGCGTCCAATCTCTAATCTCCAATCTTCCCTATATCAACATCTACCCCGATCCCGAATCGACTCAACTCCGCGCCGCCCTCGCGCGCGATCTCAACATTCCAACCGAAAACATTCTCGCGGGCGCGGGCGCAGATGAATTAATTGATCTCATCTTGCGCCTCTTCATCCACCCTAACGACTCCATCATTGACTGCCCGCCGACGTTTGGCATGTATTCGTTTGATGCGGCGATCAATGCCGGGCGCGTCATCAACATTTCGCGGCGTGATGATTTTTCGGTGGATGTAGGTGCTATTGTAGAGACGTTGCATGCAACGTCTCTACAGATAAAAATTTTATTTTTGGCGTCTCCCAACAACCCGGACGGTTCGATGATCTCTGATGCCGATCTCAAGACGTTGTTGGCGTTGCCTCTTGTGATTGTGTTAGATGAAGCCTATATCGAATTTTCTGGAATCGAGAGCCGTGCGGGCTGGGTTTTAAAACATGATAATTTGATCGTCTTACGCACATTCAGCAAACGCGCCGGGTTAGCCGGTCTGCGCGTGGGCTACGGAATCTTCTCTTCAGCGTTGATGCCGCACTTGTGGAAGATCAAACAGCCGTACAACGTCTCGGTGGCGGCGAGCGCGGCGGCGATTGCCTCACTTGAAGATAAAGAGTATTTAGCGGAGATGGTTACGAAGTTGGTCGCGGAGCGGAATCGCATGGCGGAAATGTTGAGCGAGTTTCCGTTTATCAAAGTGTACCCATCTTCTTCAAATTTTATTTTATGCCGCATCGCTGGACGTGACGCCAAAGAACTAAAACTGGCGTTGGAGCGCGAAGGGATTTTGGTGCGATACTTCAACAAAGACGGCTTGCGCGATTGCATCCGCATCAGCGCGGGCAAACCGGAACATACCAACGCGCTCGTCTCTGCGATGAGGAAGATTGTGGGAAGGGAATAGAGATCACCGCAAAGGCGCGAAGAACGCAAAGGCCTATAAAAATTTTCTTCGCGCCCTTTGCGTCTTCGCGGTTTTCTCTTTTTCAGATGAGAACAACAACTGTGTCTCGTAAAACAAATGAAACCGATATAACCATCAGCCTCACACTTGATGGGTCGGGCAAGCACGATATTCAAACAGGCGTTGGATTTTTAGATCATTTGCTCACGCACATCGCCGTGCATGGCTTGTTCGATCTCGACGTGAAGGCGAAAGGCGATTTGCACATTGACGCGCATCACACGATTGAAGATGTGGCGTTGGTGTTGGGGCAGGCGTTTGATCAGGCGTTGGGTGATCGGAAGGGCATCACGCGCCTGGGGTCATTTTACGTGCCGATGGATGAGGCGTTAGCGTTTGTGGCGATTGATCTTTCGGGGCGACCGTATGCCGTTGTTCAAGCCGAATGGCACACTTCAACGATTGGCACTTTCCCTGTTTCCCTTATTTCCCATTTTCTAGAATCATTCGCTGTCACTTCACGCGCCAACGTTCACGCTCGCGTGTTATATGGGCGCGACGATCATCATCAAGCCGAAGCGCTGTTCAAAGCGTTAGGGCGTGCGTTGGATGCGGCGACGATGATGGATGAAAGAAGAATGGGCAGTGTGCCTTCGACGAAAGGAACGTTGTGATCGCCCTCATTGACTACGGCATTGGCAACTTGCGCTCGGTGCAAAAAGCGTTGGAGCATGTTGGCGCGCAAGTGACGTTGACCGATGGTCCCGAAATAATTTTGGGCGCGGAGAAAGTTGTGCTGCCCGGCGTCGGTGCGTTTGGCGATGGCATGAAAGGTTTGCGCGCGCGCAAGTTGGTTGAGGTGGTGAAAGAAGTTGCCGCACGCGGCACGCCATTGCTCGGCATTTGTGTGGGAATGCAGGTGTTGTTCGAGTCGTCGGATGAGATGGGCGAACATGATGGATTGAGTATTTTCCGCGGGCGAGTCACTAGATTTAAAAACCCCCCAGCCCTGACGGGCGCCCCCCCATCTTCGCCGTTAGAAGATTCTCAAAATAAAAATCAATCAGCGAAGATGGGGGGAGCAGGAGGGGGGCTCAAAATTCCGCAAACAGGTTGGAATCAAATTGATCAGCGCAAAGAGAGTGTGTTATTTCGCAATTTGCTTGACGGCTCGTTTGCCTATTTCAATCACGGCTATTATTGCGTTGCTCAAGCAGAGGACACACTCGCCACTACCGATTACGGCGGCGCGTATTCATCCATCGTCGGCAAGGGTCGTGTGTATGGGATTCAGTTTCACCCAGAGAAATCGCAACATGTAGGATTGACGTTGTTAAGAAATTTTGTGGAGGAGGGGTGAATGGTAAATAGTAATTAGTAATTGACAATTACTAATTACAAATTGCTAATTACTTGAACTTGTTTGTTCATCATCTACCCCGCAATAGATTTGCGAAATGGAAAAGTAGTTAGGCTTGCTCAGGGCGATCTCTCACGCGCAACTGTTTACAGCGATGATCCGCTTGAGATGGCAAAACGCTGGCAAAGTGAAGGCGCGAGTTGGCTGCATGTTGTGAATCTTGATGGCGCGTTTGGTGAAAGTTCAACCGCGAATCTCGCCGCGCTGGAAAAAATTGTTCAACTGGGAATCAAGGTGCAATTCGGTGGAGGCATCCGCGATCTAGAGTCGGTGAAGCGAGTAATGAGTTTGGGCGTGAGTCGAGTCGTGATCGGCACGGCGGCAATCGAGAATCCGAAATTAATTGATGATGCGTTGCGTGAATTTTCATCTCAACAAATTGCGGCGGGTGTGGACGCCAAAGACGGCAAGGTGAGAATCAAAGGTTGGGTGGAAGAGTCGGCGACCACTGCGACAGAGTTGGCGAAGCGGTTGAAGGCGCAGGGGATCGAAATCGTCATCTTCACCGATGTGGCGCGCGATGGGATCGGAGTCGGCGTCAACGCGGAATCATCGGCGGCGTTGGCGCGCGAGACAGGTGTTGCCGTCATCGCCAGTGGCGGCGTGCGTGATGAGGCAGACGTTCAGCGCGTGTGCGATGCAAATCTTGCAGGCATCATTATTGGTCGTGCGTTGTATGAAGGCACAATCAATCTTCGATCTTTAATCTTCAATCATGTTGGCTAAACGAATCATCCCCTGCCTTGATGTAAAAGATGGTCGCGTGGTGAAAGGCGTTCACTTCGTTGGCTTGCGCGATGCGGGCGACCCGGTGGAGCAAGCAAAAATTTATGATGCGGCAGGCGCAGACGAATTGGTGTTCTTGGATATTTCGGCGACGCCTGACGGACGTTCAACAGTGGCGCCGATGGTGCGCGCGGTTGCCGACGAAGTTTTTTTGCCGCTCACCGTTGGCGGCGGTATTCGATCTGTTGAAGATATGCGAAACATTTTGCTGGCGGGCGCGGATAAAGTCGGGATCAATAGTGCGGCGGTTAAGAATCCGGAATTGATCACGCAAGGCGCGGAGAAGTTTGGAAGCCAGTGTGTGGTGGTGGCGATAGACGCGAAACGGCGGAAGTGGGAAGTGGGAAGTGGGAAGTGGGAAGTGTATGTTTCGGGCGGGCGTGTGGCGACGGGGCTGGATGCGATTGAGTGGGCGAAGAAAGTTGTGGCGTTGGGCGCGGGCGAAATTTTGTTGAGCAGCATTGACGCCGATGGCACGAAGAACGGTTACGATCTTGAATTGACTCGTGCGGTTGCCGAATCTGTCAATGTGCCGGTCATCGCCAGTGGCGGCGCGGGATCGTTCCAACATTTCGCCGATGTGTTGACCCAAGGCAAAGCCGACGCGGCGTTGGCGGCATCGCTCTTCCACGATGGTGTGATGAAAGTAGGAGAAGTTAAAAGATATTTAGCAAGGCAAGGCGTGGTTGTAAGAATGACGAATGGCAAATGACGAACGACGGATGAAAAACTTTGCGTTCTTTGCGCCTTTGCGGTTTTCTCTGCTTTATGCGTAAGCTCATTTTAGTTAAACACTCATTGCCCGAAATTGATGAGGCCAAGCCTGCCAAAGAATGGGGACTCGGTTTTGAGGGGCGTGTGCGCTGCAAACCGTTAGCCGATGCGTTGATGGGCTATCACCCCGACGTGGTGATCTCCAGCGTGGAACCCAAAGCGTATCAAACAGCGCGAGTGTTGGTCGGGTTGTTGGACGAGCCGACTCTGCCGTGGGAGACGATGGAAGGATTGCATGAGCATGATCGGAGTGGCGTCGGGTTTTTGGGCAAGGAAGAATTTGAAAGGCGCGTCGAAGAGTTTTTTGCCAAACCTGATCAAAAAGTTTTGGGAGCAGAGTCGGCAGACCAAGCGCACGAACGGTTTGCGCGCGCGATCCACGTTGCACTCGAGAAGCATAGTAACCGCACGCTCATCGCCGTCGCACATGGCACAGTCCTCTCGCTCTTCGTCTCACGTCTCGCCAATCTCGATCCTTTTCCGTTGTGGAAATCGTTAGACTTGCCATCGTATATCGTGCTCGCACTCCCGGACTTGGGTCTTTTAAAAATTGCTAATTCTGTAGCCTAGCCCCTTGTGGGCGATTTGGACGCGCACAAGGCGCTAAACTACATTATGAATCTCCAATCTCAAATCTCCAATTTCAAGTTCGACGACAAAGGTCTCCTCACCGCCGTTGTGCAAAATGCAAACACGAATGAAGTGTTGATGGTGGCGTGGATGAACGAAGACGCATTGAAACGCACAACAGAATCCAAAGAAGCATGGTTCTGGAGTCGTTCGCGCAACGAGTTGTGGCGCAAAGGCGCAACCAGCGGCAACGTGATGCGCGTGCGGGAAATTTTTGTAGACTGCGACGCTGACACGTTGTTGCTCAAAGTGGATGCGGCAGGTCCGGCGTGTCACACGGGCGAGCGAAGCTGTTTCTTTCAAAAAGTATTCGACAAATGAAAGGGGTGAAAGGGTGAAGGGGGATGATCGATCCGCCCCTTCACCCCCTTCACGATCTATGCGTTTAGTTTTAAAGCTCGGCACCTCCACCCTCACCGCAGGCACGCGGCAAATCTCCTCACCGCGTCTGGTTGATCTTGCGCGTCAAGTTGCCGAACTGCGCGATTCGAATCACGATATCATTCTGGTCTCGTCGGGCGCAATGGCGGCGGGGCGCGAAGCGTTAAACTTTCCGCAGTTGCCCAAGGATATTCCCGCCAAACAAATGCTCGCCGCCATCGGTCAGCCGCGCCTCATGGCACACTACGAAAAAATTTTTGATCTCTACGGAGTCACCGTCGCCCAAATTCTTCTCACCCGCGCCGACCTTGCCAATCGCCGCCGCTACCTCAACGCCCGCAACGCCCTCGTCGCCCTCATCGTCCGGCGCGTCGTGCCGATCATCAACGAGAATGACACCGTCGCCACCGAAGAGATTCGCGTCGGCGACAACGACAACCTGTCTGCGCTCGTCGCAAATTTAATTGACGCCGACACTCTCGTGCTGCTCACCGATCAAGTTGGACTCTTCACGGCTGATCCACGCAACGACCCAACTGCTCAACTTATTGCCGATGTCGTCACGCCGGACATTCCCGATTCGGTTTGGGATGCCGCCGGTGGCAGTGGCAGCCGACTCGGCACGGGCGGCATGATCACCAAAATCCAAGCGGCCGATCTTGCACGGCGGTCCGGCGTGAGCGTGATCATCGCTTCGGGCAACGAACCTAACATCATCACCCGGCTCGTCGCCGGAGAAAAAATCGGCACGCACTTTCATCCCGTTGCCACATCGGTGGAGAGTCGCAAGCGATACATTCTTGCCGGCGGCGCGTCTGGCACCATCGGCGTGGATGAGGGCGCGGCGCGCGCGTTGGCGCGTGGTGGAAGTCTGTTGCCTGTCGGCGTCACGCGCATTGAGGGCGAATTTGATCGCGGCGATACAGTCAGCGTGATCGAACCATCGCGGCGTGAACTGGCGCGCGGCATTGCCAATTATTCTGCCGACGATCTACAACGCATCGCCCGTCATCAATCCGATGAGATCGAAACATTGCTGGGCTACCACTACGGCGATGAAGTGATCCATCGTAACGACATGGTGATTTTGTGAAGGCAGAAGGATGAAGGAAGAATTATGAAAGAGATCGGAAAGCGCGCGAAAAATGCCTCACGCCAACTGGCGCGGGCTAAAACGGATGAAAAGAATCGCGTGTTGTCGTTGATTGCCGATGAGTTGATCGCTCAATGTGATCGGATCTTGCGCGAGAACGTTAAAGATGTAGAGGCGGCAACAGTAGCCGGACTCTCGCCCGCGTTGATTGATCGTCTCACGTTAAATGAATCGCGCCTCAACGGTGTTGCCGCCGACGTGAAGCGAGTCGCCTCACTGCCCGATCCCATCGGCGAAACTTTTGATCACACGACTCTGCCCAACGGACTCAAACTTTACAAACAGCGCGTGCCGCTCGGCGTGTTGGGCGTGATCTACGAAGCGCGACCTAACGTGACGATTGACGCGGCTTCGTTGGCGATCAAAACCGGCAACGCGGCGATTCTGCGCGGCGGCAGCGAAACGCTCAACACGAATCGCGCCTTGATCCAAGTGGCGCATCACGCGCTCGAATCAAATCAATTGCCCGTCACCGCGATTCAATTTATTGATGATCCTGATCGGGCGCGTGTTGCCGAGCTGCTCGCCTTGCACGATTACGTAGATGTGATCATCCCGCGTGGCGGCGCGGCGCTGCACCAGTTCTGCCGCGACAACAGCCGCATCACAGTCATCACCGGCGGCATCGGCATCTGTCATCTGTTTGTGGATGATTCGGCGGATTTGGAGAAAGCGGTTGAAGTGATTCATAATGCGAAGACTCAACGCCCCACCGTGTGCAACGCTCTCGATGTGGTGCTTGTTCATCGCGCGGTAGCCGCCAACTTTTTGCCGCGCGTCGTGGCGCGTCTAGCGGCTGACGGCGTCACCTTTCGCGTTCATGAATCGGCGGCGGCGTTTGTGGCTCACTCGTCGGCCGCGTCCGCAGGAGAAAAAGATTTCGACACCGAATGGCTTTCGCTCGTGTTGAGTCTCAAAGTTGTGGACGATCTGGATGAGGCGATAGATCACATCGCGCAGCACAGCACGGGACACTCGGATGGAATCTTGACGCGAGACGATGATCGCGCGAATCGTTTCATCGCCGAAGTGGATTCGGCGGCGGTGTACGTGAATGCGAGTACGCGCTTCACCGACGGCGGCGAGTTCGGCTTGGGCGCGGAAGTGGCGGTCTCCACTCAACGGCTTCACGCGCGAGGGCCGATGGGCTTGAGAGAGTTGACGACGTATAAGTGGGTTGGCGTGGGTGAGTATCACGTCAGGAAGTAATAATAATGCTGAAACCAATTAACTGGAAAACCTTTCCCCGCGATTTCGTTGTGATCGAGATCGGTTTGGGACTCTTTGGCTTTGCGATAGCAATGTTGATTCAGGGCGGGTTGGGGACAAGCTCGTGGGCGGTGTTTGAAGTGGCGATGGCGCGCATCTTGGGCGTGACGGTTGGCACGGTGATCGTGATTGACGGCGCGTGGGTCTTGGTGCTGGCGCTCGCTCTCAAAGAAAAAGTGGGCTGGGGAACGTTGGCGAATATCTTGAGCATTGGCCCTTGGACGGATTTGTTTAAATTTTTGATCCCGCCCGTCAACGGCGAGTGGACAGAGTTGCTTTGGCTGCGCCTGATCTATTTTGCGCTGGGGATCGTGGCAATGGGTTTTGCCAGCGCGATCTACATCGGCGTGAACGCTGGAGCGGGTCCGCGCGATAGCTTGATGTTGGCGATCCATCGCATGACGGGCTGGAGTCTCCGCGTGGCGCGGACTTCGATTGACGTGACGATTGCCTTTGCCGGAATTTTGCTCGGGGGACCCTTTGGCGTCGGCACGATTGCCTTTGCATTTTTGGTTGGGCCTTCGGTGCAGTTGGCGTTTAGGTTGTTGAATGTTCGTCCTCATGGGGAAAAGGAAGTAAGGGAGAGCGAAGAAATAGAGGAAATAAAGGAAACGGGGAAATAGAGGAATCGGCATGAGTTTCTTACATACACTTTTCCAAACGATTCGAGATCGCAAAGCGAATCCGAAGCAGGGTTCGTACACGAATCAACTCCTCGGCGCGGGCGAAGATGAGATCGTGAAGAAGGTGGGCGAAGAGGCGGTGGAGATCATTTTGGCGGCAAAGGGGCAGGGCGATCAACGCTTGATCGAAGAGTCGGCAGATTTGATCTACCACTTGCTGGTGCTGCTGGCGTATAAGGGGCTGACGCTGGAAGATGTTGAGCGAGAGCTGGAGCGCAGGCACAAGAAATGATTTGGTTTGCTTTAAACCTTTAACCGCCAAGAACGCGAAGAGCGCAAAGGAAATCAAAAATTTCTTTGCGTTCCTTGCGCCTTCGCGGTTTTCTTTCCTTGATCTAAATGAACATTTATCTTTTTGATATGGACGCTGTCCTACTCTACCCCGGCGGCTACCGCGCGGCGTTGATGGCGACGGTGAATTATTTTTCGCGCGAGATGGGTTTGGGCGATTGCGCCCCGACGATGCACGAGATCGAAGTGTTTGAATCGGTGGGCATCACCAGCGAATGGGACTCTGCGCCGATATGTATTGCGACGTTGATGCTGAACGGCAAGCGTGTAGATTATGCCGAGCTGGTGCGGCGGGTGAGCGCGGAGACGAGGAGCGGTGAGGTTCCGGCAGAGGCGGCGTATCGAGTTGTGATTTCACCCTCACCCCCGTCCCCTCTCCCTCAAGGAGAGGGGGGACTCTTGCTCGAAGATATTTTATTGCGCTCGCGCGACATTAATCGCTCACGAGTTTTGCAGGTGTTTCAACAATTCACGCTGGGCGATCACTATGAGGCGACTTACGGACTCAAGAGAACGTTCGAGGACGGTCACGGTTCGTTGTTGTTGAAGCATGATTGCAAAGCGATCATGTCCTCTGTGCCGGAGCGATCTGCGATCTACACGGCGCGGCCCTCGAAGCCGCCGCGTGACGTGCCGATGCAGATCGGTTACGCGCCCGAAGCCGAGTTGGGCGCAGAGTTGGTGGGCTTGGGTCATTTGCCGTTGATCGGCTTTGGGCGATTGCAATGGTTGGCAGAACGAGTCGGTGGACACGGCGAACACTTCATCAAGCCTTCGCCCGTTCACGCGCTGGCAGCCATCGGCGCGGCGTTTGGCTTCGCTGAATCAGAATCGTTGTTGATGGCGGAGGCTTTGGCGCGGGGAGAGTCGAACACACGACTCAAGGAATTGCGCGGAGTCCGCGTCACCGTGTTTGAAGATTCGGCGACGAGCATTCAAGGCGTGCGCCAAGCGGTCAATTTAATTGGCGGGCAGTGCGTGGGAATCGGAATCTCATCGGGCGGGCCCAAACTTGAGAAGCTGGTAAAAATTTCAGATCGCGTTTATCCTAACATTGATGAAGCGCTACAAGGAGAAATAAATGTCTGAGACTGTTTTAGATCGTTTTCTGCGTTACGCAAAAATTGACACGACGAGCGATCACGATTCGACGACCACGCCCAGCAGCGAGAAGCAATGGAATTTGCTGAACATGCTAGCGAGCGAGTTGAAAGCGCTGGGCGCGAGTGATGTGCGTGTGACGCAGCACGGTTATGTGCTGGCGACGATCCTGCCGACCACGAAAAAAAATTTGCCGACGATAGCGTACTTGGCTCACGTTGACACCGCGCCCGATTTTA
>Ga0172368_10007067_pt1 | contig 11868 bp, 8 predicted proteins | sample Lak11m_FD_114540 | JGI IMG/M metagenome (GOLD analysis project Ga0172368, IMG submission 114540) | Freshwater microbial communities from Kabuno Bay, South-Kivu, Congo - kab_022012_11m | ecosystem: Environmental > Aquatic > Freshwater > Lake | place: Democratic Republic of the Congo: South-Kivu...
CAATATCGACCAGAAGCGTCGTACCGTGCGCGACGCGTACACGGACTTGCGGGCCATCCACAAGCAGCTCGAGCAGAACAAGGCCGTGTCACAAGAAGCGCTGTTCAAGTTCGAGAAGGAGAATGATCTTAGTGAAAACAGAAGGTTGGCCGTCAACGAGCGGTTGCTCGCGCTGAGCCGCCAGATTCGCGAAGTGCACACGACTCGCCTGCGCGCGCAACAGGATACGGCACAACTCAAGAAGTTCCGCGGTGGTCACGACATCTTCGCGGCATCGGCGCCGACGATCATGAAGGACGCCGTGAACGTGGAACTCAAGCGCCGCTACGTTGAGCTATCGCTCAAGAAAAAAGAGCTTGAGACCGTGTACATGGAGAAGCACCCCAAAGTGATGACGGTCGAAGATGAGATGAATCAGCTCGTCACGATCGGCTCCAAGCATGCGACGTCGATGTATGACTCGGCGATGCAGCAGTACGCAGCGGCAGCAGCGGAAGAAGAAGATCTGATCGATCAGCAAAAGAAGGCCAAGGCGGAGGATGCCGAGATCCGCTTGACCAAGATCCAGCACGACCAACTGATTGCCAAAGCAGAAGAAGACAAGATGTTCTATCAGAAGGTGGCCAAACGGCTGGCCGAGACCGACATGACCGAGCGGGTCAACATCAACAACATCTCGATCCTCGATCAGGCAGTGACGCCTCGCGTGCCAGTGCGGCCTAATGTGCAACTCAACTTGCTGCTGGGCTTTCTGCTGGCGCTCGTCGCGGGTCTCGCGGTGGCGCTGATCGTGGAAGCCCTCGACAACACCGTCAAGACGCGCTTTGACATCGAGCAGGTCATCGGTGTGTCGTATCTTGGCGCGATTCCAACGTTTTCCCCCTCCGATCTCGCGGAGGGCGCCAAGATTCCGGACAACAAACTCGATCTCTATGCCCACTTCCGGCCGAACTCGCGGGTGGCGGAGGCCTCGCGCTCGGTGCGGACGAATCTGCTGTTCATGCGCCCGGATCGCCCTCTGCGCACCATGCTCGTCACCAGCGCCAATCCGCGCGAAGGCAAGACTTCGACCTCGACGACGCTGGCCATTACGTTGGCTGCCTCCACCGGCAAGTGCATCCTGGTCGACACCGACCTGCGCAAGCCACGTTTGCACAAAGTGTTCGGCGTGCCGGCAACGGTTGGCGTGACCAGCTACATCTTGAGCCGCGACGCGGTCGACAACTTCGTGACCAAGACCGAGGTGCCAGGTCTCGACATCCTGCTGTGCGGTCCACTGCCGCCCAATCCCTCGGAGATCTTGCACACCGATCGCTTCAAGCAGATGGTCGCTGAACTGCAGTCGAAGTACGAGACGGTCATTTTCGACTCACCTCCGGTCGAGATCGTCAGCGACGCACTGGTCATCGCGTCACTCGTCGACGGCGTGGTCCTCGTGGCGCACTGCGAGCGGAGCACCCGTGAGTCGGTGCGCTCTGCCGTGAATTCGTTGCGCAATGTCCAAGCCAACCTGATGGGCATCATCCTGTCGCGCACGTCGACGCGTGGCGTCGGCTATGGCTACTACTATGACAGTCGCTACCGCCGCGGCCAGTACCGCTACCGCTACGCCGCTGACCGTGATGACACGAGTATCGCGCGCGATGCTGTCAAGTCGGACACCGACAATGAAGCAGCGTGAACCGGCGCCGAGTTCTCACGTCGGAACCTTGACCCACGCCCCTGTTTCACGCCATGCTCGTGGGTCACGAGGTGGGCGTCGGGATTGAGAGCCACGGAATCATGATTGTGTCCCGAGTTGCTGCCCGCCACCGCCGGTTGTCGCTGTTGCCGGGGTTTCGCAGCGGACTGTTCCAGCGCAAGGGTGAGGGATGGACAAGGTTATCGGCATCGATCTAGGCACCACCAACTCTTGCGTGGTCCTGTACGACGGCGGTGTCGCGCACGTCATTCCCAACGCGGAAGGGTCACGCACGACGCCGTCCATCGTCGCCTTCACCGGCGATGGCCAGCGCCTGTGCGGCAACATTGCCAAGCGTCAGGCGGTCGCCAACGCGACACACACCGTGTTCGCCACCAAGCGGATGATGGGCCGCAAGTTCAAGTCGCCTGAGGTCCAACGGATCCAGATGACGAGCCCATTCAAGATCGCGGCCGCCGACAACGGCGATGCGGTCGTGGTCGTGCACGGCAAGCGCTACACGCCGCCAGAAATCGGCGCATTCGTGTTGCGGCAACTCCGTGAATCTGCGCAGGAATATCTCGACCAGCCCATCACGGATGCGGTGATCACGGTTCCTGCCTACTTTGACGACAACCAGCGGCAGGCGACGCGCGATGCGGGACGGCTGGCTGGCCTGAACGTCATGCGCATCATCAATGAGCCGACCGCGGCGGCGCTCGCGTATGGCGTGTCGACGGATTCGTCTGGCATTATCGCCGTCTACGACTTGGGCGGGGGCACGTTCGATATTTCGATCCTGGAGTTCAGCGGCGGCGTCTTCCAGGTCAAGGCGACCCACGGCGACACGTTTCTGGGCGGCGAAGACATCGATGCGCGCCTCATGGACGCGCTGATCGAAGGATTCCGCGCCGAGACGAACATCGATCTCTACCAGGATCCGGTCGCGCTGCAACGCCTGAAGGATGCTTCAGAACGTGCCAAGATCGAGCTGTCGACGGTCGAAGAGACGGAGATTTCACTGCCCTTCCTCACCGCCGACAACAGCGGCCCCAAGCACCTGCGCCGCGTGCTGACGCGCACGGAACTGGAGCAGTTGACACAGGATCTTGTCGACCAAACCATTGTGCATTGCCAGGACGCATTGCAGGCGGCCAACGTTACCAACGCCGACATCACCGACGTGTTGATGGTCGGCGGCATGACCAAGATGCCGCTCGTCTTTGGCGCAGTGGCCAACTTCTTCGGCCGCACGCCGAATCGAACGGTCAATCCGGATGAGGCCGTTGCGGTGGGGGCGGCGATTCAAGGTGCGATTCTTGCGGGCGATGTCGGCGAGGTCGTGCTGCTCGACGTCAATCCGCTGTCGCTGGGCATCGAGACGTCAGGTGGCGTGTTCACCAGGCTCATCCCGCGCAACGTCACCGTGCCGGTGAGCATCACGGAAACGTTCACGACTTCCGAGGACTATCAGCCGCTGGTCAACATCCACGTGTTGCAGGGCGAGCGGCCGCTGGCGATCGACAACACGAGTCTGGCGCGCTTTGAGCTTGTTGGAATTCCGCCGGCATTGCGCGGTGTTCCGAAGATCGAGGTCACGTTTGCCATCGACGCCAACGGCATCTTGCAGGTCTCGGCCCGCGATCTCGGCACCAAGCGCGAGCAGCAGGTGCGGGTGCGGGCAACCAGCGGCCTGAGCGAGGCGGCCATTGAGCGCATCCTGGCGGAGGCTGAGCAGTACACCGACGCGGATCGCATGAACGTCGAGTTGGCCGAGCTGCGCCGGCGCGTGGCGGGGCTCATCTACACGACTGAGCGATCGCTGTCGGAGTCGGCGAACTACCTGACCGAAAGCGAGTTGGAGCAGATTCGCGCCGATCTGGAGAGCGCGCGGCGGGCGACCGAATCCGCGGACATGAACAAGATCCAGAGTACGTTGCGCGACCTGGAGAAGTCTGCGTTCCGCATCACAGAAGTGATGTACCGCGATTTCACCTGAAGTCGAACACCACCCGCATGCAAGCGTACCAACCTGATCACTACCGGCTGCTAGGCGTTACGGCCCACGCAGATGCTGCGGCATTGAAGAGCAGCTACCGGCGTTTGTCGCGCGTCTTTCATCCGGATCGGCAACAGGGTTCGGCGCGGGCCAAGGAGTGCTTCCAGCAGATCGCTACGGCATACGCAGAGTTGACCGATGCTGAACGGCGTCTGCAGTATGATCGGTTGCTGATGCTGCGTGATCCGCTGCGGCTGATGGACGATCCGCGCGCGGAAAAAGCGCTGGATGTGCTGGATCAAGTGGTGTCTCGGCTGCGCAAGAAGCCGCAAGCGTTGCCAGGCATGGGACGTGGTCGCGATCTGCGTGTCGCGCAGCACGTGCCGTTCGTTACGGCGATGCTGGGCGGTGAAGTCACCGTTCAAGCGGAATACGACACAATGTGCCCAACTTGTCTGGGTCAGGGCACCATCGAGCCCGAGCGCAACCCCGTCTGCCATGTCTGTCAGGGTCACGGCGCCCTGCGCGTCGGATTGCGGCGGCAGGAGCAGTCGTGCGGCTTTTGCCAAGGGCGCGGCACGATCTTGTTGGCGCCGTGCACAACATGTGACGCAAGGGCGCAAGTCCACACCCGTCATGAGGTTCAGGTGCGGGTGCCCGCTCGCTGCCGCGACGGTAGCCTGCTGCGCGTGCGCGGCGCGGGCGAAAAGCCTGTGCGAGGTGGTCAGCCCGGCGATCTTGTCGTGGCCGTGCAGATCCAACCGCATCCGCTCCTGCGCGCCGAGGGTGACGACCTCGTTTGCACGGTGCCGCTGACCTGGGTCCAAGCCGTCGCAGGGGCGAAAGTGTGGGTGCCGACGCTGGAAGGTCCCGAGGCCTTGACCGTGCCGCCCGGAACACCATCGGGTCGCGAGTTCCGCATCGTCGGGCGTGGCCTGCCACTCGTATCTGCCGCGGGATCGACGCGGCGCGGGGCGCTACGTCTGCAGATGGCGCTTGATTTGCCCGATGTAGCGATGGCATCGCAGGTCGAAGCGGTGCGCGCTCTGGAACAACTGCTCGGCCCAGCAGCTTTCGCTGGCGTCGCAGCATTTGCTCGGCAGGTCCAAGCCTTGCGCTCGACCGGTGACCGCCAGGGCGGCGCAGATGCGCGCGGGTGAGGTGGGCGAGATCGCCCTCATCGCGCGGCTCCGCGCTTTGCTCGATCGTTCGCAGACCCATGTGATCGTGCCGAACGGCGACGACGCGGCGTGCCTGCAGACCCGCGGCCTGACCGTCGCGACCGTGGACAGCATCGTCGAAGGGGTCGACTGGCTCGTGGGTCCGACGCCACCAGACGCGATCGGGCACCGCGCTGCAGCGGTCAACCTCTCTGACCTGGCAGCGATGGGCGCCACACCGACCGGCCTTCTGCTGGCCTTGGAACTGCCCGAGGACGCGGATGTGGACGCCGTGTGTGCTGCGGCAGCAGGGCTCGCGGCGTTGGCAGACCTGCACGGTGTCGCCGTCGTGGGCGGCGATCTGGGGTTTTGTGCGGGTCCGCAGCGGTGGTCGGTGACGGCCCTTGGCCAGATCGAAGGTCCGCCCCTGCGCCGCTGCACCGCCCGACCGGGCGATCAACTCTGGCTCGTGGGCGAGGTCGGGCGCGCATCTCTGGGGCTGGCGTTGCTGAGCGCTCCGCGACGATCCGCCGTGACCAGCGCCCTCTGGGCCAAAGCCTGCGTGCAGCGTCACCTGTACCCTCAACCGCAGGTGGCGGCCGGGCGCGCGTTGCAGGCGTCTGGCGTGCGTCTGGCCGCGATCGATGTCTCCGATGGGCTCGGTCTCGATGCATGTCGCCTGGCGCAAGCGAGCGGTCTGGCACTGGATCTCGCCTTGCCGCGCCCGCTTTGGCTGGACGCCGCCGCGCTGAACGACTGCACCGCGCTCGGACTCGATTGGCGCGCCGCCTGCGCCGGCGGTGGCGACGACTACGCCCTGCTCCTCTCTGCACCAGCCCCAGTGGACCTCGCGGCACTGCTGAGGGCGGCCGGAGTCGACGCTCCCGCGCAGGTCATCGGTACTGCCCGCTCCGGACCTGCGGGCGAGGTTCATCTGACGATCGCTGGCAAAGCCGTCTTGGCCGACGGTTGGGTGCATGGGCGAAGCCTTTCAAGCCACTAGAATTGCAGTCGAAATCGATAATCTGGCAAGATTGCAGCCGGATCCGGCGGACGCGCCGGCCTGACCGCGGCATTTTGTGCTATTCCTGGTGATCCGCTAAATTCGCCGCCATGGAACGCCGGACCTTCCTTCACCTGTGCACTGGAGCCGCCGCCGCACTCGCGATCGGCGTGGAGTCCGTTGCCGACTGCGCCGCGACAGCCTGGCAAGTCGACGGCCGTGCGCTGTTTCCCGGTGCGCCTTTGCGCGTCACGCTGGCCCGTCACACTCCGCCCGGTGCGCGCTTGCGGATTCAAGTCGCCGCGCAAGAACTTGTCTTCGCGTCGCCGTGGTTCGCGGCGCCCGCCAACGGCCAACTCCAGCTGGAGACCCCCTATCCGCATGGCGATCTGGTGCCCGGCACCTACCTCGTTTCTCTCGAATTGCGCAGTCGCCGCGGCCGCTTGCTTGAGCGAGCCGAGGTCGGCGGCTATGCCCTGACGCGCCTATGGTTCAGCTCGTGACGGCACCTGCCCGCAAGACGCGGCGCGCGCTGCCGCTGCTGTTGGTCCTGCTTGCGGCCGGTTCGCCGGTCGCGGCGCGCGCCGATCCAGCGGTGGGTGCGGCGTCCCGCGAGCTGGCACCGATCGAACTGCCGCAAGTGCGCATCGATTCGGTCGACGTCACCAAGTTCCCGAACGTCCGCATCCTGGCAACCCTGCTCGACAAACGCGGCAAGCCCGTGGTGCAGAAGGTCATCAAGCAGGTGCAGGTGTTGGATGGCCAGCGCAAGAACCATGCACCTTATGCTGCCTTTGCACTTGGACAACCCCTTGGTGGGCGCAAAGACTGCAAATTGCAGGGGTTTGACAAGACCGGGATCGCAACTGACGTGGTCTTCGTCGTCGCCGGCTACCAGGACGACGCCCTCAGGCGCGGCAGCCTGGGCAGGCGCCTGAAGGAGGCCGTGATCGCAGCCTTCAAGCCCCTGGCCAAGACCGATCGCGCCAACGTCTTGTGGTATGGCGACCGGCTCTACCGCTTTGTCGGCTTGAAGGGGCGCACCGGTGAACTGACCGACATCGAAGATTCGCGCAAGCTTTGCCGCGCAGCGCGCGCCGAAGCGTTGGCGGGCGGCGAAGTGACAGGGGCTGGCCCTGCCGACAAGGAGCATCCCGCACCGGCGCCGGGCACCGATCTGTGCGGACTGACGGGCAACGCTAAGTCCATCGTCGAGGTCGTCAAGGGCCAACAGACCGCGTTTGAAGGCTATTTTCCACGTCTCTTTGGCCTGGGCGCGCCATTCTGGGAGCACTCGCGCTATTGCGCACCACCGCCAGAGGCACTCAAGGGTTTTGGCGAGTTCGAGGGCGGCAACGCCACGCGCCGCGCCAGCCAGCGCGACGAATTGCGCGCCAAAGGCGAGACGGTTGACTTCGAGACCAGTGCGTTTGATGAAGCACTGCGGCTCTTGCTTCAGGACGGCAAACCCACTGCGCGCAAGGCGATCGTGCTGATCAGCGATGGCCGCGACGGCTACCTGCACGACCTCGATCTGTGCCGGGCATCGCCCCCGGCGCGCTGCAAGGCCGCCGAAGGTGCCCAGCGCAAGGCCTGCCTCGACGACTTCCTCAAGCAACGGCTCATGGGGCAGCAGCAACAGTTCCGCCAGCGCGCGGAGACGTAGATCGGCACGGCGCGCGCCGCGGACATTCGCGTCTTCTCTGTGGGTTTGGGTACTCTGGGCGCCGGCTACGAGCTGGAACGCTTGCGGGTGCTGGCCGAGCGCACAGGCGGCACGTACCGCCTTGTCGACAAAGAGGAAGATCTCGTCGGAGCCGTGGTCGCTACGATGAGCGAGCTGACCGCCGGGCTGGCGATCGACTTTGCGCACCAGGATCCCGACGAAGTGGGCAAATCCCTTGAGTTGAAGGTGGCTGTCGAGCTGGATCCGGCTGTCGTCACTGGCGAGACGAAACTCACGTCCGCGGTTGCAATCGCGCTGATTCCCGAGCCAGCGCCGTGGCAGCAACGCCTGGAGCACGCGATTCGCGCGGCCCTGGTCGCCGTGCAAGAGGCAATCGGATACAAGCTCTATGTTCTTGCCCTGACGGCCATCGCGGTGCTGGCAGGCTTGTTCTTGCTGCTGGTCGGTTTTTTGCTCGTGCGCGCCGCTGCGCGCAAGGTCCGGGGCTGAATGGCGCAGTCACCGCAAAACCCGAACGATCTTGGCACGCCAAGGAATACCGTCGACTACGCCGGACTGGCCAATACCCACGACTACCTGATCATCGCAGGCGAAAAGCGCACGGTTCCGGGGGCGCGCATCGTCACCTTTGTCGACGAACCGTCGTGGGACTTCGCGAGGCTTGTCCACCCCGATCCGAACAGCCGGTACGTCCAGCCGCGCCACAATGACAAAGGTTTGCCGGTCACGGATCTGGCGACGATTCAAGGCATTGTCGACATGGTCGTCCTGCACTCGGACATCACGATCGACTCGCAGTCCTGTTTCCGTGTCTTGAAACAGCGCGGATTTTCAACACATTTCATGATCAACTGGGATGGCACCATCTACCAGGGCACCGACCCGGCGAACATGGCGATGCACGCAGCGTCGGAGTTGTCCAAGAACGTCAACAACCACTCCATCGGTATCGACGTCAACTGCCTGCAAATGAACTATGTTTCGAGCGGCGAGGTCGACGCCGGCAAGGCCGGTCTGGCGGGGCAAATGGCCACCGGCGCGACGCGGCGGATGAGCGACGTGGTCGAGATCAACGGCGTACCCTGGAAGAGCTGGGGCTACACCGACGCGCAGTACGACGCACTGGTCAAGCTGCTGCAGGAATTATCGACGCATTTCACAAAGTTGAAGCTGGCTGCGCCGATGGATGAACGCGGCGAAATCATCTGGCAGGTTCCTGAAGCCATCGACACCGAAAAGATGGGCATCTACGGGCACATGCACCTGACGGCCCAGAAGTTCGACCCGGGGCCAGGCTTTGACTGGCCGCGGCTGATCCAAGGATTAACGAAAGAACACAATGATTTGCCTGTCGAGCTGATCAAGGGTACTTCGATCGCGACGCTGCTGACCGAAGAGAAGGTGCAGGCGCTGGCCGAGCACTATTTCCGCAACACCGAAGCCAATGAACAGGGAGGGTTCTACCCAGTCGGTCTGGGCGGGCAGTGGCACGGCGGCATCCACCTGCATGCACGGCGCGGCGCCGAAGTGCGCGCGATGATGGACGGAATCGTCGTTGCAGCGCGCAATGGAGCCGTGCCTGAGATGGGCTCGAACAACTTCGTCCTGCTGCGACACGAGGTGCCCTTCGACCCGAAAGATGAGAAGCGAACGTTTGTATTCTACTCACTTTACATGCACTTGCAGCGCTTCGACGCTGACCTGGACAAGAACGATGCGGCCTATCAGGACAAGGTGCAAGACGCGCGGCTCCTCGAGCAGATGGCGCCGGAGTGGGTGAGCAACGCGCGTCGCAGCGTGACGGGCAAGGACGACGACGCGGAGGAGCAAAAAGACAAGGAACCTCAAGCGGATGCGGCCCCCAAGACCGATCCTGCCAAGCCGAAGAAGAAAGATGCGCCCAAGCCAAAAGCCGCGGCGCCGCCGCAAAAGGCCAAGAGAGCGAGCGACAGCGACGAAGAAGGCGACAAACCCATGGAGTTCAAACCTTTCCTCGATCACGGCCCGCACCTCGCAGCGCTCAAGCTCGGTGATGTCGCCCTGTTTGCAGTCGACGGCAGTGATCAGACCAAAGTGGCCGCGGGCAAGGTCATCGGACGTGTGGGCAATTTCGGTGAGGCCGATGGCGACGAAGGCGTGCTGCATGTCGAGATCTTTGCCGACGGCCGCTGGCGGCAAGTGGTCGATCTGCTTGGTCTTCATAGCAAGTACTGGACCGAAATCGAAGCGGACACGGATGACAACCTGATGGTCGACACGGCAGAACTGCTGCGCGCCATTGCGCCGGATCCGGACAGCCACGTTAGAAGAAAACGCAGTGATTTCATCCTATCCAGCCGCAGCGTCGTTGCAGAGGACGTTGTCGACTTCTACGGACACGGCGACCGGACGGCGCGTTCCGAGTTGCACCGCTCCATCACGCGCCACGTTTCGGAATGGAGCGATCAGGTCGACTGGTTCAAGTCGATGGCGACGGCGCAGGGCTGGGACGAGCGTGTCGAGGAACTGACCAAGCTGCTGCAAGACGAGCGCGGTGCGTGGCGCAATACCCTGTTTGCGCAGCAGATTGCCGCACAGCTGCCTTTCATGTGGCTGACCGCTGACGTCGCCAAGCACATCGGTCTGGAGACCGGCGCGCAGTGGGATGGCATTCTCTATTACTTTCACCCGGTTCACTTTGTCCTGTGGCTCACCTTCCACACCAACACGCGCTTGCGGGTGCTGGCGAAAGGTCGCGACAAGAAACAGCTCCTCGAGCTGCGCGCCAAGGAGCAGAAGGCCGAGGAGGAGCGCCGCAAGGCTGGTGGTTTCCCCGAGGACGATGACCACGGTGGCGGCGATGATGCAGGCGCATTGGACGATGTCGCGGACCCGGCCGAAGTACTCGGCAGCCTGTGGGAAGTACCGCCACAGCCAGGCGAATGGCAGCGCAGTTCCGCCGAATCCGAACCCTAACTTCCTGACGCGAGGCTACCTTGAGCAAAAAAGGCTTGTCCGGCCGTGGCGCCACCTGCGCCTTCTACCCTGGCTCGTTCGACCCGTTGACGATCGGGCACATGAACATCATCGCACGCGGCCTGCGCGTCTTCGACCGCGTGATCGTTGCCTTGGCTCCGAACGTGAACAAGCAGGCCATGTTCACGCTGGCAGAGCGAAAGACACTGATCGAGCAGTGCTTTGTCGATGAGCCGCGCATCACCGTGACGGTTTTCGATGGCCTGATGGTGGAGGCGGCGCTGCGCCATGGCGCGACGGCCGTCCTGCGTGGTCTGCGCGGCGTAGCGGATTTCGAGTACGAGTTTCAGATGTCCACGATGAACACCGTGCTGGCGCCCCAGATCGAGACTGTGTTCATGATGACGGAAAAGAGCCACTTCTTCGTATCTTCGAAGCTGGTCCGCGAAGTGGCGAGTCTGGGTGGCGACGTGAGCCCGCTGGTGCCACCGCAAGTTCTCGCGGCCCTGTGCGAGCGCAAGCGAGCGTCGAAGCCTTGAGTGTGGGCGTTCGAACGGTGCAGCCGTCGGACGCGGACGGCCCGCAATAATGCGATAACACGCGGGATCGCGTCAGAAGGGCCGCTTCTGCGCGCCTTTGACGATGCGATCCGTGAAGTTCTGCTTGAAGTCGATACCCGTGTACTTGATGTCTGCCTTTTCCATGACATAGAACACCGACGGCTTGTAGATGCGGCCTTCGATGTCGATGTCGGCAAGGTCGGTACCGCCGCCAGAATTCTTGTCGGCGGCGTCCACCCGGATTTGACCGCCGCTCTTGCCCTTGATCTTGGACTGTCTTTCCGCGGCCTTGTGCGGGTCTGCCGCAAGAGCCATGCCGGCAGTCACCAAGAGGGCAAGGCTCAAGCTCCAAAAAAACACGCGCTTCATCGGACCTCCTTGCTCGTGCCCAGGCTATCACATTCCCGGTGGCGGCGGTGGCGGTTCGTCGCCCGCAGGCGGCGGTGGCGGTGGCGCCGGCTCGGCAGGCGGCGCGTCGGGCGGCGGCGGTGGCGGCGTCGGCTCGGCGGGCGGCGCGTCAGGCGGTGGCGGCGGTGGCGCCGGCTCAGCAGGCGGCGCGTCGGGCGGTGACGCAGGCGGCGGCGCCGGTTCGGCAGGTGATGCATCCGGCGGTGGTGCCGTGGGCGGCGGAGGCGCCGGCTGTTCAGGCGTGGGTGCTTCCTCGGCCTTCTTGCGGGCCTCTTCGTCGGCCTTGCGCTGGTCTTCCGCGGCCTTCTTGGCGTCTTCCTCAGCCTTTACACGCGCAGCCTCTTCCTTCTGGCGCTTTTCCTCTTCGGCCTTCTTCCTATCGGCCTCTTGCTCGATCTTGGCCTGCTCGTCGGTC
>Ga0172368_10007070_pt1 | contig 11865 bp, 10 predicted proteins | sample Lak11m_FD_114540 | JGI IMG/M metagenome (GOLD analysis project Ga0172368, IMG submission 114540) | Freshwater microbial communities from Kabuno Bay, South-Kivu, Congo - kab_022012_11m | ecosystem: Environmental > Aquatic > Freshwater > Lake | place: Democratic Republic of the Congo: South-Kivu...
GTGTTCATATCCTTTTCCTTTGACAGTGTGAACATGCAAAAGTTTCGGGCCCTCGATATTTTTCAAATCCTTGAGTATATTCACAAGCCGAATAACATCATTACCGTCGACCAGACCGAAATACCTGAAATTAAACGCTTCGAACAGATTACTCGGTTTCAGTAAAGTTGCTTTCAACGCATTTCCTAATTGTTTAACTATAGCCCGGGAATTCTTTCCATATTTTGTGCCTCCACCCATAAGTAACCACACTTTGTCTCTGAATTTATTATAGGTTTTGGAGGTAACGATATCGGCAAGATAATCTTTGATGGCGCCGACGTTCTTGTCGATGGCTATCTGGTTATCATTGAGGATCACCAGAAGATTGGCATTCGATACACCGGCATTATTAAGTCCTTCCATGGCCATTCCGCCGGTCATGGCTCCATCGCCGATGATTGCCACATGATGACGCTTTTCGCCTCCAAGCTTTGCAGCGACTCCCATACCAAGAGCGGCTGAAATGGATGTTGATGAATGACCAACTCCAAAAGCATCGTATTCGCTCTCAGACATTTTTGGGAAACCACTGATCCCTTTGTAGCTACGGATTGTCCGGAATCTTTCTTTCCTGCCGGTCAGGATTTTATGTGCATATGCCTGATGACCGACATCCCAGATGAGCTTATCAAACGGTGTTTCGTAAACATAATGAAGCGCAACTGCAAGCTCTACCGCACCCAGACTTGCACCAAGATGACCTGGATTTATGGACATCACATCAATGATAAATTGGCGGATCTCCCTGCATAGTTGCGGGAGTTCTTCCACTTTAAGTTTTTTCAGGTCAGATGGAAAATTAATATTGGCAAGTAAAGGTCCAATTGCAGGAGTCATGAGCAAAAGCTAAAATCGGGTGCAAAGGTATAAAGAAACAAGGAAAAAAGAGAGGTCATTGAACAACCGATTTACAATTTACGATTTATGATTTTAGATCTATTTGGAAACTGGAAACATCAACCAGTTATAGCAGTCCGAGATCGAGCAGGGCAGCTTCCGAAAGCATGTCTCTATCCCATGGCGGATCAAACGTCAGATCGACTGTAACCTTTCCGACTCCCTCTACCATACTGACTGCATCCACAACATGCCCTGGCATATCTTCCGCAACAGGGCAATTTGGGGTGGTTAAAGTCATCAGGATATACACATCATGGTTATCTTCATTGATCTGTAGGTTGTAGATCAGCCCCAGATCATATATATTTAGCGGAATCTCCGGGTCAAAAACCGTCTTCAGGGCGTCAATCACTTTTTGCTCGAAAGGGTGTTTATTTTTGGGATTTGTCATTAGTAATTTGTCATTGGTCATTTCTTTCTTCTTTCGTTTTAAATACCAGTGCGTATAACTTCATCTGTTTGATCATGCTGCTAAGTCCATTGCTGCGGGTTGGTGACAAATGTTCGCGCAGACCGATGCTGTCGATGAATCCCAGGTCAGCCTTTATGATCTCATCCGGCGAGTGCCCGGAAAGAACGCGGATAAGGAGATTGACGATCCCTTTTGTAATGATTGCATCACTGTCGGCCATGAATAATATTTTACCATTTTTATATTCTGCCTTAAGCCATACCTTCGATTGACAACCGTTGATCATGTACTGTTCTGTTTTATAAGCAGAGTCGATCAATGGCAAGGTCTTGCCCATCTCAACGATCAGTGAATATTTGTCAAGCCAATCGTCGAAAACAGTAAACTCATCAATGATCTGGGATTCTGTTTCTTTTATTGTCATTAGTCATTGGATATTAGTCATTGGTCATTTCGTCATTAAGTCATTAAAGACGCACCGCGGTGCGTCTTTACATAAGGTCATTCAATGACCACTTCCCCTGACGGGGTGGGTTCTTATTTGGTAATTAACCAAACATTTGTTTTACCCTATTTATTGCCTCCGCCAGCCGGTCGATTTCTTCAAAAGTATTGTAAAATGCAAAGGATGCCCGCACCGTTCCGGGGATTTTAAGATAATCCATCAGTGGCATTGCGCAGTGATGGCCTGTGCGAACGGCGATTCCCATTTTATCAATGATCGTGCCCGCATCGTATGGATGAATATTTCCTATGAGAAAGGAGATCAGGCTGGCTTTTCCCTTTGAAGTTCCAAAAAACCTGATTCCTTCTATTTCATTAAGTTTATTAACTGCATATTTCTGGAGTTCGTCTTCGTATGCAGCAATATTTTCCATACCTATTTCTTTTAAATAACGGATTGCTGCACCCAGACCCATTACACCTTCCACGTTTGGGGTACCTGCTTCGTATTTAAATGGAAGTCCATTAAATGTAGTGTGGTCAAGATATACATCTTTAATCATTTCACCGCCAAGCTGGTAGGGTGGCATTTTCCCCAGAAATTTCTCTTTCCCGTAAAGAACGCCAATACCCATGGGGGCATACATCTTATGGCCGGAGAAACAATAAAAATCGCAATCCAGATCCTGTACATCTACCGGTATGTGTGGAACACCTTGAGCCCCGTCGATCAGTACAGGAACACATTGTTGATGGGCATGGCTGATGATCTCTTTCACAGGGTTGATAGTACCCAATACATTCGAAACATGAGTGAGTGTGATCAGACGGGTTTTTTTGTTGATCATCTCTTTCAGTTCCTCAAGATTCAACTCACCCTTCTCGTTCAGCGTTACAACCCGGAGATTGACACCATGCGAAAGACAAACCTGTTGCCATGGAACAAAGTTGGAATGGTGCTCCATAATTGTGGTGATTATTTCATCACCCGGGTTCAGGAATTGTTTTCCAAATGAGGAAGCAACAAGGTTCAGCGATTCGGTCGCACCTTTGGTAAAGATAATTTCACAGGACTTTTCAGCATTGATAAAATCCCGGACTACTCCGCGGGTTCTTTCATAGGCTTCTGTCGCCTTCATACTCAGGTAATGAACACCACGGTGGATATTGCAATTGTCGTGCTCATAATATTTTTCGATTGCATCAATTACCTGTTTTGGCTTTTGTGTGGAGGCTGCATTGTCGAAATAAACCAGTGGCCGGTTGTATACCTGCTGATGCAGTATTGGGAATTCCGACCGTATTTTTTCTATTGGAAAGACCAAGCGTTTACAAATTACGAATGACGAATGACGAATGACGAATTAACAATAGTTGATTTCTATCACATATCCCCAATCTCCTATCTCCTATCATATTTTTGATAAATCAATCTTGAAATCTATCGGTTGTTCCGGAGTACTGCAATGTAATACGCATTGTTCACAGATCTGTAATTCGCCCTGTAGCCGTTTTTTGACCATATCCTCGATACGGTTTCGTAATTGCGGAATGGTAATTTTAGTTACAACCTGATCGGCAAAGGCAAACATTAACAGCATGCGAGCGCTTTCTTCGCTGATACCACGCTGTCGAAGGTAAAACATCGATTCCGGGTCGAGTTGTCCTGTAGTAGAACCATGACCGCATTTTACATCATCGGCATAGATCTCAAGGAAGGGTTTCGAATTCACCTTGACTGTGTCTGTCAGTAATATGTTTTTGTTGCTTTGATAAGCAATGGTCTTCTGGGCATTGCGTCGTACCAGGACGTGACCATTAAATACACCGCTCGCATTTTCATCCATGATACCTTTAAACAGCTCACTACTGGAACAATCAGGATGAATATGGTCAATGAAAACATGATTATCGATATGTTGTTTGCGGTCCATCAGATACAGACCGGATATATTTGCATTCCCATGAGGTCCATTGAAAACAAGATTGATATTGTTTCGAAGCACTCCCCCGTTCAATGACAGGTAGTGTGATTCAATATTTGCATCTCTTTCAAGTTGAAAATAAACTGAACTGATCAGGGTGGAACTATTATTCAGGTTCTGAAGCTTATAATGATCCAGAAATGCATTTTCGTCCAGATGAATTTCTGACACGATATTCGAGAAACTCGATTGATGGTTATAGGAGTCGTCGCAATGAACGAAGGATAAGCGACTGTTCTTACCAAGTATAATAAGATTCCTCGATTGCAGAAATAAGTTTTGATCCGAATGAATGACATTGATCATCTGGACAGGTTTGGGACTTCTGACATTATCGGGGACATAAATAAAAATCCCATCCTTTGCAAAAGCCGTGTTCAGGGCAGTTAATCCTGTTTTCGAATCATCAGCATATTTGCCATAATGCTTTTCAACCAGTTGAGGGTATTGTTTTCTAGCCTCGGAAAGGCTTCCCATTATGATGCCGTTACCGAGTTCCATCAACGGGACATCTTTTGATACATACCAGCCATTCAGCAATCCGATTATAGCCGTATCGAGATGAGGTATGTTGCACTGGAAAACTTTCTGAAAGTCCACATGTGACTGTGGCATCATACAATAATCATACAACCGGTTAAAACTATCTTTCAGATCGGTATTTTTCCATTCTTCTAATTTAACCGTAGGAAAACCAATCCGGCTGAAGGATTCAATCGCTTTCTCACGGATCGCGGAGATTGCGGGCGAGTCGTCGCTGAAAACCGTATCCCTGAAAGATGAAAACAGGTCAACCATCCTTTCCTTCGAAATAGTTTCTTTGATGAGATCCTTCATCTACCCTCCTGTTCATTTTTAATCCAGTCGTATCCTTTTTCTTCGAGTTCGATAGCCAGCTCTTTTCCACCCGATTTTACGATCCGGCCTTCAAAGAGTACATGAACAAAGTCAGGAATAATATGATCCAGCAATCTTTGGTAATGGGTTATTACCAGAAAGGCATTTTCTTTCGTTCTCAGTTTGTTCACACCATTGGCTACAATGCGTAAAGCATCGATATCCAGGCCCGAATCGGTCTCGTCGAGAATGGCCAGAGTCGGGTCGAGCATGGCCATCTGGAATATCTCATTTTTTTTCTTTTCACCACCCGAAAATCCTTCATTCACAGACCGGTTTGTCAGGTCGGAGGTAATTTCGACCAGTTTCTTTTTCTCTTCCATCATCCGAATGAATTCACCTCCCGACAATGGATCAAGTCCTTTATATTTACGTAGTTCATTCACTGCAGTACGCATGAAATTGGTGATGCTAACGCCGGGAATCTCAACCGGATATTGAAATCCCAGAAATATACCTTCACGGGCACGTTCTTCAACCGATAATTTCTGAAGGTTTTTCCCTTTATAAAATATATCACCTGCAGTTACCTCGAAAACTTCACGGCCTGCGATGACGGCAGCCAGGGTGCTTTTGCCTGTTCCATTCGGACCCATGATAGCATGGACCTCCCCTTTATTAACATTCAATTGTATCCCCTTAAGGATCTCTTTGCCGTTGATTGAGGCATGCAGGTTGTTGATACTTAGTAACATAAACTTATTCTAAATTCAAAATCTAAAATCATAAATCTAAAATCTAAAATTATCCTACACTTCCTTCCAGGGAAATAGATAATAATTTCTGCGCTTCCACCGCAAACTCCATTGGAAGTTGTTTGAGTACCTCTTTGGCATAACCGTTTACGATCAGGCCAATGGCGCTTTCACTGTCGATGCCCCGTTGCAGGCAATAAAAGAGCTGATCCTCGGAAATCTTTGAGGTGGTTGCTTCATGTTCAACGATTGATGATTTATTTTCGACCTGAATATAGGGCCAGGTATGTGCTCCACAGGAAGAACCCAGTAACAGTGAATCGCATTGACTGTAATTCCTTGAATTTACGGCATTCTTCGAAATGCGAACCAGTCCACGGTAGGAATTGTTACCCTTTCCGGCCGAAATACCTTTTGATATGATGGTACTTCTGGTATTCTTTCCCAGATGTTGCATCTTTGTGCCGGTATCAGCCTGCTGATGATTATTGGTGACTGCAACGGAATAGAATTCTCCCACAGAGTTGTCCCCAAGTAGAATACAACTTGGGTATTTCCATGTGATCGCCGAACCGGTTTCGACCTGTGTCCACGATATTTTGGAGTTACTTCCCTTGCAGATCCCTCGTTTGGTTACAAAATTATATATCCCGCCAATCCCATTTTTATCACCCGGGTACCAGTTCTGAACAGTAGAATACTTTACCTGGGCATCTTTCAGGGCAACGATCTCAACTATTGCGGCATGAAGCTGATTTTCATCCCTTTGTGGTGCTGTACATCCTTCCATATAACTTACATAGGCTCCCTCCTCGGCTACAATGAGTGTTCGTTCGAACTGCCCGGTATTGGCTGCATTTATCCGGAAATAAGTGGACAATTCAACGGGACATCGAACACCTTTTGGTATATAACAGAATGAACCGTCGCTGAAGACGGCGGAATTAAGAGATGCGAAGAAGTTGTCGGTATATGGAACAACCGAACCCATATACTTTTTTACCAGCTCGGGATGTTTTTGGACAGCCTCGCTGAATGAACAGAAGATGATTCCCAGTTTTGAAAGGGTTTCGGAAAAGGTGGTCTTGACCGAGATACTGTCCATGACAGCATCAACCGCAACACCTGAAAGCTTTTTCTGTTCTTCGAGCGAAATGCCCAATTTGTTGAAAGTTGCCAATAACTCCGGATCCACCTCATCCAGATTTGAAAATTCCTTTTTTTTCTTTGGAGCCGCGTAATAAATTATATTCTGGAAATCAATCGGAGGAATATGCAGATGAGCCCAGCTTGGGAGTTTCATTGTAAGCCAGTAACGGAATGCCTTTAGTCTGAAATCGAGCATAAAATCCGGTTCGTTTTTCTTTTTTGAAATAAACCTGATCGTATCTTCTGTGATTCCTTTGGGGGCATATTCTGTTTCAATATCTGTGACGAATCCGTATTTGTAATCTCCCTGTGTTACTTCGTCGATTATCTTATTTGAGTCGGATTCCATGAGAATTAATAATTTAGATGAATTCTAAACATTTATCGTACCAACCTTTAAACCTGTCAATTTGACTAAACAAAGTTAAACATTTTTAAGCCTCACCGATAAAAAAAAGCCAGGTTGATCAGATCAAACCGGCTTTTAGTTATCCATTAAAAGTTGAATTATTTTCTTGGTAATGGAGGAGGGGGATAAACCAGGTACTGGCTTCCCGGCTTACCGGTAGCATCAGTTGTAACCTTGATATTATCTATGAGCCATCCGCGGAATGCATTATAAATATAATCAACGTCTTAGCTCATAAAGGAATTGAAGGCGGATGCAACACCCCAGGTGTAATAAGATCATGAATTTGACTTTCCTTTTTTTATACTTTATATTTGTCATTTCATGACCTTGGCTACCATTACTTTGTTAATTCAATGACTAAAATTTTTTAAACTTAGTGCAGAGAAATTTCGTAGTCGAATTCATCCCGAGCGCACTGCCAAGGTGGGATAAACTCCGCGCTTCGGGATCGTGGGTTATATTTCACGCCCCGGGTACCTGGGACGGAAAAATGTCCAGAGGTTGTTCTGGGGTGAATACCAATTATCTTTCATAAGAGTAATTATTAACCATTAAAATTATGAGTTATGAGAAAGAAATTGTCATACTTTGTGATCTTGCCTACGCTGCTATTAACATTGCTGTTACCAGCCTGTAAGAAGGATGAAAACAGCACAGCGAATTCAGATGTCTTTACTGAGACATTTTATACAAATCCCGGGGACAACCAGATCTATGAAGTCGACAGTGCAGGGCGAAAGCTGATCCTGATGGGCCAAAAAGATGCCGACGGCATGCCTTTAAACATTACCCAGGCCTTGGTTGATGCCCCTGACCTAATTCCAGACCATAGATTGCTGATGAACTTTAATGCTAACGGAACAGTAAACCAGATCAGCAATCCAACCATGGGATTCATGACATTTACATACGTTAATGACACTACGGTGGTTATTAAGATGATACTTCCCGACACTTTGGGAACTTACCAGATAATCTATAATCCTAAGAAGCTGAAATCAAAAGGCGATTGTGGCTGTGGAAAAAAGAAACACCCTGTCACTGGTCCGAAGAGAGCTGATGAGATCACATTCCGGAATGTTCCACAACCCACTCAGAAATCCCTGCCTTTATTCACCCCCACTAAACCTAATTCGACTAATGTTGAGGCAACTATTACAGCAACTTATGATCCTGGGGGAGATTATGTCACAGACCTTACAATGGGCGGACAGTATGTAACCAATGAAGGAAAAACCGGAGCGATTCAGGTAAGGCTTGGGAGCCATGACGGTATTTTCATTTACTCAATGCCCGACAATCCTGCGCCTCCTCCTCCTAGCGGTTTTTCATCGAAGGTTTACTATCTTTTAAATGCGCTATGTTGGGGGAGTATTCCCAAAGGCTTAAGCAAAGAGGGTATCTGTGGAGAATTTAGTAGTGAAGTTCCCAGTATTGGCTCTTTGATCTGTGAGACAATGTTAGGCGCATATATCTTTATCTGCCGTGCCAGTACAGTGCATAAGGTTAGTCAGGATGTTTTTGATCTTTATACTGCATCCAAGGTGACAATAACAATTACAGCCCAGAATCCTATTCTGCCTTCACAAACAAAAACAGTAAATTTTACACCTGCGGGAGGGACCTTACCCGATGTGGTATTTACGTTTAATGGAACCGCAGCCTTTTTAAATGTGCATACTGACCCATCGGCACCTGTTGCACTGGAAGGCTACACCATTGTGGCTGTACTCATCCAGACCGGATCCGGAGGATCCGTTCCTGTTCGACTTTCCATGGTGGGAAGTGACGGTTATACAAATTCCCAGGATTTCCAGGTCGATGTGGGTGGAACCTGTCAACTCTCCATCCCCGGAGGAGCTTTAGGTGTAAGGGATGATATTACAGCACAAATAAACCCGGGATCAACGCCTCAGCCAGGTCAACTGATAAAACTTCATATAATGTTCCAGTAAGCAGGGAAACAAGATAAGTTGTATAAAAAATAACTTTTACCCGGAAGCAATAACGGCGATTAACTTTTCACTCCCGACTGATAGTTGAGATAAGAGTTACTCCTTTTTTTTGGCTTACCTTTGCAGTCAATTGCCGTTAATGATGTACCATAAAAAGGAAAAGAAAAAAATTATATCCGAACCCGGTTTGACTCCACTTTCAGTTTTGGGGGAATTTGGTCTCATCGACCGTTTGACCCGCGACATTAATATTTACCATCCGGATACGATAAAGGGCGTTGGCGATGATGCAGCAGTGATCAGCATGGGTGAAAAAGTGATTCTGTTTTCCACCGACCTGTTGGTCGAAGGGATTCACTTTGATATGACATATATGCCTTTACGTCATCTCGGATATAAAGCTGCCGTGGTGAATATCTCAGATATTGCGGCTATGAACGGAATTCCAAAACAAATAACCTGTTCCATCGCTGTCTCAAGCCGGTTTTCAGTTGAATCGCTGGAGGAACTCTATGCCGGATTTAAGCTTGCCTGTGAAAAATATAAGGTTGATCTGGTCGGAGGTGACACAAGTTCAAGTGAAAAAGGTCTCGTGATCTCCGTTTCTATTCTTGGCGAAGCATCCATGGATGAAATAGTCTATCGTTGCGGTGCAAAACCCGGCGACCTGCTTTGTGTCACAGGCGACCTGGGAAGCGCTTATCTTGGATTGCTCATCCTAGAAAGGGAAAAGAAGGTGTTCGAAGCAAACCCCGTTATGCAGCCCGAACTTGCCGGTTACGATTATATCCTGGCCCGTCAGCTCAAACCCGAAGCCAGAACTGACATCAGGAATCTGTTTCTGGGACTCGGTATAAAACCGTCATCCATGATAGATATTTCGGACGGACTGGCATCTGAGATCCTTCATATTTGCAAACAATCGGGTATGGGATGCAGATTATTCGAGGAAAAGATCCCCATGGATGATAACAGCCGGGAACTTGCAATGGAATTCAAGATCATTCCTTCCGTTGCTGCTCTGAGCGGGGGTGAAGATTATGAACTCTTATTTACAATCGCTCAATCCGATTATGAGAAGCTCAAGGATGTTAAGGGGATCACAATTATTGGTCATATGACACCGGCCGCTGAAGGTAAATTAATGATCACGCCGGATGGGCGGGCAGTCCCTCTTACTGCTCAGGGATGGGACGGTCTTAAAAAATGACGAGTGACGAGTGACGAATAAACCGGATAAAATTAGATAATTTTCTGATGCTGATTTTTCCCTTGTCAGGAAATGAATAATGAATGAGGTAGTTACGGGTTGGGGATGTTATAATAAACCTGCATTTTTCAGTATTTCCGAAAGTTTCGGCTGGGTCTTGGCAAAATCCACCAAAATGCCGATAATTTTCTGATCTTCCTTTTTTAGTGGTGATAATGAAAGTTTACGGTCCCAGAATGCAAATCCAAAAACACTGATCATCATAGCAGTAAAAATACAAATGATGGCCCACAAAAAGTTGAAAAGCTGGTCAAATCGCTTATCCATAGCTTCAAATCTTTTATCAACTGCTTCAAACCGGGTATTCATTTCTGTTTTTACCGATTCAACCTTCTGTTCGGTTCTGATAAGCCTGTCCCTGTCATCGAGGCTAAATGGGATCTCCCTTGCTCCTGCTTTGAGCAAAACAGGCAAGAGAATTAAAATAATAACTGCAAATTTTTTAATAGTTTTCATTGTGTTGGATTAAGTTTAAAGCTTAATCCGTTTATATGGCAAAGGTAATACAGTTTCAATGAAAAAATTTTAAGATTTCAGTACTTCTTCGGTTTTTGCCAGCATCTCGTCAGTAAAATCAAGATGGGTCACGAAACGGACCGACTGCGATCCGATGGGCAAGGCATGAATGTCGTTTTCTTTTAATCTTGACAGGAATTCTGTTTCAGTGAACTTATCCTTCAGCGTAAAAATTACAATATTGGTATCCACAGGTATTACATGCTCAACATATGAGAGTGTTCTCAGAAATTCACCCAGGTATCTTGCTCTCCGGTTATCATCTTTTAACCTGTCAATATTGTGATCCAAAGCATAAATTCCGGCTGCGGCGAGGTAACCGAACTGGCGCATGGCTCCGCCAAATGCTTTGCGTACCCGCCGGGCCTGTTTAATGAATTCTCTGTTCCCGATAAGCAGGGATCCGATCGGAGCACCCAGCCCTTTTGATAAGCAGATCGAGACGGAATCGAATAACTTTCCGTAATCCTCCGGCTTCTCTCCTGACTCCACCAGAGAATTGAATAATCTTGCCCCGTCGAGATGGAATTTCAAATGATTTGACTGGCAGACCTTTGAGATCTCAACCAGGTCATTATAGGCATAACAGGATCCCCCACCCTTGTTCATGGTATTTTCAACCTCGACCAGTGAGGTGATGGGGCGATGGATATCATCAGGATTAATGTGCTTTAGCACATCAGCAGCTTTGATCCGTCCCCGGTCGCCATCCAACAAGCAAACCGAAACGCCCGAATTTCGCATCATTGCTCCCCCTTCATAATAATAGACGTGGGAATAACCATGACAGATTACCTCATGCCCTGGATGTGTATGAACGTTGACGGCAATCTGGTTGGTCATGGTTCCGGAAGGACAAAACAAGGCTGCTTCTTTCCCGAATATTTTTGCTGCTTTTTCCTCCAGCAGAATGACGGTCGGGTCGTCACAAAATACGTCGTCTCCTACCTCGGCTGAAAACATGGCTTCCAGCATCCCTTTAGATGGCCTTGTAACGGTATCGCTTCTTAAATCTATCATATGTATAAATTTATATATACGGTTAATCTGATTATACAAAATTAACAAACCTTTATTAAACAGGAACCATTATTCTTTTGGGATACTCATCATTGATCTGGGTTAATACCTGATGTTCCAGATTTGCTAAACAGATTGCTCCCAATTATCTAACTTTGTATTGCTCTA
>Ga0172368_10007072_pt1 | contig 11862 bp, 11 predicted proteins | sample Lak11m_FD_114540 | JGI IMG/M metagenome (GOLD analysis project Ga0172368, IMG submission 114540) | Freshwater microbial communities from Kabuno Bay, South-Kivu, Congo - kab_022012_11m | ecosystem: Environmental > Aquatic > Freshwater > Lake | place: Democratic Republic of the Congo: South-Kivu...
ATATGAAGAACAATCATAAAATTCAATTATTAAAAACTAAATTGAAAATAGTTTGCAAATGTCTGACTTTCATCTTTTTACTTTTATCTTTTATCTTCTGCATGAATAATGCAGGTTAAATGTTTCCACATGGAAAAGATTAATTAAATTTGAAAAAAAGTTATGGCAAAAATCACATTAAAAGGAAACCCTGTAAACACATCAGGAAACCTACCGGTAAAAGGAAGTAAGGCCCCGGAATTTACACTTGTAAAATCTGACCTTTCAAATCTTTCCTTATCAGAGCTTAAGGGCAAGAAACTTATTCTGAACATATTTCCGAGTCTTGATACCTCCGTGTGTGCTACCTCGGTAAGGAAGTTTAACCAGCTGGCTGCAGGAAAAGGCAATACTATTGTTCTTGCTATATCAAAGGACCTGCCTTTTGCACACGGCAGATTCTGCTCTACAGAAGGAATTACAAATGTGACTACTCTCTCGGGGTTCCGCGATACAGGTTTTGGGAAAGCTTACGGAATTGATATTGTTGACGGACCTCTGGCAGGTGTTTATGGCCGCAGCATTGTTGTGGTTGATGAAAAAGGTATGGTAACCTATACTGAACTGGTTCCCGAAATAACCCAGGAACCCGATTATGATAAGGCACTTGCAGCAATTTAAAGGTTAATTATATCATTTTTTGAGGGATAGAAATCAATGAACTTTTCTCAGATACCTGGTCAGAAAGAAATCATAACAAAACTGATCAGGTCGGTTCAGGAAGAAAGAGTAAGCCATGCCCAGCTGTTCGCCGGACCTGAAGGATGCGGCAGCTTGGCTCTGGCACTAGCATATGCAAAGTTCATCAGCTGTGAAAACCGTACTGCATCCGACTCTTGCGGTATATGCAAGTCATGCGTTAAATATGAGAAAATAATTCACCCCGACCTGCACTTTGTTTTCCCTGTTATAAAGGGAAAGAAATCTACAGATCCGGTAAGCGATAATTATCTTGCAGAATGGAGAGAATTTGTTAAGAAATATACTTTTTTTAATCTTAATGACTGGCTCGACACGATCGAAGTTGGAAATGCTCAGGGACTTATTTTTGCCTCGGAAGCATCGGAGATAATTAAAAAACTGAGCCTGAAAACATTCGAATCCGACTTTAAGATTTTGATCATATGGCTGCCTGAGAAAATGCATCCTTCTGCGGCAAACAAGCTTCTTAAAATGATTGAGGAACCTCCGGAAAAGACCCTCTTCCTGCTTGTTTCAGAAGAACCTGACAAAGTCATACCTACTATATTATCGCGTTGTCAGCTTGTTAAAATTCTCACTTTCAGCGAGACAGATATTAAACATTATCTCATACAGAGGTTTGGCATTACTCAGGAAAAAGCTGCCGATATCTCACATGTATCTACAGGCAATATCTCCAGGGCAATTGCACTCTGCCAAGATGAAGAGTCGTCACTTTCGAATCTTGATAAATTCAGACTGCTGATGAGATTTGCCTGGAAGCACGATGTGCTTTCAGTCATTAACTGGTCGGAAGAGATTGCAACAACAGGAAGAGAAGCCCAGAAAAACTTCATATTATATTCGTTAAGAATTCTCAGAGAAAATCTAATGCTTACTCTCGAACAGGAAAAAAACAAACTTGTTTTTCTGGCCGGGGAGGAAGCAACTTTTTCAGTGAAATTTCACCCTTTCATTAATCAGAAGAACATATACCCTCTATACGACGAGTTTAATATTGTCTATTCCCATATTGAGGCAAATGGAAATGCAAAAATAATCTTTCTCGATCTGGCATTAAAAGTTACAAAGCTCATTCGCTGATCTTTACCTTTTGTTGAAATAATGCTTTTATTCACTATTTTTGCAGAGTAATTTCGATAGCAGTAATGTTTTATGGCAGAAAATGAAGATATTCAGGGACCGACCGGTGAGGAACCGCGTATGCCCGACATAACATATAAACCCGGATATAACAAACTGGATTCTTTCAACTGGCTTAGAGATATTCCGGATGTGCCTGATGAGAATGATATAGTTGAAATCCGTTTTAAAAACACTCGGAAAGGGTTTTTCAAAAATGTTAACGGACTGAGGCTTGAGATCGGAGATGTTGTCGCAGTGGAAGCATCTCCAGGCCATGATATAGGTCGTGTTTCGATGGTGGGTCCTCTGGTGGATGAACAGATTAAGAAACTGAAGGCACAGCCTTCTTCTGAAGACTTGAAAAAAGTCTACAGAAAAGCGAAGGCTGTGGATATCCAAAAATGGGAGGAAGCAAAGAAACTTGAAACTATTACTATGCTTCGATCTCGCAAGATCTCCGAGGAACTAAAACTTAATATGAAGATCGGAGATGTTGAATACCAGGGCGATAAGACAAAAGCTATATTCTATTATATAGCTGACGAAAGGGTGGATTTCCGTCAGCTGATCAAGGTTCTTGCCGATGAATTCAGGGTAAGGATTGAAATGCGTCAGATTGGCGCAAGGCAGGAAGCTGGAAGAATCGGAGGAATAGGTTCATGCGGTAGAGAACTCTGTTGTACAACACATATCACTAATTTTATGTCTGTCACAACAACTCATGCAAAATATCAGGAGCTGTCACTTAATCCCCAGAAACTTGCCGGACAATGCAGTAAACTTAAATGCTGCCTCAACTTTGAACTCGACTGTTATCTTGATGCACAGAGATCATTCCCACCAAGAGATGTTCCGCTTGAAGCCCTCGACTGTACTGCATACTTCTTTAAAATGGAAGTGCATAAAGGAATATACTGGTACTCAACAGATCAGCACTCAACTGCAAACCTAATTGCACTTCCTGTTCAGCGAGTAAAAGAGATCCAGGCTTTAAACCGAAAAGGCAAAAAAGTGGATAAGCTGAAACTTGTGGATGAATCGTGGGAAGTAACTCCGGTTTCCCAGGACTTGTTAAAAAACAACAGCTTAACAAGATTCGACCCTCCTGACAACAAAAAACAGCAGAGCAGGAACCTCAACAGGAAAAAAAACAGAAGGTTCAATGATAAGAGGAACAAATAGAAATCTGATTGTTTTACTTTTAATATCGCTCATACTGATCTGTTCCTGCAACAGCAATATAGTTTATACTGGTTCAGAATCAATGAAAGATAAAACATGGGGCCTTCAGAACGTCCCTGCATTTATTGTCCCCGTAACTGATACCATATATAGTAATAATGTATTTTTTACAATCCGGACAGGAACCTCTTACCCCTTCAGGAATATCTACCTTTTTGTTACAACAACCTCGCCCGACGACAGGAGCTTAACAGATACTCTTCAATATTATCTGGCTGATGAAAAGGGGAACTGGTTTGGCAAAGGATTTGGCGATATTCATGAGCTGGATCTTAAGTATAAAACTAATGTTTACTTCCCTGTTAAAGGAGAGTATGTGTTTAGTATTCGACACGGCATGCGCGTCGAAGATCTTAAGGGAGTATATGATATAGGCATCAGAATAGAAAAATACAGCAAATAATTTAACTATTGGGAAAGAATAAACTGGCCAGGTGGAATGAGCTGGATTCTTTTGATAATGTAATACAGCCAGAAATTGGAGAGGTTGCAGGAAAAGATCATCCCATAAAAGGGAATTGGAATAATGAGTTGTTTAAAAACAGCAACCCGGTTGTTCTTGAACTAGGTTGCGGAAAAGGTGAATATACTGTAGGCCTTGCTACAAGATTCCCCGGGAAAAACTATATCGGAGTCGATATAAAAGGGGCCAGGATGTGGCGAGGAGCCAAAACATCAAATGAAAATAAGCTTGGCAATGTAGCATTCCTCCGAACACGAATTGAATTTATCACTTCATTCTTCCTTACAAATGAAGTTGATGAGATATGGGTGACATTTCCAGATCCACATCCGGGAGTTAAAAACTCAAATAAACGACTGACTTCCCCATGGTTCCTTAATTTATACCGCCAATTCCTGAAAAACAAAGGGACCATTCATCTTAAAACCGATAATAAAGAACTCTATGAGTATACAAAAGGTGTAGTTGAATATAATGAACAGGAAATTCTCTTTTCCACAAATGATCTGTATTCTCAAGTGTTGCCAGATGAAATTTTGTCGATAAGAACCCATTACGAGAATATCTTTCTGAAGGAAGGACTAAAAATAAACTACATTGCTTTCAGGCTAGATAAAGAAAAGACTTTTACAGATGGCAAGGGTAAAACTAAAAACGGATAACGACTTCTTCGCCAGGGTATACGATGTCACCAGATTAATTCCTTACGGCAGAATAACATCTTATGGCGCAATAGCACGTTTCCTGGGCTCAGGACGATCAGCCAGAATGGTTGGGTGGGCCCTTAATGCCTGTCACAAAAATCCTGATTACATCCCAGCACACAGAGTAGTTAACCGAAACGGATTACTTACAGGGAAACGTCATTTCGGAAACTCTTCTACAATGGAACAGCTTCTTGCAAATGAGGGAATTATAATTGAGGATGACAAAATCGTAAACTTCAGAGATAAGTTCTGGGATCCCATTAAAGAAGTTCGGAGTGCCTAAATTTCGAAGTGCCTGGAGTACTTAGACTTGTTACCTATCAAGTATTAATAAGAATCATATTTAAAAAGTACTCCGTACTTTAGGCACTTTAGGCACTCTAGGCACTCCGAACTTTTTCTTGTTTATATTTAAATCAAATAAAAATAACAATTATCTTTGCTGGTGCGAATTTATTATTGGCACTATCAGATACTAAGAAATAACTATCATGTCATCAAAAGAAAAGATATTAGAAGCTCTCTCAAAAATCATTCACCCGGATAAAGGTAAAGATATTGTATCGCTTGGGATGGTTTCAGAAGTTGTTTCAGGTGAAAACGGAATCTCAATTACTCTTACACCTGAGAAGTCGAACGACCCATTCATTACTTCAATAAAAAGTACAATCACACGAACATTAAAAGATGTCCTTGGACCTGATACAGTAATCAGCGAGATAAAGGTAGAACCTAAAGTTATTGTCGGAAAAAAACAGGAAAAACAGAGGGAAATTCTTCCTGGTGTAACAAATATCATAGCAGTATCATCAGGTAAAGGAGGTGTTGGAAAAACAACTGTAGCAGTTAACCTGGCAATTGCATTGGCAAGAAAAGGATATGAGGTTGGCCTTCTCGATGCAGATGTATTCGGTCCCTCTGTACCTAAAATGTTCAATGAGGAAAAATACAGACCAGAGGTAAAAAGAGAAAACAATGCAGATATTATAATTCCTTTAAAAAAGCATGGTGTAAAAGTACTCTCAACCGGATTTTTTGTAGATCCTGCAGAAGCTGTTATCTGGAGAGGACCGATGGCCTCTAATTTTCTTAAGCAGCTTATAACCCAGGGGGATTGGGGTACACTGGATTATCTTCTTGTAGATTTACCTCCCGGCACAAGTGATATACATCTTACACTTGTACAGGAAGTTCCTGTTACAGGAGCTATTGTTATAACCACTCCACAGGAAGTCGCTCTTGCAGATGCAGTAAAGGGAATATCGATGTTCAGAAGTGAAAAGATAGACGTCCCTGTACTAGGGCTGGTAGAAAATATGTCATGGTTTACTCCGGCAGAATTGCCTGCAAATAAATACTTCATTTTCGGCAAAGACGGAGGTAAAAAACTTTCTGAAAAGATGGATGTGGCGCTAATCGGCCAGATACCTCTCGTTCAGAGCATCTGTGAAGGAAGTGATAATGGAGAACCTGTTGCTTTGAAAGAATCAGTTACAGGTAATGCTTTTATGGAATTAGCCAGTGAACTTATTTCCAGAGTTGAGCAAAGGAACAAAGACCAGCGACCAACAATTAAACTTCAGATAACTAAATAATTATCAAGTATATGACAGACTTTCAAAACGTTCATTTCCGCGTTGTTAAAGCACTTGAAAGAGTAAGACCCTACCTTCAGTCTGATGGTGGTGATATTGATCTAATTGATGTTACTGAAGATATGACAGTTAAGGTAAGACTTAAAGGTGCCTGTCATGGTTGTCCCTACAGTATGCAGACACTCAAAGCAGGAGTTGAACAGGCAATAATGAAAGAGGTTCCGGAAATAAAGAGAGTTATTTCTGCCTGAAGAGGTTGAGCAACCCAATTTTATTTAACTTTGAAATACTATACCAGAGGTTGAAGAGTTATAGTATTAAAAGTTATTTATTGGCTTTAGGGAAAAAATCATATAAATATCTGTTGATTACCGGATTGTCATTTATCATGACAACCTGTTCTGTTGAAAAAAACACGGACACTACGCGCTTTTATCATAGCATGACCGCCAGGTATAATATCTATTTTAATGGTTATGAGAGTTTTAAGTCAGGACTGCTGAAAATCTCAAATGGGTACCGTGATGATTATGCCGAGATGCTTAAGGTATTTGAATTCAGCGATCCTGCAACCACCTCAATGTGCTCATCAGACATGGAGACAGCAATTCAGAAAGCCTCAAAACTTATCTCCCTTAAATCTATTACAGCAAAACCTGAGTTTAAAGGTAAAAATCCTGTTACTGATAAAGAGAGGGAATTACTTGAAAAAAAGGAGTATAATGAGTGGGTCGATGATAGTTACCTTCTGATTGGCAAGGCCAGGTTTTACAAGCATGAGTTCGGAGAAGCTGTTTCATTGTTAAATTTCACAATTACAGACGCAAATGATCCTAACCTGAAAATCGAGGCCGCCATCTGGCTGGCCAGGATCAACAATGAGACAAAAAACTATAGTGAGTCATCAAGGATTCTAAATGATATAGAGCTCCGTGACGATCATCCGAGAGTGCTTAAATCGATGTACTTTACAACACTTGCCGACCTTTATATCAAGCAAAAGAGATATTCGGAAGCAATAGATCCTCTCGGCAAATCCTTAAAACTGGTATCAGGTAAAAGAACAAAATATCGACTTACATATCTGCTCGCCCAGCTTTTTGAACAGACAGGAGATGGGGCAAAAGCTACATCATTATACAAAGAGGTTGTTAAAATGAATCCTCCATATGACGTCGAATTTAATGCGCGAATTAACATTGCAGGAGTATTTGATGTCAATTCCGGTAATCCCCAGGAAATTAGTAAAGAACTTGGGAAAATGCTGCGAGACACAAAAAATAAGGATTTTCACGATCAGATCTATTTTGCACTTGGCAATTTATCAATGAAGGAAGGAAACGAAACCAACGCTCTCGATTTTTTTAGAAAATCAGCATCTTCCAGCTCACAGAATCAGAATCAGAAAGGCAGGTCATATCTTGCTCTTGCAAATTATTTCTATGATAAGTCTGATTACATGAAAGCGGGGAAGTATTATGATAGTACAGTCTTCTTTCTCGACCAGAAACACCCCGATTACCAGACCCTGAAAACTAAATCACAGAGCCTGAATATGCTTGTTTCACAGCTGACTATTATCCAAAGAGAGGATAGCCTTCAAAGGGTTGCCAGTTTGCCGGAAGCGGAAAGAAATGCCATAATTTCAAAAATAATCGATAAAATAAATAAAGACGAAAGCGAAGGAAAAACTTCTACTTATACCGACCAGTACAATATCGGACAATATTATGAAAATGAAAGACGTTTTCAGGGCAATATAGACCAGGAAGGCAAATGGTATTTTTATAATCAGGCTGCTTTAACATTTGGGCGTACAGAATTCCGTAGAAGATGGGGAGAAAGAAAACCGGAAGACAATTGGAGAAGAGCTAACAAAGCAAGAGTTACCTCATCGCAATCTACTGCAAACCAAACTGATGAAGCTGTAATTGAATCTGATAGCACTGGTCCTGTTCTGGATTACAAAAAACCGGAATTCTACCTAAAAGACCTCCCCCTCACTGACTCTCTGAAAAAGATCTCTGATGAGAAGATTTCTTTCGCCATTCTTAATGCCGGAAAAGCATATTCAGAACAAATTATTGACTTGAATAAGGCTAATGAATCATTTGAATCAATTATCATCCGGTTCCCGTCGAGTGAACTTATTCCTGAAGCATTGTATAATCTTTACAAAATAAACAGAGATTTAAATAACGCCAGAGCTGAATCGTACAGGCAAAAACTGCTTGAAAAATATCCGGAAAGCGAATTCGCCAGAATTCTATCTGATCCTGCATATTATGAAAAAAAGATGGCTGATCAGAAAATAATTGAGAAGCTTTACGAAACTGCTTATGGTGCATACAAAGGTGAAAAGTATAATGAATCAATGGCACTTTGCGACGATGCATTGAAGAAATATCCCAAAAGCGATCTCTCTCCAAAATTTATGCTTCTTCGAAGTTATGTAACTGCCAGGCTAAGTGATGAAAGAAGCTTTAAGGAAGAACTCAGTAAGGTTATCAAATCATGGCCGGGCACAACAGAGAGTAAGAAAGCCGAAGAGCTGATTGCATACCTGAATAATAGGATGCCTGAACTTAAAGTTGAGGAAGATAAACAGATTGCAGCAGAATTGTTTTTTGCCGATACAACGGTTGCACATGTATTTGCACTCATAATTCCTGATCCCGCATTCAACATCAATCTGGCAACATTTGATGTGATAAGTTACAATATTGATAATTTCACAAATAAAAATTACCGCACAGAAGGTACCCTGGTGGATAATAAATATATTATGATTACTGTTTCGGGATTTGCAGATTATGCCCAGGCCTTAGGTTACTACAATCTCTTTAAGCCTGACACTTATATAAGAAATGCAAAAGGAGCAAATATTATGTCATTTCTGATAAGCAATGAGAATCTTAAAATCCTGAATACAGATAAGAATCCTCAGAGGTATCAACTTTTCTTCATGGAGAAATACTTGAAATGAATATAAACTACCTCTCCCCAACCCCTCTCCCCTGGGAGAGGGGCTAACTAGCTGACAATATTGCTCTTGCCCCCTTCTCTCTTGGGAGAAGGGGGAAGGGGGATGAGGTAAAATTGAAAGAATACTTGAAATGAGAACTATAAAAATCCTTTGGACCGATGATGAGATCGAGGCCCTGAAACCTCACATTATATTTCTTCAGGAAAAAGGTTATAATGTCGATACCTGTTCCAATGGCAATGATACTATTGACCTGATTAAACAAAATCGTTTCGACCTGATTTTTCTTGATGAAAATATGCCGGGCCTGAGCGGTATCGAAACACTCAGGCTGATAAGAAAAGTACGGACAGACATCCCCGTGGTAATGATTACCAAAAGCGAGGAAGAAGATCTGATGGAAACAGCAATTGGGTCGGAGATAGCAGATTACCTCATTAAGCCGGTTACACCTAAACAGGTACTTCTGGCAATAAAGAAGATCATTGACCAGCGAAGACTCGTTACCGAAAAAACCACAACAGATTACCGGCAGGAATTCAGTCGAATATCCGAAATGATATCAACTGCATCCTCGTATGAAGAGTGGACTGAATTATACAGGAAGTTAGTTTACTGGGAAGCTGAACTTGAGAAGTCAACCGACTCCGGAATGGATGACATCCTTAAAACGCAGGAAAACGAGGCGAATAACTTATTCTCAAAGTTCATATTGAATAATTATCTCCTCTGGCTAAAACCTGAAAATCGCGATAAACCTCTCATGTCACCGGCCCTCTTTTCTGAAAAAATATTTCCACTTGTACAGGAACATAAGCCCCTTTTTTTCATTCTTATAGACAATATGAGATATGACCAGTGGAAGACAATATCTGCTGAGCTTTCGGGCATGTACAGGATTATCACAGAAGATGTTTATTATAGTATTTTACCTACTGCAACACAATTCAGCAGAAATTCTATTTTTGCCGGATTAATGCCGGCTCAGATTGCTGAGACTATGCCTGGTCTATGGATAAATGACGATGAGGAAGAGGGGAAAAATAACTTTGAGGAGGCTCTTTTCGCCAATCAGCTTAAGTGCAAAGGACTGAAATATAAATGGTCATACAATAAAATCAGTAGCAGTTTTGAGGGGAAGAAGGTAAATGATAAGTTAAGGACAATGCTCGAAAACGATATCAACCTCCTTGTTTTCAATTTTGTCGACATGCTGTCCCATGCTAGGACCAACATAAATGTAATACGCGATCTTGCAAACGATGAACGAGCATATAGAAGCCTTACCCGATCGTGGTTTGTGCATTCCCCACTCTTCGAGCTTCTTAAGACACTCTCTTCTCATTCTGTAAGGGTTATTTTCAGTACCGATCACGGTACAATAAGAGTGCAGAATCCAGTTAAAATTATCGGCGACAGGAAAACCTCTTCCAATCTGCGGTATAAGATGGGCAGGAATCTGGATTATGATCCCAGAAAAGTATTTGAGATAATTAACCCGGAAAAAGCAATGCTTCCAAAAACTAATTTAAGCTCAAAATATATCTTTGCTCTTAATAAAGACTATCTGGTTTATCAGAATAACTATAACCAATATGCAAGCTACTACAAAGACACCTTTCAGCATGGAGGCATTTCAATGCAGGAGGTTTTATTGCCCTTTGCAACACTTGAACCTGTTTAAATAAAATACCTCACCCCAACCCCTCTCCCGGGGGAGAGGGGCTAAGTATCTCATAACATGAATATTAATCTCAACTTTGTAAGAACAGGGGTCAGAAAAATAAATAAAAATGAATATTGTAATTAAAGATAAAAAGCATTTACACTCCGCCGCCAAAGAGCTTTTAAAGTACTATGGGAAGAATAAAATATTTGCATTTTACGGAGGTATGGGTGCCGGCAAAACCACAATTATTAAGGCTATCTGTGAAGAACTTGGAGCTTTAGATATAATCAGCAGTCCTACTTTTACACTTGTAAATGAATATAAAACAGAAGCTGGCGAAATTATTTACCATATTGATTTTTACAGAATTAAGAAGCAGGAAGAAGTATTTGACTTTGGTGTTGAAGAGTATCTTACAGGTGATTCATGGTGCTTTATGGAGTGGCCCGGACTTGTTGAAGAAATACTTCCTTCTGAAACAGTTAAGGTCATTATCACCGTTGCGGATAACGAGCAACGAATCCTTACTATATCATAGTATGATCTGATTTTGCTCTATGTTCCAAAATATTTACCTTTGGTGAAATAACTATATCCTGATTATGAACAATAAAGGGAAAAGTGGGAAAGTCACTTTTGGCAATACGGCCTTCATGCCAAAAGAAGAACAACTGGAAACTGCTGTCAGGAATAAAAAAATAACCATCGGTATACCTTTTGATAGAAAAGATGACGAAAAGAGGGTAGCTCTTACTCCGGAAGCTGTCAGTCTCCTGGTTGACAGCGGGAATGAGGTAATCGTACAGAAAGGTGCCGGAACAGGAGCCAATTATAACGACAAGGATTACAGCGAAAATGGAGCTGTAATAAGCGACTCCCCTGCAAGAGTTTATGGCGCTGATGCAGTAATCAAAGTTGCTCCTTTTACACAGAAAGACGCAGAATATCTAAAGGGAGATCAGGTTATTCTGTCATATCTAAATGTACTTAAACTAAGCGAGGATACTCTTAGTAAACTTATAAGAAAGAAAGTCACGGCACTGGCATTTGAGAAGATTCAGGACAGTAATGGTGAAACACCTGTGGTAGAATCGATGAGTGAAATTTCAGGAATAACCTCCCTCCTTGTGGCATCTGAATACCTGAGTAATATGCATGGAGGAAAAGGAGTAATGCTTGGGGGCATTACAGGAGTCACACCTACTGAAGTTGTTATTCTTGGGGCTAATACAGCCGGAGAGTATGCAGCCAGGGCGGCAATTGGACTCGGATCTACAGTAAAGATTTTCGATAATTCCCTACCCCGGTTAAGAAGATTTCAGAATCTTCTGGGG
>Ga0172368_10007073_pt1 | contig 11862 bp, 13 predicted proteins | sample Lak11m_FD_114540 | JGI IMG/M metagenome (GOLD analysis project Ga0172368, IMG submission 114540) | Freshwater microbial communities from Kabuno Bay, South-Kivu, Congo - kab_022012_11m | ecosystem: Environmental > Aquatic > Freshwater > Lake | place: Democratic Republic of the Congo: South-Kivu...
AATAATGTGTTCCCCCGAGTATATTTAATTCGTTTTTTCTAGCAAAATCGTGCGCTTTCTGTGAATGACTATTTTTTGCAGTGATTCCAGTTACAAATGTATTAATTCCATCTTTTGTGAGTTCTTCCAGTATTTCAATAGAGTTTCCTCCTCCTGCTATTACTGCCACATATTTGTTTTTTATTTTATTATCACCATACGTGTAAACTTTCGTATCATGCCCTACGGCATCTTGGAATTTTTTATTTAATTCTTGAATTGTTGTAAATGATGTTTTGCAATAAACTCCGCACAATGCTCCGAAGTATGGCGCAAAGGATTTTTCTGGAATAAGTCCTAATGCTTGAGCCAAGGTTACACTCGTTGAATATTTTCCGAAGTCATCCAAAGGAACGTGAAGATTGTAAATTGAGATTTTTCTCTTTTTGAAATCTTGTAATAATTCTTTATTCATTTGCTGAAATACTTCTGGTGCTTTTCTTATATCCCAAATTGCAGGATGATGAACAAATAGTAAAGCGTTTTTTGCTCCAGAATCTAAAACTTTTCTCATGACTACATCAGAAGGAAAAACTGCTGTGTAAACTTCATTTATTTCAGTTGTGAAATCACAAACCAAACCCATTGATCTTTTCTTAAAATTCTCACTAATGAATTTCTCAACAGACACCATGTGTGGCGCCCAATCATCTCTCATTTGAGGTTTGATAAAATAATGTTCAAGTTTTCCATATAACTGATTTGCATTCATAATATTAAGATATACATCGTGGTTTATATATTTGTTCTTATAAATGAAAAACAATTTTAAATAAGTGTGTTTTCTTATTATTTATGGATTCAATTGTGGAAGAAGGTTCAATTAAAATATTTGGAGAAAAACAAGAAATTGTTGACAGGAAGATGCCTGTTTTCTATAATCAGGTTATGAAATTAAATAGAGACATCTCAATTTTGTTGCTATCTGCGTTCAGCAAACTTCACACAGCAAGGCCTTCTCTTCGTATCGCTGATCCATTGGCTGGTTCTGGAATCAGATCATTGAGATTCAGAAAAGAGCTTGAGAAAGGAATCATAGAGAAAATTTATGTTAATGATTTGAAACCGAACTATGAAAAGTATTTGAAGAAGAATATTGAACTAAACAATCTTAATCAAGAAGATTTTATAATCCATAATGAAGATGCAAATTTATTTTTAACAAATAGCAGGGGTTTTGACTATATTGATATTGATCCTTTTGGAAGTCCCAACCCTTTTCTTGATTCGGCCATTAGAGCACTGCGATCAGAGAGCATTCTCGCTGTGACTGCTACAGATACTTCTGCTCTTTGTGGGAGCTATCCTGGTGCGTGTAAAAGAAAATACTGGGCGACACCTCTGAGAAATCACATCATGCACGAATTTGGTTTAAGAATTCTTATAAGAAAAGTACAACTAGTAGGATTACAATATGAAAAGGCATTGATTCCTATTTTCAGCTACGCTAAGGATCATTATATGCGAGTCTTTTTTTTGAATACAAAAAGTAAAAAACTTTGTGATGAAATATCTAAGAAACACTCTTTTTTAATTCTAGATGAAAATATATATGGCCCTGTTTGGACAGGAGATTTGTGGGACGATAATTTAATTGAATCTATGAAACGCGAAGCAAGTATTCTTGACAAAGAATCCTTGAAATTTTTTGCTTTAATCGCAGAAGAGAGTAAAATTAAAGAGTTTGGTTTCTATGACATACATAAATTGGCTAAGAATAAATTGAAAGGTAATTTGCCTAAATTTGAAGAAATAATGAATTTTCTTGTTTCTGAAGGGTTTAAAGTTTCCAGAACTCATTTTTCTCCAACAGGAATAAAAACTGATGCACCTAAGGAATTAGTTGAAAAAGTCTTATTGTCTAAATAAATTATTTAAATTTGAGTTACTTTCCAAGTTTATGAAACAACAAATTCTGGAAAATCGTATTTTACCCAACAGGATTCTTGAAAACAATACTCTTGGAACCAATACTCTTGAAAATAATATCATCGAAAATAGACATATTTCTGGAAAAGTTATCGGCGGAAGCAATATTCCTGAACGGCAGATCCGTTGGAATCGAACAGAAGGAACTCAATATAATCAAAGTGACTTAACAACTAAAATGTATTTTCTATTAATTAATCAACCAAGAGAAATTGAAACTATTCAAAATAAGATTTATAATTTTTATCAAAGTGTGATTGATCAACTTATTCTTTTTGAAGATGCAATTCCAAAATCGGATGGTCTTCATTATCGTTGTTTTTCTTTTGAAACATCTAATGGCATCTTGACACCGAATCAAAAAATTTATGCTGGAAAACTTAATGAAGAAAAGTTTAAGATTTTCTACGATCCTAAGCTAAAAATAGTAGCTGGTCAGAATGAAAAAGCTTTGTTTTTCTTACAAAAATATGTTGAAGAAAAAGTCTGTAAAATTAATAGATAATAGTAAAAAAAAGATTTGTTTATTTATCCAACTGCTCTTCTTACGTCAGATATCTCTGCAGAATTTACTTCTTCGTAAGAATCAATTTCTTCTGCTAGTGGATCCGGGCTTCCTTTTGCTTCATCCATAACAAAAGTTATGCTCAAAGATTTTAATCCAAATGCAACGGGAACGACTTCTGTTCTAGTCTCTCCCTCTCCAGCAAAATTTATTATCGCTTTTTTTACTTTAGTTTCCAGTTCATCCATGTTTGTTTCGGGTGAAGCAGGCATTACTTTAATTGTGACTATTGCGCTCGCCATTTTTTTCCTCCTAGAATTATCAAGTTTAATTTGGACCTACAAATCCGCACTTTGGACAAGTATATTTTGCCACAATTTGTCTTGAGTGTCTTGATCTTACTATTTCATAGTCTTTGCAAGACGGGCATTTAAATATAACTGATCCTTTATCATTTGTTATTCTAACGTTTGTTGAGTTACATTTCTTGTTTGAATCCATTATTTTACGGAAAGATATAGTCTTTATAAAGATTTTTGTTCAGAATACTGAATATAAAACAGATAATGCTAGCACAAAGAAAGTCGCTCCGGCATACGTACTCAGTGTTTGTATATTCATCTTTTGAGCCAGTTTTGCGCCTAGTTGCGCGCCTATTACAACTCCAGGAACCGAAAATACCAATATTGAAAGAGTTTTAGATAGAAAAGCACCATCTGCGTTTGTCCAAAATACTGCATGTATTAGAAGTGCTGCAATAACACTTATGGACACCACCATGATTGATGTTCCTGAAGCTGAAGGAACGGGAAGTCCCATTTTTTTCAAGAACATGTACTCATCTATTTCTCCAAGTCCTGCAGAAGTCATTCCAGTCAATAATCCGCCAATAACGCCTGCTCGTTTTACTTTTGAATCAACTCTAGTTTTCCTATGAACTGTGTGTATTCCTGTGTGTTTAGGATGTCTTGGCAACACCTTTTTCTCTTGTACAAGAAATAAGAATGCAACATAAAATAGTACTGCAGATAAAGCCATCAACAATACTGATTCTGGTAAGTATCTTGCAAGCAAAGCTCCAATTATTGTTGAGGGCACAGTAAATATGATTATTTTTTTTATGATGTGAAAGTTTATTGATTTTCCTCGCCAATACGCAGATACTCCACTTATCAAGCTAAATAATTCTATTACTAAGCCTAGAAAAACTGCATGAATTGGATCGATTTTAAAGACGAGAATGAATATTGGCGTAAAGAATATTGCACCTCCAACTCCGATGGATGTTGCTATTCCTGCTAATAGTATTGCCACAGGAAATAGTGTCCAGTAAATTACATCTATCATTTTAACTTACCAACAGAATTATGCCCCTTACTATGAAGTATAAAACAATTAAAAACACAATTAAAGAAACCCAAAATCTTAATCGGTCTTTTGCTATCTCCGCTTTTGGCATGTGTTCTGGCACTTCTCCGAGATAGTCTTTTCCAAATGTTGATTGTGATCCTCCTTGTTCTGTTTTTCTATTATCTGCTTTGAATCCGTTTCCATTTTCAGATCCATTTAATCCGCCAGAGGATGATCCACTTGAATTTTGACTTTTTTCAGCCATTTGTAGTACTTTTAATAAACTTAGTATTTAAACTTGTCCCTCCTCTCAAAACAGTAAATATATTCACTAATCAGTAACAAAAAGTATTTAAACGTCTTGTGATTCTGTAAAAAAATGAATATTGGCACCATACTTAATTTACTAGACAAACTAGATGGCACTAGGACCCTAAATAGTGTTGCTGAAGAGTTTATAACTACGTATGACACTCAAAACACCAAAACAAGCTCTACTCTGGAAGATATTCTAACAGATCAGGTTAAGCACATATCCAATAACATTCTTGATACTTTATTCAATACAGATTATGAACAGGCACCAATTACAATAAGTAATATCTTATCAACAGCACTATTTTCAGACATCAATTCAGAATTTCCTAAAACTTACAAAACAGTTAATCTAGACAACTACGAGTTCATTTTACAAAACTTAGAAAGACTATACAAAAATACTACGCTTGAGTTTGCATATTCAAACATGGCCTACATTAAAAAGGAAAAAGCAAGACTCGCTTCAACTGAAAAAATGTTCAAAAGAATTGGTTTGAAGAATGTTACTGAATCAACGCTTGCAAAGCACCCTGTTAAATCCATAAGAAACGACGAAGTAATAAGACAAGCAATTGAAGCGTATACTGAAATAAAAAACAGCGTAGCCTATCTTGAAAAAGAAAACACAATAATACTTACCTCTGCGAATGTTTGCAACAATCTTATTTCTGAATTTAGAAAGAACTTAACATTCATAAAAGACTTAAGATCTAAAGACATAGCCTTAAGTGAAGAAAAAGTAGATGCAGAACTTACAAAACTAATACGAGGCGACGTAAATAGATCAAGGGCGCTCAAAAACATACAAACAACTCCACAAAAAGAAATCATCCACACTCTTGCAGAAACCACGAACGACCAAGTACAAAACCACGTTCAAAAATCTACTCCGAAAGAGAACAAAGTGTATGATCATTCTCATTTAGAATTCTTAGCCGAAAGAGGTCTTAAACCGCAAAAAACTAAAGAAATATTAGATGCCGTCAAAATAGATGATGTGAAAGATTTCATCTTAGGAATTGAAACCACATTCAGAAATTATGGACTCAAGTCAAGAGATGCACACATCATATTTGAAAACAATTCAGAAATATTAAATTTAAAAAATGGTCATAAACTAGATTACATAAAATCTCTTGAAATGCTATTTGACTTCGTTAACCCGGCTAAAGTTTCAGGAGTGCAACCAAAATACAACCCATCTATTTATGTCTCAATTTGTTCAATTCGTGAGTTTATTAAGAAAATGAATCACGAAAGTAAAATTTCCACAGTTAATCTAGACATCATTACTGATGAAAAGGATAAAGAATATTACTTGAGTATGATTAAAAACAATACTCCTATCTTTGGAGAATTTTTAGAAAAATGGCAATCAAAAGGATTCAACAAACAAAAAACCCCCATGTACAAAGCATACAGTGAAGAATTTGGAGAGGGACAATTTAGAAAAGTAAAGCACGGCTCTGCAAGATCAGTATATAAGATTGAGAACGATGGAAACGGAAATTATACTCTTTTACTTTGCGCATACTTCAAAAATCACACAGAATATGATAAGTTCTATAAAAAATAACTAAACAAAACTCTTCTTTAGAGAAATAGATTTAAATAAAAAGAATATTCTCATTTAGCATGGGGAAAATTTTCAAGTACAGTGGCGCACTCACAATAATTGGGATTACTGCCTTAGTTTTTATACTGCAACTTATTTTTGGAAACGGATTCACAGAAGCTTTCTTGTTAAATTCTGCAGAAGTTTGGAGTAGACCTTGGATTTTAATTACATCTATGTTTCTCCACGCTGATCCTAGTCACTTTCTTTTCAATATGTATGCATTATTTTTATTTGGCCCTTTAATTGAATCAAGAATAGGCACTAAGAGATTTTATCTAATATATTTCTTGTCAGGAATAATTGCAGCACTCGCATCAATATTCTTCTATGATAAGGCGCTTGGAGCAAGTGGCGCAATCATGGGCATTTTAGGAGTTACAATAATGTTAATGCCAGACCTGCAAGTTCTGTTCTTATTTTTTGTTCCGATGTCTTTGAGAACCGCAGGAATAATATTTGCGCTTATTGATATTTTTGGAGTTTTTGTTCCAAGCAACGTTGCAAACATAGCACACCTTGCAGGCTTGTCAACAGGACTTATTTATGGATATTTTTTATTGAGAAAAAAGAAGGCATATCAAGCAAAATTTGAAAAACCTCCTACGACACAAACTAAATTTAAGTCTAAGAAAAATAACAAAAGCATTGAGCTTTCTGAAGACGAGATTCAAGAGTATATAAAAAACGGAAAATTGTAAGAACACTTACATGTCTCTGACGCCTAAATTCATTATGGACTGTATGTTTGAAGAAAGCACATCTCCTGTTTCTGAATCTACTTTTACATTTATTATATTAAACGCAGTAGAGATTAGAGTTATGTTCCACACCTGTTTGTGAAGTGATTGTAGAATGTTGATTTTCTTCATTATCATTTCTGATTTATATTTTTCTTGTCGAACTGCTTCAACAGTAAGGTTTGCATCGCTCAGGCTTATTTTTACTTTATCAAGATTCAATTTGTTAATTGTTTTTGTCTCTTTGAATACTTCTTCTTCTGGAAGTCTTCTTATTGGTTCTGTTTGAAAAACAGTAATTCGGTCTTTGTTTTCATTGTAGAATCCAAATTCCCAAGCCGGAATCTTGCCTTTTTCTTCCATTAAATATGCGTGAACCAAGTAGTATCCTTCTTCGTTTTTCACAAAATCTTGAAACTCTTCTGATTCTAGAAGCAATTTGTATGAGTCAAAAACATCCATATTTTTGTTAATCCGGGATGATTTATATATGTTTTGGGACTGTTTTGAAAATCTTTAAATAACTAGTTCTTATTCTGGTTAGTAATATGGTCGATGTCAAGATAACGTATGAAACTCTTTTTGATCTTCTTAGACGGGAGAAAGGAAGAAATGAGTTACAGAGTCTTGAATCTACATTTTATACTGACGTCATAACGTACTTGAAAGATAAGCAGAAAATATTACATGGTCAAGATTCTAAATCTCCATTATATTCAAGAGGAGAACAGGAGAAGATTCGTATTCAAATTAAGAACATTAAAAAGATTCTTAGAGAGCTTTATGAGCTACGTGAAAAGAAAATTCTTAATCTCGCAGTTAACAAAGTAAAGACTGGTTCTGATCTTGTAGACACATCCAATTTACTTGCAGAGGAAAGATCATTTTTTGCTGATGCTTGTACTCTTCTTGATAAATACAAGCAAGGAGTTCTTGAACAAACCCTGATGATGGAATCTTCTTCAATTGATTTAAAGAATTATTCTGAGCCAGTAAAAGCTTCAAGGAGTTCTGATGAAGAAGAAACCTCATCTAAGATTTCACCTTCAGCTGAATTCAGACCTGCAACGGAAATTAATTCGGAGAGTTCTCCTTCTGAAAACGTTAAAATAAAAGTTTTGTGCGATCTTCCTAAGTTTGTCGGGACAGACAAGAACATATATGGCCCATTCAGCAAAGATGATGAAGCAGAAGTTCCCTCAACCATCGCAATGCTTCTGGTAAAAAAAGGACGAGCATCCAGCATTTAATCCTGTTTCTCTTCTTCTTGTTCTTCTTCAAAAAATTGACTTAGTTCTTTACTGTTGATTTTAGCTTCATAGCTTATTGCTGTCATACTATTTTTCTGAAAAGAGCTTTTATAAAGTATGTTGTAATTAAACATAGGTTTGTAGAACTCTATTATTTAGAACCAGTTTCTTTTTAAGCATACTCAGCGCAGAGTGACAACTTATTCCTGTTTAAGAAAAGGTTTCAGCAAACCGTAAAGGAAAGCAAAGCCTATATCTTTAATGTTCTCAACAACTGAGTCAAGATTAGATTTAGCAAGATTAGATTCAGTAACATTAGTGTATTTAGGTTCCGGAGAATAGTCATAATGCATAGGCATATCTGGTGAATAGGATGAAAGACAGTTATTTTCTATATCTCTTACTAGCTGCTCATAATCCTTTATACCTTGCTCTATTTTTTTATTGTTCTCAATAATTTCGGGATCGTTTTTGTCATAAACATACGGTGAGACAATTTTATATTTATCCTGCCACTCAATCATTTTGTTAAAACTCTCATGAATTTCTTTAGCACACTTCCTGACACCTATAGCATCATCTTCTTTTAGTTTTGTACTCAAATCAGTAACATTATATTTTATATTGCTATCTATAGCCTCAAAGGAATCTATTGCATAAGCGTCATCAATGGCATACTCTCTGTTAGATGCACTATGTGTTCTTGTTCTAGTCTTTCTTCGCTGATTCGTGGTTCCTCCAGATTTTTTCACATTTCCAACTTGTTCTTCTTCGAACGAATACATATCAAAGTGTTTTTTATTCATAAATACACCTCATTTCTATTTCTTACTTCAGTCTTAGCAAATTTCAAAAAATCTTTATCTGAGTTCAAATTATATCTTTTTATTTTATTTGAACAAGACTGCAAATTTGAATCTACGCCAATTATTGATACATGTTTAATATTGTTATTTTGTTCAAACAGTTCAATTAGCATTTGATAATTGAATATTTCTTCATCACTTATTAGATAAACATCCATTTTTCTCTGAGAAGTAAGAGCGACAACATCACTCAATTCTATTGTTGTATAACTATCTTGATATTTTAATAAAGTCTCATAAATCTTTTTTCGGTTACACGTGTATTCTTGAATTAATGATTGACATCCAAAATTAAGTACTGCAACCTCTTTTATTTTCTTTAAATAAAAATCAGCAATAATAAATCCAGCCATAACAGCATTACTTCTGTAATTAATTGGATTGGTCATACTTATAGAAGAGTCAATCAACAAAAGGGCATCAGGGGCATCTTCTTTTTCATGCATTTCATTTTCAAATAAATATTTGCTCTTTCGCCCCAAAGATATTCCTGGATAAAATTTAGCATTGCTTCTAAACACATCCACTTTATTTGAGGGCATATCTACATCCCATTCATTTAGAGTTATTTCTTCAGTTACATTAGTAATCTCTTTGTTTGCGATCTTTAAAAAATATTTTTTTGTTATGGCCTGATAATAATCAGAAAGGTCTTGTACTCCCGAATAATTTAATATTCCTTTTTGACTAGCATACTTCTGAATATCTTTGAATTCCTGAGGCGACAATTCCTTTATAACTTCTTTAAATGATTGAGCAATTTCAAATGAGGAGTAATCGTTATAATTTATATGTTCCTTTTTATCGCACGAAGAATCATAAATGGGAGAAAATAATTCAACAAAATTTCTCAGATTAAATCTCAAAGAATCTTTATCAACAGAATAATAATCAATCAAATTAGCCTTTTTCAATATGTTTTTGTTTATTAAGTTCTCATTTTTCATACCGAAATAAAGCCCCGTTAAATTAGTATATAACGCCTTCATTGTTTCTGAAAATGAAGAAATTTCTCCTGCATCATAATATATTTTATTAATCCCCTCTAGACCTCTTTCAATCAGATCTATATTTATAATCACATCCTCAAAATAATTTGCAAGATCTGCACCCGCTGATTCATTTACTTTTGTTGCCTCAAAATCTAGCAAAATTAAAGTCTTCAAATCATACGGACACAACATATAGTGATTAGCTTCATGAGCAGTAATGGCTTTGAATGCCTCTTCTTCTGAACCATATCTTGAAATTTTCTCAAAGAAGTCTTCATCAATTGTTATTTTTTTGGTATGCATATTAATTGATGCCGTGTCTATTTGATTCTTTGTAAAACTTGGAAAATCTAAGTTAGGAAAGCCTATGTGTAATTTGACATCCTCCCAATAATTTTGCAAGTCTTCTTGTGTTGATTTCATTTTCAATCCATCATTTGAGATATTCCTTGAATACCGGATGGTCCAGTTTTTTAGACACATCCATTGCTCGGGGAATATTTTCAGATATTATATTTTGAACAACTTCTTTTTGCTTCGATATTAACTTGTGTTGTCTCTTTTCTATTTCGTCAATTATTTTTTTGGCAGCTTCAACTTCTAGCGCATCTGATCTCTTTTGCTCAATTATTTCTTGCAAATATTCCTCTTTTATTTTCGTTTTGTGCCAGAGCGCGAATGGAGCTATTTGCTTCAGATGTGTTTTCTCCACTTGCTTTTTTCCTTCAATCCACGCCAACATTTTTGAATATTTATCAATAGTCAAGACGGTTCTAGTAGAAAAATCACTTTGTACAACACTACAAGCATAATTAGAAAAATGACAATCATCAGGACAAGTCTGATTTGTTCTCTTTTGTCCAAATAGCTGACAACTTCCTAATTCAGAAATTATTACATCAAATAAAAAATTTGAATCCTGATCAAAACCTATACTTTCAACTTCTTCAATTATTTGATTCAAGTCTTTTTCAGTAAATAATTCTAAACCAATTTTCGCCTCAGTTATAGATTTATATGCTTTTTTTATTTGTAAAAGCTCATCATTAAATTCTTTTTTTGTTAAATGTTGGCGACTCAACAAATCATAATATGCATCCTCTAAATCTTTTGAGTCCAAAGAAACACTTTTATGATATCTCATTGATCTAAAATTGTTAAGTCCCGGAGATTTAGATTCGACAGCTAATTCGAATCTATCTAGTAAAGGAGGAATTATTCCAGTATTGCCAGAATCAGAATAATTTCTAGTTGCAAACCAAGGACAATCTTCTACCTCAATCGTGGAATTAAGATATGACCATCTGTCCGTTTGCATACCTGTAAGCAATAAATTTTGTTTATTTGAAGGAATTCTATTTATCTCATCAACAATTTTAGGTCTGCTTAATACAAACTCGCTCCAAATTACTTTTTCTTTTCCTTGATTTAATTCTCCAAGATTTGGTCTTCCTATTACTTGATCATTTGCAATCTCAGGATTTCCTTTTATACTACTAGAATTGTAAATCTTTCTTGGTAACAAATATATTAAAGAGGATATTGTTTCTGATAATGTTGTTTTTCCAAGACCATATTCTCCAACATATAATATTTTTCCATTGAGAACAGCAGAGGCCAATCCTAATAACAATGCAGAATTATAAGATTTGTTTGTTAATTCAAAATCTGGTCTGGAGTAATAAATATTGTTAGAAATAAAATTATACAATTCTTTAAACTTATTTAGTTGCTTCGAACCTGATTTCACATAATTGCTATTTTTGTCTCCTTAATAACAAGAATTCTATAAACTTCGAAATGGCTTCGAGAATATTCGAATGTTATTCGGACACGGTCTATTTATTAGCGTATTGTTCACCCTGTGGATGTCAATCCTATCCGTTAAGTGGCGGATGTTCTTATTATTCTTGTTTTTCTTGCTTTTTTGAAACCAGTAGTCAAGCCTGTAGTCAAAAGTAAGTGTGGGAAGTTGGTGTAAACAGGCTTTCTAACAGGCTGAAATAGTAAATGGACAGAGAATATTTTCTCTGTTAGGCTGTGTTTGTTTTCCTGTTTTAACTGTGGCTAACAGAGATATATTTTGAAACCCAGTCTCAGACGCAGTCTCTGAAAATGAGAACGGACATATAAAAAATGATTCCAAAAATTAAAACCTGTAGTGAAGCCTGTGGTGGCAAATCACATTTTGAAAGCTAACCGAGAGACTAACCGCCTGAACTAAAGCCAGTAGGCAAACCTGTAGGCAAAAAATCAAA
>Ga0172368_10007076_pt1 | contig 11857 bp, 4 predicted proteins | sample Lak11m_FD_114540 | JGI IMG/M metagenome (GOLD analysis project Ga0172368, IMG submission 114540) | Freshwater microbial communities from Kabuno Bay, South-Kivu, Congo - kab_022012_11m | ecosystem: Environmental > Aquatic > Freshwater > Lake | place: Democratic Republic of the Congo: South-Kivu...
CTCCGGAGCCGATGGTACTGCAGGGTCTCCCTGCGGGAGAGTAGGTCGCCGCCGGAATCCTTTCACAAACCGCCGGGCGCCCGTCCCCAAACAGGACGCGGCGCCCGCGGCGTTTCTCCACCCGCCGCCCGCGGCGACGCCGACCCACGGCGCAGCCGGGCACGCCGGTGCCCGGGGTGCGGTGCCATCGGCCCGACGCGCACCGTCGATTCCCCGGTCAAGCGTGCAGGAACTGCAAGAGCAACGGAAGGGGGCACAATGACCCGGCTGCGGGCGCCCGCCGGTGTCACCCCCGCGTGGTAGGCTGTCGCGCGTTCGGCCCCGGAGGGCATCCATGCGGCATTCGTCTCGTATCCCGGCGCCGTTTCTCGCGGCATCCGTCTTCTGGACCTTCTGGGCGCCCGCCGCCTCGGCGCAGGTCCCGCACGTCGGCTACCAGGGCAGACTGCTTCGCGCCGACGGCACCGCCGCGACGGGCACGGCCACCGTCGCGTTCTTCGTATATTCGGTGGAATCCGGCGGGACCCCGCTGTGGACCGAGTCGCAGACCCTCGGCCTCTCCGACGGGTACTACGCGACCCTGCTCGGGCTCGTTTCTCCGCTTCAGGAGGGCGTCTTCGACGGCGGCGCGCGCTGGCTGGAAATGCGCGTCGGCGGCGAGACGCTCGCGCCGCGGCAGCAGATCGGCGCGGTTCCTCACGCGGTCGCGTCGCAGAGCGTCCGCGGCGGGCTCGCCGACGTGGCGTCGCTGAAGATCGCGGGGCAGACCGTCATCGACGCCGCGGGCCGCCTCGCCGGTCGCGCCCGCTACTCGGGTGGCGCCGGCATCGCCATCGACGACGCCTCCCAGACCCTGTCGCTTGCGACCTGCGGCGCTGGACAGGCATTCGTCCACGACGGGACCGCCTGGCGCTGCTCGACGGCCGGCACCGTGTCCGGCATCGACGCCGCGGCGCCCCTGACGGTTTCCGGCAATGCGTCCGTGCCCCGGATTTCCCTCCCGCAGGCCGGTTCGCTTTCGCCGGGATACCTCTCCTCGACCGACTGGTCGCGCTTCGACGGGAAATTCGACGCCGCGAGCCAGTGCGGAGGCGACCTTGCGGGCGCCCTCGCGGCGCCGGCGGTCGTCCGTCTGCAGTCGCGGCCGGTCGCCGCCGCCGCGCCCGCCCACGGGCAGGTGCTCAAGTGGAGCGGCGTCTCCTCGCAATGGGAGCCCTCGCCCGACCTGGACTCCGGCGGCACCCTGACCGCGGTCGCGGCGGAGGCGCCGCTCACGGCGCAGACGAGCGGGACGACGGTGCAGGTTTCCGTCGGCGTCGCGAGCGGCTCCGCCGACGGCTATCTCGCCTCCGCGGACTGGAGCCGATTCGACGCCAAGTTCGACGGATCGACAACCTGCGCCGGCGACCTCGCGGGCTCGTACCTGAGCCCGCAGGTCGCGAGAATCCAAGGCGTCCCCGTCGCGTCGGCCGCGCCCCAGACATCGCAGGTGCTGCGCTTCGACGGCGCCCGCTGGGCGCCCGCGTCGCTCGCGATATCGGACGTGGGCGGCCTCTCGTCCGGGTACGTCTCCCTTACCGGCAGCCAGAGCGTCGCGGGCGTCAAGACCTTCGACACCGCCCCCGAGTTCGGCACGCCGCTCGGGACCGCGAGCGGCGGCATCGGAACCGCGACCGCGGGCGCGAACCTCGTCTTCGCGGGGCCGGCGACGGGCGGCACCGCCGCGCCGTCGTTCCGGAGCCTCGCCGCTGCCGATGTGCCGGGCCTCGACGCCGCGGGCATCGTCTCGGGCACGCTCGACGTGGCGCGCGGTGGCACCGGAGCTTCCTCGCTCGCGGCCGGCCGACTCCTGCTCGGCAGCGGAGCGGGCGCCGTTTCCTCGCTCGAAGGCGGCACGGCGGGGCAGGTGCTCGTCTCCGGCGGCGATGGAATACCCTCATGGCAGAGTATGACGGGCAGCCAGTGGACCGGCGGCGCCGGGGGCATCTCGTACGTCGCCGGCAGCGTCGGCATCGGGACGACGCTGCCCGGCGCGTCCCTGGACGTTGCGGGCACCGTGCGCGCGACGACGTTCTCGGGGAGCGGCGCCTCGCTCGTGTCGCTGGACGCCGGAGCGCTCGCGTCCGGGACGGTTCCGGACGGGCGCCTCGCGGGCACCTACGGGTCGGCGCTGAACCTGAACAGCGCCTCCAACACCATCCGCGGCACGATGACCGGCAGCTTCAGCGGCTCGCTGGTGATCGACGCGACCGCGAACGAGCAGCCCGGTGCGGTGCGCTTCTCCGGAGGGCATTTCCAGGGCTTCGACGGCACGCGCTGGCTCAACCTGGACAACGTGCCTCCGCCGATCATCACGGGTGCCCAGCCGACGATCGTGTCGACCGCCGGCGGCACGACCCTCACCGTCTCCGGTTCGAACTTCCAGCCGCTGTCGGGGACGACTCTTGTCACCGTCGACGGCAACGCCTGCACGGGCGTGAGCGTCGCGAGCACGACGCGCCTCACCTGCACCGCGCCGGCCGGCACGAGCTCCGGCGCCAAGGACGTGAGGGTCACCAATCCCGACTACCAGTCCGCCACGCTCGGCGGCGGCGTCTCGTACCACTATCCGCCGACGATCACGGGCTTTTCCGTCACCGCCCTGCTCGCGACCGGCGGCACCACGGTCACGATCACCGGCACCGACTTCGTCCCGACGCCGTCGGTCTCGTTCGGCTCGAATGCGGCCACGAGCGTCGTCTTCAACGACTCGACCCGCATCACCGCCGTCGCACCCGCGGGCCCGGCTGGCACAGCGACGGTCACGGTGACGAATCCGGACGGGTTCTCGACGGCTTCGAGCCTGCCCTATCACAGGGCGCCGACCATCTCCGGCATCGCGCCGGGGTTCGTCTTCACGACCGCCGGGACGCCTGTCACCGTCAACGGTGCGGATTTCCTGGCGAATCCGACCGTCCTGTTCGGCGCGACTCCGGCCACGAGCGTCGTGTTCGTGAACTCGGGGCAGATCACCGCCGTGGCGCCCGCGGCGAGCGCCGGCACGGTGACGGTGACGGTCTCGAACGCGGACACCTTCTCCGCGACGACGAGCGAGTGCGTGATCGCCCACGCGAGCCAGACCTTCACGTCCGGCGGGACCTTCACCCCGTCGGCCTGCGCGAACTCGACCTGGCCGCTGTCCGTGCGGGCCCTCGTCGTGGGCGGGGGCGGCGGCGGCGCCTGGGAATGGGGTGGGGGCGGCGGCGGAGGCTACGTGACGACCGGCACGTATTCCGTGACCGGCAGCGTCGCAGTGACCGTCGGCGGCGGGGGTTCGGGCGGCGTGAACGGAACCGGTCCGGCCGGAGGCGGTTCCTCCAGCTTCGGTTCGCTCGCCTCCGCCAGCGGAGGCGGTGCGGCCTCCAACGGCAGCGACTCGGGCGGAAGCGGGTGGACCGGCGGCGGCGGATCGTGCTCGGGTCAGGCGGGCAACGGCGGCTCCAACGGCGGCAGCGCGACCGGCTGCAACGTGGGCAGCGGCAGCGGCGTCGCCCTCAATGCAGCCCTTTTCACGCAGAATGCCGTGTCCGCGGGTGCCGGCGGCGTCGGAGGCTACTGCAACGGCGACGGCGACGGCGGCGGAGGCGGGGGCGGCGTCCGCGTTGCCGGCGCCGGTCCCACCGGCGGTCACGGCGGCGGCACGAGCGGCTGCAACGGCGCCGCGCGCCAGGGCGGCAACGGCGGCGTCGGCTACGGCGGCGGAGGAGGCGGCGGCTCGTCGTGCTACGGCAACGGCGGAGCAGGTGCGGCAGGAGTCGTATACTTGGAGTGGTAGAAGCTACAGACTGCGCTCCTGCAAGGCCGGCGCCTGCCGTTTCCCGGTTTCGCAGGAGCGCGTACAATCGCGCAGGTCGGACACCAGCGGGCCGTCGCCCCGGGAGCGCGTCATGTCGGCCGCACGCCGCACCGCCGTCGCTTTCATCTTGTTTTCGGGCCTTGTCGCGCCAGGGGCGGAGGCACAGACGGCTCGGCTGCTCGGCTACCAGGGGCGCCTGCTTCGGGCGGACGGAACGGCCGCGACAGGAACCGCCTCGGTGGGCTTCGGGTTCTACGGGCTGGAAACCGGCGGCACGGCGCTCTGGTCCGAGACGCAGACGCTGGGCCTCTCCGACGGCTACTACTCGACGTTCCTCGGACTCGTGACGCCGCTGCCGGAAGGAGCGTTCGACGGCGGGGCGCGCTGGCTCGAGATCCGCGTCGGTTCCGAGACGCTGGCGCCCCGGCAGCGGGTGGGCGCCGCCCCGCACGCCCTGGTCGCGCAGAGCGTGAGCGGCGGAAGCGCGGACGTCACGGTGCTCAAGGTGGCCGGGGCGACGGTCATCGACGCGGGCGGGCGCCTCGCCGGCGGCGCCCGCTACGCCGCGGGGCAGGGCATCCGCGTCGACGAAGCCTCGCAGACCGTGTCGCTGGGCACGTGCGGGGCGGGCGAGACGTTCGTGTTCGACGGCACGGCATGGCGGTGCACCGCCGCCGGCACGGTCGTGCAGGTGATTGCATCGGCTCCGCTGTCGGTGGCCGGCGGCGCGGCCGAGCCGCAGCTCTCGATCGCCCAGGCCGGCTCGAATTCCGCGGGATTCCTCTCGTCGACAGACTGGAACTCGTTCGGCGCGAAGTACGGTTCATCGACGGCCTGCAGCGGGGACCTGTCCGGATTGCTCGCAGCCCCGGTGGTCCAGGGGCTCCAGTCGCGGCCCGTGTCCGCGGCTCAGCCGGGCGTCGGGCAGGTGCTCAAGTGGAGCGGCACGGCCTCGCGCTGGGAGCCGCAGCCGGACGCCGACTCGGGCGGAACCCTGCGTGCCGTGACCGCGGTCGCGCCGCTGACGGCACAGGGCGACGCCGCGAGCGTCGAAGTGTCCCTCGCCCCGGCGAGCGCCTCCATCGACGGGTATCTCTCCTCCGCCGACTGGAGCCGGTTTGACGCCAAATACGACGCGTCCACCTCGTGCGGCGGCGACCTCGTCGGCTCCTACCTGAGCCCGCAGGTCGCGAGAATCCAGGGCTTCCCGGTCGCGTCGACGCAGCCCGCGGCGGCGCAGGTCCTGCGCTTCGACGGTTCGCGCTGGGCCCCGGCTTCCCTTGCGATCTCCGACGTGGGCGGGCTCTCGGGCGGGTACGTTGCCCTGACCGGGGAGCAGGCCATTTCCGGGGCGAAGTCGTTCGACGCGGCGCCGTCCTTCGGCACTCCGCTGGGCGTGGCCAGCGGCGGCATCGGCACGGTTGCGGCTGCGGCCAACGCCGTGTTCGCGGGCCCGACGGGCGGGGGCGCGGCCGCGCCCGGATTCCGGACGCTCGTGGCCGGCGACCTCCCGGATCTCGACGCCGAGAGGATCGCGACGGGCACGCTTGCCGTGGCCCGCGGAGGCCTCGGCACGGCGACCGCGGCCGCGAACGCGGTCTTCGCGGGTCCCGCCTCCGGCGGTTCCGCCGCGCCGGCGTTCCGCTCGCTCGCTGCCGACGACGTGCCCGGCCTCGACGCCGCCAAGATCGTCGGCGGCACGCTCGCCGTATCGCGCGGAGGCACCGGGGTTTCGGCCCCCTTCACACCCGGCAGCGTGATCTTCGCTGGAACAGGAGGACTCTATTCGCAGAATAATGCGCTGCTGCACTGGGACGACACCGCGGGCCGACTGGGCATCGGCACGGTCGTGCCGGGGTATGCCCTCGACGTCCAGGGCGGAGACGTCAACGTGTCGGGCGACGTGCGCGCGGCCGGAACGCTGCGCGGAAACCTCGCCGGTAACGTGACCGGCAGCCTGACGGGCAACGTGACGGGAAACCTGACCGGGAACGTCACCGGCTACCTCATCATGACCGACGGTGCTCCTTCCGTCGCCGGCGCGGTCCGGTACTTCGGCGGCCACTTCCAAGGCTACGACGGCACCCGGTGGCTCAACCTGGACAACGTCCCGCCGCCGATCCTGACTTCGGTGAGCCCCGCGGTCGGCTCGACTGCAGGCGGACTGGCCATCACCATCACGGGTTCCAACTTCCAGCCGCTGTCGGGCACGACGCTCGTGACCATCGACTCGCTCGCCTGCACGGGCGCGACCGTGGTCAGCACCACGAGCATCACGTGTACGACCCCGGCCGACCCGAGCTCCGGACCCAAGGACGTGAAGGTCGTCAATCCGGACTACCAGTCGGCCACCATGGCGGGCGGGTTCGACTATCACAAGCCCCCGACAATCCTGGGCTTTTCGGCCACCGCACTGCTGACGACCGGCGGCACCCCGGTGACCATCACCGGCACCGACTTCGTGCAGACGCCCGCGGTGAAGTTCGGTGCGACCGCCGCGACGAGCGTGACGTGGACGGACTCGGGCCACGTCACCGCGGTGGCTCCGGGCGGATCGGGCACGGTCACGATCACGCTGACGAACCCGGACGGCTTCTCGGCGACCGGCAGTCTCCCCTACCATCCGCCGCCCACGATTTCGTCCGTCACGCCGCCGGTGATCTCGACGGTCGGCGGAATGACGGTCACCATCAACGGGGCGGATTTCATCTCGACGCCGTCGGTCCTCTTCAATTCCTCGCCGGCCACGAGCGTTTCCTACGTCAGCTCAGGGCAGATCACGGCGGTCGCGCCGGCGCTCGCCGCAGGCTCGGTCAACGTGAAGGTGACGAACTCCGACACGTTCAACGTCACCGCGGCAGGACCGTCGGTGGTCGTCTTCATCGCGGCCTCGGGCGGCGCGGTCACGACGGACGCAAGCGGCTACCGTGTCCACACCTTCAACGCCACCGGGACGTTCACGCCCACCGGCGCGGGCACCGTGGAGGCGCTCGTCGTGGCGGGCGGGGGCGGCGGCGGACGCTACGGCGGCGGCGGCGGCGGAGGTGGAGTCGTCTACAACGCATCCGTTTCCGTGACCGCGACGGCCTACACCGTGACGGTCGGCGCGGGCGGTACCTCCTGGTTCGGCGATGCCCAGAGCGGGGGCAATGCCGGCTCCGGGGGCGGCTCCTCCTTCGCGGGCGTCAGCGCCACGGGCGGAGGCGGCGGCGGCAACTACGGCAACAACTCGTGCTCCGCGGGCCTGTCGGGCGGCTCCGGAGGCGGGGGCGGCTGCAACAACGCAAGCGGCTGCGGGGGCGGGTCCGGCACCTCGGGCCAGGGCAACGCGGGCAGCGCCGGCCTAGGCGTGAACCCCTACAAGTGCGGCGCCGGAGGCGGCGCCGGGCAGGCCGGGCAGACGAACGGGCAGGGCGGCAACGGGTACCAGTCCTCGATCTCCGGCACGGCCAGCTACTACGGCGGGGGCGGCGGCGCGGGAGGCACCTACTGGGGAGCGAGCGGGACCAACGTCGGCGGCTCGGGCGGCGGCGGCCACGGCTCGCGCGGCGGCGGCACGGCCATGACGGCCGCCGACATCGACGGCCAGGCGAACACGGGCGGCGGCGGCGGCGGCAACTCGGACAATTCGATCGCCGGCACGTATCGCACCGGGGCCGGCGGATCCGGGGTCGTCATCATTCGATACCACTACTGATGTAACAAAGCGCCGACCGTCGATGACGCGCCGCGTCAGGGCGCGACGGCCCCCTGCGTGCCCGGACCCGCGAAGAACACGATTCGGCCGAGGCCGGGCGCCACGGCGCCGTCGAAGTCGATTCGGGCCGCGAAAGCCGGCCCGAACGCGAACGGCAGCGAGGTCGATCCCGTCAGGGCGCTGGCGAGCGCAGACACGAGCGGCTGGTGTCCGACCACGAGGAGCGACGCGGCCTCCCGTCCATGACGGGCGACGCGCTCGACCAGCCCTCGAACCGACTCCGCACCGGCAAGCGCCGGCTCGACGGCAATCTCGTCCGCAAACCCGAGGGCGCCGGCCATTCCTTCCGCCGTCTGAACCGCGCGGACCAAGGGGCTCGAGACGATTCGCTCGACGCCGCCGTCCCTCTCCCGGATCACCGTGCCGACCTCGCGTGCGCCGGCGCGGCCGCGGACCGTGAGCCATCGCATGGCGTCGGTCGGCCCGCCCGGGGTCGAGTCGATCGCCTCGCCGTGCCGGCAGACGTAGAGGCGCATCACTGGATGGGCGGCAGTTCGGTCAGGTCGGCCCCGTCGGGAGTCGCGGCCGCCGCCTTCGGAGTCCATCCCGGGACGGGAGCCACGGCCGGCTTGGCCGCGGGGCGGTCCTCGAGCCTCACCTCCACCCGGCGGTTCTTCAGGCGCTCGCGACCAATGGACGGGTAGATGGCATTCGCGGCCCCGTGTCCCGTCGCCGTCACCTGATCCTCGGGAACGTCGCGATCCACGAGCGCATGACGCAGTGCGTCAGCGCGCTCCTGCGTCCAAGTCTGCCGATCCTGTCCTTGGCCGCGGCGCGACATGGACTCCGAGTAGACGTCGATGTGCAGCGTCTTGCCGGGATTCCTCACGGCCAGGTCGGCCAGTTCGTCCAGGCTCGCCGCATCCGCGGCGCCCGGCAGGGGCGACTTCTCGTCCAGCTTCAAGGGCACCGTCAGAACGACTTTGGCGCCCTCGAGCACATAGCCCGGCGGCGACCGCAGCGGCGTTGTCCGCAGGACCAGGGGCGTTGCCTTGTCGGCGGAAATCGCAACGATGGCGGTACGCGCGGCATGGCCGGCCGGCAGCGCCACGACGTGCCAGGTCCCCGGAGAAAGCTTCTCGCTGAAGAGCCCGCCGGCCTCGGTCCGGGCCGTCTTCGTTGCCGGCCCGCTCAGGCGCACATCCGCGACGGCACCCGGCTCCAACCCGTCGATCCGACCGGCGAGGAATCCCATCGGCGGCGGAGGCGGCGGCACCGGGGGCGGCGGAGGGGGAGGTGGAGGCGGAACGGCCTCCAGGTGGACGTCCGCGGGAGCGTCGTGGCCTGCTGCGACCCGCGCCTCGACGGCAGCGTCCTTGTATCCGGAGCGCGCGACCCTCAGCGTCACGGGACCCGCCGCCAGTTCGTGCGTCGCGAAAGCGCCCTGCGCGTCGGTCGCCACCGGAGGCGCCCCGTCCGCCGACACGACGGCGCCCGCCAGCGGCCTGCCGTCCGCGAGGTCCACCACGCGCCCCGCAATCCGGCCCGTCGTCGGCGCGGGAGGCGGAGGCGGCGGCAGCGAATACAGCCCCGGATCGAAGGCGAGCGCATAGGCGATCGTGATCAGGTAAGGCGGCGTCTTCGCGAAGCCGGCGCTGCCGCTGCCGAGCCCGAGATCCGCCTGCACGTCGAACGCGCCCCACGCGGATCCGGTCGGAATCCGCACACCCAGCGAAACGTGTTTCGCCGCGACGTCGAATGCCGACACCCGCCCGGAAAGCCCGAGCGGCTGATCCAGGTCCAGCGCGAGGAACGGCGCCGCCGCTCCCAGGTCCACCATCGCGGAGACCCCTGCGACGAAGCGGTGGTAGCCCGACAGCCCGGTGCCGAAGAGCCTCGCGGGCGTCATCGCTTCCTTGAGCGCGTCGTCCGACGTCCCGATGATCGCGCCCGCATTCACCGACAGGCGCAGCGCATGCCGGCCGGCCTTCAGCGGCAGCGTGCCCAGCGCTCGCACGTGCAGCGTGCTCGCCTCGGCGACGGGCGTGTCCTGGCCCAGCCCGTTGCGCAGGTCCAGCCGCACGTCGAGCCCCGCCAGCGCAGCCCCGATTCCGACCGTTCCCTTGACTCCCAGCAGCACGTCGCCCTGCGCCTGCACCAGCCGGGGGCTCGCCTTGTCGTTCCAGTTCGAGCGGCTCCGGTAGGCGCCGAAGATCTCCACGCCCCGCAGCGCGGTCCATCCGGCGGTCAGTTCGCCCGACAGCAGGCGGTCGTTGCCCTTGTCCGGAAACCCGTCGAGCTGGAAAAACGCGCCTCGCAGCGCCAGCCGCACACTGCCCGGCTCGCCGGCGTCCGCGTCGGAGACGCGCGCGACGCCCCGGGGCCCGTCCTCGGCCGTGCCCGCCCGTGGAAAACGGATCGTCTGCGCCGCGGCAGGCAGGGACACGAGCAGGAGCAGAGCGAATCGTGCAACCATCTGGATTTCCTCGGGAAATTCCGGGCGGCGTCTACGGCCGCACGTCGAGCGTGGTGGAGCCGGTGCGACCGCCGTAGGCCGCGGACACGGTGCAGCTTCCCTGACCGGCGACGACGACGACACCGTGCGTGCCGGCTTCGTTGGAGACGTAGGCGACCGAGGAGTCGGACGTGCCCCAGGCTGCCAGGTCGGTCACGTCGGAAGTGGAGCCGTCGTCGTAGAGCGCGATGGCGTTGAATTGGACCATGCGCACGCGCTGGCGCACGACGGGGTTGGCCGGGCTGAGCACGACGGCGACGAGCTGCGCGCTGGTGACCGTCACGGTTGCCTGCGCGCTCGTGCCGTCCAGCGTCACCGTGATGTGCGCGGTCCCGGGCGAGCCGCCGGTCGCGACGCCGCGCGTGCCCGGCGCGTTCGAGACGGCCGCCACGGAGACGTTGTCGCTCGTCCAGGTGGCGAAGGCGGTGACGTCGCGCTGCGTGCCGTCGGAGTAGCGGGCGTTCGCGTAGAAGGCGCGCGTGTCGCCGTGGGCCAGGCGCGCCGTCTGCGGCGTGATCGTCAGAGTGCTCAGGGTGGCGCCGGAGATGGTGACGTCGAGCGAGCCGGTCTGGCCGCGGAAGGAGGCGCTGACGGTGACGCGCCCCTCGCCCAGGCACTGCACGATGCCGCCCTGCACGGGCCCCTGGCCGACGACCGCCAGCGACGGGTCGGAGCTGACCCAGTCCACCTGATCCGAGATGTCCTGCGGCTGGCCGTTCGTGTAGAGCGCGAGGGCCTGCAGGCGCAGGTACGTGCCGCGCGGGCAGGTCACCTGGCGTCCCATGCCGCCGCCGGGTCCGCCGGGTCCGCCCGCCTGCTGCACGCGGATGCCCACGATGTTCGCGTTGTTCACGCGCACCGTCGCGCTGCCGCTGGCGGAGCCCACCTGGGCCGTCACCTCCGCCTGCCCGGCTGCGAGCGCCACGATGCGCCCGGGGAACGGAGGTGCGTTGGACACGTCCACGACGGCGGAGTTGGTGGAACTCCAGGTCGCGATCGAGGTGACATCGCTCAGCGTCGCGTCCGACCAGGTCGCGATGGCCTGCAGCGAGAAGCTGTCCTGCACGGCGAGTTCGATCTGACGCGGGCGGATCACGATCGACGTCGCCGTGGCCGCCGTGACCACGACGTCGCGCGAGGCGGTGATCCCCTGGAAGGTGGCCCGCACCTGCGCCGTGCCCGCCGCGACGAGCGTCGCCAGGCCCGCCTGCGCCGGTGCGTTCTGCACCGTGAGCTTCGCCGTGTCGCTGCTGGACCAGAGCGCGGCGCGCGTCACGTCCTGCACCGTGCCGTCCTGGAAGGTGGCCGTCGCACGGAACTGCGCCGAGGTTCCCGCCGGCTGCACGATGCCGGCCGGACTCACCTCCAGCGCCGCCAGCGGCGCGGCTGTGACGGTGACGACCCGCAGTCCGGTCACGCCTGCCATCGCGGCGCTGAGGGTCGCCGTGCCGGCCGCGACGCCGTGGACCAGGCCCCTCGTGCCCGCCGTGCTGCTCACCGTCGCGACCGATGGCGCCAGGCTCGTCCACGTGCAGCTTTCGGTGATGTCGTCCACGCGACGGTCCGAGTAGGTTCCCTCGGCGCGGAAAGCACGCTGGCTCCCGACGGAGATCGTGCCGTCCGCCGGGTAGACGACGATGCTCCGCAGCGTGGCGGGCTGCACAAGGAGCTGCGTCTCCCCGGTCGTGCCCGCGTACGTCGCGCGGATGGCCGTGCTGCCGGCCGCCACGGCCGTGGCGATGCCGCGCGCGCCGGCCTGGTCGTTCACAGTGGCGATGTTCGGGGCGCTGCTGGTCCAGGTGGCCTCTTC
>Ga0172368_10007078_pt1 | contig 11854 bp, 16 predicted proteins | sample Lak11m_FD_114540 | JGI IMG/M metagenome (GOLD analysis project Ga0172368, IMG submission 114540) | Freshwater microbial communities from Kabuno Bay, South-Kivu, Congo - kab_022012_11m | ecosystem: Environmental > Aquatic > Freshwater > Lake | place: Democratic Republic of the Congo: South-Kivu...
CGTCCTTGCCTTCCTTGATGGTCAACCCCGTCTGGGTGATGACCGCAGCCTCCTTGAGAGCTTCCGACCAGATCCGTTGGCGTCGGTCATCCACCCGGGCGTTGAGCAGGGTCTCGAAGTCCCCCTTGGTCAGGGGTTTGATGGCGACGAGGTGCTCAATCTGGTTGAGGATCTCGTCCTCTTTCGTGTGGGTGAAGTGCGCCCGAAGGGTTGTGATGTTGGGAGTGTGGTTGTGAGCCCGGACGAACTCCCGTATGTAATCCCACAGGACGTTGTACTCAGGGACATCGAAGCCCAGCCCTGAGGACAGGAACTTCTGGTGGTTCCCCAGGAACTGCTGGGGGTCATCCCCCTGGTCGGATAGAAATAGAGAGCGGAGCAGCGTCTTCATGGTCTACTTCCTACCCCCCTTGCCCTTGGACTTCAGACGTTCCTCCCGTGTCAGGGTCGCCTTCTTGAGCCAGGCTGGTGTGCCGTTGCTCCGCAGGTCTTCCGCCGAGGGGTAGTTGTCCAACGCTTCCTCCGTGTCGAATGCCGTGTCCGGGATCTGAGTCTCGCCCTCGGAGTCCTCAACTGCTGCGATGACCGGAGCAGTCGCGGCTGCCATCAGGCTATCCACGCTGCAATCATCCGCGTCAGGTTGCACCACAGGCTTCGGCTTGGGGACCTGCGGAGCAGTTGGAGTCGTCAACCCCATGACCTGGATACCTGGCTTGACCCCGTAGTTGCTGACATCCAGACCACCTGCGGGGCGTGAGACTGCCTTGGGGGCGTACTGGGCGGCCTCCCCAACCACCAGGGGGTTCTCCTCGGGGAGGATGACCCGCCGGAAGCCGTCCAGGATCTCGACCACAGCATCGCTGTAGCAGATGTGCCCCGGAGCCAGGGGCTTGAGCGGGGAGTCTACGACCCAGGTGGGCTTGCCCAGGATGTCCCTCTCGTTGATGGCTTCTGCCAGCACGTTGGGCATCTCGCGATTCTTCGCGGCCTTGACCCCCAGACGGATGATGAGCAGGTCGAAGGGCGCCGCCAGGTCCACGAGAGTGAGGAAGTCATCCGAGGGGCGGTCGTGAACCCCATCCTCCCGCAGGGTAAGGACATCGGGGTCATTGACGTTCTTCGCCGTGGACAGCCATGCCGTGACCAGCGTGGCGTCGGCGACCACCCTGGCATCCCACTGGGTCCCCATCCTGAATGCCACATACCGGAGATGCCGCCGCAGGGCATAGTTGGTTGCGGTGATCCACAGGTTCTGCCGGGTCATGCCCAGGAGGGGCGAAGTCTCAGCCGACTCCACGGAGAGCAGCACCTGCCAGACCCGCTTGACGTTGGCGATGAGGTCCCGCTTGAACACGCACTCGCAGTTCTGGGTCCCCAGCCCGGGCCACCCATCGATCTCCATCGGGACCACGCCCCGACCCTTGCACTTGGGACAGCCCTTGTCCCCGTTCCCCTCAGGCATCGGGGTGTCTTGATCGGTGCTCATGGAAGGCCCTCCTCGCCAGAAGAATACCCCTTCGGGGAGTTGGTCTACGAGTTCAGGGGGGGCAATCGTAGCAAGCAGGACCCGCACGATATGAACCCTTCTGGGAGAGCCCGGGATACTAGAAGAGCCATCTTTTCCAGATACCAACCGCGAACACCTGCTTGCATTGCATAGCCAGACTTCTCGACTTGGACCCCAGGGCAATTGGCCGCCAGCAAGCGAGCCATGTCGGCAGGAGCGAACCAGACCTCCCGATGACCCCGGTCATGCAAAGCCTCTAGCAGCACCCCACCCCAACCAGGGGCTAGCTCCGGGACCTGTTGGACGTAGTGATTGAGAACTGCGGGTACCCAGGCCAGATCCGCAGCAAACGTGGGTTCATCCTCGTGGGGTCCCGGCTCATGCCCCAGGATCTCTACCTGAGTCCCTTCATCCTGGCACAACACCAGAGCATAGGCATGTTCCCCCATGCGACAGGATGCTGGGAGGGACAAGTCTTGGCGATGAATGATCTCAACCTTTATGGGTTACCCCTATGTCCTCGGAGAGCGTCAAAGATGTCGCTGACATCACTGGTCGAGGAAATGACTTCCCCCGGACCCGTGGAGCCCTTGAGTCGTTCGCCCAGCACGGATTCGATGAGCTTGAGCTTCTTCTCGATGACCTCCAGGACCTTCATGTCCACGGAGGGCACCCCCTCTACCTCGGCTGCCAGATGGATTGCCAGTACCCGGTCGTGAGCCGACCCGATACGAATCATCCGACCAAGTACTTGTAAATACTCCCCAGCGGACCAGGGCGTGTCGTAGAACACGATGGCTTTGGCTGCCTGGAGGTTGAGAGCCTCCCCACCAGCCGAGGTGATGATGATCACCTTGCAAGGATCGGCCGGGTTCTGGAACGACTCCATCGCCGTCGTGCGTGCCTTGGTATCCTCGGCCCCCGTCACTCGAACCGGGAACAACCCTTCCTTCCTCAGAAGGGGCATCAAGATGTCCACCATCTTGGAGAACCGAGTGTAGATGATGACCTTCTCACCCGTGAGGTCCCCCTCGGTCAACATCTCGATCAGGGTATCCAGCTTGTCGCTGCCCCCTTCGCAGTCGATGAGGGCGGGGTGATTCAGGATCTCCTGGTGGTAGATGAGGGCGGTCAGCTTGGTGACCTCCTTCTCTACCTCCTCCCCCTTGGTTGCCCCCACTGCCAGGAGCCCCCCAATTGCCTCCCTGTACTTGGCTTCCTGTTCGGGAGTTACACCACACTCGACCACTTTACGGGTCAGGACAGGTAGCTCGGCGGCGACGGCGTGCTTGGGGCGTCCCAGGTAATACGGGCTGATCTTCTCCCGGAACTCCTCGACCTTCTCGGGGTAGTACCCCACCACCTTGGGCACCTTGCGTCCCTTCCCCACCTGCATCATCTCCACGATGCAGTAGTAGTACATGAAACTGTTGAGGGTTCCGAACAACCCCGGGGTCACCACGGTGTAGATGCCGTGCCCTTCGAGCAGGTGGTTCTTGATGAGCGTCGCCGTGAGAGCCCAGGTCCGGTCCGCCTGGGAGGACAGGTGCCGGACCACCTGGTGAACCTGGGTCTTGGTGTTCTTGAAAGCAGAGCAGTTGGAGACAAGGGAGCCATTGGCAAAATAGTTATGGTTTCCTGCAACTTCTACATCATAGACGTACTGCTCGTTCTCCGGGGGAGTCCACACCCGTTTCAACACCACCCAATCTGTTACCAGGCCCGTCCTGGGTACACAATCAAATAACGCTAAATCTGCTATGGGCTTACCTGGAAATTTGTACATCACTCCAGGAAACCCACAGGGTAGGATGTCAAGAAACTTCTTGGCGGCGTCCCCTGTAAGGCTGATGTAGGGGTAGGCTTTGTGGGATTCAACGGGCCGATCAGACCGAGGTTTTGAGACTTTGACTTCTGCACCTATGTCCCACTTCCACCGGAGCCACCCTGCAAGAAGTTCAACCTCGTCTCGTGTGAATCCCTGAGTGTGAAGGGTAACCCTTTGAGTCACATGACCATCTTGACATTGGTACTCCTGAAGGGACCCGTCATCCGCATACCAAATGGCGAGGCCCAGAGGACCTATACGATCCAACCAGTCAAACGTGACCTTCTTTTTGCCTCCCTGGTACACCCGGGACTGCACATAAAAAGAAGTCAGAGCCTGGTTTACATGAAGACAGAACCGGGCATAACTCTTTGTCTGACCCTCCTTTGAGTGGAAACCACTGTTCGGTGCTATCCCTATCCTTGAAACCCCAAGGGAGCGAAGAATTGCATGCTTGAACTGAAGATACTCTAATTGCTTCTCTGAGTGCCCAAACGTCTGTCCCCACTGGGGTCTTTTTGGACTTAGGAGACTGGAATCCCCGAGTAGGCCCCCGAGAAGCACTTGCCATTGATCTTCACTTGGAATGTCCGTGCTGAGATGCTGTACCTCCGTACCCTGGAGGAGGTCATCGGCAATCACTTCTCGCCCATCAGGCGTGTAGAATTTGTGCGCCCGAGTGACCCGCACATTGCCCCCAAATCGGAAGGATAGCTTCAGTAGATCATGGCGGCGACCCTTTTTGAACAAATTCCGATGCCAATCCACAATGGGCTTAGGCTCCACCTGGCAAGTGAGGGGGTTCCAAGAAAGAACTTCAACCGGTAAACGCTTGGTCACAATCTTACCGATCAGTTCAGTGGAGCCATCTGCAAGGATGATGGGTGTGTGGTATTGGAAACACTCATCTGCGACTAAAATGTAGCCGTGGTCATCCTGGAGCTTCCGCAGGTCGTTGACCACCGACCGATAGCCCATGATCATGACGGTCGGCTTGTCACTCCTACGCCATGCGGCGTAGGCCGTCTCCCGCTGCCTCCTATCCCCGTTGGCGAGGATGACCCGGACCCCCTTGGTGAACTTGCCGAATTCCTTCGCCCACTGAGGTGTGGCCGACTTCGTAGTCAGCACGAGTACCTTACGGTCGGGCTCCTTCTCCCACAAATAGCACAGAGCTGCAATTGCCTCAATTGTCTTTCCCAGCCCGGTATCATCCCCCAGCAGGAACCGCTTCATGAAGATCAGGTGCAGGATGCCCTGGACCTGGTAGTAGCGGATAGCCAGAGGTTGCTCGTTCCCGCTGAAGTCGGTGAACGTCGTCTTGAGGTGGGGTGTGGGCTTGAGCTTGAGATCCGTGCGGGACCTCAGGGCTTTCAGCTTCTCGATGATGCCCTGGACCTTCTGTTCATCGGACATGAGCGGGACGCCTCCTACGGGGCAATTTACCCTCTGGGGACGGAGGCTGCTACCCCTCTGGGATGATGCGAAGAACCCTGCGAAGCAACTCTCCGTCCTCGAACAGGGAGGACCGAAGGGAGAGCACCTCCCGGAACGCCTCGTTCAGGTAGCCCGCCCCCCGGCTCGATGGGACGGCACCTTCCGTGGCTTCTGGGACCTTGGAGGCGTAGGTGTGGAGGATCTTGAGGTAGGCTACCATCAGGGCGGGCAGCATGTCCTTGACTGCCCAGATGCCCATGTGCGTTGCGACCTGGTCGGTTGCCGTGTCCACTTCCAGGCGTGGGGGCACGGAGAACGCTCGGGAGTAGTTGGGAAGGGCTCCCGTTCGGGTCATGATGTCCAGGACCACCTGGAAGTATTTCTGCCGAGGTCCCTGGTCGGGCAACTCCTTCTGGCTAACCAGTGCCCAGAAGACGTAGGGAAGCTCATCCGGCTGCACGCCATTCCGGTTGGCGGTGATGACCACCTCCCGGACTGCCGCCTGGGCGACCTTCTTGATGGCAGGGAGCATGTCCCGACCGAGGGCGAGCATCAGGTCATTGGGGCCTACACGGGCGAGCAATTCCATCATCGCACATCCACCACGAGCCGACCCGGCCCATTCACCTCGATGCCAGCACCGTTCTGCATCGTCCACGCCTTGACGCCACCATAACCCCCGACCACCACCTGATAGCCCGGGATGAGCAGGTGTCCCCGACCCTTCTGGGTGGGGGCTTCCTTGGGTTCTGCCGTCCGAAGATGCTCTGCCACCAGGGTCAAAGACCCCCGGGGGAGAGCCAGACTCTCGATAGCTGCCGCTGTTCGAGGACCGACGATGCCGTCGATGGCACCACAGTTCCGTCCCAGCCGATGAAGCTGTGCCTGGACGAACCGGATCTCTTCCCGGTCCCCCTGCCAGACACCCACGTCCACCTGGGCGGCACAACAGACCGAAGGCCATGCCAGATGTCCCCGACCCTCTGCCAGGAGGCTCCCATAGAGTCCCTGCCACTGACCGAAGAAGTGGAACACGGAGGAGTCCGCTCCCAGGAGGGGGTAGCGGATCTTGGGGGTGAACCCCAGGGGGACTGCACAACCCCAGGCGGCGTTGAGAGCATCCTCGGGACTGGCACCCACCTTCTCGAAGACGAACTGCACTTCCCTCCCAGCAGGGGCCAGGGAGAGGGGGTCCGATGTTGGCCCCGAGGGGGTGAGCAACTTGACTCGCCACTTGTGCTCGTTTGCCTTGGCTTCCAACAGGCGCAATGCTTCCGCCATGTCGGGGGCGAGGGACAAGCCCTTGTAGTTCTTCAGTCGCTGTCGGTACATCCCCGACCTCCACAAGTGCAAGTCCATAGGCACCCTACCGGGGGAACCTATGTGTCATCCAGGCACGCCCACAACTCCGCCAGGTCATCGGGCAGGTCCTGCTCGGGCTCAGGTGGATCGGGGATCTTGTCCTCCGGGAGGACTTCGGGTTTTGGCTTGGGGGGCCGAGGCCGCTTGGACTTGAGTTTCTTCGGGAGGTCCAAAGGGATCGGCGTCTCAGGGACAGCCACTTCGGGAGAGGCTTCCGTTCCAGTATCGGTGACGAGGCGATCAGCCGAGTGGATATCTGCGTAGGGGACCTTGCGGGCAGCCGCGATCAGGTAGTCGTTCCAGACCGTCTTCTGGGTGACGACATAGCCCTTGTGGACCGAGGACACGATTCGGGTGTGGTACGCCTTGTCGATGAAGAAGGTCAGGATGTCCCCTGGCTGGATGGACTCGGGCAATCCGACCCGAGGGAAGTTCGCTCCCATCGCTCGGCGACGGTACACCGTAAACGTCTTTCCCTTGGGCACCCGATCCCCCTTACAAGCCCGTCACCTGGATGTGCGGGTAGTCCTGAACCAAACGACGGGCACCGTCCTTGGTCAGCCCCATCACCTTACGCCCCTGGGCGTCCAACCCCACCCAGTTCCCGCCGGGGATAGACAGAACAGCAACGATCTTCCCCCAGGGACCCGGGGGCAGGATGGTGCCCACCGGGATGGACGGGGGCTTGGGGACCGCAGGAGCCTGCACGGCAACCGGAGCCTGCACCTGAGCGGGGGCTACCGGCTTGGGCGGGGGAGGCTGGGTGTTGGCAGCCCCCGCAATCGTAGAGGGCTGAACCCGCACGAAGGGTGTGTCGGCATAGGTGTAGCCCTTGGCGACCTTCTCCGGGGCGGTCCTCTCAACGTAGGCCCAGTCCTTGACCAGAATATGACGCTGGTTCATGGGTGCCCAGATATCCCCGAAGTGTATCTCTACAGGCTCGTTCTGGGCACGTCCGGTCGCCAACCAGAACTTGTTAGACCAACCGGACTTCACCTGGGGGTTCGGCCCCTGGAACTCCATGCGGAACGTCCAGGGGCGACTCTTGAGCATCAGGTTCCGGGCGTCGGTGAGGTTCAGCCTTGCCATCTGTCAGCCCTCCCACCCTGGAAGTTCTCCCGCCGCAACACGGGCAGGGATCGCCTCCAAGTAGTCGAGATCCCCCTGGAGGATCTTCCGGGTGTACGCAGCCTGGATCCTCCGGTTCTCCTGAGCCGAGTTGAACGTGCTCGTGGCGGCATAGATGACATGGCTGGTGTCATCCAGGTTCCGAGGCCAGATGCCCGCGTCGATGGCGGCGATCTGGTCCTTGAGAACGGCGATCTCTCTCGCCCTGTCAGCCGCCTTGGTCCTGTTGTAGCTCGCCATGTCTCAGCCCTCCTGTTAGTCGTCACCATAGCATCTGTAATCCTCATCGGTACCGTAACCCGCCGACGCCAGGGCGGACTCGGTGTCCCCGTCCATGTGATCGTCGTATTCCGACTCCCGAGGGGGGAGGCCCGCCGCCACCCGGAACTCCTCCCAGGAGGAGAACCCAAGAGCTTCCCGGCGGCTCTCCAGATGATCTGCCCAACTATCACCACCGCCGCAGCACCAATCACACCCGTGGGCGGTCTCAGCCCATTTGTCGAACTTGAGGAGTTCAACTGCGAGGGCGGCGATCTGGTCAGAGTTGGCGGCCATGAGGTTTCCTTTGGGGCTCTCAGCCCTCCTACCCCTACTACGGGTGGGGCTTGGAATTTGAGCCCCGGAGTTAGGAACTGTTAGCCCGTCGTCTAATAGGGGCTCAATCCGACAACCCTGCCCGTAGTAGGGGTGACGGGGGACAGGGACTGCACCCCCAAGGCACAAGATGGACACCATAACGACGGATGACCTGCTCCTCAACCCGGACCCGACTCCGGCTCCCAAGCCGATCCCCAGGTACGCCAGCAAGGACGCTCACGCGACGGCGGACGCCCTCGGTCTGCTCCGGGAGTGGGCAAAGGTCTTCACCCTGACCGCCTCGTCCTGTGCCTGTTGCGGCAAGGACCTCCGGGACTCCGTGTCCGTCACGATGGGCATCGGGCCGGACTGCTCCTCCCAGCACTACTCCGTGCCCCATCGCCTCACGGACGAGATGGTCCAAGAGGCGATGGGGCGGCTTGCCGCCTCGCACCTGGACAGCCGAGTGAAGGTCGCCGTCAAGGGGTTGAAGGATAAGCCCCGCGACCTCTGCAACGTGCTCGTGTGGTGGTCGAGCGTCAACCTGAACAACGCGGACGTGGTCCTGGAGTGTGCCGAGGTCGTGGACCTCCTGGGGTTCACGACCCTGGGTGGGCGTCTCCGCGAGCGGAACACGAACGTGGTCGTGTCCAAGGACGGCACCGACCACTTCATCCTCCGCTGCAAGGCAAAGGTCCACGTCACCTTCAACATGCGGCGGGTCAAGGAAGCCTCCGCCGTCGCCCGTGAGGGTCGGTTCAAGTTCGGCTGGCAGATCCCCGTCGTGCGCAAGGACCTGGTCTGGGCGATCCTCGGAGAGGACTTCGGGGGACAGTGGGCGACCGTGCCCGCCAAGGATGACGGTCCGAGCCGCGTGGTCAAGATCACCCGCACGACCCCCTGGGAGGTCCGTAAGGCGTTCCAGGCTGCTTACAACCCGCCTCAGCCTGTCCAGGTGACCCCAGCGGCGGTCGTGGCTCCTGTGCCCCCTCCTGCCCCTCCTGTGACCATCGTCCGGGTCGCCTCCACCGGCAACCTGGAGGTCCACACCCCGACCCGGAACTGGCAGTTCGTGGCGGAACTCAAGCTGCTGCCCTCCCCGGACCGCCGCTGGGACCCTGACGGCTACTGCTGGCGGGTCGCCTCCAAGCACGAGACGAAGGTTCGGGAACTGGTCGCCACCCACTTCAACGGAGCCGTGTGATGGACCTGGTAGCCTTCGCCATCCTGGACACCTTCACCCACAGCTTCATCAACTTCGCCTCTAAGGAGCGCCCCAAGGAGTTTGCTACCGCCCCCGAAGTCCCCAGGGGTCTCCCGTACCCCGACTTCGACATCCGGCACCTGCGGACGGAACAGGGGTGCCGGGCGTGGGTGCGGGGCAACAGGTACCGGCGTCGTGACCAGGACGGGCGTTACCGCCTGGTGAAGATCAACCTCATCGCGTGTCTGGAGTTGTCCGATGGGATCTGAAGCCTGGCTCATGTTCAAGAGTCCGAAGGAAGCCCGTAGAGCCCAAGCCTACCTGGACCCCCTGAACGGAGACCTCGGGGTCGAAGGGGAGTACGGGTGCTGGTTCAACTGGAGGGGTGCCCAGCGATTGGAGATCGGGGTGAATGCAGGGTCCTCCCAAACCGAGGTTCACCTCTTCGTCCAACGGGAGATTTGTCGCCGGTTCGACGTGAGACGGATCGGATACGACTCCGTGGGCTGGTACAAGGACTCCGAGTTCGCGGGTCGTGCCGGTGTGGATTACCCCGGCTACACCTCCTGGGTAGCATGGGCGAAGGACTACAAGCCCGAGAAGAGCCATGAGTATCGGATGGGGCAGAAGTACCTCTCCGAAGCACACCTCCAGATGGTCCTGAGCCTGCTTCGGGGTGTTGAGACTTTCGTAACCGACCAGTTCAGTCAACTGGACAAGGAGACCCGTCCATGAACCAGCCCCCCTTCGACTCGAACCTCAACGACCTGATCCACCGCTGGTGCCAGTGGTGCGTAGACCGCAACCGGGTAATCCCACTCCAGGAGTGGATGGGATACACCCTGCCCATCGAGGATGTTCGGGTCATCGAGAAGTGCTACACGGAGAAGCCCGCCCGGCGGGTGGACCTCCGTGCCATCCTGGCAGACCCGGAACAGCGGAAGGACCTCATGGTCCGTGCCATCATCGCTACGCAGGCAGTGGCGGGGATTGAGACCACCCCAGAGCAGGCTGAGGCGGCGTATCGGAAGGTGCTGGAGGAGACCCGCCGCTAGGCAGCCGGGGGCGGCGTCTTCGCTGTCAGGAAGTGCTTGCCCACCAACTCCCACAGGGCAACAGCGAGAGCCCCGTTGAGGGCACCCGTCTTGATGGCGGCGAGCAGGGGGGCACCCGTTGCCAAGCCGACCCCGAGAGTCGCCAACACGCCCAGAGCCACAGAGACCCAGGGCACGAGCTTCGAGCCGAGCTTGGTCGCCATGCCGAGCTTGTTGAACAGCCAGATCAGGAGAAGAATCAGCAACCCCCCGACCACGTTCCAGTGCCCGTCCTTGGCAGCATCCACCATGGCTCCCAGGAAGGTCCCGGCTTCAGCATCCGTCTTCGGGGGACCTGCAACCGTCGTCGTGGGTGCCGCCGGAAGAGGGGCTGCTGGGGTCGTCGTGGAAGTCACCACCACGGGTTCCGCGACAGGGGTCACCGGGGGTGCAGGGGCGACGACATCCGGTGCGGGGACGACGACCACTGGGGCGGGCTCGACCTGCACTACTGCCGGGGCGGTGACCTCGGGGGTGGCAGGTGCCGTTGTGGCATCGGGGAGAGTCGTCGGAGCCGGAACGGGCTCCTGGGCATAGGCGAGACCGCAGGTCAACAGTGCCAGAGCTAGGATCAACTGACGCATCATGTCCTCCTTGTGGACTACTTGGCAGACAACAACCGCTGGATGAGTTCCGACTTGGACCCCTGAACAGGGACCCCCCGGTTCTCCGCCAGAGTTTGGAGTTCTGCTTTCTTCATGCCCTGCAACGTCGCCAGGTCCAATCCTGGAGGCGGGGGCTCTGCTTTCGGGAGTTGGATGGCTCCCGGTGGGGGCGGGGATTTCGCATCGTAGACCTTCGGCTGACCGACTTGACCGAGCTTGATCTGGATGTCCCGTCGTTGTTCGGCTGTGAGTCCGGGCTGAAGAAGGGCTGCCCGGAGCTTGGACTTGTAATCCTTCTCAGCCTGGGCTCGCTGGGCGAGTGCCAGGTCCCGTTGGGTGATGAACGGCATGGCTAGCCTTCTTGTGCCTTCTCGGCGGCGTGATGGTAGCCGAAGCTGGGGAGAGCTTCGGGTGACGCCTCCGGGTGATCGGCACGAGCCCTCGCAATGTCCTGAAGCCGGTTCTTCAGGTAGGTCTCATGCTTCTGGAAGTCCGAGATCCGTCCCTGAACCCACTTGAGATGGCACCGCAGGGTGCCCTCCAAACGGTTCATGTTCGTCTCGCAGATGCACTTGCCGTCTTCAGTCACATGGTCCTTGGACAGACCCTCCGGGTCGAAGTGCATCTTGCACGGATGGTCCACCCCTTCCAGACGTTGCCAGCACGCTGCCTTGTACTGGGCGATGGCTTCATCATGGGTGTCGAACACCCCCTGAATCCATGCCAGGTACTCGGCTTCCAGGTCTTCTACCGTTTTCTGGGGTCGAGCCCCCGGAAGAGGCACCTGTTCAACAGCTTGCATCAGGGTTGCCCTCGCTGGTCCTCGGGATACACCGCCAACACCACGTTGGAGGGATCCGGGATCTCTCGGCTATACCCACGAATCATGGGGCGTCCCATGACCCGGTAGCGATCCGCCGCCGCGAGCCCCTCTCCGTACCCCGTGGGGGAGATGATGCCATTGAGGGTCGCCCCCCGCTGGTCCAGGCTGTACGGACCCGACCCGATGAAGGCTTGGGTCAGAAGAACCATCTGGATCTCATCCCCCTGGGACGTGACCGCCATGCCCTCCGAGGGGAGTGCCTCCTCGTAGAAGTTCCGAACCAGCATGGC
>Ga0172368_10007080_pt1 | contig 11852 bp, 9 predicted proteins | sample Lak11m_FD_114540 | JGI IMG/M metagenome (GOLD analysis project Ga0172368, IMG submission 114540) | Freshwater microbial communities from Kabuno Bay, South-Kivu, Congo - kab_022012_11m | ecosystem: Environmental > Aquatic > Freshwater > Lake | place: Democratic Republic of the Congo: South-Kivu...
CGTATGGATTCTTTGATGCACGGTTTTTTTGTGCTTTTGCCATATTCTTTTGCACTTATTACACCATAAAGTTAACAGAATCCCTTGAATGATCGGGGTTATGGAGAAAATCAGCAGACCCTACATAAAGGTTTGACAAATCATGTGTTCCGATTTCCTGCAAATGTTGAAGCAAGCAAGTTGTTTTCCCCGCTCCCCTGGCGCCAATCATCCCAATCAATCGCTCATTCCACTCCACAGTGTCCAGAAAAGAGCGTCTGAATAAAAAATCCGTCGACGCAAGTAGTTGATTCTGATATCTATATAAAGATTCCATTCCTTTTGCTAATCATGGTTAACAAAAATAGCAATAAAATGTTTAATCGACTTAACAATGAATGAATAAACATTAATCCAACCCGGTTACACACCTGTTTCGGGCAACCAGGTTCGCACTTCCGGTCAATGAATTTAATACTGCTTCGATCAGAACTATAAACCGGATTATTATAATTTGGATTATATTAAGAAATTTATTAGCACATCATGTTGTTTTGGGCTTTACAAAACTGGCATGTGGAAAATTACCTTTTCTATCCGGATTGATTAACACTTCTATGACGGTTCCCGGATCTGCCAATCCGCTAACAAGTTTAACTGTTCTGATGGTTCCATCTGGCATGTATACATCAACCATTTTATCATCTTTTACTACTCCATCTAAACTGTTCCTGGTCCCTGCTTTTATGGTAACTATTCTGTGGATTGGTTGAATCTCATTTACTTCTTTGGTTGGTATTTCTTCGCTCTCTTCGTTTGTATTCAATTCTGCTTTACGAATCTCATTAGGTAAAAATGGAATCAACGAAAGAAGAACAAACCCCATCGGGCCAAAATAATTTGGATTTGGCCACTGGTCAAAAGCGATCCGACGTGATTTAAACTTTTCTTTTTTATTGATGTATTCATTACGCTGCTTATAAGTAAGACCATATTTTCTGGCGTCATTTTCGGTCCATTTTCCCAAGTTATTGTGATAAGTGAACTGCCAATCTCCTGTCATGGCATGAAACCCTGAACCTGCTCCCAAATGCAAGAGATAATAGCCCTCTGTTCTGGTAAGTTTTTGTAAACGCTCTAACTCCTCGATGATCCTGATACTTTGATCTCCTTTGTATGACTTATACCAGAGCAACTCTCTTTTGATATATTCTGCAGAAGTGGTATTTATAGCTAACAAAAAATGATTGATGATGTCATCATGCAATAGAAATCCTTTAGAATCAGGATGGAGTTCCGTTAGACTGTTCTGAAAAACCTTAAGAAAGGGCTGGCCAATTTTTATCTCAAAATCACATATTGCATGTAAAGCGGGTGATTCAAACGATGTGTCAAATCCTTCGGGACTGAATTGTACTGTATTGGCATTCCGTCTCTCTTTCCATTTTATTTTCATTTGGTCCTGCATTTCGCCGAGTGAAGCTATCTTGCTGCGAAATAGCCTGATATCAAAAGGCTTACTGTCAGAAATCTTTACAAACCGAAAAAGACTATAATCGAAATCTTTGATAAACTCTTTGTCAGGATTGCTTCCGCTTGATCCATTGCAAAGGTAATGGGCAACAGCGCTTCTCATTGCTCCTTTTAGTGAACTTCCTGGAATATACGATTTGCCATTCAAACCTGTTTTGATGAAAGCCTTGATGTCACCCGTCGATCCTTTTTGTCCATTGAGCGGGAAAACAATTTTAGATTTGGTTCTATCAGCTTTTTTAATAAGTTCCTGCAGAGCAAACTTGTTTCCTGTAAGAAGGATTTTTGATAACTCATCGGGATCTATCCCGTTGGCTGGATTGTATAATTCGCTTTCTCTGATTCGGTATTCCCTTCCGTCAATGGTTAAAAAATCCAATCCTTCCATAAGATTTTTCTCTTGCGCTCCTCCGATATGGATGGGCGAAACTACCTTCACATAGATCGAGGATTCAATATTGATCATTGTTCAACGGTTTTGTTTCTGTATATTTCAATTTCCTTACGGATTTCAGCCTGCAGCTGTTTCTCTGTCGGAAGATACAACTTATATTTGCTGGCAAAAATTTGCTTATTGTTTTCCGCCAAAGTATATTTTACCACCGATTCATTTTTATCGGCACATAGTAATAAACCGATGGTTGAGTTCTCAAAGGATTCTCTTATCTCCCGGTCGAAATAATTCACATACATCTGGATCTGTCCTATATCCTGATGGGTAATCTTATCCATTTTCAGATCAATCAGCAGGAAACATTGAAGTAAACGGTTGTAAAAAACCAGGTCAATGAAGAAATCATCTCCGTCAAGAATGATCCGTTTCTGCCGGGCAACAAAGGAAAAACCGTTTCCAAGTTCGAGGAGAAATTCCTGCAAATGAGTGATGATCGCTTGTTCGAGGTCCTTCTCATAATAGGATGCATGGGATTTTAAACCAAGAAACTCAAGAACATAGGGGTTCCTGATAAAATGCTCCGGAGAGGAAGGCATTTCATCTTTTTTTTCCTGATGGATCAGGGGTACTTTGGGTCTGCTGTTAAGTGATCGCTCAAAGAACAGGGTGTGAATCTGTCTTTCAAGTTGCCGGGATGTCCAGAGATTCTTCATGGCCTCTTCCATGTAGAATTGTCTGGCCTCAGGTTTCTCAACTTGCGACAATATTCTGAAATGTGTCCAGGATAATTTTGAACTCACTGCGTTCAAAATCGGGAATGATTGATAAAACTGTCTGAAATAAAACAGATTGCGAAAACTAAACCCGTTTCCAAATTCAGGAACCAATCGGTCTGACAAGCCTTTAAGCAGTTCTGTTCCATAAGCGGCGCGATCTTTCCCTTTCTGTTCTGATTCAACTATGATACGACCTACATTCCAGTACACAATCGTCAACTGAAAATTCACTGATCGCACTGCACTTTCCCTCGATTCGAGGATCAATGTGCGGATTTCGAGATAAACTTTAGTATCTTCGGTAAACGCCATCATCTTGATGAAATAACCGGAAAGAGGATTGTCCTGCCACATCTCCAAACCGGGTGATCGGGGATGTTCAAACCTTCTGTTACATCGGGTCTCAGGTTGCAGTTAACCCTTCCTGCGCAGTGCACTCCTGGTTGGTTGACGTTGAAGACACTTCCTTCGGAAAACATATACACCGATTTTTTCCTGATCCCGTTATAACCATCGGCTGTGAGCCACCCTCCTCTCTTAATCAGGTCCCATCGTGCTCCTTTATATTCTGTTTCTGTTTTTGATTCAATTAAATCAATCACCTCGTTTTCTTGAGGACAGAATAAGCCCAGGTTCATTGCATACTGATTATTTTCCGGGAATCTCAACTCGAACGGACCCCCAATTTCCAGAGAAAATGTTCCCTGGCCTATATTCCGGTCAGTGCCGATTCCTTCATGTTGTAGTATCTGTAGGCCTTGTTCAAGAAGGGTTGTATCTCCTTCTGCAATCATGTATAATCCTGAACCCTTTTCGAATAACACCCGCTCCATGTAAAATATCGTGGTTTCACCCTCGTTTTCGGAACGACTCCTTGGTATTTTTGCACGAGGAATGACTTGGTTGTATAGAATGGTATTCCCTTGCAGCCTGGTTTCAGAAAGGAATTCTCCTGAAATCAAATCGTTTCCGGTATTTCCGATCTCTTTCTCCTCCCCGTTGATGATGGCTTCGAAAAAGGTTCTGTCGATCCATTTAACCTTCTTTATTTTCTTGGCAAGATCAATGTTCTCATTTTTTCTTTTCACCGCCAAAAGAGGCCTGGGAAAAAAGTAGACTACTTGTCCGTTGGCTGTGGTAAATGGGAAAAGACTGCTAACCGTGCATCCCAGGTCTCCCGATTTTTCAACGCTTTCAGGAAGCTTTCCCGTTCGTGCAAGAGCGGAAATCGCCGCTGCATAAACCGTGTCGCTGTGGATCATCCTGGCTGATGAGCCATAATCCAGCCTGGCATCCGATATGTGTAAAGGCGCCGTGAAGTGAAATAAGTATGATTGGAAAGTTCTTTTCATAATGCAATGATTTCTTCTTTCCAGGTGGTTCCAGGTTCACCGGGAAGGTCAATTTTAACATGACCGTAACCCCTGGAACCGCTTCCGCCAAGATAGTCGTTGTTGATAAGCTTTATCCCTTCCTGAAGCATTGAAAATACTTCCTTCTTCTTTGTTTGATGTACTAGTTGCATCTCATGGTCCGGTTTATTCGCTTCCCAGTTGTCATCAACTATATTGACTACTATTTCAATATTAAATCTTGCTCCTGCAGGGATACGCTCGATGTTTCTAATTCCTCCATCTTTCGCTTTACCTTTTATTCTATCTATAGTGTTTTCAACCTTCATTTCGGTAAAAGGCATATCGGTAAACTCTCCCTTTTCAAGTTTGGTAAAAACTTCATCTTTGACCATATATGCATCACGAAAAATAAGTCGGGAAGAAATAGTATTGGTTTTTTCAGCGATTCCAAAGACTTTATTTACCTCTTCACAATTGCCAACTACTGAAATTCCTCTGACTTGCTCCAATAAGCAACGGATTTTACCCTTAATTGAACTACCTGGGATATAGGGCTCGCGATTGTCCTTTCGACGGACAACCGGACTATCAATCCCTCCAATTTCTGTAGTTTCTTTTGAATCTCCAATGTGAAGGCCGGACAACAATTCCATTGTTGTTCCAATCTTGTATTTTGCTATTAATCTAATCTTGCTCATTTTCTTCAATTTTTTCGGTTTTTTCGAAATATTTATGATAGGCAACAATTGCTTCAACTATTTGAACAAAAGATTGGAAGTGCTCTTTATTTTCCACAGCATCAATCCCTGCTTGAAGTTCGATATAAAAATCATAAATCTTTGGATTTTTGTTCCTTTCTCGGCCCACCGCATAAGCCAACTTAGGTTTCAGCATCTTAAAAGCAGTAAGCCATTTTCCTTCTTTGTCAAAGTCCTGAGCTTGAATGCGTTTCATTTCGCCAAAGAATTTCCTTAGCTGATTTGTCGATAAATTTGATCTAAAAACAGGTTTGCCATTTTTATTATATTCAATCAAATCTCTCTTTTCATCCGTAACTGCTAAATGATAAGCAAATCCCTTTGCCCATCCAATTGCGTTGATGTCCTTGTGCAATCCTTCCCTAATCCATTTTGATTTTAAATTAGATTCTTTGTTGTCTCTTCCCAAATAGGGAATTCCATTATCCTTTTCCATAATTTATCAATTTTGTTATGTTAAACTCCTTTATTTCCATTTCTGCCCAGCGTGCCGCAAGAGCAGCCAGGTCGTAATATCGTTCTGCTGTAAAAACAACCGGCTTTTCGCTAAATGCTCCCTGCCCGGTGAACAAGGCTGTTTCAAGTTTCTTTACCAGCTCTTTAGCACTATTGTTTCCTTCGTTGATACGATCCCGGTACCTTTTTAAGTAGTATGCCGTATTCCAGCGATAACTCAGATCTGGCTTCCCTTTTTTATTTTCGTCCAGAATCAGTTTCCATTTCATCAATTGGTGTAGAATGGCCTTGCTGATAACTCCTTCTCCGATGAGTTTGACGAATTGTTTCTTCAAAGCCTTGACCTCTTCCCATTCATCCTGCCAACTAATCGTTTGACCAAAGAAGGTGATGGCATTTTTGTCAAATCGGATATTTCCATATTTGGTAAACTCTTTTGAAGCGTCTTCTGCTTTACCTGAGTCATTCGCGGCCAATCTGATGGGATATTTTTCACCAACAATAGCTATGCCTGCCGATATACTGATGTCCTCCCTCCCCGTAAATTTCATGAATTCATTTCGAATATCTTCAGCAAAAGAAATGATTTGATCCCACCTTCCGACAGCGAAAACATCATCACCACCAGAATATATTATGTCGATATAATCGGCATAGGGTTCTCTGAGCCTGTTCAGATATCCGGAAAAAAAGAAATCAAGCATGAAAGAGAGTGTAGCGTAAGAGGCAAAACTCCGATATGAATCCGGTATTCCTTTTATAAATAATTTCCCCAAGGAATCAACATCCATTCTGAGAACGCCGAGAAAGGTCTTCTTTTGGTCTTTCTCTGGTTTGGATTCTTGTTCATTATCTATCCAACAGAGTTCTTCGAACGTTTTATCGCGCCTTTTTATCGGATTATATGCTTGCTTGTTTCCACCATAAAAGAGAAAACCGTAGCTGCATTCATGCCCTTTAAGGTTGGAAACCATGGAGAAGTTTGTATCATTGATCCGCCTGACGCGGGCAACATCTGCCGAGGTAATCTTTCTGAAATCGGCATCGTTTAAGGTTAAATGGTTCTTGGTAAAAAGATAATGGTTGATTCCGGTACCGGGAAATTGAATGGGGACACTCCTGCTTTGTAAAAACTTGTTGCCTTGCAGGTCTTCTTGCAAATAGGTAAGAATATAATCTGCATCCTTTAAGGCAATGCCTATTTTTTTTTGCTGACTTACTGCTTTTGTGACATATACAGCATCCTCGTCATCATCTTTTACATCAATTTTAACAAGTTCTTGCCCTTTTTGGCCGGACACGCCTGTTACGGCGCATATTGTGTAATTATTACCCCATTGCCCGTGGGGTTCAAAAATCGAATTTGCTTCATCTCTATTGACAATACTTTCAAATTTCCGGTGTTTATCCTCTGAAGTCGATTCCAGTGTCTTTCTCCATAAATCACTTAATGAACCTGTTACTCCATCATTAAACACTATTTTTTCTAATCTCCCTGTCTTGCGCCGTGTATCAAAAGAGAAAGCACTCATACCCAGACAGACAGATAAACGGGCATGGTGTTCTTCCCATAGGAGTTTTTCAAACTCGGTTTTAATTTTATGAAGACTATTGATAATCTCATTCAGGTTTGGTAAAAGCATAAACAGCTTTCCACCGCTGCTATAAATAACGTTACCCCAGGTTGAATTGCAGCCAATGATGGTTTTCTGGATAATGCTTTCCATGAGCAATTGCAGGTAAAAGGACCGTCCTTTCAAACTGACAGCAGCTTTTCGTCCTGAAATATCATAGATAAATTTTTGGATACCAGACAAATCCCAACATACCAAGAGTAAAGGATAAACCCCTTCAACAATCTGGGGGTGGTCTCCGGTATTTGTCCAGGAAAAAGTATTTTCATAACCATTCACCTTCTGATAATCATACAGGCATAGGGCTATTGCGGCGGTCGTTTTCAGGTGTTCAAACAGGCTTATATTCGCCATGTCATTGGTAGAAGCCGGTATGCACCAGGTAAACCGTTTCAATAAAAAAAGCATTGATTCCGAAAAACCTGTGGCAGAATCGAGGGGAAGGTCTTGGATCTCATGGATGAATTGATCCCACAACGTCTTGTATTCGATTGATCTACCATCGATTCGTTGAACCTCAGGCGCTTGAAAATTGAATTCGTAAGGTAGACAGGTTTCATCCAGGCAATTCAGAGGTTTTAATGGAAGCGCCTCATCCTTGTCAGATTGTCTGGAATAATCCGTATTCAGAACATTGAACAACGAAAAGAGCGGAACCTTCTTGTATTTGTACCTTCCGTAATTAACTTTTTTTTGCTGATCGTCCTCGTCCTGTTTTTCAGCAGTTTCTTCATTTCTTTCCATTCCGCTGCTGATCCAGTCGGCTAATTGGACGATCGCCTGAAGTTTCGTCCTTGGTTTATGGTGGAAGATGGCAAAATTGATTAGGTTATCAATGCTATCATTTTCAAATGGATTGATGCGAAAGACCTCTTTACCATCCTCTTTTACAGAATCAAATAATTTTTTACCATCAGCATTCTTTGTTTCCAAAAAAAACAGATAGGCCCACAATGCATGCTGGTACCCCCAATTATGGGTTTCCTCATTGAATGGACATATCAGATCAGCTACTTTTAGCAGATGTTCATCTTTTTCAACGATTGATCTTAAAAAACGATCATCCGCCCTCTGGTAAAACTTCCCAATATCATGCAGCAGCGCTGCCAGGTAAATCTCGTTACGTATCTGATTCATTATGATGATCTGTTCGTTTCTGAATAATAATGCCATAACCTTTGCTCACAGCCTTTCCCAGTCCGATGTAATTGGGTAAAAATACATTGGTGGAGAAGGTAACATTGAACCCGATCAGGTCGCTGGTTTTAAGCTTCACGGTTCGCGGTTCCCGGAAATCCAGGATCTTCAATTCAATCTGCTTGTCGACATCCCAGCCAACTCCTTTGGCAAAAGCGAGAATGTTACCGGTAAGGGTTCTCTCCAGGAAATGGATTCGGTCTGACAACGCAGCCAGAGTATTGTATTTCACCAGATTTTCCTGATTCAGGGCAATCCAGTTCCGGACCGAATATTCGAACGGCCGGTTCCAGACCTGCAGCACAAACTGGTTCAGATCCAGACGGGCTATTTTCATTTCCAGTTGGCGGTCATTGACCTGAATGTTCCAGTTCCGCTTTTCGAAGTACTTGTGAATCTCATCCACACCTACATCTATACAGATGATAGTGGGTTGTTTAGCAATTGATTTGTATTGTATTAACGGATATTTATATAGGAAGCCTTCTGATCCCAAATGATGGTGAAACAGGAGATTGTCCCGGCCCACTTTTTCAATAACCGCACTCCTGAAGGCGGGAATTTCAGACTGCTGTATTTCAGAATCAAATGATGTCCGAAGTAATCGTATTTTTTTCATGATAGGAAATCGTGGTCCGGATGGTTATCAAAGTTACAAGTAAATACGAAAGGATCGATAAAAAATATTCAAGATATTTAATTGAATCAACGCATGTTATGTAGGTATCATAACATTATGAATATAACATTCTTTTATTAAATCACTTGTACTTTTCTATATGTATGATAAACATACTGTATTTCATCCCGGTCAGAAAGCATAAAAACATCCAAAGACAAAAATGAATATTTATCCTGCAATCAATTTGCAAGAAAGAACGAAAAAAGCCCATGAAGTAGTGAACCTTTTGGGGGTTTGGGGTCCTTAATCAAAGGGTGACGGATTACTCCCCTCTGTTGCTGGGGATATCATGCGCTACCGCGATGATCCTAGTTACCTGGTCGCCTTTTTTTTCCCTAAATCTCCTAAATGGGACTTGCTTCGCGAGTGCCCTTAAATCCCCTGAAGGGGACTTTTCAAATTACGAATGACGATTTTCGAATTACGATTGAATTTCCGATTTTCAATTGACGACTGACAATTCATAACCTTGCTGCATTCCCGTATTCCTTCATTCCTGCATTGATGTATTGATGCATTCCAGCATTCCTTCATTCCTGCGGTCTGATAATGATCTTTACCGCTTCGTCTCCTTCCAGGAGCATCTGAAATCCTTTGGCGGTATCTTTCAGCGGAAGCCGGTGGGTGATGAGGTCGTCGACCACAATATCCCCGTGGGCGATAAGGGCGATCGCTTCTTCAATATCCGTGGGGCCGCAGTAATAGGAGGTGATGATACGTATCTCCTTCCGCCAGAAATCGTTGACAGGAACATCAACTTCTTTACCGGGCCCGGGAACGGCAAACAGGACAACTACCCCGCCCATGTCAACACTCTTCCAGGCCTGGTCTAACGCTGACATCGCAGAGGTTGTGACAAGTACGACGTCGGCTTTTTGTCCAAAGGCAGTCATGAACTCACCAGGAATATCTGAACCGGCATCAGCAACGAAATCAGCGCCTGACCTCATTGCCAGTTCCAGTTTCCCGGAGCTGAGGTCGGTCGCCATCACCTTGCAATGTTTGAGCCTGGCAAGTTTCACATGAAGGAGTCCCGACATGCCTGACCCCATAATGAGCACCGTGTGTCCACGTTCAACATGTGCCAGGCGCTGCGCCCGGAGCACACAGGCGAGAGGTTCGATAAAGGTGGCCTGATCATAGGTAAGATTGTCGGGCAGATGGTATGATCCGTGCCTGACGATTTCCTTCGGTACCACGATGTACTCTGCAAATCCGCCTGGCAGTCTGTCTTTCACTTCAGTGCATTGGGGATGATGCCCTTTCAGGCAGTAGGAACATTTCATGCAAGGCACCTTGGGCGCTATGAACAACCTGTCGCCCGGCTGGTAACCGGAAACACCTTCTCCAACAAGCACAACCTCCACCCCCACTTCGTGGCCCAGCACCAGGGGAGCCCTGGGCAAGCGGTACCATTCAACCACATCGCTGCCACAGATCCCGCAGGAATGTACCTTAACCAGCATCTCTCCCGGGCCGGGTGACGGAGTTGGTATCTCTTCGAGCCGGATGTCGTTGTTGTTGTACCATTTGCTTATTTTCATAGTTTGCTGTGTTTACCCACCCCCTGGCCCCCTCCCTTCCGGAAGGGAGGGGGAGATTCATATCCCTCCCTACTTGTAGGGAGGGGTTGGGGTGGGTATTACCTCTTTATACAACTCAAACGCCTTTTCCGGTGTTTCGTTGTCGTGCACCACTGCTCTCACCGCTTTGAGCATAGCGATGGGCGCCACGGACTGGAAAATATTCCGTCCCATGTCCACCCCGGCGGCGCCTTCCTGAATGGCCCGGTAAGCCATGGTCAGAGCGTCAATCTCCGGCAGTTTTTTCCCGCCGGCGATCACGATCGGGACAGGGCAGGAGGCGGTCACTGTCTCGAATCCTTCGGAGATGTAATAGGTTTTCACGTACTGGGCTCCCAATTCGGCACAAATGCGGGTGGCCAGCCTGAAATATTTCGCATCCCGCACCATCTCCTTCCCCACCGCGGTGACGGCAAGGGTTGGCATACCATACCGAAGGCCCATATCCACCATCCGGGTCATGCTGAGTATGGTTTGGTGTTCGTGTTCGCTGCCAACATACACCTGGACAGCCATGGCGCAGACATTCAATCGAACGGCATCTTCGATATCCACGGCCAGATCCTCATTGGAGAGTTCCGTCAGGATACTCGCTCCGCCTGTCACCCGGAGAACGATCGCCTTCTGCGTGTCGGGAGGGACCATGGTACGCAGCGCGCCGCGGGTGATCATCAGGGTGTCGGCATATGGGATCAGGGGGACAATGTTCAGATCAATGCGCTCCAACCCGGCAGTTGGTCCCAGGAAATAGCCATGGTCGACAGCAAGCATGACCGTTTTACCGCTTACACGGTTGAAGATCCTGCTCAGCCGGTTTTTCATCCCCCAGTCGAGGGAGTTGGATCCCTTCAGGTAGAAGCTTTCGGATCGCTGGGGTATATCCGTGTAAAATTCTTTTGGGGCATTTGCCCCGTCAATGTCGGCCATGATAATTCTTCGTTGGTTAATCCCTGGTTGATATTATTGCAAATATCGTTATAACATCAAAATAAAAAAAATGGTACTTTTGCGACCTGTTTCACACGTAACTGTTTATTAATTCACAATCCATATGATCACGAACAATTTCGTTTGCCGGCACAACGGTCCGAATGACACAGAGATCAAAGCCATGCTGGAAAAGATCGGGGTATCATCCCTCGCTCAGCTCATCGATGAAACCGTCCCTTCCTCCATCCGTTTAAAAGCCCCGATGAATCTTCCGGAGGGACTCAATGAATACCAATTCCTGACCCATCTCAAGGAGGTAGCAGCAAAAAACAAGCTGTTCAGGAGTTTCATCGGGATGGGGTATTACAATACGATCACCCCGGGGGTGATCCTGCGCAACATCCTGGAGAACCCGGGTTGGTATACGGCATACACCCCTTACCAGGCGGAAATTTCGCAGGGGAGGCTTGAAGCGTTGCTGAACTTCCAGACCATGATCTGCAGCCTGACCGGTCTGCCGATAGCCAACGCTTCGTTGCTGGATGAAGGGACCGCCGCCGCAGAAGCAATGATTA
>Ga0172368_10007085_pt1 | contig 11847 bp, 14 predicted proteins | sample Lak11m_FD_114540 | JGI IMG/M metagenome (GOLD analysis project Ga0172368, IMG submission 114540) | Freshwater microbial communities from Kabuno Bay, South-Kivu, Congo - kab_022012_11m | ecosystem: Environmental > Aquatic > Freshwater > Lake | place: Democratic Republic of the Congo: South-Kivu...
ACGCGCATCTTCCAAATCCTTGTCTGATTTGAGGAGTTCTTCCTTGAAGGCGATGTTCGTGCTGATGGAACTGAACCAGACGTCCAGGCCTGTCAGAGGAAGCTTTACTCGATGCTTGAGCTGATATTCGTCCAGTGGGTCCTTGGCCAGTTTCAATTCCATTTCCGGAAGCAAATGGTCCTTCATGATGTATCGGATGCTAGTATTTTCCAGAAGGTAATGTAGGTAAAGCGTCTGTGCATTCTTCCCCTGGATGCATTCAAAACCAGCCTTCTCCAGGTCGGTGTGAATTTGGAGGAATTTTTCTGCAGAAATGCGCTCGATGATGACATCGATGTCTTCCGTGCCCCGTGTGCGACCTGAAGAAATGGCCACGAATCCGGATACGACGATGTATGCCACATGCTTTTCCAATACTTGGCAGAACTGCGTGCAGAACGCGTCCAGGATGTTCCGATCATCAACGCTACGCATATACTTGGCATGGCGTGGACGCAAGATAAAGGATGCGTCTTCCGCGTTTCGAGCCTTGAGCTAAATTCGGCCGACGCGCGTCGAGTCTTGAGTTGTATTCGGCTGGCGCGAACTCAAGTTAAGTCTGGATGCGGCTGCCGAACCTTGAGCCTTAGGCTTAGTGCGTCAGTCTTTTTCCGTGCTGGAAGCTTTCCTTGAAGTCTTCCATCGTGAGGTTGGACGTGACGCCGAATTCGGAAAGCAGGTCCATGAAATCGCTCAAGCAAACCCCGGCCACTTCAGCCGCCTTGCCCAAGCTTGTCTTGCCCTTCTTGTAAAGTTGAATGGCTTCCATTTTCCGGCCTTCTTCCAGTAACTCTCGCAGTATCTTCGCTTTCGTTTCGTTGTTTTGTTCGGCGTATTGCTCGAGGAATTTGACTTCCTTGTCGTCCAACCGGCAGCTGATGACGTGTTCCATTAGAAACCACACTCCTTACGGGCGTATTCCATGATTTCCTTCGAGTAGAAACCCAATTTTTCAAGCTTTGAAACGGCCAATTCCAGTTCTTCTTTTGACATTCGGTTTTCTGTGGCCAAAACGATGGCAAACGCCAATGCCGTGACGAAAGGAATCCCATAGACGCGGCAAGCCTTGAGCGCTTCCCTATCATCGGCACCCAGGAGCGTTGCCTTTCGTTCAATGCAAAGCGCGACGGCTTCGGCTTCGCCTTTTTGCATCTTGAAATCTGACAAAAGTTGGCCGATTTGCTTTCTGTCTTCGACCGCCAACACGGTTATCTTGCCGTCTTTCACTTTGTTTTCGACAATCAATGCGTCTTCCTTGTTGTGTTTCTTGCCCTCTAGCACGACTTCTCGGAAGACTTCTTGTGGAATCATCACGTCGCCGTAGGCTTGGATGAAGTGCGCCAGCAGTCCACTTTTGGCCAGCAGGATTAACGTCGAAGAGTCGCAGACTACCGGAGCCACGCAATCACACTACGATTGTAGACGAGTGTAGTATTTAATGGTGCTCGTCTTTCCGGTATATTATAGTCGTCCACGAAAGTTTCACGACAAAATAGTCGTGGACGACTATCTAGCAAACGGCTTGAAAGTCTTGCGAGACTTTCAAGGTTTGCTATATTATGAACACTTCAATGAAATTCAATGGAATCCTTGAACCACTTTGTGGAAAGGTCCTTTGATGCCAGCCGGAGGGAGTTCTCTTCACGAAGAATGCTGGTCCAGACGAGTTTTGACGAAACGCTTCCGCCCGCACATGTGTTTGTTGTCCCACATCCGATTTTGAAGGCTCTTGCCAGCTGAAAACGGAGGTAGTGGACGCGAATCCATCGAAGGTGCTTTTCGAAACCGGATTCAAAGACGGCGTGCAAACGATTTCAATATATCCCGATGGCAACTCCATTCCGACGCATCATCTTTCGAAATTAAATGGCCAACTCAATCGAATCGCTAATGGAGAGTTGGAATGGAGACAAATGCGCCATGGAAATCTCATTGCCCCCAGCATTTGCGAGAACTTGGGGGGCGCATTGAATTGGAAAACATAGAACACGAAACTTTTCGGGTAAAGACGACCATTCATTTGCCGTTGCAATTGCCCTAGTGGTTCATTGATTTCCCAAGTGCGCCAGAGATTAAATAGACCTAAATTCGGCATATTCACGCGCAAATTGGCATTCCAAACAAACGGGCGCACTGAGCGTAGAGCTGTATGCGGCTGCCGGGAATCGAACCCGGATCTCAACCTGTTTCCAACGGAATCCGTTTGGATTCGCGCACCAAATCGTTTTCTTTTGGTGCGACCAGCTTTTCTTTCCCGGGCAAACGCGTCGGCGTTTGCCGGGCGCCGCAAACCCGGAAGGTTTGCGAGCGTTTGAAAAGAAAAGTTGGGCTTTGGGAAGGTCGTATCATGCCACTGGACCACAGCCGCGCATGTGGCACGAAGATTGTCGGCACGGCGTTTTAAGGGCTTCTTTTTTTTTGCCGGCCCCCCGTGGAACGACTTTCCGCCGCCTTTTAAGCCGGCTCCATCCCAACTTTGTTGATCAATCCAATATGCGTGAGAAGGTCTGTCCGCGTTGCGGCAAGTCGAGCAACGACGTGGAATTCATCGCGGCGTTCTGCAAGGACTGCTATATCCAGCGTCAGCCTTTGTACGAATTGCCGGAATTGGCATTGGACCGCTGCGTCAAGTGCGGCCGCGTCCGCCTGCAGGGCGTCTGGATGAACGAGATGCACCTGCCGGCATACATCAAGGGAAAAATAAAGAGCCGCCACCGCGTCAAATCCGTCGCGTCGAAGATGCACGTCGATCCGGACTCCCGCCTGGCGCATGCCGATCTGGAACTCAAACTGGAAGCCGAGGGACAAAACGTCGCCGTCAAGGACCGCCTTGACTTCCGTTTCGTCAACACCCAGTGCCCGGATTGCGCCTTGATGTCCGGCGGGTACCACGAAGCCATCATCCAGTTGCGTGGCGAGCCGGAGAGAGTCGAGCGCTTTTTGGCCAAGCTGATTGCCAAGCTTGAAAAGCGCACGTTCATCTCGAAAGTCGTCACGCACAAGGAAGGTCCGGACGTCTGGGTGGGCAAGAAGCGTCCTGCCTTGGAGACGCTTTCCCAGCTGGGCGTCGAGTTCGAGACGTCGAACAAGCTGGTCGGGGAACATCAGAACAAGCGCGTCTACCGCACGACGGCATGCGTGCGCCTCGAGTAGCCGCCGGCGTCATGTGCCGCTCGGATGAAACACGATAAAGTGGGTGTTTTCCATCGGCTCCAGGCCACGCTCCTTACAGAAGTCGTTCAGTTGTCGTCGGAAGGTCGAGGGGCTGCCGTCTTGCCGATCCGTAAGCAAGTCCCGCATGGCCCAATGGCGTTTGTCCACCACGAGGGCTTCGTTGTCTTTTTCGGCGATTTGGTGGGCTTTACGTAGGGCGCGGAGACGCCAAACCGAGTAATAGTTGGATATAGCAATCCTTGAAAGTTTCCCGACTAATTACTCAAGGATTGCTATCTAGTAAACCCGCAGTATTTGTCGGGATACTTTGCGGGTTTACTATAACGTGCGGCGTCGTCGGGCCACGACCTGATCGGGATGATTCGTTTTGAGGTGCGTCTGGACCCATTGAATCACGGCTAAGCGCCCTTGTGATTTGGAGTATGGCGTGGGCAATGGTGCGATTGGCGTTTCGATTTCTTTTGGCACCAAATGGCGGATTCGGATGGTCCCGGCCGCGCCGGGGCTGGCGTCGGAAGGTCCGTCGCGTTCAAGATCGCGACGGGCCTCATCGAATTCCGGTAGGTGCTCGTTCTTGGGAAATGCGCGGATGTGTGTCGTATTCCCGCTGCGGGTCGTAACCAGGATGACTTTGCCGGTTTTTGTCACGTCCAGGCCATGGATCCGATGTTCGCCATTTGGCAATTCCCAGGCGTTTTGCGCAACGATGCGTTCAATGCTTTCATGCATGGCTTGGGCATCGGTTTCCGGTTTCTTGAGGCTTTCGACGGAATTGTTTTTTTGGTACTTATTTTTCATGTCGAAATAAACCTTAATTAATCCGCTCGCCGTCCTCACCTTATGCGCGTCGGTTTCTTGGATTGCAAGACCAATTCGAAGGATGCCTATTCCCTCTTTTCTCCTCTCGCGGACCAGCAGGCCAACTTGCAAGTCGTCCGCCTGACCTGCCCCAACCCGTTCAAAGTGCCTGCCGCGTGCCGCAAGCTCTTCGCGCAAGGCGTGGACGTCGTCATCGCCGCGGTGACGACTGAGTCGGACAACGAGCACGAGATGTCTTTTCTGCGCGACAAGGTCGCCGACGTCGAGATCCTCGAATCCAAATACGTCTTTCTGGTCATCGAAGACGTTCACGTGCGCGACGAGCAGTTGTCCGAAAGCCTTTCGCGCGCCTTGCGCCAGGCTTTGGAATACTTACCGGCCGAAACGCCCGCTTCCTCATCCGCTGCCGCCGGCGGCATGGACATGTTCTCCGAAGCCGCCGCGCCCGCAACCGGCGGCTTGCCGGGCATGACTTCGCCGGGCAAGGAAGAAGAGGAAGTCAGTGATTTCCTGAGCGAAGGCGGCGGCCACAAGCTGTTTTAAGGTCGTCCGTTGCCGTCATGCATTTCGTTTTTATAGCGGAGCCGCCTTGGTTCTAGCCTGCATTTTCATGAACGGCTCCTCCGTCTTCAAGTCCCAGAAACTCTTGAAAGTCAGCGTCCAGCACGACGGCGAGCTCCTCCGATCCGTATCGATCCACGGCGATTTCTTCCTGTACCCGGAAGATGCCATCGGCGAGCTTGAAAAAAGCCTGCGCGGCATCGCGTTGGAGCGGCCCGCTCTGGAAGCCGTGGTCGCGGCTTTTTCCTCCAAAGCGCAGGTCTTCGGTTTCAATGCGCCGGATTTGGCGTCGGCCATCCTCATCGCCGCCGGCAAGGAACAAAAACCCGCTTGAAATTCTCCACAGGTCGCCTGAAATGAAACTTCTGAAAACCGGTTTTTCCGACGCTTCGTTCAACATGGGCATCGACGAGGCCCTGATGAAGACGTGCCAGGAACCCGTCCTGCGCCTGTACGGCTGGAAGCCGTCGGCCGTGTCCATCGGCTATTTCCAAGGCCTGGAAGAAGAAGTCGATCTGGAGGCCTGCAAGCGACATGGCGTCGACGTGGTGCGGCGCGTGACGGGCGGCGGCGCGGTTTATCACGCGGACGAATTGACGTATTCGTTCGTCACGCGCGAGTTCGATGAGAACATCCTGGCTTCCTACAAGGACATCTGCGCCGGCATCCTCTTGGGTCTCAAGAGAATCGGCGTCGACGGAAGTTTTGCGCCCTTGAACGACCTCATCGTCGACGGCAAGAAGTTTTCCGGCAATGCCCAGACGCGCCGCGGCGGCGTGCTATTGCAGCATGGCACCATTTTGCTGTCCGTGGACGTGGATCGGATGTTTGATTTGCTTAAGGTGCCGTCCGAGAAGATGAAGGGCAAGCTGATTTCCGACATCAAGCAGCGCGTCATCGGCATCGGAAAGTCGTTCGATCAGACGGCGCAGGCCGTCGTCGACGGCTTCGAGGAGCATCACGGCATGAATTTCGAGCCGTTGGAGCTGTCGGACGAGCAGATGCAGATGGCCCGGACGTTTGCCGAGAAGTACCGTTCGGACGAATGGCTCCGCATGCGCTGACGGGCCGACGTTGATTGTCGAATTCTATTTCGTATTTATTGGCTTTCGGTTTTCATGCTACCGGCAACCGACATGTCCATCCCCCTTACTGTAACGGCCGATTCCCTCGATTCAAAGCCGGATTGGCTCCGCATCCGTCCCGGCCGCGGCTCGGCTTTTCGCGATGTCACGCGCACCGTCCACGACTTTGGCCTGGTCACCGTATGCGAGGAGGCGCATTGTCCAAACCTGACGGAATGCTGGTCCGGCGGCACGGCCACCTTCATGGTGCTGGGCGATACGTGCACGCGGGGCTGCCGTTTCTGTGCCGTTAAGACGGGCCGCAACGGCCAACCCGTGGATGTCCTGGAGCCGCGCAAGATCGCCCAAGCCGTAAAGAACTGGGGCCTAGATTACGTCGTCATCACGTCGGTGGACCGTGATGATTTGCCCGACCAGGGCGCGAATCATTTCGCCGAATGCATCCGTCAGCTCAAAGCCGAGAATCCAGGCTTGTTGGTCGAAGTGCTTACGCCCGATTTCCGCGGAAACGAGAACCTGGTGCATACCATTGTCGAGGCAAGCCCGGATGTCTTTGCGCACAACGTCGAGACCGTCCGCCGCCTGCAAAAAGGCGTGCGTGACCCGCGTGCCGGCTACGAGCAATCCTTGTCCGTGCTGAAGGCCGCCAAGCGCTTGGGCGCTTCCTACACCAAGTCCTCGCTCATGCTGGGCCTGGGCGAGACGGAATCCGAAGTGGCTCAAACGCTGGACGACTTGCGCGCCGTCGGCGTCGACGTCGTGACGTTCGGCCAATACTTGCGGCCCACCCGTTTGCACTTGCCGGTCAAGGCGTACGTCACCCCGAAGCAGTTCGACGCCTACCGCGAACTGGCGGAGTCCAAGGGCTTCCTCTATTGCGCGTCCGGCCCGTTCGTGCGTAGCTCGTACCGGGCGGGTGAATTCTTCATGAAGAACATGATCCAAAGGAGGCAGCGAGCCTGATGGTCGTCAAGACGTCGTTCGAAGGAAAAACGGAATACTGGCAGGTACTGGACGAAACCGGAACGGCCGACGCCAAGCTGGAACCCAAACTATCCGATGCCGAACTCAGGGCTATGTACGAAAACATGGTGCTCTGCCGCATCTTCGACCGCAAAGCCGTCTCCCTGCAGCGCCAGGGCCGCATGTACACCTACGCGCCCTTGGAAGGCCAAGAAGCGGCCCAGGTCGGCGCCATGCACGCGTTGGGAACGGACGACGTCGTTTTTCCGACGTACCGCGACCACGGCACGTACCTGGTGCGCGGCGCGCCTTTGGAGAACCTCTTCAAGTACTGGATGGGTTTTGAGGAAGGCCTGGCCATGCCGCAAGGCGTCAACGTCTTTCCCCTCTCGATTACCGTCGGCAACCACCTGCCCATGGCCGCCGGGTACGCTTGGGGCATGAAGCTCAAGAAGCACGCGAAAGTCTCGATGGTGTGCTTCGGCGATGGCGCCACGTCGGAAGGCGATTTTCACGAATCGTTGAACTTTTCCTCCGTGCACAAGACTCCGCTCATCCTGCTGTGTCAGAACAATCACTGGGCCATTTCGGTGCCTTTGAACAAGCAGATGGCGTCGCAGACCGTGGCGCAAAAGGCTTTGGCCTATGGCGCGTTGGGCATCCAGGTGGACGGCAACGACGTCTTGGCCGTCTATGCCGCGGTGCACAAGGCCCGCGAACGCGCTTTGAAGGGAGACGGCCCGACGCTGGTGGAGGCCTTGACGTACCGCATGAACATGCACACGACGGCGGACGACCCCAAGAAGTACCGCTCTGATGCTGAAGTCGAGCCGTGGCGCAAGCGAGACCCCATCACGCGATTCGAGGCCTACCTGACGGCGCGCAAGATTCTCACGCCGGAGTACAAGCAACAGGTCGAGCAATCCGTCACCCAACGCGTGGAGGCGGCCGTCAAGAAAGCCGAAGCATTCAGTGCGCCGCCGGAGGCCATGTTCGACTTCGTGTACGAGAAGAAGCCGTGGAACCTTTCGGAGCAGCGCGACGCGTTCCTCAAAGGCGACTAAAAGGCGATTGACATGTCGGAAAAAACCTTGATTGCCGCAATCAACGAAGCCCTGCGCCAAGAGATGGAGCGCGACCCAAGCGTGTTGGTTATGGGCGAGGACGTCGGCGTGGACGGCGGCGTCTTCCGCGCCACTGACGGCATCTACGCCAAGTTCGGCGAAAGCCGCGCTATCGACACCCCGCTGGCCGAATCGGCCATCGTCGGCACCGCCATCGGCATGGCGGCTTACGGTTTGCGCCCCGTGGCGGAAATCCAGTTCGCCGGCTTCATCTACCCTGCCATCAACCAGTTGTTCAACCACGCCGCCCGCCTGCGCATGCGCTCCCAAGGCCGCTACACGTGCCCCATCGTGGTGCGTGCGCCGTGTTCCGGCGGCATCCGGGCATTGGAACACCATTCGGAAAGCATGGAGGCGCTCTACGCGCACGTGCCGGGCCTTAAAGTCGTCATCCCGTCCACGCCGTACGACGCTAAAGGCTTGTTGGTGCAGTCCATCCGCGAGCCGGATCCGGTCATCTTTTTGGAACCGTCCAAATACTACCGCGCCTTCAAGCAGGACGTTCCGGACGAATTGTACGCCATCCCGCTGGGCAAAGGCGTCATCCGTCAAGAGGGAACCGACGTAACTGTGGTGACGTGGGGCTCGATGGCCAAACCCTCCCTGCAGGCCGCTCAGGATTCCGGAAAATCCGTGGAAGTCATCGATCTGCGCTCCATCTCACCGTGGGACCGCGACTTGGTGCTGCAGTCCGTGCGCAAGACCGGAAGGCTCGTCATCGCGCACGAAGCCCCGCTTTCCGGAGGTTTCGGCGCCGAAATCGCGGCGACCGTGGCGCAAGACGCCATGTATGACTTGAAAGGCCCGATTTTGCGCGTGGCCGCGTACGACGTGCCCGTCCCGCTGGCAAGAAGGGAAGATTTTTACATCCCCTCTCCGCAACGCATTGGAGCCGCCATCAAAAAGGCGTGCGAAGCGTAAGGAATGGTCGGTGCACGTCATGGGTCGCGAAATTCAACTCAAGTACCTTCAGCCTTTTTATATTGGCGAGCATCATCCGAAGTTTGCCACTCATGCAGGACAACCCGATTTGTTCCTCGTGGTCAAGGACCGCAATGGTCGCGTGGAAACGACTCATGAACTTTCGCTCCGGATTCCAGCCCGTGACTTCCAAGAAATCACGGGCATCGCGCTGAAGCCCAAATCCAGGCCAAGGACGCTGATCCATCCGTTGACTTCGGACGCCCTTGAGCGGCTCCTGACACATCGGGGTCGATACCGACTCGATCGCCAGTAGTCATTTACGAAGGAAAAAAAATGCCCGAAACCATCCTGTTCACTGACGTCGGCGAAGGCATCCACGAGGGCAAGCTCGTCAAATGGATTGTGAAAGAAGGCGACGCCATCAAGGAAGACCAGCCGTTGTGCGAGATCGAGACGGACAAGGCCGTCGTCGAAATCCCTTCGTCCAAGACCGGCACCATCCTGCGCCTTCACGGCCAAGTGGGGCAGGTCATGCATGTCGGTGACAAGCTCGTCACCGTCGGAAAGCAAGGCGAGCAAGTCCCTGAAGAAAAAGAGGCAGCGGGTCCGTCGAATCTTCAGGCTCCAACAACGGCCTCGGTTCCGTCTTCCGCCGCGGAATCAAAACCACCGGCTTTCACTTCGACCTCGATTGCGTCAGGCGTTTCTCCCGCTTCTTCGGTTTCTTCTTCCCCCAAGGCCACGCCGGCGGTTCGCAAGTTGGCGCAACAATTGGGAGTGGACATCGGCAAGGTCATCGGTTCCGGGCCGAACGGCGCCATTACGGATTCCGACGTCCAGAATGCCAAGACGAAAGTCTCGCCTGCCGCGGTTGCCGCCGGCGTTCCCGTCCTGCCGTCCAAGGGCTCACCTGGCCCCGCCACGCATCCGGCTTTGATCAAGGCCACGCCGTCCGTCCGCAAATTGGCGTTCGAATTGGGAGTTGATTTGGGCTGTGTCCAGGGTTCCGGAGAGGGTGGACGCATCACGGGAGAAGACGTGCGCAACGCCAAGTCCCTTATTGTTCAGTCGGCTGGCGCGTCTTCACCGCTTTTGGCCCCATCCTCGCAATCCATTGGGGCTTCCTCGTCGCTATCCGTCCCGGCCCGCCGCATCCACGTCGTGTCGCGCCCAGGTGGCACGGAAATCCGAAAACCTTTCACGGCTATACGCAGGACCATTTCGGAGCGTCTTTCGTGGTCCGCCTCTTTGCCGACGGTGACGCACGTGGACGAAGCCGACGTGACTGAACTGTGGAAGATCCGCGAGAAAGAGAAGGTGCAGGCCGACGAGCAGGGCGTCAAGTTGACGTTGTTGCCGTTCGTGGTCAAGGCCGTCGTCAAGGCCCTCGTTGAATTTCCGGATTTCAACGCCGCATTGGACGAGGAAAAAGGCGAAGTGGTGCTCAAGAAGTATTATGATGTGGGCATCGCGGTGGACACGTCGGCCGGCTTGATGGTGCCCGTGCTCAAGGACGCCGATAAGCGCTCCGTCTTTGACATCGCCAAGGAAATCCAAATTTTATCCATCAAGGCCCGCGAGCATTCATTGAAGCAGAACGAGCTTTCCGGAAGCACGTTCACCATCACCAACATCGGCTCTGCCGGCGGCATCTATGCGACGCCCTTGATCAACCCGCCGGAAGCCGCCATCTTGGGCGTGATGCGCATGCAGACGCGGCCGGCTTTTGCCCCTCAAACGCCGGAAAAAGCCGTGAAAGGAAATCCGGCTAAACCTGCTAAGTCGTCTTTGGCCGTCGAAGCGCGTCAATTCCTTCCGTTGTGTTTGACGTTCGACCACCGGCTCAACGACGGCGCGGCGGCGGCCTTGTTCGTGGCCGAGATCCGAAAGCACTTGGAGAATCCGGAATCGTTGTTGGTCGGGGACGTGTAGGCCTTGGATGTATTAGTTCGGTTTCCTATAGGCGTGAAGCATCCGGTTTTCGTGCCGGAGTACGTATTTGCCTAGCATGAGTTCTTTCGCATCGGGCTTGCGCAATGCCGTCATGTGTTCTTCCGTCAATTCAATTTGGTCTTTGGACTTTGTTCGTCCGTTGTGCGCCTTGAGGTTGGCGGCGAATGCCTTGATGCGGAACGGCGAGGTGAACAGCAACGTTTCGGCAGGCTCTTCTTGGTTTTCCGCACGGGGGAAAAAGTCGACCAGGTTCGCGCGGGTGGGGTGGATGCCTTGGATGATTCGGAACGCGTCGCCGTAATGCATCAGGACGGCATATCCTTTTCCGTTGTAGAATCGGACCAGCGGGTTGTGCCGCACGGTTTCCTCGTCGAAGTGGTAATCTTTGTGCATGCCTTCGGGACCCAGAAACGGCGTGATTTCGCCCGACGTGTAGCCGGCGAGTTGCTCGCGCGCCTTCTCGCGTGCGGCGTCGGCATCATGCCGATGATGGCGCGCAACACCGCGCGCGGGACTTTGCCCTTGCCGAATTGGGGTACTGCCAGGACGTGGCTGTCCAAACTGCTTTGTACATGCAATTGTCCGCCATCGTTGGAAATGACGTGCGGCCCGCTACGGATCTCGGAACCGAATGCCTGCAGTTGCTTGATTTGTCGCGGGGTGAGCGTCAGGGCTATTTTGCGTTTTGCCGGCAGGTTGTCCTGGTTGTTGTACGCCGCCAACGCTTTTCGGAACGCTTTAAGCGTGGGCTTGCAGGTGAAGCCGTGCGGTTCGACGCCGTAAACGAGGGTGAAGCAGTCCTTGACGTCCGGGTCCGGATGTCCATCCTCGCGGAACGCGAGGTGGACTTTGATCCCCCGGTTGCCGGCTTCGTTCAGCAGGTGCTCTACCGACCGTGGAATCTCGTGGCCGCGCCGTTTCAATTCCTGCAAGGCGTTTCTGGCCGCAATGGAACGAAGTGGGGTCATCTGGTTTTTTCCGTTTTATAGCGGATAACAAAAATATCTGAACTTTTGAAATGCCAAATTCCTCTAGCGCATCCGCCCAGAACGTACCAAAATTTATGCGATCAGCTATTAGTTGTGCTTTGTTGCGTAAATAGGTTTAACTTTGCCTCTTGAGTCGTCTGTTCGGTGGGGTTTTTGGAGGCAAAAACCCAAATGACGCAAAAAACGGACGACGCCAAATACATCCGCCGAGGAATG
>Ga0172368_10007086_pt1 | contig 11846 bp, 12 predicted proteins | sample Lak11m_FD_114540 | JGI IMG/M metagenome (GOLD analysis project Ga0172368, IMG submission 114540) | Freshwater microbial communities from Kabuno Bay, South-Kivu, Congo - kab_022012_11m | ecosystem: Environmental > Aquatic > Freshwater > Lake | place: Democratic Republic of the Congo: South-Kivu...
CAGGGCATGAGAAGGGCAGAGCGCATATCCTCCGCCGGGCATCATGATTTCCAGGGTTTGGCGGACGGTAGAGACTGTTTCTTCGACACTGCCGAAGGCGACCGCGCCGCCTGTGGTTATACTGCCGTGGAATGACAAGCGGTCACCGAAGTGTTCTTTGAGGTATGCGGGCTGCATATGGAACGCTTCCGGCTGGAGGGTATCAATGATGTTGATGCCCATCTCGATGAAATCGTCGAAAGCCCAGGAGCTGGAGCCGCACGAGTGGAACATGACCGGCAGGCCGTAGGCTTTGCCCAGGTCGACAAATCGCTGCAGGCGCGGCCGGATTTGCTTGCGGAACAGTTTTTTGCTAATCATCGGGCCAATTTGGGTGCCAAGGTCTTCGCCAATAAAGAGAATGTCAATCCCGCCTTGTCCGGCTTCCAGGATGCGGCGGGTGACCTCCAGCATAATGTCGAGCTTGCGGTCGATCAATCGCAGTCCGACTGGGTCAGCTGTGGCCAGATCGACCAGAACCTGTTCCATGTTGCGGATCATGCCGGTGGAATTGATGATGTCACCCAGCCCGGCGCCGCCGGCGATCAGGCAGTATTCTTTCAAACGCTGGCAAGCCGGAAAGACTCTTGAATAGTCAAAGTCGTCTGGCGATGGCATGGGCCAGTTTTCCACAGTCTCCATATCCGCATCACGCAGAGGAAAGTCACAGTAATCCCAATATCCACCGCTCTCGTGTTCGACCCAGCGGCGGTGAATGCCCCATATGTCGATTTCGCGGTCAGGAACAGGCGCGTGGAGCGGCGGTCCGGCGTAAGGTGCCCAAACAGAGCGAAAGTCGACGTTCAGCGCCTGGAGCAGTCCTTCATGGTCTGAGGGTGCCAGTCCAAAGTGCTGTTTCAGGCGCAGGTCGATGCCAGGGTTGGCCGAATAGTCGATCGGCACGCGGTCGGGCTGTTGGTGGACGAAGGCGGTTAATGCGCGTTCTTTGGAGTTCATGGTTATAAAGATGGCGGAAGGCAGGTAGATTCGCGGATGATCAGCTCAGGGGCGAGAATAATGCGCGTGTTCTGCGGATTTTCACCCGACAGCAATTTAATTAGCAGCTCTACCGCGGTGAGCGCCATTTTGACAATGGGTTGACCGACGGTAGTCAACGGAGGGGAAACAAAAGCCGAATATTCGATATCATCCATGCCAATCACGGAAATATCACGCGGGATTTGCAGCCCGGCCTGGCGGATGGCGCGCATCGCGCCAATAGCCAGGCGGTCATTGGCCGCGAAGACGGCGGTTGGGCGGGTTTCGCAGCATTCCAGCAAGTGACGCATGGAGCGGTAGCCTGATTCGCAGTCCCATTCCCCGGCATTCTCAGGACAAATGATGGGCTTTAAGCCATTTTCCTGCAGAACCTCAAAAAAGCCAGTTTCCCGCTCGTGAGACAGGTAGAGTCGGACCGGGCCGCCAATATGGCTGATATGTTTATGGCCCAGGCTGACCAGGTACTCAGCGGCAATCCGGCCAGCCAGCACATTATCGGTGGTGACTGAAGGTCCTTCGTAGGATGCGGGGGTGTGGTTGATCGCCACGACCGGGATGCGGGCAGAAGACAATTCCGAGAGGCCAACCACCTCATTGCGTGTAGACACAATAATCGCGCCGTCAATCCAACGTTCTGAGATCGTCTGGATATATTTGGTTTCGCGGGCAATGTCGTTGTGGGTATTATGCAGCATGAGACCATAGCCAGCGCCGTGGGCAAATTCTTCGATGGCGCTGGCTACGGTGGCATAAAAGGGATTGGCGATATCGGATACAACCAGTGCGATTGAATGGGTCTGGCGAGTGCGCAGGCTGCGTGCAACCGAGTAGGGGTGGTAACCAAGTTTTTCGATAGCCGAGAGAACCCTGTCGCGAGTGGGTTGGGTGATACCAGGCTTATGGTTAATGATGGCTGAGACGGTTTGAATCGAAACACCCGCGATGCGGGCAACATCCTTCATCGTTGGCAAATCGGTGCGGATTGGCATGCTGGTGTAGTCGACCTCTCTAGCCTACCTGCGGCCCATTGGATCTGGTTCTTGTAAGATCAACTTTCACGCGCTTCCCGGATCCACTGGATAACCTGGGTGACTTTTTGAGCGATGCCGTCGTAATCGCCAGCCGCAAGCAGCTCTTTGCGCACCAGGTTGCTGCCCATGCCGACACAGCTGGCGCCTGCTTTTATCCAGCTGGAGATGCTTTCAGGGGTTGAATCAACGCCGCCGGTGGGCATAATGCGCGTCCAGGGCATGGGGCCAAGGATGGCTTTGATGAAGGCTGGGCCGCCAACGGTTTCGCCAGGGAATATTTTGACAATTTCCACGCCCAATTCTTCTGCGTTGGAAATCTCTGACGCGCTGGCGCAGCCGGGCAGGTAAGCGATTTTACGGCGGTTGCACAGGCGAGCGATCTCGGGATTGCAGTTGGGACCGACGATGAAACGCGCGCCCTGGGCGATGAAAATGGCCGCCGTAGGCGCATCGAGGACCGAGCCAACCCCAAGGATGATTGGCAGTTTGTTCGCGCTGACGTAGTCAACGATTTTTGTAAATACCGGGAGAGCTTTTTCCCCTCGATTGGTGAATTCCAACACCTTCGCGCCGCCATCCGAACAAGCTTTGACCACTTTCACGGCCAGATTCGCGTCGGCGTGGTAGAAGAGTGGAACCAGGCCGCTGGTTAAAACGGCGTTGTAGACGTCTAAACGGGTTGATTCTGCCATGATGGACTCCTTATTGGTTAGCGGCTGACGCGCCCGGAGGCGTCGCCGGCCATTAATTGCTCGACTTCGGCTACGGTGACCATGTTGAAGTCGCCGATAATTGAGTGTTTTAAGCACGATGCAGCCACAGCAAAATTCAGGGCTTTCTGCGGATCTTTGTAGGCGAGCAGACCATAGATCAAGCCGCCGCAGAAGGCATCGCCGCCCCCGACGCGGTCGATGATGTGGGTGATGTCGAAGCGCGGAGCCTGGTAGAAGCTGCCATTATGGAGCAAGACGCCCGACCAGGTGTTGTGGCTGGCCGAAATTGATCCGCGCAGCGTGATCGCGACGGATTTCAGGTTGGGGAAACGCCGGATCATCTCCTCGCACACATAGCGGTAAGCGTCCGCTTCAACCACGCCCGCTGTGACATCCGAGTCAGGCGCTTTGATTCCGAAGACTTTTTCCGCGTCTTCTTCGTTGCCAATTGCGACATCCACATAGCTGACCAACTCAGGCATCACCTCGCCAGCTTTTTTGCCCCATTTCCACAAATTTTTACGGAAATTCAAGTCGCTGGAGATGGTTAGACCCATCTTGCGGGCGATCTGGACGGCTTCCAGGCAGGCTGCTGCCGCGCCAGAGGAAACCGCCGGGGTGATGCCGGTCCAGTGGAACCAGGCGGCGTCTTTGAAAATTTCAGCCCAATCCAGCATGCCTGGTGCGATGGTGGCGAAGGAGGAGTTGGCGCGATCGTAAACAACTTTGCTGCCGCGCTGCACAGCTCCATTCTCTAGAAAATAGATGCCAAGGCGGTCGCCCCCGCGCAAGATCTTACTGACATCGACCTGGTAGGAGCGTAGGAAAGCGAGGCAGGCCTCTCCTATGTCATTGGATGGAATGCGCGTGATGAATTGAGCGGGCAGTCCAAATCCATTGAGCGAGGCGGCAACATTGGCTTCGCCGCCGCCATAAACAGCTTCAAAATTGCGCGCCTGCCCGAACCGCTGGAACCCGGGGGGTGAAAGCCGGAGCATGATCTCGCCGAACGTGACAATTTTATTCATCGCAAGCCTCTGGTAATCGTTATGAAATTGATGTGTGTGAGACGAGGTTATCCTGGTAGGGTAGCACCGTGGAATTGAAAAGTCAAGAAAATTCGCCCGATGATTTCTATGCGCCGCTCACGTCGGCGCTGAACTCGTAGCGGACCGTTGATTGACTTCATACCAGCGCAGGAACAAAATGCCAGAAAGGATTAATAAAGATCCGCCAAGTTGGGAGACAGTAAAGCGCTCGGAGAGAAACAGGTAGGCCAGGACAGCCGTCATGGCGGGTTCGAGGGTTGCCACCAGGTTGGCATTGCTGGCGGGCAGATATACCAGGCTGGCGGTATACAAGCCATAGCCGCCGATGGTTGGGCCGATGGAGAGAACAAACAGGACCGCCCAGGCGTCCCAGCTGCTGCCGAGCCAGAGAAGCTGGTCTGGGAAGGCTGCCAGGGCAGGCGATGAAAACAGGTTGAAAGAAAAAAGGCAGAGCGCGGCCATGGCGAACGTATAGAACAGAGTGGTTAAGGGGTGGATTCCGCGGTCAGCGGCACGGCGGCCCATCAGGCTGTAGACCGCAAATGCCAGGCCTGATAAGAGACCAATGATGATCCCGGCGGGGTTGGCCTGCCAGACAGCCGGGTCGTGCGCGCCAGACACGAATGCACAGCCGGCCAGACTGGCTGAGACACTGAGAATTTTTGGCCAATCCAACGTTTCACCGCCGAACTTCCAGCCCAGGAGCGCGGTAAACGCGGCGGAGCTGTAGGCAAGCACGGTCGACACCGCCGCGCCGTTAAACGCGACCGAGACCGTCCAGATGCTGTTAAAGAGGGCCATGGTCAAGCCGAAAAGGGCTAAAAAAGCAAGCTGGCGCGGCGGGGGTGCAAGCAGGCGGCGGCGGAAAGTCAAGATCGCCAAACCCAGGACTACAGCGACGATCGTATCTCGCCAGAAAGCCAATACCAACGGCGGCATCTGGTAGTTCACGGTGAGATAGCGGATAAAAACCGCGGTCGACGACCAGATGGCAGTGCCGACCAGGGCGATCAGGTAGCCTTTGGCCAGCGGTGATGAAGCATGTTTGAAAGCCATATGGCGTTTCGCAGGTTTACCAGTCGATTAACTCAACGGGGTGAGCACGGCGACGCCATACGCTGCCATGTCCACTTCGCCTTCGAGTGTCAGGCCCTTGAGATTTTCGCGGTATGCTTTCGGCAGTCTGACCGTCTGAACCTGGCGAGTATGGTTGATCAAGAATACGATTTCCCCACCATCAGGACGCATGCGGCGCATGGCTTGCACGCCCGCAGGCGTTTCAATGACCGGGTTGATGTTGGCTGTTTTCATCACGCGCGCCATCAGCTGCTTCTGGGCTTCATCGTCCAGGTTGGTGCCGACATAATACACCAGCCCGCTGCGGAAGCCGTGCACCGTGATCGCAGGCTGTCCATCGAGCCAGCCGTTGGCGGAACCATAGTGCGCGGCGGATACGGTGATCTCATCCGTGGGTTTGAGCAGTTCGGCCCATTTCTGAGTGCGGCCATCAAACCAGTTGCCCTTGACCGGTACGTCCTCGTCGAGGGCGTAATATTCGACTACCTCGACCCCTGCCAGGGTACGCAACAGGCCAGGTTGGCGTGAAGGGAGCAACGCGTTGTCACGGTCTTTCATGGCGCTGCGAGCCGTCAGCACCAGGTTGCCGCCCCGGCTGACAAAGTCTCTCAGGTTCTGAAAACGATTTTCATCCAGAATCAACATTGCGGGCGCGATCACCAGCCGGTAATTCTCCAGGTTCGAATCAGCCGAGATGATATCGACCGGGCAGTTCGCCGCGGCAAAGGGCCGGTAATACTTCATCAAGTAGTCGACATAGTCAAAATCGCGATGGTGACGCTGCCATTCGATCGACCAGCGGCTTTCGTAATCATTGAGAATGGCGGCGCGAGGTTTGCATTCGGAACCGAGAATTAGATCTGACGCAGCTGCAAATTCCGCGGCGATGCGCTTGATGTCCACGTAAAAAGGCCGCGGCTGGCCGGATTGGTCGATCAATGTGCCATGCAGCTGTTCCTGGCCGTTAAGTGCTGAACGCCACTGCCAGTAAAGCAGACCGTCCGCGCCGTGGGCGACGGCTTGCCAGGCCATGGAGCGCGCTTCCCCCTTATTGAGGCTGTTGTTCACGGCAGACCAGTTCACAGTGCCCGGTTGGGTTTCCATGACCCAGAACTTCTTTTGTTTGAAGCCGCGGGTTAGATCGTGGACAGCATTTGTGTTGAGGTAATTGTTGTGACCTGTGCCGATGTACCAGTCCCAGGTGGCCATATCCAGGTCCGCGGACAGTTCATAATGGTCGAAGCCATCAAACCAGCCCATGAAATTGTGGGTGATCCATGTTTCAAGGGGGATGTGCTGGCGGAGCAGGTTGACCTGGAGCTTCTGGAAGCTGCGGTAGCTGGCCGTGACAAAGCGCTTGAACTCAAGCATCAGGGCGGGGTTGTGCGGACCGATGGGAATGGGGATTTGCGACCAGTCTGAATACGTTTGGCTCCAATAGGCGGTCGACCAGCGGCGGTTGAGTTCATCCAGGCTGGAATAACGATCGCGCAAAAATTCCTGGAATTTGGCCTGGCAGCGCTCGCAGTAGCACACCCGGTTGAACTCGTTGTCGATCTGCCAGCCGATGACATTGGGATTTCCGCCGAACCGTTCAGCCATCGCCAGAACAATTTGCGCGGTGGCGCTGTGCATGTCAGGGGAGTTGACGCAGTAGTGGGCGCGGTTGCCAAACTGAACACGGCGGCCGCCCTCATCCACGGCCATCAGGTCAGGATGGAGGTGACAGAGCCAGGCGGGCGGGGCAGCTGTGGGAGTGCCCAGCACTGTCGCGATGTCGTTTTGGGCAAGCAGATCAATGGCGCGTTCCAGCCAATCCAGGTTGAATTCGGTGGGGGAAGGCTGCAGGGTCTACCAGGCGAATTCACCCATGCGGGCGACGGTCAGTCCGGCCTCTTTCATCAGGCGGATGTCCTCCCGCCAGCGTTCTTCAGGCCAATGTTCGGGGTAATAAGCGGAGCCGATCTGCAGCCTGGGGCGAGTTGGAGATAATGGTTCGGGTTCCGGCGGGGCCGCTTCTTCCTCGTTTTCAATGGCTGGTTCGCTTCGTTCTTCCGCTAACCCCGGGACAGAAGCCTCGTCTAGCGGTTCCACAGCAGAATTCTGCCCTGAACCGGTTGTGGGTTCCTGAACATCCTCGAATGCTGCTTCAGAATCAGGCGCAATGGAGCCAGCTTGGGACTGTGATGGATCGACGGGCTGCAGCGAATCGGACAGGGACGATGCGGTTGATTCGTTGTCCGACGAGATTTCGGGCAGCTGATCGGGAGTTTGGGGTAAACCGGCCGCCGTTTCTGGCTCTGCCTGGGTTGATGAATTTGGCTGAGGTTCAGGTGATGGTGTTTGATTTGTCATGCTGCCTGCTTGCTGGCAAATGTCGCAACGTGGTTGTGGAGCTGGCCAATATTTTCAATTTCAACGGTGACCTGGTCTCCGTCCTGAAGGAAGATTTGCGGTTTGCGGAACACGCCGACGCCATCTGGGGTACCCGTGGCGATCAGATCTCCGGGCAGGAGGGTGAAAGAATGCGAGAGGCGGCGGATCAAGTCAGCAACGCCGAAAATCATTTCCCGGGTGGAGGAATCCTGCAGCACCTGTCCATTCACAATGGTTTTTAATTTGAGTGCTTGCGGGTCAGGAATTTCATCGGCCGTGGTGATGCAAGGACCAACCGGGCAGAAAGTGTCAAGGCTCTTGGCGCGGACCCACTGTTTATCGCTGAACTGCAAATCGCGGGCCGAGACGTCGTTGATGACCGTATAGCCAAACACATAATCCAGGGCGTGCTCCAGCGGAACGCAGCGAGCTGTTTTTCCAATGACGACCCCAAGTTCTACTTCGTAGTCCACCTGGGTTGTTAAGGCGGGATCGAACGTGATGGTGTCTCCTGGCCCGATGATGGAGGTGGTGAATTTGGTAAAAACAATCGGAACACTGGGAGGTTCGAGGTGCTGCTCGCGGCAGTGGTCCCAATAGTTCAAACCGATTGCCACCACCTTGCTGGGGTTGGAGACCGGGGGTTTCAGTGCGGCCGAAGCAGCGGGGATGAGCGGCAGTCGGTTCGCGCGGAAGGCGGCAGCGGCTTGTTCGAAGAGCGGCGCGCCAGCCTGGATCATTTCAAGGAGGGAAGCGGGAAAAGCAGCGCCGCTAAGAACTGCAATCTCTTCACCGGTTAATATTCCATAACCAGATTGCGCGGAAATAGCAAAGGAGACGAGTTTCATGGATGGCTCCGGTTATCATGATCAGATGATTAAGTGCATTTCGACATGGATTTGCAAGACCCTATTTTACCGCTTGAAGGCCGCATTGACCGTAAGAAAACCGTCCTATCTTGGGAAGTTTTTGTATTACCTCAAAAATCGGGGGCGTTGTGTGTGAATTGGCAAAGCTGGCCCATGGATGAAGGTGAAAGCGTGTTAAAATTTTGTGGTCAGTTGAGTTTCCCAAACTTCTCAAAAATCTAAAAAATATGCTCTTTCACGCGAGGCAACTATGCAGGAAATGACCAGCAGAGAACGTATCTCGAATATCTTAAAACGCCAGCCGGTCGACAGAATCGGCATCTTTGAACATTATTGGAGCGATACCCAGCGGATTTGGGAAGAAAACGGATGGGTAAAGCCGGGCGAAAGTCTGGAAGATCATTTTAATTACGACCTTCAGCTGCTTTGGCCATTCAAGCTGATCGCTGATCTGGACTATGTCCCGGAAACTTTAGAAGAAACAGAAGAGACGATACTTCAGCGAGACGGAAACGGAGCATTGCTGCGCCGCCACAAACTGCATGACAGCACGCCCGAGCATGTAGATTTCGCGGTGAAAGAGCGCAAAGATTGGGAAGAGATGATCAAGCCCAAGCTTGTCCCTGACCGGCGGCGAATTAATTTTGAAGCATACCGGGAAGCACGCAAGCATGCCGCGGAGAAACAGCGCTTTTTTTGCTGGAGTGGGATCAACGTTTTTGAGTCCATGCACCCCGTGTGTGGTCACCAGTATATGTTAATGGGCATGGCGCTCGACCCCGAATGGGTGCGTGACATGGTGGACACCTACGCGCGGCTGACGATTGACCTGTTGGATATGCTGTTCAGCGAAGAGGGATATCCTGATGGGGTTTGGTTCTACGAAGATATGGGCTACAAACAGCATCCGTTCATGTCGCCCAGAATGTACAAGGAAATTGTCCAGCCTGGCCATGAACTCACGGTGCAGTGGTGTAAGGCCAGGGGGCTGCCGGTGATCATGCATTCCTGCGGTTATGTCGAGCCGCTTTTGCCCGGTATGATCAAAGCCGGGATCGACTGCCTGCAGGTAATCGAAGTGAAAGCCGGCATGGATTTGCTCAAGCTGTATCACAATTTCGGGGATGTGCTGTCTTTCATGGGCGGGATCGATGTGCGGGTGCTCTATAATAATGATAAACGCGAGATCGACCGGGAACTGGAAGCAAAAATCCCGGAAGTCAAGGGGAAATACGGATATGTGCTGCACAGCGATCACTCGATCCCTTCGAACGTGACGCATGACACGTACAGCTATTTCTTAAGAAAAGGGATGGAACTGGGACGCTATTCGTGAACACAGAAATCCAACGGCTAGAAAATATCCCTTTGGGGTTTGATATTGTCGATTTGATGAAGCGGCTGCATATCCGCCCCACGTCGCGCGATGCGGCAGATTTCAAAGCGATGACTGAGGATGCCCTGGCAATCGCCAAACCGAGGGCGGTTTTCCGGGTGGCAGAAATAGGTGCTCGTTCGGAAAAAGAGGTTGTCATCGGCGGCAGGAAATTCACCAGCCGGGTCTTAAGCGTTAATCTAGAGAAAACCGCGCCGGTTTTCCCGTTTGTGTGCACGTGCGGGATGGAATTGGAGGAATGGGGGCGCGCTATCGATGATATGTTGTGGGGCTTTTGGGCTGAAGGCCTCAAAGAAGAAGCGCTGCGGGCCGCGCTGACCACGCTGCAGGAGCATTTACGCGCCACTTACAACCCCGGACACATCTCGACGATGAGTCCCGGCTCATTGGAAGATTGGCCCATTTCACAGCAAAAGATCCTGTTTGAGTTGTTAGGAAATCCGCCTGAAGTGCGCCTGTCAGACAGCATGCTGATGATTCCGACGAAATCTGTTTCAGGGATCACGTTTTCGACTGACGCGGATTTTGAGAGCTGCCAGCTGTGCGCGCGGGAAAACTGCCCAGGCAGGCGCGCTCCGTACGAAGAAAGCCTGTACGAGCGCGCCTACTGCCAGGCGCATGTGTGATGGCCGCAATCAGGAATAAATCTGTGGATTAACACAGTTAGGCAGGCGTTCGCCGCGAATGCCTGCCAGCACATTTTCGGCTGACATCTCGGCCATTTTGGCCCGGGATTGAATGCTGCCGCTGGCAATGTGCGGCGCGATGACCAGGTTGTCCAGAGAATAGAGCGGGCTGTCGAGGGGGAGCGGTTCGGGGTCGGTCACATCGAGGGCGGCGTAGGCGATCCGGCGCGCGCGGAGCGCTTCGTACAACGCTGCGGAGTCGACCACGGGACCGCGGGCCGTATTGATCAGAATGGCGCTGGATTTCATCTGAGCGAACTGGGCGGTGCTGATCATGTGGCGGGTGTCTGGGGTCAGCGGAGTGTGCAGCGATACGAAGTCGGATTGGGCCAGAAGTTCGCCAATCGAGCAGAAACGCGCACCCGTCGCGGCTTCACCTTCAGGATTAGGGCTGTTATCGGTGTAGAGGATGTGCATGTCGAACCCGCGGGCGCGGCGGGCAACTGCCTGGCCGATGCGCCCGAAGCCGACGATACCGAGGGTTGCCCCGGCGACGGCTGGGCCGACCAGGGTGGTCGGCCCCCAGGTTTTCCATTTGCCAGCACGGGCGTAACGGTCGCCTTCGACCACGCGGCGCGCGGCAGCCATGAGCAAGGCCCAGGTGAAATCGGCGGTGGCGTCGGTCAGGACGCCTGGTGTGTTGCCAACCGCGATCTTGCGGGCGGTGGCGGCTGCCACATCAATGTTATCGAAACCCACGGCATATTGACTGATTACTTTTAAATCGGGCCCGGCGGCATCCATCAATGCGCCGTCAATTTTGTCGGTCAGTAGGCATAAGATGGCGGAAACGCCGCGGACTTTCTCGGCCAGAATTTCATAGGCCGGCGGCAGGTCTTCCGGCCAGACATCAAGGTCAACGTGGGGGGATAATAGGTCGAGACCAATCTCGGGGATACGGCGGGTGACGAAAACACGTGGCTTTAACATGCGGCAATTATAAGCGATTTTAAAGCCTCCCTTGACGGTTTGGCTGGTCAAGAGTAGAATTACGCGGCTGTTAATCTGGGATAAAAAGAACGTTTGATCAAGATTGGAGATTGGGAATGGTTCCGCATCCGAAACGAAAACATTCAAAAGGCCGCCGCGACCGCCGTCGCTCACAAGACACTCTGGTGGCGATTAATCTGGTCCAGTGCGACAACTGCAGCGAGCTTCGCCCTTCGCACACAGTTTGCCCGAACTGCGGTCATTATCAGCGCCGGGAAGTCATCAGCGTCGACAAAGAAAAAAGCAAGTAATATTTGTGCGCACGCAAAAAGGGAGCCGCCTGGCATCCAGGCGGCTCCCTTTTTGCGTTTAAGCTATTCCTAAAGCGCCCAGGCGACCATGAAACCAAAGATCGCGATCAGCAAGCCCAGATGGAGAAAGAGATTGCTGTCGCGCACCCAGCCCACGATGAAGAATGACAGAACAAAATTGGCCAGGATCAGGATTAAGCCGACCAAAGGCAGCAAGCCTTTGCGGTGGGCGAAGTAATTCGAAAACCAATCCAGAAACTGGTTGAACTTCCCCCGCATTTAAATCTCGTCTTCTTCGACTGGCTGAACGGAGGCTGGGTCATAGCCAAACGGCTGGAAGCGAGCCAGAAGGCGGATGGGGAGGTTGCCA
>Ga0172368_10007089_pt1 | contig 11843 bp, 10 predicted proteins | sample Lak11m_FD_114540 | JGI IMG/M metagenome (GOLD analysis project Ga0172368, IMG submission 114540) | Freshwater microbial communities from Kabuno Bay, South-Kivu, Congo - kab_022012_11m | ecosystem: Environmental > Aquatic > Freshwater > Lake | place: Democratic Republic of the Congo: South-Kivu...
ATTCCTAAAACATCCGAGAAGGAAGAGCTTGACAGCGATTATCTTGTCCGCCGCCGCGCGGTTGATTTAAATATTCCGCTGATCACCAATCCCCAATTTGCAAAACGGTTTGTAAAATCATTGAGGAAACACCTCGCCGGTGAACTGCATGTAAAAAGCTGGGATGAGTACAATTAAAGTTGAAAGTTGAAAGTGAGAAGTTGAAAGTTTTTGGTGAACGGAACTTTAGAGAATTTATTTTCTTTGAATATATTTGACGTATGAATATTGAACTCTTAAAAAAATGCGTTTCTACCAATTCAATTGAGTGGAGAAAACATGTATTTGAAAGAATGCTTGAACGAGATATTTCAAGAAACGATGTTAAAGAAGTTCTCTTGTATGGTGAATTAATAAATAACTACCCGAAGGATAAACCTTTTCCAAGTGCATTGTTTTTCAAGTTGGTAAACAGCAGACCACTTCATGTAGTCGCCGCCGTAGATTCGAATAAAGAGAAACTCTTTATCATTACTGCTTATGAACCATCATTAGAAATATTTAAAAAAGATTTTAAAACGAGAAGAAAATCATGAAAAAAGATGTTTGCCCGATTTGCGGCGGATTAAAAACGGAATCTGAAACGAGTTTTACCGCAAATTATAATCAAGGTGTCATTATTGTTAAGGAAGTTCCTGCTACTGTTTGTCAACAGTGTGGAGAAGAATGGATTTCCGATGTGGTTGCCGCCAAACTGGAAGAAATTGTAATCACTGTAAAAAAACAGAGACAAGATTTCTTTGTCGCAAAGTTCAACAATTACTCGTTGGCTTCGTAGGTGGTTGATCGGGGAATGGCATAAATGACCGATGACTATTGACCAATGACCAAATTGAACTTATACGCTCTCACTTCCGTTGTAAAAATTAAAAGTAAAAACTTATGGTAATCTTTTTCGCAATATTTTTTCTTGTTTACGGCTCGGCAAACTTTTTTGTGTACGTGCGGGCGATGCAGGCGTTTCAATTTCAATCTTTGCCAGTAAAGATTCTGTTTTCAATAGGATTTATCTTCGCGGCATCTTCCTATCTTTTGGCAAAAAGTCTTCTTGCAAATTTGAATAACGCCGCGTACGACTTTTTTCTCTGGATCGGTTCATTCTGGTTTGCGCTTCTTGGTTACTTTCTTATTTCGCTTCTTCTCATTGATTTAGTTACGCTTATTAACCGGTTTCTTCCGTTCCTGCCGCAATTCCTTTTTGTGAATTACGCAAAAACAAAAATGATTACCGGATTATCGATTCTCTTTCTTGTGCTTTTAACAGTAACGTACGGCTACTTCAACGCAAGTAATATCAAGTTAAAAACGATCAATCTCTCAATTCCGAAAAAAAATTCGTCGCTCGCTTCGCTTAACATCCTCTTTTTCTCCGATGCTCACTTTACACCAGTAAACAACGGGCGAATTGCAAAAAAAATTATCAACTTTGCGGAAGATGTGAAACCCGATATTATTCTTATCGGCGGAGATGTTATTGATGATAAATCGAACCAGCTTAAGCGAATTGGAATTGATGATGAACTTCGCCGGCTTACCGCAAAGTATGGCGTCTATTCAATAAACGGTAATCACGAATTTATCTCGAACGTAAATGCCGCCGATAAATTCCTAAACGAAAACGGCGTAAAAGTATTGCGCGATAGTATGATCACCATTGAAAACTCTGTGCAAATAATCGGAAGAGAAGACGGCAGCATTAAAGGATTTGCACACGGAAACAGAAAATCGGTTGCAGATTTGGTTGCCGCCGCGCGGAAAGATTTGCCCATCATTCTTCTCGATCATCAGCCGTTCCACCTTGCGGAAACCGCAGCCGCAAATGTTGATCTTCAGCTTTCGGGACATACGCATCACGGACAAATGTGGCCTTTCAATTACATCACCAAAATGATTTATGATGTGAGCTGGGGTTACAAAAAAATCAACAACACCCATTTCTATGTTTCAAGCGGTGTTGGAACCTGGGGACCGCCGGTAAAGGTTGGTAACGATGCCGAAGTTATTCATTTCATACTTGAGTTTAAATAAATTCCTTGTTGAATTAACAACCACGGTTGTTGTCAACTAATTTCAAACTTCTACTTTCGTTTTGATAGGGGTGAACGCGCAACCTTGCGAAACTTATTAATTGGGAAATCGGCTGTAATTCTTTAATTTTTATTTGAAAATAAATTTTAATGTTTATCCGGTTCTATTTTGAAGTCTAAATACCTTCGCTTCTATTGTTTTTGGTTAATTCAATGATGGAAAGACTTTCGATTCCCTTTCTTTTCAGAATTATAAAAATCTGTTTCGGTTTACTTTTGGTTTGGGGTGATGTGTTTTGCCAAGAATCAACAACCGCCGCAACTCAACAAGAACAACTCATAAAACTATACAACCTTTTCAATACCAGGTACAACGATTCTGTTTCGGAAGGAATTCACTTTGCTGAACAGGCGCTCATCCTCTCAAAACAGCTCGATAATAAATTCATTCAAGCTCAATCATTAATTTACATCGGCAGGTATGCAAATAAACAAAATGATGAAATAAAAATCCGGCAGGTTTTGGGTGAGGCGCTCGCAATCAGCAAAGAAATTAAGAATGAATATCTTGAAGCGAGAACCTGTTTAATTTACGGTTACGCATTCGGTTTTGTGATGAACAAACCGGATTCGGGTTTAGCATATTTGAAGAGAGCTTATTCGCTTTCTTCATCAATTAACGATACCACTTTACTAAAATCGGCATCCGTGCGATTAGTCTGGATGTACAAACAACTTAACAGTCCGGCAAATGCAATTAGATTTTCTCAAATAGCTTTAGCCATCAACAAAAATGATTTACAACAAACCGCTTCAATTTATAACGCGCTGGCAATTGTTTACGGCGACGTAGGAAATATAAAAGAATCAATTAAATATTATGAGTTAGCCCTCCATATAAGCGAGCAACTAAACGATGAGCTTCAGACGGCGAGCGTCTTAAACAACTTGGCAACCATTTACGCCTCGAACATCAACCTGGAAACAGCCCTCAAGTATTACAACAAAGCTTTGGCAATCTATCAAAAATTTAAAATTCCTTTCGGCATCGGATATACGTATAACAACCTTGGAATGACGTATGCTTCTTTTGGAAAACAACATGAAGCAATTGTAAGTTATCAGCAAGCGGTAAAGATTTTCAAGAAGATTCGGAATAAACAAAGCCTGGCTTTTGCCCACACTAATTTGGCTACCGAATATCTGAAAACCAAAAACTATGCATTAACATGGTCTCATCTTTCCGAAGCTATTATGTACAGCGAAGAGATTGGCGATAAGTTATCTATGATAGATGCATATAGAACCGCCGCAAGTTATTTCAGGGCGAGAAACGACGTTGATAAATCCATTACCTATTTGAAGAAAGCGGAACAGCTTGCCGTAGATATCCATAATCGCAATTTTCTTCTTTCTATTTATGATGCGCTTTCCGATTGCTACCATGAAAAGAACGATACAAAAAATGCTTTCTATTTTTTGCGTTTGAAAGATGCCATTGCCGATACGATCAGAAAACAAAACTCGGAAAAAGCGTTTGCTGAAATGATAGTGAAGTACGAGACAAAAAAATTAAAAGAAGCCGCGACTAAATCGCATAGCACTATTCATGAACTTAAAACCGAATCGTGGAAAAAAAATTTGGTTGTCTTGGGCGTTGTTGTGGGAAACGGGATACTCCTTTCGGTTATCTTTTTTTTATTCCGGAAGAAATCAACTCTTTTACTCAAACTTTACTCCTCGTTGTTGAACAAACCGTTTCTTGATAAAAGAAATATTAAATCGGCATTAAAAATAATTGAAGTGGAAAATTCCGAAAACGTGAAGATAAACAGCGAGGTTACTCGCGAAATTATTACGAAGTTAACACACCTGATGGAAGTGGAAAAAATGTATTTGGACTGCAACTTAACGCTCGGAAAAGCCGCCGAAAAATTAGCTACAAACACCACGTACCTTTCGCACATCATTAATGAACAGTTTGAAATGAGTTTTAGTAACTATTTGAATAAATACCGAATTGATGAAGCGATAGAAATTATTTCCAACCATCAACATGATTATATGAGTTACGAAGGGATTGCAAATAGCTGCGGTTTTAAGTCCCGCTCATCATTCAATCAGGCATTTAAAAGATTCACCGGAAAAACTCCATCCGAATTTTCTTCAATCAAAATGGATTCCGAATAGCGTTTCCTCTCTTAAAAGTTAAATTGTCCTTCATTTCTTGTTCGGATTTATAAATCAACTCATCAATAAATTGCTTTAGCGATTGTACTTCTCTTTATTTACGCCCGCCATAAAAATTAATTTCTAAAATGTTTATAGCCAAAATTGAAAATATTTTTTTGCTCCTTCCGTTTCTTCTCATCTTTACCAAATGCGGTGAAAACATGGGAGAGGAAAAAGGTCTTCTTTGGAAAGAATCATTAATTGTAAACAAATATCAATGGATGCTAACTGAGACGAATGAAGAATATAAGAAAGCCGAGAACCTTAACAATCTTCAGGCGCAGCTGGATCTTAAAAGAAAAATGGACGATCTGATGGCGCTGATAAATGAAGAATTGAAATCGTGCGCAGCCAACTATCCGAACGGCAAAACCATTTCATTTAAACAAACCGGCGGTTCGCACTATAAAGTATTGAGTGTTTTTTTACTCGGATGCAGAGTAAATCAAGATTTGCTGATTGAAACCCACATCGTTGCTAAAATTAGAAATGAAAATTCACGGGACAATTTTTTTCCGGCGCGGTTAGTTGATAACACCGGAAAGACGATTGAAGAAACACGATTCTCCTACACAAATGATTTTCCCGAATCAAAAAAAACCGTTACGGTAATTTCTCACCCGGAGAATTTTTCCAGAATTAAAAATTTTAAACGAATTGTATTTCAATAAGTATCAAGAAAGATTTTAAGATAGGCTAAATAATAAATTGTAGCGTTTAGCCTAATTACAAAAACAACACAAGGAGATCAGTTATGAAAACATTGGGTAATATTCTTTGGCACTTTCCGTTCTTAGGATTTTTGAATGCGGGGATCGTTTTTTTGTTGGGTTTGCTTTTAACCGCTACGGTTGTAGCCGCTCCAATTGGATTGGGTTTAATTGAATTCGGAAAATTCTTGTTTGCTCCATTCAGCCACTCGATGATAAACAAATCCGACCTCAACATTGAACAAAACAAAGGTTGGAAGGCGTATTCAACAATAGTAAAAATAGTTTATCTACCGTTTGGTTTGGCGCTCTGTATTCTTGCAATTTTTCAGATCGCCGGATTATTTATCACCATCATCGGGATACCGGCAGCGCTTGTTGTTGCAAAATCTTTGGGCACATATTTAAATCCTGTTAATAAAAAATGCGTTGCCCAGGCTGTAAGCGATGAGCTTGAGAGAAGAAAAGCTCAAATTGAAGTCGAAAAAAGTTTTCGATAATTCTTTTCGTTTCTGCAAGACGAACAAATAAACGAATGATGATCGATACGTCATATAATAAAAACCGGTACAAGAAAAAAGGATCGGTGTTTAATCCACCGCGGCAGACCAACTTACTACTGCACATTGAACAAGCTGCCGCGCCGGATTTATCTGTTATTTTTTCCCCCGGGTTTAAAAACTCACAAAGCCATGAGTTAGTTTTTACTTCCCCGGTGTTACCGCACTAATTATCAGAACTCAAGAAAAAATTATTTTTCAATTTTTTTTATTGCTTCAATCTTGTTCCGCTTGTAATCCGAAACGCCTACGATTAATCCGCCGGTAACTACAACGGCGCCGATAATTTGATAAACCGTAACATCTTTTCCGAATAGCAGCATAATGAATGGAAGCAGCGCCAGCCAAACATTTGTGTACGGTACCCAAAGGTGCGCAGAGAATTTTGAGAGTTTGAAAAATCCAAAGCTGTAAATATATCCCGTTAACCCGGCGGCAATCACAAACAAAATCGGAAGCCAATTGTTTGGTAAAATGTTTCCGCTGAACAGGGCAAAAAATCTATGGTAATCAACCGAGATAAAAATCTTTTCAATTTTTTGCTCAACCGGTTTTGGTAAATCTTTTTTAAGTTGATAGGAAGAATTGACTTTATCATAATTGGTTAAAAGAAATTCTTTTTTCGGTTGATCAAGCTTGGCGAGTACGCGTGTTTCAAATTGCTGTACCGGCACATGATCCGGCAGATTAGCGCGGAGAAAACTTCCGACAAGAGGAAAAATAATGAGCGCCGAAGTTATAAAGATCATCTTCCAAATTTCCCGCCATACTACCAATGCATTTGGGCCCACTCCCGTTAACGCGGTCTGCACGGTTTTATTATTCAATATTTGCTGCGAACCTAAACAGAGATTTATTATCACAATCCAAATAATTGCCGTAGTATCAAGCACGGTATCGGGATTGGCGTTTGCGCCGAACAATGACGGGAGGTGCGGAATTGCTAATCCAAACACTACAAGAAGAACTCCTATCCAATGTTCTTTTCGAATTGAAGCGTTGAAAACAAGTTTACCGAAGAACGGCAAAAAAGCTAAATAAATATTTACATAAGGAGCAAAAAGATGAGGCGAATAATATCTTGGCAGATAGAAGAAACCGATGTTTTCAATTACTCCCGTAAATGCGCAAACAATAATAGTTATCATCGAAAGAGCGCCGGGCCATAAATATTTTAATTCTTTTCCGCGGAGAACTTCAATAACAACAGCTATAAACGCCCACAGAAATTTTGATACTTCCCGCCACCAGGTCATTACTCCGGGAGAAACATCAATCTGTTTATCGCCAACAAACTCGGGCTGATTTCCCATCCAATTAAGAATGTACTGTCCGCTCAATCCTCCGTTAATTATCATTACCCAGAAAAAAAGCAAAATCAATTCCATCGTTCTTCTTCACTTAAGTGAATGGATACTTCATTTTTTACGGACGGTTAAATTACTTCATTTTATTTTAGCAACCAATAAAATTTAACTTAAGAATTCTCATTTTTTTTCTACCGAGAAAAATATTACAAAGTGAAACAGCAAACTCATCCTTTGTTTATGCCTCCTTCGCCCGCAAATCAATTTTCCGTATATTTGCAGTCAACTATTGATAATTATTGAGAAACGAATGGACTCGCAGAACATAATTGAAATCCCCAAAGCTTATAACTCCGCTTCCGCAGAAGAGAAGTGGTATTCCTACTGGTTAAAACATAACATCTTTCATTCGGAAGTTGATACCGAAAAAGAACCTTATACAATTGTAATTCCGCCGCCGAATATTACCGGCATGTTAACGATGGGACATATATTAAACAATACGCTGCAAGACGTTCTCATCCGCCAAAAAAGAATGCAGGGCTTTAACGCTTGCTGGGTGCCGGGAACCGACCACGCTTCAATTGCCACAGAAAGTAAAGTTACCAAATATTTAAAAGATGAAGGCATCGATAAACATCATATCGGGCGCGAAGAATTTTTGCAATACTGCCAGGAATGGAAAACCAAATACGGCGGAATTATCATTCAGCAATTAAAAAAACTCGGCGTCAGCTGCGATTGGGAACGCGAACGCTTCACCATGGATGATCATTATTATCAAAAAGTAATTGAAGCATTTGTAAAACTTTATGAGGATGGAAAAATCTACCGCGGAAACCGTTTGGTAAATTGGTGTCCGGTTTCTAAATCAGCAATCAGTGATGAAGAAGTAAATTATAAAACGGTGAACGGACATATTTGGTATTTCAAATATCCGGTGAAAGATTCCGATGAGTTTATAACTGTTGCAACTACTCGTCCTGAAACAATGTTGGGAGACAGCGGCATTGCGGTTAATCCCGGCGATAAGCGATATAAAAAATTAGTCGGCAAATCGGTTATCCTTCCTTTGGTGAATAAAGAAATTCCGGTTATCGCAGATCATTATGTTGATAAAGAGTTTGGAACAGGCGCAGTTAAAGTTACACCGGCACACGACTTTAACGATTATTTAATGGGGCAGCGCCACAATCTTGAAGTGATAAATATTTTTACACCCGAGGCTTCAACAAATGAAAATGTTCCTAAAGCGTTTCAACATCTTGATAGATACGACGCGCGCAAGTTAGTCGTAAAGAAAATGGAAGAACTTGGTCTGGTTGAAAAAATAGAACCATATCAAACCAACATTGGTTATTCCGAGCGCGGCGGCGTGCCGATTGAACCGTATCTTTCCGAACAATGGTTCATGAAAATGTCTGAACTTGCCAAACCAGCGCTTGAAGTTGTGAAAGAAGGAAAAGTAAAATTTCATCCCGACCATTGGGTTAAGACGTATGAACATTGGATGGAAAACATTAAGGACTGGTGCATCTCGCGCCAGCTTTGGTGGGGGCACCGCATTCCCGTCTGGTACTGTGTTGGAGATGACCATTGCAATCTGGAATGCAAACAGCCGATTGTTGCCGTAACGAAGCCGGAAAAATGCCCACATTGCGGAAGTACAAATTTGCGACAGGACGCGGATGTGCTTGATACATGGGCTTCAAGCTGGCTTTGGGCACATGATGTTTTCAAAACTGAAGAAGAAAAAAAATATTATTATCCCACCAACACACTTATTACCGCGCCGGATATTATTTTCTTCTGGATTGCTCGGATGATTATTGCCGGTTTATATTTTCAAAAAAATATTCCTTTCAGCGACGTTTATTTTACCAGCATCATTCGCGATTTGCAAGGACGAAAGATGAGCAAGTCACTCGGTAATTCTCCTGATCCCCTTGAAGTGATTGATGAATATGGCGCCGACGCGCTCCGCTTTTCCGTAATATATTTAGCGCCGCTCGGGCAGGACGTTTTGTTCGCGACAGAGAAATGTGAAATCGGGAGAAACTTTGCCAACAAGATTTGGAACGCCGGAAGATTTTTGCTGATGAACGCGCAGACCATTCCGGTTAATAAAAATTTAGTTGATAAATACACAGATATTATCGACGACTGGATCCAATCGCGATTTCATCAAACATTGAAAGAGCTAAACCGCGCTATGGATAAGTTCGAATTCAACAATGCTTCTAAAATTATTTACGCTTTTGTGTGGAATGATTTCTGCGATTGGTATATCGAACTCTCAAAATCAAAATTCTATTCCGATAACGAAGAGGTGAAATCAGCCGCATTAACAAGGGCGATCTCGCTGTTTGAACATCTGCTTAAACTTGTTCATCCTTTTATGCCGTTTGTTACAGAAGAACTATGGCAGCTTATCGAAAAGAGAAATGACGGCGAAAGTATTTCCACTTCAACCTATCCCAAGCTTGATGAGTCACTCATCAAACAAAATGTAAATGATGAGATGAGTTTTTTGCAGGATGTGGTTACAGCCATCCGCAACATTCGCGGAGAGATGAACATCGCCCCATCAAAACCCATCTCGGTGTATTTAAAAACGAATGCGGAAATTTCGGGCAGCATCAACTATTTTAAAAAATTAACCCGCGCCGAAGAGATTGTGATTGGACAAAATATTACCAAACCGGAGAAATCAACTGCCGCCGTAGTTAAGAATTGCGAAATCTACATTCCGCTTGAAGGTTTAATTGATGTTGCTACGGAACGGGAAAAACTTTCGAAAGATATTTTGCGCCTTGAAGGAAGCGTTAACGGAGTTGAAAAGAAATTATCAAATGAAAATTTTGTGAAAAACGCTCCGGCCGTTATTGTTGAGAAGGAACGAGCAAAGCTGACCGATTGGTTTGATAAGTTGGCGAAGTTAAAAGAACTATTAAATAATTTGAATTGATTTCTTTCTTAGTGATACTAAGTGTTCTAAGTGCCTAAGTGGTGAGTTTTTTTTACCACTGAGACACTAAGTCCACAAAGGAACACTTAGGATATATTCTGTTTTACATAACGATAGTTGAAGTAAGTTTCTAAAAGATATTATAAATATTTTCCTTAGGAGAGAATACTATGTTTTCGAAAAATCAATGGGTACTTCCTGCACTAATTCTTGCAGCGGCATTTTTACTTGGTACGTTTTTTATTAGCGGAACATGGCGCAGCGTAAGCAAAGCCAACCAGACAATTACCGTTACCGGCTCTGCAAAAAAAGATATTACTTCCGATCTCGGAATTTTGCGCGGAACAATATCCGTTCAAGCCGGAGCCGCCAAAGAGGCTTATCAAGAACTTGAAAGAGAGAAACCGATTTTCTTCGCCTATCTCACTCAAAAAGGTTTTCCGAAGGAATCACTTAATCTTTTTACAATTACCAGTTATCCCGTTTACGAAATGAATGCTCAGGGAATGCAAACGGGTAAAGTGATTGGATATGTTTATTCACAGCGACTTGAAATGCAATCCAACGACGTTTTAAAAATTAAAAATCTTTCTTTAGAAATCAGTTCGGTAATTGAACGGGGTGTAAATTTTACGGTTGAACAACCGGAATATCATTATTCAAAAATGGCGGAAATAAAAATTGAAATTCAAGCCGAAGCAGCAAAAGACGCAATGATCCACGCTGAGAAAATTGCGGAGGCAACAGACGGCGAGTTGGGTGCAATGCGCAATGCACGCATGGGAGTTTTGCAGATCACTCCGAAAAATTCCAACATGGTTTCCGATTACGGTGTGAATGATCTCAGCTCAATTGAAAAAGAAATTACCGCGGTAGTTAACGCTTCGTTTGAGATAAAGTGACTTCATGTCCTCTATTCAGTTGAAGTTTTTTTGATTATTCATCTAAGAAAGAATTGACAATTCCCACAAATCTTTTTCACCTTTCCCAAAATTTTTTCATCAAAACTTATTGCCAAAATCTGTAACTTTGAGTATTAAAAAATACATCAGAGGTTTTGATGAAACTCTTTTCTTTAATTTTTACGATTACTGCTACCATGCTTATGGCACAACCCAAACATGCACTTACATTTGAAGACCTGTGGGGAATGAAACGAATCGGTCAGGTTCAACTTTCTCCCGATGGAAAAACGCTTGCGTTTACGTTAGCCGCTTATTCAATTGAAGAGAACAAAGGGAACACCGATATTTATTTGGCAGACGCCAACGGTAACAATGTTCGTCCTTTTAAAAACAGCGTTAAGAATGAAACGAATCCAAGATTTTCTCCGGACGGAAATAAGATTGCGTATCTCTTTGATAGCCAGATTTGGACTGCCAATATTGATGGTTCCGACGCGCAAAAGTTAACCGATCTTTCAACCGGCGCTTCTGGTATTGTCTGGTCGGGCGACGGAAAGAAAATGTTATTTGTCTCTTCTGTTTATCCCGATTGCGAAACGGATGACTGCAACAAAGCCAAAGACAAAGCGAATGAAGAAAACAAAGTTAAAGCCGGCATCTTTACAGAATTGATGTACCGCCACTGGGATGAATGGCGGGGCGAAAAAAGAAGTCACCTTTTTTTACTTGATGTTGAAAAAAAAGAAGTTGTTGATTTAACACTGAACAGCAAATTCGATGTTCCTCCGATTGCACTTGGCAGCAGCAACGATTATTCGTTCTCTCCCGACGGCAATGAAATTGTCTTTACGATGAATACCGATAAAGTTCTTGCAACAAGCACGAATAACGACATCTTTGTTTTGAAATTGAAAGACGTTGAAAAAAACAAACCAACACCATTTACCAAAATTTCCGAAAGTAAGGGGAACGACTGCCAGCCGGTTTACTCACCGGATGGAAATTATATTGCCTACACTTCAATGGAGCGTGCCGGATTTGAAGCTGATAAATCAAGGCTCGCGCTCTACAGCCGGAAAAGCGGCACAACAAAAA
>Ga0172368_10007090_pt1 | contig 11843 bp, 13 predicted proteins | sample Lak11m_FD_114540 | JGI IMG/M metagenome (GOLD analysis project Ga0172368, IMG submission 114540) | Freshwater microbial communities from Kabuno Bay, South-Kivu, Congo - kab_022012_11m | ecosystem: Environmental > Aquatic > Freshwater > Lake | place: Democratic Republic of the Congo: South-Kivu...
AAACAAAAAATACATTTCTAGAATGTATTTTTTGTTGGCTCCCCGGACCATCCTTCATTGCATTACGGCAGGGTAAACTGGACATGTCACATTCCGCTTGGCCATAAAAAAACACCAATTTCTTGGTGTTTTTTTATGGCTCCCCGGACTGGACTCGAACCAGTAACATCTTCGTTAACAGCGAAGCGCTCTGCCAATTGAGCTACCGGGGAATAAAACTTTTAATAAATTGTCTGCCCCGAAAACTTTTTAATTGTTTTTCTCTTTTTAATGCTTGATTTCGAGTGGCAACTTTTTCGCTATAAATTAGCTGCCATTCGCCATCAAACCTAGCCGTGAACGAATTATTAAAAGTTTTATTCCGGTGAGCTTCAAGGCGAGTGGCCAAATTTTTCGTTTGACCTATATAAATCTTATCAGGTTTCTTATTATATAGTGCGTATATAATAAACATGATTTGGTTTTGTGACGCTCTGCCTCCGCCAGCTGGCGGAGAGCTACCGGGGAACATAGCCACTTCTTTGTGAAATTGCTAATTCCAAATTTCTAATCAAGCCCAAATTTCAAAATCTGAAATTGGAAAACACAAAGCGAACACACAAATACTACCAAAAATGAGCTTGAGTGTAAAGGTTGTTTGAAATAGCTTTTTGCTACTCTGCCTTTCCCAGTAGTTTGAACATTTTTTTCTTGTAAGCCTCGACGCCGCCTTGATTGAAGGGGTTGATGCCGAGCAAGTATGCGCTCATCATACAAGCTGTCTCGAAGAAGTAAATTAGATGGCCAATTGTTCTAGTATTTAAGTCATCAAGCTCGATGACTGTATTTGGCACGTCGCCGTCAGTGTGAGCGGCGATGGTGGCGCTGATCGCCTGACTGTTTATCCAGTCAACTTTTTTGCCTTCGAGATAGTTTAGCCCGTCGAGACTTTTCTCTTCACTGCTGACAGCGATGTCGGATTGATTATTCTTAATCCTAATTACCGTCTCGAGCAGATGTCTTTCGCCCTCCTGGATATATTGACCTAGAGAGTGGAGATCAGCCGTCAGGTCGATGGAGGCAGGGAAGAGCGCCTTGCCGTCTTTGCCCTCTGACTCACCGAAGAGCTGCTTCCACCACTCAGCCAGATAGTGCAGGCTTGGCTCGTAGCTAGCCAAAATCTCAATCTTTTTGCCGCTACTATATAGTATGTTGCGGATGACGGCATAGCGATATGCATCATTTTTCTCGAGATCTGCGTCTCCGTATTCAGCCATTGCCTCAGCGGCCCCGGCCATCAAATCGTCAATATCGATGCCGGCAGCAGCAATCGGCAGGAGACCGACAGCAGTCAGGACCGAGTAGCGTCCGCCGATGTCATCTGGGACGACAAAAGTTTCGTAGCCCTCGGCCTCAGCCAGCTCTTTTAGCGCCCCCTTGTTCTTATCCGTCGTGGCATAAATTCGTTCCCTGGCTTCATCGCCATATTTCTCAATCATCAATTCGCGGACAGCTCGAAAAGCGACAGCCGGTTCGAGAGTAGTACCTGACTTAGAGATGACGTTGACGGAGATTTCTTTATCTTTTATATAGCCCAGCAATTCCTCTAAGTATTTCCCGCTCAGACTGGTGCCGGCGTAGAGAATTTCTGGCGCACCGGACTTGCCACCAAAGTTTGGCGACAGTGCCGAGATGACGGCACGAGCTCCGAGATAGGATCCGCCGATACCGATGACGACAAGAACTTCAGAGTCTTTTTGAATTTTTGCTGCAGCTTGTTTGATCTGATCAAATTCATCATGATCATAGTTCTCCGGCAGATCACGCCAACCAAGCATCTCTGAGCCCGGCAATTTATCGCTGCCAATCTGACCATGAATTTCAGCGACTTTCTCGGCATAGCCATCAATCTCTGAAGTTTTAACAAATTTCTCCAGGTGGCTAGTGTCCAAATTTACTTTTTTCACATATGTCCTTTCCAATTAATTTGAAAAACCATCACTTTGACAGTATCATTATAACAAAAGGTAGAGAAAATAAAGCAATATTACTTATGAGAGGAGTTTTATGAACGAGGTCGGCATTGGAAGAGGTGAATTAGAAGGCGAATCTGGGGAGGCTGAAAACCAAGAAGAATCGCTAGAAGTTCTTCGAGAACAATCGAGCGATATGCTGAAATTACGCCGAGCAATTGGCAGAGATTTTCTTGACTGGTCAAAGGATCAAGATATTAAAAATGATCACGATGATGACTGGTTAAAATCAGCTGCAGATAGATTTCTTAAAACCGATTATCCCAAAACCAAGGAAGAAGCAAAAGCTGCTGATGATCTCTTGTGGAATATGTGGTCGGAATTAAACAATCGGATAAACAGAGTGGCCGACGAACAATCTCAGTCGAGTGAATTAAAATAGTAATCCTCTAGCTTGCAAGCTTTCCGACTATCGGATAGCGGGCAAGGATTGTTTTGGCGTGATAACTATAAAAAGCATTTGTTAGTTCTTTACCGGCAAAGTGAGAGTAGTGTTTGCCGCTTCTAAAAACAGATGTTAGGTCGTAAACATTGCCGTCAACTGCAACATAGGCCGGGCTACCGTTTTTGCCGTCATATTTAGCAAGTTCAGCGACGGTGAAGGCTGGAGTTGCCGGAGTTGTGTTGTTTGCGCTATTGCTAGTATTATCTGAGTTTTCGTCTGACGTAGTAGCGGTGTTGCTTGAGGTTGTGACAGGATTTTTTGTTGTCGAGCTAGAATCAGTTTCAGATTTTGCTTGATAGAATTTATCAGCATAAATAAAAAAACCGAGAAACAAACTAAAGAAAGTTGCCAATAAAATTTTACCGCCCCTATTCCAGATCTGCCAACGCTTAAATGCAAGGTGGATCGCAAAAGTGGTGTGAAACATAAAGGCAACTAGAACGAGATAGGTAAGATAGTCAAGATGAATTTTTGCCGATAGTGTCTGGTCAATTATTCCTTTAGTCATACCGTAACCAGAAACAAAATAGAAGATCATGCCGATCAAAAGCACCCACGCAAAAAAACGGTCAAGTTTAATTAGTGTTTTCATTTTTCCTTTAATTAATAAACCTGAACTAATTTTCCAAGAAGATTCTTAATTCTGGCTGAGAAAACTAGAACTTATTTATCCACCGACTGAGCCAGCCAAATAGACTAAATCCAGAACCGAGATCGTTGATCTGGTCTTTAAGTTCCAATTGAGTCGATTGCAATAAAATGATTTGGTTGGCAATAGCGAGCTGGTCGCTTTCGTTTGCAACTTGACTCATGACTTCTTCTAATTCCTTGATCTGGTTTTGGTTTTGGATCATGGCGTTTTTGGCAGTTTTCAGTTCTTTGTAATTTGCACCGATGAAAAATTTCGCAAAGGCGGTTCGTGTTTCGGCCTTGTCGATTGATTGTCCTATCTTGTCTTGATTTTGAGATTGAGTTTGAGCGATTGTTTTGATCTTGTCACCAACCCCCTGGTTTTCGGTTTTATTTGCCAACTGGACTAACTCTTCTGCGGCGTTTGCGACAATACTTTTGTGCTCATTTGATTTCGAGTTGGCCGGTGAATACTGCGGCTGGCTCTCCTTAACCTCAGCGTCTACACGCAGTTGCTCCTCTGTCTGGGTCTGAGTCATCTCGTCGGTTTCGGGATTATTGGTCTGGGTTTGAACCCGATTTTGGTTTTCATTTTGATTCTGTGTCGAGCTGGTTGTCTCGACCTCAGTTGTTTCTGACGTTGTAGAACTAGAATTGCCCTGACCTTGCTGGGTATTGTCTGAAACGGCTAGAGCGCCGACAGGTGTTAAAAATAGCACCGAAAGAAGCAGTACAGCGACACAATTTTTACTGAAAATTTGCCGTTTCATAACAATCTCCTAAATTTGTATTTAGATTACTTAGATGAAAGCTTGAATGGGTGCAGAAGTTTCCAGCCGTAACTTGGTGCGTTCAAATCTTTATCGAGAACTATGGCGATTGATTTTGTTTGTCCATTTATTTTGACCGAAATTGTTCCGACCTCGGTGCCTTCTTCTTTGCTGGAAGTTATTTTATTGAGAGTGGTATTTGGTGTAATTTTTTTATTATCAACAGTGTAGTAGCTCAAATCACTCTTGGCCACGGCTTTGATTGTCTCACCCCAGGCAGTTTCATATTTGCCGACCACATCTCCAACCTTGATCAAATTGATATTGTGAAAATTGCTGACGTTTGACTGGATGAAATTAGTTGTGTCGCGAAGAACTGATAGGCGGCTGGGGGCGCCAAGAATTGCTCCGACCATCAGTGGCGCTGTCGTGTCGGTCGCACTTTTAACTGCGAAAAGGAGGCAGCCACCAGCTTCAGGAGTATTGCCAGTCTTGACTCCGACAACTCCGTCTTCACCGAGAATTGTATTATAATTATTGACTGTACCGGCGATAGGGAGGTCGACCTGTTGCTGGTTAACGATTTCAGCAAGAACCGAATGTGACAGCGCTGCGTCACCAATTTTGACCAAGTCAGAGGCACTACTGACCGTCTGGTCCGACAAACCGCTAGCGTCAGCTATATGGGTTGATGTCCAGCCGTTATCTGCTGCCATTTTATTAGCGTATTCAAGATAGCCATCAAGTGAACCGAATGCCCACTCAGCCAGAGTTGTAGCGATATTATCGCCGGAAGCAATCAGCAACCCTTGCAACATCTGATATTCAGTCAGGATCTCACCATCGTTGACTGGCAGGAGCGATCCGCCGACAGCCAGGTCATCATAATAGTGCTGAACATCTTTGGTGGTGATCTGATAAGTTGGTCCGGCCTGGCCGGCTTCAAGCGGTTTTTTGTCGAGGACAGCTAAGGCCAGGACAACCTTGGCGATGCTAGCGATCGGATGGGCCACTTGTTCACCATTTGTCGCCAGTACACCGTTGCCGACAGCTCCAACTGCTGACTGGCCATAGCTTGGCCAGGCAATTTTAGTTTCAGCGTTTTTTGGCAGAGCAATTTCAACTGTTGATGGCGTTGTTGACGCCTTAGCAAAAGCAATCGCCACAAAACAAGCGACTACTACTATCGCGACAATAGCGATAGTGATAATCGAGGCTGATGATTTTTTGGGTACTACCTTCTTGGCAGCACTTTTGAGTTCTGTTTTTTTCATAAGAATATTTTAACAAAAAAATACACTCGGCTCAAATTAAGACATTATATGTTATGATACTAATTAGTCAGTATGTTAATGATCTATAAATTCAAATGGGAAAAGTAAATCTAATCCAAGAAAATATTTTATTAAAAAATTACTCCAATTTCAAAATTGGTGGTCCGGCAAAATATTTCTTAGAATTTCACAGTCTGGAAGAATTAAAAAACGGACTAGCTGAATGGGGCGAGATATTAAAAAATGAAGAGACGATCGCCGATCGTAAATTTGTCATTGCTGGAGCCACAAACATTTTGTTTGATGATGCTGGGTATGATGGCCTGATACTTTGCAATCGAATCTCCTTTATCAAGAATTTGAGCGAGGAAGTGATTGAAGTTGGCGCCGGCACAAGCGTCAAAGAATTAAATGATTTTTGTCTGCAAAATTCATTGTCCGGTACTGAGTGGTCTGGCGGTTTACCGGGTACGGTTGGCGGGGCTATTTTTGGCAATGCCGGCGCCTTTGGCGGCGAGACCAAAGATTCAATTATTGAGGTCACAAGCTATGCTTATAAAAGCAATCAATTAATCAGGCGGTCTGGGGATGATTGCCGTTTTGGATATCGCGACAGCATTTTCAAGTCGGGGAAATTGACTGAGATAATTCTGGTTGCCAAGATCGCGGTTCGTAGTGGTGACAAAGCAGAGATTGCCAAAACGATGGACGAGCATATTGACTATCGACGTCGTAAACAACCGCTCGAATATCCCAATATCGGCAGTATTTTCAAGAATGTGCCGGTAAAATCTGCTAGTCAGGATCTGATCGAAAAGGTCAAAGAGAAAATTAAGAATGATCCGTTTCCAGTCATTCCGACTGCCTATCTGATTTTTCTCGCCGGACTTGTCGGCCACAAGATCGGCGGAGCGCAGGTTTCTGAAAAGCACCCCAATATGATGATAAACGTTGCTGGCACAGCGACCGCGACCAATGTTCGAGATCTAATAAAGTTAGTTCAAGAAAAAGTCAAAGAGAAATTTGGCGTAGATCTGGAGCCGGAAGTAAGGATTTTATCTCAAGTTGGCTAAACCTCAGGTAAAGTTCAACATTATTTGGCACACTAGAATTATCATACTGAATCCGTTGGCTGGCGATGAGAAATTCCTAAAGTTCCTTTGCTTACGCTCAGGATGACATTAAGATTTTTAGGAAGGATTATCATGGATAATGCAGGTATTCAGCCGCTGAGCGAAGCGGAGGTAAAGGAGAAATTGAAAGAACTTCCTGACGGCTGGGAACATATCGAAAACAAAATAACCAAGACTTTTATCTTTGACAACATGATGGAGGGAGTCCATCTGCTTGATAAATTGATCCCTTATTGCAATGAGATTGACCATCATCCTGATATCGTCATTAATTTCAAGAAGTTTAAGTTTGAGCTGACTCGCTGGGATGCCGGCCAGAAGGTAACCGCAAGAGATTTCCTGGTTGCTAAAAAAATAGAGGAACTAGTGAAATAACAAAATTGCTCCTCACCGAGGAGCAATTTTGTTATTGGTTTTAGACTAATTGAAGTTGCAGGGTATTAGCAATCTCATGCAAATGTTTCCAGGAGTTTTTTCCAGAAACCACCCGTAGCAATCGAGGAAAGAGGATGTGGCTTTCACGATGATGAAGCAGCCTGATCTTTTTGGCTAGATCTATACCGATCGAATTTACGGCCTTACTCATCTCTGCGTAGTTGTCCTTAATGCCGTTTCTATATTCCGAAATTAATCTATCAATGAGCTGGTGAGCCTCACGGTGCTCAATCTTTATTTGGCGGACCTCTGATACAAAACCATGCTCGACTAACTCAGGAAAGAGCAATTCCTCTTCGTGATGAAAGTGTCGGTCTATTGATTTCAGATTCTTTATTAATCGGTCTAATAGCTGCCATTGTTCGACTGTGGCACATTCAAATTGCCCGCAATTCTGAAATTTATCCTTGATACTTTCCAAGACAGATATCGTTTGATTGATTTTCTCTTGTTTGTTGAGCAGTAGCTTGATGGGGTGGTTTTTCTCGAGATGATTTACCATTTTGGCGATGTTGTCGCGATAAATTTTTTCATGGTAGGTTGTTAGGTAGCTCTCAAACTTGAAGTCATCAGCTTTTTTAAGTTTTGTTAATTTTGTCGTCATATTCCTCCCTGGAATTAAGTAATTATTATAAGACTATTTTAGTCCTAAATAGAAAAGCCTGTCAATATCCTGGAAATTAATATCGTAAATTAAAATAACCAGATTGTATTTTTAGCATGATTTTCATTTGATCACTGATTTTTTTGCTCTCTTTTATTCCTGACACAATGAATACTTCACGAGTCCTCAGAAACGCGCTACAATGTAGTTGCTTAGAAAATTTAATTTCTGAAAAGATATGGCAGATATTAAAGAAAAGGCCTCATCAAAGAAGATAATTTTTTGGTTGTTTCTAATTGTTTTTATTTGGCTAGCACTTACCAGGCTTGATGAGACGGGGCGTATCTTTAGAGTTTTATCAAGTGGCAAATGGTACTGGATTTTATCGGCTCTAGTATGTCAGATAGCATTATTTCCGTTTTATTCATATTATATCGATTACGTTTTTCGAATATTTCGGCTCAAGCTTGGCTGGCGCAAAATTTTGCCGGTCTACATTGCTTCAAAATTTACAAATGTGGCACTACCGATCGCCACTTTTGGCACAGCCGCCATCTTTTTGCGCAACAGCAAGAAGCAAGATGCCTCGGCACTAAATACCGGCATCGGCATCTCATTCATAATGCTCTTCGACGTCACTGCGTTTGCTATTGTTGCTCTGACCTCTTTGGCCATTCTCTACCTTTTCGGTCAAACCAGAGCCTACCTTTATGTTACATTATTCATCCTGGTTTTTGGCGTGTTGCTTGCTGCCTTCTTTATCAGGAAACTCTCAAAAGACAAAACCCCTCCTAACAAATTTTTTCTCTGGCTGATTAAAAAAGTTGCCAAAATGGCCGGGTACAAGGATATCAAATTATCTGAGATAGAGGCGATTTTTGCTGAGGTTGGTACCGATGTTGCTAAGAAAAGCCGTAATATCTGGACCGGTTTGGGCTTAGCGATCACTGTTCACTTGGTAAATATGGCGACGCTGGCTCTCTTCTTTCTTGCTTTTGCCAGTCATGTCAATCCGCTAGCAGTTATCACTACTTATACCGTCGGCATTCTTTACACAATAGTCTCGATCACGCCTCAAGGTGTCGGTGTTGTCGAGACAGTTATGATTGCGGCGATTCGCTCTTTTGGCTACGATATTTCTACTGCAGCTGTCATCACCCTGGTTTTCCGTAGTATTCTCTACTGGTTGCCGGTATTTCCTGGCTTCTATTATTTTTCACGCCTAGAATTTGAACCAAAGGCTACAGCGTAGTTAAAAAGTGAATTATCACTTTGTTTTGATTTGTAAAATAGAAAAGGAGGGCAAATGATTAAAGTGCTTTACAAACTGTTCTTGGGTTTATTAGTAGCTCTGTTCATCGGTTTTGGCATCTCAGTTTTTTATTCTGCGCCCAAAGCGCCAGATTATCCGACAACACTTGAAAACATTGGCGCAAATGGAATGACGAAGGTTCAAGAAAAAGAAAACTCTGATTTTAATAAGCGAGAGAAGGCGTATCAAACAGATTTTGCGAAATACAATCGCAATGTCTCAGCGATGGTCATCGCTTTTAGTGTTATCATTTTAATTTTGAGCCTGACTGTTCTCTTGAAAATCGATATCATTGGCGACGGTATACTGCTCGGTGGCATCCTGACACTCTTTTATGGCATCATCCGCGCTTTCATGAGTGAGAGCAATAAGTACCAGTTCAGTGCAGTAACTGTCGGGCTAATCGTCGCCCTTGTTCTCGGCTGGTGGAAATTTCTCAAAGCTGAAAAGAGATAAAAAAAGATAATCGGTTAAACAGTTTTCAATATCTAGTCAGCCTTTGCTGCCATTGACTGACGAAATTATGGCGGGCGAAAAAAATAAAATTAATATTCGGAGGAGAAATGGGAAATGAAAAGAAATTTGCCAACTTGCGGCGATTAAATCTTGTTGCGATGGTGCTTCACTTTTGCCAGGGAATTGCTGTCTTGGTGTTGTCGACGAAGTTTAGTTTACCGGTGATGTCCTCGTTTCTAAAATTTGATTTTGCTGCAAACAAGTTAGTTCCGAATCCCAAGGATCTCTTTATCGTTCAGATCGGCCCGCTAGTGGCGGCTTTCTTTTTTCTCTCGGCTCTGGCCCATTTAATTGTTGCGTCGAAGAGATTTAGCGCTTGGTACAATAAAAACCTTGGGCGTCGTATCAACATCGCGCGTTGGGTCGAGTATTCATTCTCAGCCACATTGATGATCGTAATCATCGCGATGCTTGTCGGTATATATGACGCTTCGGCCCTAATCGCAATCGCAATTTTAAACGCCTCTATGATTCTCTTTGGTTGGCTGATGGAGCTGCACAACAGTTCGACTGCGCTCGCCTCAGGTCAAAACCAGAAGGTGAATTGGCTACCATTTATTTTTGGCTGTATTGCGGGGATCGGTCCATGGTTGGCAATTGGACTCTATCTTTGGGCACCGGGTGCCGAAGCCCATGCGCCAAATTTTGTTTACTGGATTTACTTTTCTATCTTTTTGTTTTTCAATTGCTTTGCTCTCAATCAATATCTGCAATACAAAAAAGTCGGCAAGTGGGCTGACTATCTCTATGGCGAGCGTGCCTATGTTATATTAAGTCTGGTCGCCAAATCTTTGCTTGCCTGGCAGGTCTTTGCCGGAACGCTGAGACCATAATCTAGTATCGAGTACTATAATAATATGGAGACCAAAAGTATAAAGTATATAGTTACAAGTATTTATTTAGTTGCAAATACCGAGGAGTGAGGATTAAGTTATTATTTTCCTGACATCAATTCTTGGTCTTTAGTCATTCAGTATTAGACCTTAGTTATCTAGCTTTAGTCCTTAGTCATATTCTACCATTTATCCACAGCCATTTTGTGTTTTTGGATATTTTTGTGGTACAAAATAATTAAGGATTTGAAAACGGGGAACGCCCATATTGGCATCACTCCGTTTTCGCCAGTATCTGAAAGGATGGTTGCACGTGTACAATCCAGACTATCGTCCCAAGACCCCCCCGTTCAGCAAATCGCGTTGGTGGCGGTCGAAGGCGATGTCTCGCATTCCTCGTCCGAGAAGAAGACGACGGTGTTGGTGCTGATCGCGATCGTCGTCTGAAACCAAGTCGTCAGGGTGGCGGCTTGAGCAGAGAGATTACCCGAGCATGATAGGGAGGTGATCCAACTCTTGCAACGGTGACTGTGTGGCGAGTCACCGCCAGAGTGGTTTTGTGGCCACACTGACCTGAGATTTCTCAGGAGTTAACTTTCGCCGGGGGACGCACCACCTAGTCGCGCCCCCGGAAAGGACTTAATTTTTTAATTTGATGTATAAGCAGTCAGCAGAAAGAAGTTGACTGCTTTGTGATTAAAAAAAACGTATGATTATTCTATAATCAAGCTTGTTAAATATTAAAAAAACAAAATGGTGTAGATGCGCAAAAAACTTAAATACTGAGAAAAACAAAACATTTTTGTTGGTTGCCCACAATTTCATGGTTACTAAGGAATATAAAAAAACCATCCGACTAAGAGATGGGAAAAATGACTAAATTTATTTTATACTGAGAAATAAATCGTGGCAGCATTATTTGTCGCCATTTTGATATTGGTCGGCCTCGCTAGACGGTTGTTGATATCCGGTTAAAACTTTCCATAAAAAAAGTACGACAGCGATTACTGCCGAGAGGATCGCAATAAGTACATTTCTTATTAAAGTTGTTGAGTTTGTATTTGCCATTTGATAATGATTATAACATTCTTAAATTTTAATTTAAAGAAAAGGCTTGATATAATTGATCTAATTTCTAATTAACCTAATTTTTTTAAACAAATACCAAACCCGAATTACCAATTAAATTTTGGAGGAGCGGAGCTTGTTTAGGTCGATTAGGTCAATTAGAATAATTAGAAATTTTTTTATGGCTAAACCATTTGTCGTTGTAATCTCCGGTGTCGCCGGATCGGGCAAGGATACACTTGTTGAGGAGCTATGGTCGCATCCTGAACTTTTTGAAGTTGCCGTTTCTTGCACTGATAGACCACCACGCCTCGGTGAGATTCCTGGCAAAAATTACAACTATATTTCCAAAGAAGATTTTGACAAGGGGATTAAGAAAAGGGAGTTCGTCGAGTGGGAAACTGTCCGCGGTGAGTATCGCTATGGACGCAAAAAAGCCGATATGAAGAAGGCTTTTCAGTCTGGCAAAACTGTTGTCATCGTTGCCGAGCCACTCGGTATGATCAAATTCAAAAAGATCTATGATGCTACTTCAATTTTTATCATGCCGCCGAGCCTTGATGAGGCGGTTGAGCGATTAAAAAAACGTGGCAACGATACGCCGGAGGGATTGAAGAACAGGATAGATCGCTTCCAGCTAGAAATGTCCTATAAGAATCGCTACGATCATGTCGTTATCAATGACGATCTAGGAGTTGCACAAAAAGAACTTGTCAGCACGATCAAGAAGGCCAAGGAAACATGGTCGCGCCGACACACAAACAAGAAAATCATTTTTAGTTTACTGGCTCTGTTCCTGTTTGCTGGCTCT
>Ga0172368_10007091_pt1 | contig 11842 bp, 13 predicted proteins | sample Lak11m_FD_114540 | JGI IMG/M metagenome (GOLD analysis project Ga0172368, IMG submission 114540) | Freshwater microbial communities from Kabuno Bay, South-Kivu, Congo - kab_022012_11m | ecosystem: Environmental > Aquatic > Freshwater > Lake | place: Democratic Republic of the Congo: South-Kivu...
ATGAAGGTTTTAATACAGTTCGAAAAAAAGCCGCTTTTATTTCAGGATCCAAAATTCATCATATCATGCTCTGGCCCGTCTTCATTTATTGCCTGTTTCAAAGATATAGAAAATGCGCTTTGTCAGGGGTACTACTTAGCCGGCTTCCTGTCATATGAAGCCGGGTACTATTTTGAAGAAAAACTGCTAGAAGACAAGGCATACGATTTTCCTCTCATTTATCTGGGGGCTTACGAGGCGCCTGTCAAATGTAACATTTCCCCGAAAACCAAACCTTTCCAAAATATCCTGAAAGACCTCAGCCTTAATATTACCAGGGATAAATATTTTTTAAATATACAGACTATACGTGATTATATAGCTCAGGGTGAAGTGTACCAGATTACCTATTGTATTAAATTGTTGTTTAAATTTCACGGAGATCCGCTTTCTCTTTACAATTTGCTTTTAAAAGAACAGCCTGTGCCTTATCCTGCGTATATTGAAACAGACAGGTTCCATATACTGTCCTGCTCCCCGGAAATGTTTATCAAAAAAGAATCTATGCATACAGTTACCAAGCCTATGAAAGGGACATGGCGTCGCGGAGATAATATGATTTCCGATTTTGCAGCGCGGCTGAGGTTTCAATACGACTATAAAAATAGAGCTGAGAATGTGATGATCGCAGACCTTTTGAGAAATGATCTTGGCAGGATAGGGGCGGATATAAAGGCCCCTAAACTTTTCGAAGTGGCGAAATATAAAACTTTATTCCAGATGACATCTACTGTAACAGGCAAGCTGGAGAAAGGTATACCTATTTACGAATTGTTTGCTTCGCTGTTTCCTTCAGGTTCGGTTACAGGAGCGCCAAAAATACGGGCTATGCAGATCATAAAAGAGCTTGAGGCCGAAGAGCGCAGGATATATACCGGTGCTATAGGGTACATTGCCCCTGACAGAGATCTTTTTTTTAACATCCCTATCCGGACGCTGTTAATCCGGGAAGGAACCGGAGAGATGGGCATAGGCGGGGGCATTGTGTGGGATTCCACTCCGGAGGGGGAATGGGATGAAGGTATGCTTAAAGCAAAATTTCTTACGGATAGACGGCGCTAGTATCTTGAAAAAATCAAGGCATGCTGTATACTATAGCTAATAATACAAAGTGCTTTTAGAAAAGGCGTTTAAACAGGGTAAAATAGCTATGGATGTTGTTTTGATATTTTTTGGCATCGGGATATGGCTTTTTTTCTGGGGTTTCATGAGGCTACGCAGAAAAAGAAAGATAGAAGATATTCCTACCTCTACTGTCCGTGGCCTTGCAATGGGCCTCGTAGAACTTGTAGGCACCGCGAAAAAAAAGAATGCCGTTATAAGCCCCCTCACAAAAACAGAATGTACTTTTTACCGTTACACAGTAGAGCGCTATCAGCATAGCAGGCGTTCAGGCCACTGGGTGGTGATTGCCAGGGGCGACAGCTACGCTACGCCTTTATGGCTGGACGACGGGACAGGCAAGGCCCTGATATTTTCGCAGGGCGCGGAACTCATAATGCCTGTCAGTTTCGAATTCACCACAGGACTCGGAGAGAATCTCCCTGCAAACCTTGAAGAGTTTTTGCGAAACAATAATATAAGGTACGGGACTTTTTTCAGCGGTTCCAAAATGAGATTCAGGGAATGGCATATATTCGAGGGGGAAAAGATATATGTCATGGGCACTGCCTCTGCTTCTTCCGTGGAAGTTGACCTGATGGAGACGCATAAGAAGAAACTGATTTTTCGATTGGAAGCGTTGAAGCAGGATTCAGAAAAAATGGCAGGCGTGGATATTGATAAAGACGGTAAAATAAGCGCAGAGGAATGGGACGCTGCGGTTAAAAAAACAGAGCAGGCCCTTCTGGAGGAAGAATTGAAAGCCGCTCCTTTACAGGGGCAGCTGGATGCTGTTATCTCCAGAGGCAATAGCAAAGAGGTGTTTATTATTTCAAATTATAGCCAGAAAAGTCTTATAGAAAATTTAACCTGGCAGGCCATTTTCGGAGTTTTTGGCGGAGCAGCTTTAAGTATTTTGATGTTAGGATGTTTATTGTCTCGCTTCAGATACAAATGGTTTTAGGCTAAAAAAGAGGAGGCTTGAGATGATCGGGATTATCATTCTTGCTTTATTGGTTTTTCTGGTAATAGGCGCAGCGCTTTATTTTGTTTCAGTATATAATGGCCTCATCGCCGTTTCCCGCAATATTGACAAGGCCTGGGCAAATATAGACGTGCTTTTGAAACAGCGCCACGATGAAATCCCGAAACTTATAAAGGTTTGCGAAGGTTATATGAAATACGAGCGAGAGACCCTTGAGAAAATAACTGCCGCAAGGACTGCTTGTATCCAGGCAAAAGGCGTAGGAGACCATGCTCGAAAAGAAGGGGATTTGACAGGGCTTCTGAAAACACTTTTTGCTGTTGCGGAAAATTATCCTGATTTAAAGGCAAATCAGAATTTTCTCCAGCTTCAGCAGCGCGTCAGCCACCTGGAAAGCCAGATAGCAGATCGCAGGGAATTTTACAATGATTCGGTTAATACCTATAATATAAGGATAAATCAAATACCTGATATGTGGATTGCCGGAAGCCTGGGTATGACAGCCAGGGATTTTTTCAAGATAGCCGAAGAAGATAAAAAAGACGCAGATATCGCTTTTAATTTTCCGAAATAGGCCTTGCTTATTTTTGAGTTTTTATTATTTACGGGGATAGCTTATAGTATTTTTAGTTATTAATAACTGGTAAAGATTTGAAGAATAGGAGGCGGAAGGAATTTTAAAAAATAAGGAGTCTGGATATGGATATATATTACGAGGTATTAAAGACGGCTTTTTTACCTTATATTAAAAGCATCCAAGGCTTTCATTTTTACTACGATAACCCATTGTTTTGGGTAGGTTTTATGATTTTATATTTAATACTGGAGAAAGGCGTAGATTGGAACATCGGAAAGGCATTTTTCTTTTGCGCAATTATTGCTTCTATTTTATTGGGCACTACGTGGCTGGAGAGGCCGCTTGTAGATATGTTTACAATTCAGGAACATTCAGGCTTTGACCCATTCATATTAAAAGTAGCTTCTGTTACTGTGGTTTCAGTGGTAGTGTTTTATTTTGTATTTGTAGACAATTCTTAAGTTGAATTATGGCAGAGCATTTTATAGAAAAGAAAGTATATTATCACGATACAGACGCGGGCGGCGTGGTATATTACGCTAATTATCTGAAGCATCTTGAAGAAGGTAGATTTGAATTCTGCCTTTCAAAAGGCGTTAGCATGGTGGAAGCCGCAAAAAAAGGCGCGATATTTCCGGTAGTTCATTTTGAGATAGATTATAAATCGCCTGCCAGGTACGGAGACGTAATCCGTATTTTCACAGTTATTGAAAAGATAGGTTTTTCTTCGATTTATTTTCTCCAGGAAATAAAAAGGGGAGAGCTTACGCTTGTAACGGCCAGGACAGTATGGGCTTGCGTCAATGAGGCATTGAAGCCCCGGGCCATACCAGGGGAAATAAAACAGGCGCTGTCTTAAAACAAGGAGTTTTCATGAATATCTTCAGCATATCTGAAATAGTAGATCTGGGAATAGAGAAAGAGAAAAAGCGGAGAGATTTTTATGGCCTTTGCGCTGAAAAATTCAATGACAAGAACATAAAAGAGCTTTTTATTAAGTTAAGAGATTGGGAGGAGACGCATATACGGAAATTTACAGAAATAAGGGCTTCTGTAAAAGAACTCAGGGAAACAGAGAATTATGAAGGCGAGCTGAATTTTTATATGCAGGCGCTTTTAGATGACAAGCTTTATAGCGATGTTTGTCCCGGTAAGTTCGGCGCTAATGTAAAGGCGCCTTTAGACGCTATTTTATATGGAATAGGTTTTGAGAAAGACGCGATTATATTTTTCAACGAGATTATGAATTATACAGTTGATGCAAGAAAAGAAGTAATAAAAAAACTTATCGAAGAGGAAAAACAGCACATTGTCTATCTATCCCTTTTGAGAGAAAAACTCTCTGCCAAATGAAAAATAGCCTCGAGGATTTTTTTAAACTCAAAGACCTGAATACAAATATCAGGACTGAAATAATAGCCGGGCTCACTACTTTTATGACCATGGCTTATATTATATTTGTCAATCCTGCAATGATTTCACAGACAGGCATGGATTTTGGTTCAGCCATGGTGGCTACTTGTATTTCAGCCGCCGTAGCGACTATTATTATGGGGTTATATGCTAATTACCCGATAGCGCTTGCACCTGGAATGGGGGAGAATGCATTCTTCACTTACACTGTGTGTATTACCATGGGTATTTCCTGGCAGACTGCCCTGGGCTGCGTGTTTATAGGAGGAATTATTTTTATAATACTGACTTTAACCAGGATTAGGCAGCTATTGATTGAAACGATACCTCCTTCTATGAGATACGGTATTGCCTCAGGTATTGGGATCTTCATCGCTTTTATAGGGATTATAGATGCCGGTTTGGTTAAAGCGCATCCTGCAACCCTTGTTACCATAGGAGATATAGTCAGTTTGCCCAGTTTACTCGCCATGTTTGGGCTTATAGTTACAGGGGTGCTTTTGGTCAAAAATATAAAAGGCGCAATACTCTGGGGAATATTAATTACAGCCTTGGCCGGGATGTTTCTTGGAATAGTTAAATATCAAGGTTTTGTCTCTATACCTCCTTCAATGGCGCCGACTTTTTTAAAAATGAATATAACAGGAGCGTTTAACATGGGGTTTTTATCGGTAATATTCATATTTTTATTTATGGATATGTTTGATACGGTAGGCACGCTTGCGGGCGTAGCTGAAATAGGGGGTTTTATGAAAGGCGGAAAGCTCCCAAGATCTGGAAAGGCCTTATTCAGCGATGCGGTTGGAACATGTGTCGGCGCAGCGTGCGGCACTCCTACGGTAACAAGCTACATAGAAAGCGCTTCAGGCATAACTGCGGGAGGCCGTTCAGGGCTTACAAGCGTTGTGACCGGCCTGATGTTTTTGGCGGCGTTGTTTTTTTCGCCCCTGATAAAAATGATAGGAGGAGGATATGTAACTGATAATGGTGTTCTTTCCCATCCGGTTACAGCTCCGAGTCTCATAATAGTCGGAAGTATGATGCTTAAGTCTATAACAAAGATTGACTGGAAGGATTATACGGAATTGATCCCGGCGTTCTTGACAATTCTCATAATGCCTTTTACGTTTAGCATTGCTACGGGGATTGCGTTTGGTTTCATAAGCTACAGCGCTCTTAAATTATTTACAGGCCGCGGCAAAGAGGTATCCTGGCTTGTATATCTTCTATCAGTTTTATTTATTCTCAGATTTTTATACCTGAAATTAGTATAATGAAGCGGTAAAACCTCTCCTTGCTGGTTAAGATAGTGGACGTTTAAAGGGTTTGTTGATATAATATGAAAAATAATTATAATAAATAAAAACAGCGGGGGTGGAGAGATGGGGATGTTTCAGCTGATCAGTAACGGCGGCGTTACTATGTATGTACTTATATTGTGTTCTATAATATCTATAGCAATTATAATAGAAAGGGTTTTATATTATCATAGGCGGTCCAGCGTCAAAAGAGAAGACTTTATGATGGATATAAAGAATCAGCTGAGCCGCGATAATTCGAGACACGCCATGTCTGCGTGCATCAGTATGTGCAAAGACGCAGCCACTCCTTTTGCCAATGTCGTATGCACTGGTTTGAATGCTTACGGTAAAGGGGAAAAAGAAGTATCAAGCAGCATGGATAGAAGCATTGTTGTCGAGACGAATATGTTAAGCCGTTTCACTGCAGTAGTCGGCACAATAGGCAGTACCGCTGTTTATATAGGGCTTTTTGGCACAGTGCTCGGGATAATAAGGGCGTTTCACGATATCTCTAAGACAGGTTCTGGCGGCATAAGCGTTGTCATAAACGGCATATCAGAGGCGTTGATATGCACTGCAGCCGGGTTATGCGTTGCAGTGCCGGCTGTTATCGCGTATAATTATTTTATAAAAAAAATAGATAATTTTGTTACAGATATGGAATTATGCGCTTCTGAAATAATCGATCTTATTCCCAATAAACAGAAATGAATATCCGCCATACAAAACAAAGAGTGGTAGCAGAGATAAATATAACGCCTTTTACGGATGTTATACTCGTTTTATTGATAATCTTCATGATAACCACTCCTTTAATCCTTCAATCTAGCATTAAAGTTAATCTCCCCGAGGCCGCAAGCGGGAAACCTTTTACTAATGCCAGGCAGATAAATATTACCGTCAGCAATGATAATAGCGTATATATTGATAATCAACTTGTTACTAGAAAAGATTTAATATCTCATGTCAGGACGGCGTATAGGGATAATCCGAATGTGGAAGTGATTCTTTTTTCAGACAGAATGGTCAGGTTCAAGAATATAGTATCCATACTTGACGATCTCAATGAGATAGGTATAAGAAACCTCAATATAGCCGCAAGAGTAGAACAGTAGTATCAAGTTATAGTTAAAACATAAGGAAGCTATTATGAAAAAAGAATTATCTTTTATAACTGTGATAGGTAAGGACAAGAAAGGCATTGTCGCTAAAGTATCAAATCTTTTATACAAGAATAATGTCAATATCGAAGATATAAATCAAAAGGTCATGGAAGGGCTTTTTGTCATGACAATGCTTGTGGATGTGAGCGGTTATAAATATCCTATCCAGAAATTAAACGCCGGCCTTGAGAATATAGGGAAACACATGGGCCTGAAGATCCAGCTCCAGCACGAAAACATTTTTAAAATGATGCACAGGGTATGATATGGCTATAACAGTAGACGAAGTCTTTGAAACATCCAAAATGATCCTTTACCAGAACCTGGACATAAGGACAACTACACTCGGGATTAACCTGAAGGACTGCGTGGATTCCGATTTCAGTACTTTTAAGAAAAAGATATACAGCAAGGTTTATAAAAACGGGTCGGTTTTGGTGAAAGAGGCGAAAAAATTAGAACTTAAATACGGTGTTCCTATTGTAAACAAGAGGATATCCGTTACTCCTATAAGCCTTATAATGGAGACGCATCTACGCAAAGAAAAATTTTTAGAAATGGCAAAGGTCCTTGATAAGGCGGCAAAGGATGCAGGCGTTGATTTTATAGGAGGCTTCGGCGCTTTGTGCCAGAAAGGCCTTACTCGTTCAGACAGGTTATTAATAGAAATCCTGCCAGATGTCCTTTCAGGAACAAAACATATATGCTCTTTTTTAAATGTGGGCTCAAATGTCAGCGGCATGAATTTAGACGCGGTAAACCTTTTGGGGGCGATGCTTAAGGAGACCTCGAAAAAGACTAAAAACGGTTCAGGCTGCGCGAGATTTGTGGTATTTGTAAATGCGCCTGAAGATAATCCTTTTATGGCAGGCGCATTTCACGGGGTTGGAGAAGGCGATATTGCTTTAAATATAGGGATAAGCGGGCCAGGTGTTGTAAGAAGCGTGGTTGAAAAAAATAAAGATTGCGGCCTTACGGAATTATCCGAGGTTATTAAGAGAACTGTTTTTAAAATTACAAGGGCAGGGGAGTTGATAGGAAGAGAGCTTGCAAAAAATCTCAGGATACCGTTTGGTGTTGTGGATATTTCGCTCGCATCAACTACAAATAAAGGCGACTCCGTGGCAGATGTAGTAGAGGCTTTTGGTATAGAAAGCATCGGTACCCATGGTTCTACATTGGCAATAGCGTTATTGATGGACGCCGTTAAAAAAGGCGGAGCGATGGCGAGCGCAAACGTAGGAGGCCTGAGCGGTACGTTTATACCTGTCAGCGAAGACATGGGCATGGTGGAGGCGGTAAAGAGAAAATCTCTCAGCCTTGATAAACTGGAGGCCCTTACAGCAGTCTGTTCTGTGGGGCTTGATATGGTTGCTATACCGGGAAATACGCCGGAAGAAACTATAAATGCGATAATCGCGGATGAGTTGAGTATAGGCATTATAAATAATAAAACTGTAGGCGTGAGAATTCTACCCATACCCGGGAAAAAGCCCGGGGATATTGTAAAACTCGGGGGGCTGTTGGGTGTTGCGCCTGTAATGAGCATTAATAAATATTCAGCTAAAAATTTTATGAGAAGAGGCGGAAGGCTTCCTGCGCCTGTTACCAGCCTCAGAAACTGATTACCCGTCCGATCCGCCGAACGGGATAATTATCCCGTTCGGCGATCTGTGTCCTTTCAATTTTATCTAAAAAATTAAACTTCTCTTGCCAATGTAAACCAAATATATTATAATAGTTTACAATATATTTATATTCTAACTAATCTTGAAAAGGTGTTCATATGAACAAGAAAGATATAAACAGGCTTTTAACTTTACCGCTTACCAGATTAATTGCAATAGCAAATGAAACAAGGCAGGAATGCGCAGGTTCCGAAATAGAGCTTTGCAGCATAATGAATGCAAAATCCGGACTTTGCGCTCAAGACTGTAAATTCTGCGCTCAATCTTCCCGGCACTCCACCGGGATAAATACCTACTCTTTAAAAACCAAACCCCAGATGCTGGAAGCTGCCATGAGGGCTAAAGATATAGGAGCGGAAAGGTTTGATATAGTTACCAGCGGAAATAGATTAAACAGGGATGAGTTAAATATAATTGCTGATGCAATCCAGGAGATAACCAGTAAGGTTGGCATAAAGATGTGCGCGTCTTTAGGCAGCATGGAAGAAAGAGATTTGCGTTTACTGAAAGAAGCAGGCTTAACCCGCTATCACCATAATCTTGAAACCTCCGAGGATTATTTTTCTAAAATAGCAACAACTCACACATTCCAGGACAGGATAAAAACCATTAAAGCGGCTAAAAAAGCTGGCCTGGAGGTCTGCAGCGGCGGAATAATCGGCCTGGGAGAGACTCTTGATGACAGGATCCAGATGGCGCTTGCATTAAAAGAGTTGGATGTGGACTCTGTGCCTGTTAATATTTTAGTTCCTGTAAGAGGCACTCCTTTTGAAGACAGGGCTGCGTTGTCCCAGAGCGAAGCAATAAAGACAATAGCGCTTTTCAGGATTATCCTGGAAGCGAAGACGATAAAAATAGCGGCAGGCAGAGAATCTGTTCTGAAGGATTTTCAGGCCCTGGCCTTTATGGCAGGAGCCAATGGCATGCTTATAGGCGGTTATTTAACCATTAGAGGAAGAGAAGTGGACGAAGACTGGAAACTGATCGAAGAGGTAAAAAAATTATGGCAGAAATAGATGAATTATTAAAAGAAAAGCGGAAGAGCGGGCTTTTAAGAAATTTAAGGCCTGTCTCTAGCAGGCATGAAGGCAGGATTGTAGTAGAAGATAAAGAATACATTGATTTTTCTTCCAACGATTATCTGGGGCTATCCGCTCATCCAAGGCTTATCAACTCAGCTAAAAACGCTATAGACGAATTTGGCGTTTCCAGCTGCGCATCCCGTCTTCTCAGCGGGGACCTGACGCTGCACCACCAGCTTGAAGAGAAAATCGCACAATTTAAAAATAAGGAAGCAGCCCTGGTCTTCAATTCCGGATATCAGGGAAACCTGGGTATCATAAGCGCGCTTTTCACAAAGGGCGACTGCATATTTTCAGATCGTTTGAATCATGCTAGTATCATCGATGGTATTTTATTATCCGGCGCTAGGTTTTTTCGTTTTCACCATAATGATGCGCCGCATCTCGAGTCTTTACTCAAAAAAGAAAGGGCAAGATACAAGAAAACCTTGATTATCACAGAAACAGTTTTTAGCATGGATGGCGATAAATGCCCGCTAAAAGACCTGGTATGCCTGAAGGAAAAATACAATTGTGAAATTATGGTTGATGAAGCCCATGCGACAGGTATATTCGGCAGGAATGGCAGCGGCATAGTCGAGGAACAGGGTTTAGACGGAAAGGTTGATTTTATTATGGGCACTTTCAGCAAGGCATTAGGAGGTTTCGGCGCTTATTTAGCTGCTTCAAGAAAGGCAATCCTTTACCTGATAAATACCTGTAGGAGCTTTATATACTCAACAGCGTTGCCTCCAGGTATAATCTCGGCTGACCTGGAAAGCATAGCGCTTATTGAAGATGAGCCTTGGCGTAGAGAGAAACTTTTAGAATCCGCAGGATATTTTCGTAATGCCTTGAAAACCAACGGCCTTGACGTAAAAGGAGATTCCCAGATAGTCCCTGTGATCATCGGAGATAACCGCAGGGCTGTAGAATTTGCCAGGCGCCTGCGGGAGAAACAGTATTGGGTGCTGCCTATAAGGCAGCCGACTGTTGCACAAGGGCGGGAACGTTTAAGATTTTCTATTACCTGCTATCATACAAAAGAAATTCTACAAAAACTCATTGATGATATCTGCAGAATCAAAATTTAGGATAGTCGAGAGGGGTTTTAAAAAAACCATGGTACTGGTTCCGGGGTGGGCTGCGGATTATCAGATTTTTGATGCCCTGGAATTAGACTACAATTATATATTGCCGGTTGATTTTAATCCGGTTGATTTCAAAGATAATTTGTTAGAATTTTTGAAAACATCATCTATAGAACGCATTTCGCTATTTGGTTGGTCGCAGGGAGGGTTTTTGGCATCGGATTTTGCTTCACATAATACTAAAAGAATAGATGAACTTATTTTAGTTGGTATACGTAAGAGATACGATAAAGATATGCTGAAAGAGATAAAGCGTAAGCTTAAACAGAATAAAAGAGCTTTTCTTTATAAATTTTATCTTAATTGTTTTTCTGCAGATGATAATAAGCAGCTCATCTGGTTTAAAAAGCACCTTTTGAAAAAATACCTGGATCATATAAGCCTTGAATATCTTATATGCGGATTAGATTATCTTTCTTGCGCAGAGATAGATGCCGAGTCTTTATCTGGAGTAAGGATAATCAGAATTTTTCATGGCGAACAAGACAGGATAGCGCCTCTCAAAGATGCTCTCGAAATAAAGTCCTGTCTGCATCATGCAGAGTTAATTGTTTTAGATAAATCAGGCCATCTTTTATTTTTAAATCCTGGTTTCAGGGAAAAATTCAATGGATAAAAAAACCATGGTCAGTAATTTTTCCAGGTATGCTCATACGTATGACAGGTATTCTGATGTACAGAGAGGGGCGGCCCTTGAACTCCTGGGGTGGATAAAAAAAGGCCGGTTTAACAAGATCATGGAAGTGGGCTGTGGAACAGGTAATTATACACTTTTACTCAGAGAAAAATTTAAAAAGGCCAGGATTAAGGCTGTGGACATATCTGATAAAATGATAGAAGTTGCCAGCGATAAACTGCGGAATAAAGGCATTGAATTTATGGTAGCGGATGCTGAAAATATGAATTTGAATGAAAAATTCGATCTCATAACTTCCAACGCCTGTTTTCAGTGGTTTGAGGATTTAGAGCAAACCTTATTAGGCTATAAGGCCTTGCTTGGGAAAAACGGCGTTATTTTATTTTCCACATTCGGTCCGTTGACATTTTGGGAGTTGAATTCTGCTTTGAAAGGTATTTTAAAGGACAGCTCCGTCGCGGCAGATGATTTTATCCTGGCAGGAAAAGTGAAGAAAATCCTTTGCGATAATCTCAAAGGAGTTACGATAAAAGAAATGAGGCATGAAGAATCTTTTGCCAGCCTCTCGGACCTTTTGAATAAAATCAAACATACCGGGACGAGGGGAGGCGGCACTGGCAGCAATATTTCTTTTGACCGCAAGACCTTGAAAGAGATAGAGCAGGCCTATTTGGATAAGTTTCACAGGATAAAGGCAACCTATCAGATTTTCTTTTGCAAGGGGGG
>Ga0172368_10007092_pt1 | contig 11841 bp, 10 predicted proteins | sample Lak11m_FD_114540 | JGI IMG/M metagenome (GOLD analysis project Ga0172368, IMG submission 114540) | Freshwater microbial communities from Kabuno Bay, South-Kivu, Congo - kab_022012_11m | ecosystem: Environmental > Aquatic > Freshwater > Lake | place: Democratic Republic of the Congo: South-Kivu...
GCCTTGTCCGCCGGCGATCCGGGAATCACGGCCAGCTCGGCCGGCTTGGTCCCGCGGGCCACGATCGCGCCGTAGGAATACGGGAGACCGTTCTCTTTCTGCGTCGCTTCGTCGATGATCGCGTAGCGCACGCCGATATACGGCGTCGAGATCCTGCCGGTCGTCTTCACGTCGTCGATGATGCGCTTCACCTGGTCGATCGGGATGGCGAATCCGATACCCTCCGCGCCCTGCGCCACCGCTACGTTGATGCCGATCACGCTCCCGGAAAGGTCGAGGAGCGGTCCGCCGGAATTGCCCGGATTGATGGCCGCGTCCGTCTGTATGATATCGGAGAGCGTCTCGGAATCGCCGAGCCCGCTTCCGGCCGTCACGTTCCGGTTGAGACCGGAGATGATGCCGCGGGAAACCGAGTTCGGGAATTCCCCGAGCGGATTTCCGATGGCGATCGCCGTCTGCCCGACCTTGAGCGATCCGGAATCGCCGAGCGGAAGCGACGGGAAATCGCTTCCGTCTATCTTGAGCACCGCAATATCACGGCTCGTCGCCCGGGCGAGCACCTTCGCCGCGTATTCCTTTCCTCCCGGAAGCACCACCGTATACTCGGCGGACGTATCGGATACGACATGCTTGTTCGTGACGACGAGTCCGTCGGAAGAGACGAAGAATCCCGTCCCGCTTCCGATTTTCTGTCTTTCCGTCGTCCCCTGGCCTCCCTGACCCTGCCCATCGCTCCCGTTGCCGCCGATTCCGTATCCGAACGGCCCGAAGAAGAACGGAAGATCCCCGAATCTCCCTCCCTGGGAAACCTCCTTCGAAGCGACGACACTCACCACGGCCGAAGAGGATCGGTCGACGATGTTGACAAGCGCCTCGTCCCGGGGATCGGTCTCCGTCGGTTGCATGGCCTCGGATCGGCCTTCCTTCTCCGACACCGCGCCGGACTTCAGGAAAGACGACAGGAACGGGATCTTCGCGACATACCCGGAAAGTCGGCGTTCAAACGCCGACCCGGCCATGCCGGACAGGAACGCGAGAACGACGACCGCGAATATAAGGGCGGCCTTGCGATAAATCCCGCGGGAGCAACAGTGTCGATGGGTCACCGGGCTCGTGAGGCTCTCCGTCTTGACCGTATCCGTCGTATCCGGAGAGGTGATGGGTTCGTTTTCCATATGAATGTCGTTATCATTTTATATCGTTCGAAGTCCCGAATAAGAACCGGAAAAGACGGTTTCTCGAAAATCGTACGAACGCACCTGAAAAAAGTTTTCAGCCGATAAGCGGCTTTTCCCTGCTCATAATCGCGTTGAGATTTGAGAGAGATACTTAAAACAATACCGATGCGTCCCCTTCGGAATTCTGCGAGAGATTCTCCTCGAACCGCTTCAGTGTCGGATCCCGGAATTCCACCCGGGCCGTGTCATTGTTCCATTCGTATTCCGGCGTCAGTACGTGGACGGACATGCCCTTCAATTCTTCCGTCAGCCAATCGCCGAACGTCTGCTTCCTGACGAAAATCTGACTCAGTTCCACGAGGTCCTGGCCGTTTTCCGTTTTCCGATCGTTCACGAGGATGATATGGAATCCGAGACCGCTCTCGATGACGCCGGTCGGAACACCCGTTTTCCGGTTCTTCGCGGCATCCTGAAGGGCCGGATCGAGCTCACCGGACGAGAACCATCCCATGTCGCCCCCTTTGTCCGCCGTTCTCCCCTCGGACAGTTCCAAGGCGACGTCGGCGAACGAACGTCCGTCATCAAGACGCTTCCGCGCCTCCTCGGCCTTGGCCTTCGCCTCGGCGAAACGCGAGGCATCCGCCTCGAACCGCTTCGTCAGCGCCTCCTCGTACAGGGACGGCCGCACGACCTTCTCGGTGAATTCCGGTATGGTCCATCCGTACAGCTTCATCAGCCGGTCTTCCGCGGCCTTTGCGTCGCTTCCCGTGACATTCAGCTGATCGTACACGGCTTTCTGCGCCTGTTCCTCCGTGATATCGATATGCTCCCGCTCCGCGGCAGCCCGGATAGCCTCATTCTCAAGCATGCGGTTGACGATCTCGCGTTCGCGGATCTTGAGGCGCTTCTTCCCGCTCTCCGTCGTGAAATCGACGCGCATGCCGACCGAGGAGAAATCCTGCCCTTCGTAAAATCGGCGGACCGAGGCGAGATCGGAGGCGACATCCCGAAACGAGGCGACGCCCCGCCATCCGGCCGTCACCATCGGGAACGGAAGCCTGTTTCGGACCGTTCCGGTGATATCCCAGGAACCGGGGGCGACATAGGCGAACACCAGGCCGAATACGGCCACCACGAGAAGCGCGCTTCCGATCCCGAACAACCAGGATCCGACTCTCCACTCCTTCCAGATTTCCTTCATGACCTCGATCCGAATCATATGTTTGCTGTTATTCCTTACCTCTTTCCGGCTATCCCGAAATATACCGCCCATTTCCGATAGTTCGGCGTATCGGCGGAATTCCCGACCGCCTTGCCACCGGACGAATCCGAACCGGACGAATCCGAACCGGATACCGTTCCGGTATCCAGGACGACCGCTTCCTCGTCTTTTTTCTTCATGCCGAGCTTTTCCTTCGCCGCACGCTCCGCGAACGAATCGGACGAAAAGAACGATATCTTCTCTTCGATCGTCTGATTCTCACCGCGGATCCGTTCCGCCTCCTGACGGAGCGACTGAACCTCGGCCTCGATCCTCTTGGACCGTTCCATTTCCTTCCAACCCGAAGAAAGGACGGCTCCCGTCCCGATGATGAGCGTCACCAGTATCAGCTTCGCGAACAACGGAATCTTCATATGCGATCCTTCCGTTCATCGGGAATAGAATATCGGAGCCAAGAGGAATGCCACCATCGACAAGGCGACGATCATGGAGGAGATCATCCAGAAAATATACAGTTTCTTGTGACGCTTTCGGAATTCCATAGGGTTCTTTTCGATTATCATATCAGAAACGGGCTTCGGACGGAAGAAATGCGACCCATCGGCGATATCCGTCGTCCCGATCAGTCCTTATTCGTTTTCCTCTTCGCCTTTCGGCCTCGCGGCACCGATGATGCTCCTCACGGCACCGAGATCGGGCGCGGGCCGTTCGCGAAGCGGCCGGAATTTTTTCGGGGCGACCAGCGACGCCCGGGACAGGGAAATGGGAGCCTCGTCCGGAACGTATGCCCGGGCACTCGTACTCCGCTCGGAACGGACCGGATCCTTCTTTCGGAAAGGGGCGGGCTGTTGGCGGGTCGGAGCGGAAGGATTCCGTTCCTGCGTCGGCACATCCGCTTTCGACTTCACCGTGGCACGCTGATGATTCTTGAAACATTCCTTGCAGAACGTCGGACGTTTCCCGTCCGGCTGGAACGGGACGCGGATCTCGGTACCGCAGGTGTCACAGATCGCCGGATACGTCTGACGTTCCTCGAAGAACTCCCTCGGAGGCTTCGCCGGTCTGCTTGCGGCCGCAAGCAGAAGTTCCTCGTCCTCGTCCGCGGCGGCGGCGAGAACGCTTCGGCGCGGTTCGACCGGAATCGGCGGTTCGGCAGCGGGAAAGGGTGCCGGCGACACTATCGGTTCGGCGACGACCGGATTCGTGATCTTGTCCTCATGGGAAGGGATATGCTCCGATCGGACGGGCTCTTCCTTCGACGCGATCGCGGAGACGACGCGTTCCTTCGGTTCCGGGAGGATCGGAGAAACGGCGACCGGCGGGACGGGACGGGGTGCCTGCCGCGGGACGGACGGTTCGGCGACCGGACGCGGCGACAAGGGCTGCCTGACCGGAACGGGCGGAGCCTGTAACGGACGGGCCGGAGGCGGTGTCGGTCTTCCGGGAACCGGGGCCGGCCGTTCCGCGGGCGCGGACGGCGCAATCGGAGCCGATCCGCTCTTCTTCCGGAGCAGTTCGGCGCGTTCCTCGTCGGTCAGCATGCCGCTCCATCTCCGGATCTTGTCCTCGACCTCCTGTTTCGACGATGCGTACCGCTCCCGCGAGACGCGTATGATCTTCTCCTCGTTGCCGAGCGTATCCGCGAGCGAGATCGGCGGGAGCACGGTCGCGGAGAACGCATCACCGGCGATGCCGTCGATCATCAGCTTGAGATAGACATTGTATTTCGGAAGGTTCACGATATCGTTCATCATGAACACCGGCTCGAACTCCTTCTCGAGCACCTCGGCGTCGGCCGCCCCCACGCGGAACGAGATGATCGTCCCGGCGTTTCCGAAAATGGCGTTGCTGACCTTCTCGTCGAGCTGGGTGATGTACTGGTTCGCGAGGATGAGGTTGAGATGGTATTTCCGCGCCTCGGACAGGATGTTCGCGAACGATTCCGTCGCGAAGTTCTGGAACTCGTCGACGTAGAGATAGAAGTCGTTCCGGTCCTCCTCGGGCATGTCCACCCGTTCCATCGCCGCGAGCTGGATCTTCGTGATCATCATCGCGCCGATGAGGGCGCTCGCGTCCTCGCCGACACGCCCCTTGGAGAGGTTCATGATGAGGATCTTGCGGTTGTCCATGATGTCGCGCACGTCGAAGGACGACACCGTCTGACCGACGATGTTCCGGATGAGCGAGGTCGAGAGGAACTGGCCGACCTTGTTCTGGATAGGAGAGATGACCTCCTGGAGCACGCGGTCGTTCCACTTCGAAAACTCGTCCACCCAGAAGGCGCGCACCACCGGATCGGTCACCTTGGCGACGACCCGGTCGCGATAGTCCTTGTCGACGAGTATGCGCGTCACGCCGAGGAGCGTTGACCCCGGATATTCGAGCAGCGCGAGGATGGCGTTGCGGAGGATATATTCGAGTCGCGGACCCCACGAGTCGGCCCAGAGTTTCTTGAAGACACCGACGAGGCCGGACGCGACGAGGTGTTTGTATTCCGGATCGACGCTTTCCATCACGTTGAACGCGATCGGGAAGTTCTGGTCGGCCGGATTGAAATAGATGACGTCGTTGATACGGTCCGCGGGAATCGCCTTGATGAGCTTCTCGGCGGTGTCTCCGTGCGGGTCGATGAACGCGACGCCCTTGCCGTGTTTGATATCCTGGATCGCCAGGTTCTCGAGCAGGTTCGTCTTGCCCATGCCGGTCTTGCCGATCACGTACATGTGCCGGCGGCGATCATCGGTCTTGATGCCGAAAATCCGCTCCTGATTGCGGAAGTTCGTCTTCGCGAAGAAACTGATTTCGTTCTGTTCGGACATAGGCGTGCTCAATCTTCAAGTATAGGCAGGTTGGAAGGTGCCGTCCCCCGCTTGGCGGAGACGCGGGTCAGGGCCGGTGCCATGACGGACAGGTCCGGAGGATGGAATATCGTCGCCAGCTCCTCGACGGAAAGCAGGAACTGCTTCGACGAGGGAGACCGGTCACGGGAGACGTACCGGTCGTAGATGCGCCGCTGAAGGAATCGGAGACGTTCGGTGACGAACATGAAGTCCGCCTGCGTCTTCGATCCCCCTTCCGGTTTGAACCCGTTGAGATTGTTGTCGGAGAACTGCTTGAGCGCGCCGGTGATCATGGAAACGAACGTCTTCGTGAATCCCTCGCGGACCCCGAAGTAGAGGATGCGCATCTTCACCCGGTACATCTGCTTTCCGAGATTGCTCTCGAGCGCCTTGAGCACGTCCTTCTGACCGGGCGAGAGACGGAACTCGATCGGCTGTTCGACCTTGTCGTCCTTCTTCGCCTTCTCGAACTCCGGCGCGGTAAGAAGCGCCTTCACGAGGTTGCGCAGGATGTCGGCGATGTCGGCGACCAGTCCGCCGAACGCGGTCTTTTTCGCCGGCTTCGTCTTCCCGAGGAACGCGTCGAGGGTTTCCTGGCCCTTCGTCTTGAACCAGTTGTCCTTCTCCGGCGCGATGATCCACTGGATCCACATCGTCTGACCCGGAGGGAGCTTGCCGATGACCTCGATGACGCCCGCCAACGGATCGATCATCTTTCCCGTCACGTCCTCCTCGAAGAACCGGTAGGTCTTGATCGGATACAGGTCGGGCTTGGTCAGCTCGAAATCGGATCCCCAGAGCTCGTAGCGGTCGTTCGGGATCGTCGCCGGCGCGTTCCGGACATAGTCGGGAACCTCCGTGATTTCCATATCCGGATACTGCGCGAAAAAATTCGCCTCGACGAGGTTCCGGAACACCGCCGGCGTCCTCACGTAAAAATGCACCGATCCGGAATCGCTCGCTATCTCGAGGCTGAACGGGGGGACGAACATCCCCTCGACGAATTCCTCGTACGTATTGTAGCTTTTCGCGACGCCGGCCATGCCGGAAAAGACCGATTCCATGAGTTTCGGGCTTTTCTCCACCTCGCGGGGAGGAATGATCTCAAGAAGGACGTATTTCACGCCGGAGGAATACTTTCCCCTGGCATGGTCGAGCCAAAGCTCCAAAAACACGTAATAAAAGACGGGGGGCAGGATGAGAAACCAGAATTGAACGAGCAGGGAGAACGCGTTCCCCATGTCGCGGAACATGTTTTCCAATGAAAGGAGAAGGATGTGCATGTATGTCTGGGAGCCGGATCGCGACGTTGCGCGATATCCGTTCCTTGTTTTTCGGATTTCAGCCGACAGACGCATTCCGCGCCCGTACGGTGAGATTTGAGGACGGTTTCCGAGGGGAAATCTACCTCACAGTATACCTGTCTTTCCCGACCTTGCCAAAAAAGGCGTTCAGATTGATGACGATGGTGGAGCGCTTCACTTTCCGGACCCGGAACACTTCGGCGATGATCTCTTCGCGGGACATCGGAGCCGCGCCCTTCCGGAGGACGGAGTCGATCACCTCGCGGACGGTTCCCTTCTCGAATCCCCACTCCGAAAGCGCGTACAGTCCGCGTCCCACGAGTACGAATTTCTTGTCCTTGATAAGCTCGTTGTGGACGGTCTGCGGATGCGTGGCACGGCCGCGCTTCTGAAGGCCGGTCTCGTCGATCCGCTTGGCGATATCCTTGAAGTGCATCGGGGAACCGTGCATCTTGAGCACGAGATACGCCTTCTCGCGCGTGCCGCGCGGGGTGATCTCGCTCGATTCGGAAAGTCCCCATCGTCCGAACGGATTCCGTCGGATGAGGGAGGAGACCGAGAGATATCCGAAGAATGTGGCACGGTCGGCCGTCAGGCCCTTCTTCTTCGCCTTCGAGAAGAACTCGTCCTCGGTAAGCGCATTGTCGGCCGACTTCGCGACCTCGAGCGCCACCCGATGCGCCGAGTCCCATTCGCCGAACGGGAAACCCGCGACGGCATACGCCCGGATCCGATCCTTCGTCTCCCGTTCTTCCTTCACGCCCTTCACGCATTCGAGAAAGAAGGAAAGCGCCCCCGCCTCCGCCTTCGAGCTTCCGGCAAGAGCCGAAACAGCTCGTCCACGGACACGATCCCGGACCGCTCCCCGACCGCCGATTCTATCCTTTCGGACAACGCGACGAACACCTGATCGTCACGCCGCTGCTTCACGGACGCGAATGCGCCCGCCAAGATCTGCCTGACACGCTCCCGGGTGATGCCGTACGTCTTCCCGATCTCCTCGAGTGTCTTCGGCTTCGAGCCGGACAACCCGAACCTCGCCCGCACGATATCGTTCGTCCTCGGAAGAAACGCCTCCGAAAAGGATTTCAAGGCATCAGAAAAAGACATCCCATCGGTATGTTCCGAGGGAATCAATCGGGTCTTCCTCTCCGTCTTCGGCTTGTCGGATTTCACGTTCGCCATAATTCGGTGGATATTAGCATCCGGATGACGTCCCCGATACCGCCCCATCGGAAAACCTGGGAAATCGGGCCGCTCCGGCGTTCATTTATGAATGAATATACTATCGCATATTATAAAACTTTGTCAAGTATCCGGCAACACCCGACGGCCGAAATACCACAGGGAAGGATACCGGCGGATCTTCACGATCGGACTTGCCCGTTTTACCGATATCATTTATAATGAGGGCAATATAAAAAGTAGGGGGGGCGTTTCGCGACTGAACAACTCAGGACGCGGATACGGCCGAAAAAAATATGAACACCGGTGAGCACAATGACGAATCAACGCATGGCGCGGGAGACAGTGCCGCCAAGGTGCAGGCGCTCCGCGACATGATACTGAACGCCGAACGGACCATCCAGGGAGCCAAAGCGATGCTCCTGCAGCTCGAGGGGAAAAAGAAGACCGGCCGGCCAAGGAAACAGGATTTCAACGCAACCGAAGGAACCGTCGTCCAGGGGACGTTCGACGGCCAGTTCATGCAGGGTGCGGACGGAAAGCAATACCCCGTTCCGGCGAACTATGCCTCCAAGTCGAAACTCGTCGAGGGCGACATGCTCAAGCTCACCATAACGCCGGACGGCTCGTTCATCTACAAGCAGATCGGCCCGGTCGAGCGGAAGCACGTGATCGGCATCGTCACCCAGGACGAACACGGCAATTACATCATCGCCGCCGAGAACCGCGCCTACCGCATCCTCTTCGCATCGGTCACCTACTTCAAACTCGAACCCGGCGACGAGGTCGCCATTCTCCTCCCCCGCGATTTTCAGGCCGCATTCGCCGCGATCGAACACGTACTCCAGAAGGGCGCGCTCGTTCCCGAAGAGGCGCTTGCCATCGCGAAGGAGACCGTCTCCGCCGGGGAGGCCCGCATGGGAGATTGGAAAGAGGAATTCAAGCCGACGGAAGAGAAGGCCACGGAAGCACCCTCCCCGACCGCGACCGTTTCCGATTCCGGCAACGCAGGCGTCCTCGAGGAGTGGATCCGCGATATGGAAGCACTCGAGAAGGAGCTCAAGGAGCAGGAAGAGGCTCCCACGGAAAAAATCTGATTCCCCGCCGGAAACCGCCCGAATCATAACCACGCCCATACGTCGGGAATGCCGTTCGCCGACCGAAAGAAAAAGGTCCGGTCAGGTTTTGTTTTCCGCCCTTAATCGCAATATCATGAAACAGCCGAATACGACGGTATCCGAGCCGGCCACCGGACGGGACTATGTCGCCAGCATCGTGGCAGGACTTCTTATCGGACTTCTCATCCTTCCCATCCTTTCGACGGCGCGTCCCGACCTGTATGACAGGATCTGGCCGGCGATTCCGGTCCTCTTCCTGATAGCCTCACCGACCGGGATTTTCATCGCATCGAAACTGAGCCAGATACTGCCCATCGTCTGGCAGATCGCGAAATTCGTCCTCGTCGGCGGATTAAACATGCTCGTCGACATCGGCGTCCTCGCGATGCTCATGAAACTGCTCCTGTCGAATTACGGCATCAACCCGGAATCCGCCATAACGGCGGTCGCCGGAATCACCGTCTCCTTCTTTGTCATCTACAAGGCGACTTCCTTCCTGGTCGCGAACATCAACAGCTTCTTCTGGAACAAGCATTGGACCTTCTCCGGAACCCCCTCGAAGAACGGCGGGGAACAGTTCGTCCACTTCATAATCGTCAGCATCATCGGATTCCTGATAAACCTGTTCTTTTCCTCCTTCATCTTCTCCAGGGTCACGCCCGTCGGAAACATCAATCCGTCGCAATGGGGGCTTCTCTGCGCGGTGTTCGGAAGCATCGCCGGACTCGTATGGAACTTCCTCGGCTACAAACTCCTCGTCTTCAAAAAGTAGCCGACCGAACCGTTTTATCGCATCGGACCCTCCCCTGGTCGGGAGGGTTTTTGGTTGGTATACTGGAATCAGTAAACGGAGAACGATCGGTAGGGAACGAAACCGTTTTTGTATGGTTGTAGGTTGTTTCAATTCCCATCCCTGTTATCTATTGCCAGTTGTTAGTTGTCAGTTGTTAGTTATATTCCTATGCCCGCCTTCTACCGAACCTATCGCCCGACGAGTTTTTCGGAAATCGTCGGCCAGGAACACGTGGTCCGCACGATCGAGAATTCGATCAGGGCCGGAAAGATAAACCACGCCTACCTGTTCACGGGCCCGCGCGGCACCGGCAAGACCACGCTCGCACGACTCCTCGCCAAGGCGGCCAACTGCACCGATCGCAAGGGCGCCGAACCGTGCGGGAAATGCGAAAACTGCACACTCACGGCCGAAGGCCGTTCCCTCGACCTGATCGAGTTCGACGCCGCGACCCATACCCAGGTCGACAAGATGCGCGAAATCCTCGAAACCGTCCCGACTCCGCCCGCTTCCGGCCGCTACAAGATATACATCATCGACGAGGCACACATGCTCACGACGGGAGCCTGGAACGCCTTCCTGAAGACACTGGAGGAGCCGCCGACCCATGCCGTCTTCATCCTCGCGACCACCGCCATACACAAGGTTCCCGAAACGATTGTCTCGCGCTGTCAGCGCTTCGACCTCACCCGGTTTCCCGTGAAGGACATCGTCGAGAAACTCAGTCGCATCGCCAAGAAGGAAAAACTGAAGATAGACGACGACGCGCTCCGGATGATCGCGCTCGCCGCGGAGGGAGGCATGCGCGACGCGGAATCGCTCCTCTCACAGGTCGCTTCGCTTCAGGAAAGTCCGATCACCGAAGAGGACGCGGCCCTCATCCTCGGTATGACCAGCCAGGCCAAGCTCGCCGGCCTCGCACGACTCCTCGCCTCGCGCGACCTGCAGGGATCCCTCGCGTATGTCCGCGAGCTTTCCGAGAAGGGCGAAAACTTCACCGCGTTCATCCCGTCCTTTCTCCGATATCTCCGCATCCTCCTTCTCGCCTCGATCGGTCCCGCGTCCGCGGAAGCGGATCTCGAACCGCTCACGAAGGAACGTCGCGAAGAACTCCTCTCGATAGTGTCATCCCTTTCCACCGCGAAACTCGTCGAAGTCATCGGCTTTTTCCGCACGGCGGAAATCGATATGCGGAATTCCTCGATTCCCGAACTCCCGATCGAGATCGCCATCGTGAAATCCCTCGCCGATTCCGCGAAAGCCGCCGCGCCCGTCCGCGAGCTCAACCGGGAAGAGGAGGAGGAAGAGGAAATCGGGACCGAAGAGGACGGGACCGACGAATCGGAGGACGGAACGGCGGAAGAGGCACCTATCGTCGCGCGACCCGAAGAAAAACGATCCGGGAAGCCGGCCGATCCGGAGCCGGAAACCGCCGATACGGACAGCTCCGCCGGAGAGACGACGTTCTCGCTCGTCGATGTGCAGGACCGTTGGCGCGACATCCTCCGCGAGGCGACCCGCGTCAACGCGTCGCTCACACTCGCCCTTTCGAACGCGCGACCGCACTCGGTCAAAGGGAATGAAATCACGATCGCCGTCCGATTCCCCTTCCACACGGATCGGCTTGCCGATCATGCGAACGCATTGACCCTTGCCAAAGCTTTTGATACGATACTTTCCGCGAAGACAAAAATCGCGGTCATAATCGAAACGAAAGAGGAACAGGCCGGAAACCCGCTCATTTCCCAGGCACTGTCGATGATGGGAGGAGAAGTGGTGTAGATCAGATAACAGTGAACAGACAACATTGAGCAGGGAACGGGGAAGGGGAAATCATGCCCAATAATTGTGTCCTTGTGATTTTACAGTGCTGAGAGCAACTAATGAAAGGTGAAAGTAGAATCGGGAAGTCAGCCTGCTCCCCTTTCGGAGTGGAGCTATCGAGCCTTCGAGACACGTCGTTCGCGAACGACTGTGTCGAGACTGAGGAGTGGGAGAAAAATTGGGGAGTCGCCAAGCGGTAAGGCAACAGGTTTTGATCCTGTCATACGGGGGTTCGAATCCCTCCTCCCCAACAATGAGCGAAGCGAATGTTGGGGAGGAGGGATGAGAACCGGTGGCAGCAAAGCAAGATATCGTTCAGTAGAACGATATCGCCGCGTGCGCCGACAAATGTGAGCGAGCGCAACATTTGGCGCCAC
>Ga0172368_10007094_pt1 | contig 11840 bp, 14 predicted proteins | sample Lak11m_FD_114540 | JGI IMG/M metagenome (GOLD analysis project Ga0172368, IMG submission 114540) | Freshwater microbial communities from Kabuno Bay, South-Kivu, Congo - kab_022012_11m | ecosystem: Environmental > Aquatic > Freshwater > Lake | place: Democratic Republic of the Congo: South-Kivu...
AGTCTTTGACATTTGATTGAAAAGATTATTTTCTCAGAATGGATAATTTATGGTTTCCTGAGAATATAGAATATGGTAAAATTTTGATGGATTAGTCAACACCATCCATTTTGGAGAGGATACCGTTAGAGGTTTTTCACCACCTGTTAATTATGGCTTTTTAAACGGGGTTTGATATGTTTTTAACTAATACTGTAAGCCATACGCCAGGAATTAAATAGAGCGCTAATGGTAGTGCCTGCGTCATCAAACCTGACCTGGCGACTTGCGGCGCGATCAATAAGGCGATTCCGGTCAATAAGAGAAGTCCGTATGTAGTTTTTTGGTTCATTTTTTCACGTTCCTGTTTTGAAAGCTATCTGTAAGATGTTCTGGGACATCCCAATATACCTAACAACCCACTATTGATTTAAATAAATCTACAGTTTTTTTTGTTTATTTTAGTTTTTAAAGGTATAATCAAGTCTTATTTTAGCGCAAATAGATTATGAAATGCTGAATATGAGAAAAAAAATGATCAGGTGTTTTAGAACTTAAAAATCCATGAGAACAGGACTCCCGATGTTCAAACGACCGTAAAGGTCCCCGGGATCATTCCCATCCAGCAGCTCCACCGTATCGTTCCTTCCTTTTCAGGGGTAAATTCTACAATATTTTCGCCGGTCTTGAGTTTTATATCAAGCCCGTAATCCTTTACTATGATCTCCTTGTTGCAGTTAGTAAGCTTTTTAACATCTATTATCCACCTTACTTTAATTCCCTTTTTCAGGATAAACGTATCAGGGCTCCATCCGCTGGCATCAACTGTCATCCGGATCACCTGCAATTCTTCAGTCACATTTGAGCCCTGGGGCCCACCTGTTGTTTTCAGGTTGATCCCGCTCCCGGACAGGGTCAAACCATTATTGACCATTATAAGACCTAATAATACCAGGAAAATACCTGATAACCTCATAATTCCATGTACATATTTGTTCATACTGTTTAAACTCAATCCAAATATCATCATGGCTGGAAGAGTTCCAAGTCCGAATGCGAACATTGAAATGGCCCCCCTTACGGGACTGCCCGTCCCTGCCGCAAATATATACATTGCCGACAGGGGCCCGCAGGCAAGGAATAGCCCGTTCGCAAAACCTATTACAAAAGGCTCTTTGCTCTGTGTCCTGCCCAGGTTTATAAAAGAGGGCGTATGGATCTTGCGAAGGTATGGGATAATGTTCAACTGGTTCAAACCGTATATTACAAGAAAAATACCGGCCAGTATGCCTACGGCGCTCCTTATTTCCAGGGTAAAAGAGATAATTGAACCAAGTAAACCGAAGATCCCGCCAAATATCGTATTAGATAAAAGCTTCCCGGCGCCGTATTTTATATGCAGCCACCAAGAATTCTGGTCTTTTGATGAATATGCAATTACAAATCCCCCGCACATCCCGATACAATGCACGCCTGTGATAAGCCCGAATAAGAACAGGACGGAATATGCGATATTTCCCTCAAGCGTCAGCCTTTCCAGGGCTCCACCATATGCCTGATAAACGTATGCTATTATTAGAATCCCAAAAAAAAGGAACAAAATTCCAAACGGGATGTGACCCCTGCTTTTTAGTTCTTCATTTTCCAGTTCACCCGTAAATTTGTAGCCTGCCTTCTCGATCGCATCCTTTATATCAGTTATATCTATTCTTTTTTCATCATAAGTGATCCACACTGTTTCGCTGGAATAATCAGCCCTGGCGTCTGAGATCCCTTCTATTTTCTTCAGAGCATCTGAAATCCTGCGCTCACATAATGCGCAGGTCATCCCGGATGCCCCTGCTGCTATTTTCTTAATTATTCCCCCCTCCCGCGCTGAAGCCCTAAACGTCCGGCAGCAGGGAAGCCGTCACATTGTCAACTTCCTCTTTATTTGCCGGATCATTCACAACAATAAAGGTTCCGGGGATCATATCCATCCAGCAACTCCATTTTACGGCCCCTGTTGCATTTGGCATGAACTCAACAATGTTTTCCCCGCTCTTTAGCTTGATGTCAAGGTTATAATCCCTTACTATTATCTCTTTATTACAATTTGTGAGTTCTGTCACATTTATGACCCATTTGACCATGACGCCTTTCTTCAGGACAAAGCTATCAGGACTCCATCCATCCGCATTCACGTTCATATTGATCACCTGCGGGGCAGGTTCTGTCGATTCCCTGGGTGATTGGGTGCATCCGCTAAACACCATCAATAATCCCAGGAGAACAAGGACTAAAATTCGTTTCATTGTTATCCTCTCCTTCTCTTAATATAAGAAACATATATCCCGATCAATCCGATTCCAATTCCAAAACCGGGCGTCCTGGCGGCAGGGGTTGTCACATTGGCTGCAGCGGTCATCATTGGTTGGGCATCCTCCACTACAAGATCAACCGTGTGTTCTGAAAAATTCGAAATGTATATCATTCCCTGCATCCTGTTCAGGAAGGGCGAGGTCAACCAGAATGATGAACCATTGGCTTCGTATAATTTATCAACCATCATTACCTGCCTGATAGGCTTGCCGTCCAGATAGACATGTATCTTTTGACCTTCATTCCAGGTCAGGGTGCTATTATCCAGATTCATCATTATGAATTTCCCTCCATGATCGGGAGAGTTAACCGTAAATCTCATGCGATTCCTCTGTATAGACCGGACATCCATGGAAATATTGTCAGAATAATTTATAATAGACATCTTACCATATTCGCCCGCAGATATCTCTGCCCCCGCCCTATTTTTCATCATTTCGATCATTAACTTCCTGGGCATTCCAGCCATAGGCATGTTAACCGGCACAGCCCTGAAAATAATATTTCCACTGCTTGATCCGATCTTGATCTCACGCCCGGCAATGTCGATAGAATCGGCATTTGTCGCCGCAATAAACGCGGTCAGGTTATTTACCTCGATCCTTATCGTATTATTTTCTTTTGAAGCATTCACGCTTTCCGCAAGTTCAAAAGAAATGTTTGACGGTTTTCTGGTTTTGATTTGAAGAACTGAAGCCGGATTATCGTGTAATTCAAGAACCACCGAACCATCCTTACCCATAATTGTCGTCACAGCCCCATTCGTTCTTGACTCTTTGAAATTAAACCCATCGACCTTTATGGAATTAAAAATCGTAATTCCCGATATTCCATAATCGGTCACCATTCCTGAATTATTATCTATGTTAAATGTCACATAATGCCCGAAAACATTTCCGGCGCTGTGCATGAATCCCATTCCTTTAATTCCCGCAGAGCTTCGCATTTCCCCACCTTTTTTCATCATGTCCCCGGCTTTTCCATGCATTTCCTGTCCAAAAACAGGAATAGCAATCGATGTTATTATTATCAGGATTGGTAATAATTTTAATATTCTACCCATAAACCTCCAAATACATTATTGGTCTAAAACTATATAATAATTAGGGGAATAAAGCCCCGGATCTTTCATCTTATTCATGATCATTTATACGCGATGAACATGCGGATTATTATGGCAAAACCAGGCTCAGGTATCCCAGCCCGTGACTAATATAACCGATTCCAAATTATTATTACATTAATTCAATCCCTCCTGGCATTCCATCTTATACTTCCACTTGAAAATCACAGCATTTCGTTGATTTCATCAAGATATTGACAAATGCGTTCGATCAACTCATTTTTACTTGATACTCTTATTCCCCTCAACATGCTTCGGGTCATTTTGCTAAAAAACTTTCAATAATATTCAGCCAGGATGGTTTAAGGCCGAAGCCAAAATCTTTAAATATTATTATAATTATGATAAGTATGAGCAGGCATTTCTTTTATGTCACTCCACACACACCTATCCAAACGCCTGCTCAATCTAATCATAAAATCTTTATGTTATCACTTTTATTGAAGCGCGTATGGCGTTAACTTATGCAAAAGCAGGTGTGGACATCGAGAGAGAAAACATAGCGATAGCAGCCCTGGCAAAACAGCTTACTTTTAAGCGCAAAGGTATCGGCGCCCCTATAACGGACGTGGGGCATTATGCCGGCCTGATCGACTTTGGTGATTATGCACTTGCACTTACTACCGATGGTGTAGGTTCCAAGGTACTGATCGCGAACGACATGAAAAGATGGAATACTATAGGTATCGATTGTATCGCCATGAACGTGAACGACCTGCTTGCAATGGGAATAGAGCCACTTGCATTTGTGGATTATATAGCCATACATGAACCTGACAATGAGATCATGAGACAAATTGGGGAAGGGCTTGCCAAAGGTGCGGAAATATCCAGGATGACCATCGTTGGAGGAGAGACGGCGACCCTTCCGGACATAATCAATGGCTTTGACCTTGCGGGAACGTGTCTTGGAATGGTGAAAAAAGACAAGATAATAACAGGCGAGCGAATAGAAATCGGGGATGCCATAGTGGGAATACCTTCCGACGGCGTTCACAGCAATGGATATTCTCTTGTCCGCAGGATCATAAAAGATTCAGGCTATTCATACAGCGATCCTTATCCTTATAATAAAGATACGACGATAGGGGATGAATTGCTGATCCCAACAAGGATATATATGGAAATACTGGATGCTGCAAAGGAGTTTGACATTCATGGCCTTGCCCATATTACTGGCAGCGGACTTATGAAACTTCACCGTATCACAAAATTAGGGTTTGATATCAGCGATCCATTAGAGCCCCATCCTATCTTTCGGTTCTTGCAGAAGGAGGGAGACGTAGAAGACCTTGAAATGTACAAGACCTTTAATATGGGTATGGGTTTTGTGGTTATCCTGCCGAAAAAATTTGCACGTGTCGCGGCAGGAATTATGGGGGGAAAGATCGTAGGAGAGATCGTGGAAGAAGGGATAATAGTGGCCGGGCTTGAAATAAAGTGAAAGCCAATCTTTAAATAATAACAGAATTAATAAAATATTGATCATTTATGGCACATGAATTACTGGATTTATTAAATAAAGCGATAGCAAGGGAGATCGGAGTTAGTGTACAGTATATGTGGCAGCATGTCATGGCAATGGGAATGCAAAGCCCTGGAGTAAAAGATATTTTCGAGGATATTGCCATAGACGAAATGAAGCATGCTGAGAAGATCGCAGAGAGGTTATATTATCTTGGCGGGATCCCAACGACAAAAGTCACACCAATAAAAGTCGGGGGTTCACTTGAAGAGATGGTCGAATCTGACCTGAAAGCAGAAGATGAAGCTATTGAGCTTTACAGGGAAATCATCGATGTGGCTTCCGAAAAAGAGGACTCGACCACAAGATTGCTTTTCGAAGAAATACTAACAGAAGAAGAAGAACACAAGCACACGTTCACAATTCTCTTGAAGTGATTTAAGAGAGACAGTTTTTTTTTGACCATACGAACGACATTTTGTTTTTGCTTTTATATTATTATTTTTACCCCTTTATTTCGTCTGGAGAAAATAAATTATAAAAATTATGATGATGATGATTTCATTAAAATATATTTGTTCGTCTGCATTTGATTCTAATAATAAATCTTAAAGTTTTTTTGATTTCAGACCTACATAATTAAATCTGTACTGATGAAATAATTTGCATACCCCTATTTCCGGTGGAGAAAAACATAAAATCATCTTTTTAATATAAATGGACTATAGAATTCATGGAAACACTTACATTATCAGCAATTATTGTGAAGTATAATGTCCATTGATGAGAAAATGCGATCGATCGAAAATGCGATAGCAGAAAGAACCAGTGTCCTTATTGCTTTTTCGGGTGGAGTGGATAGCTCTGTTCTTGCTGCCCTGGCACACAGGGCCCTCGGAGATAAGGCGATCGCGGTCACTGCGGATTCACAGACTCTTTCTCCGGGGGAGCTTGAATGCTCAAAAGCTGTTGCAAAGGAGATCGGGATCATGCAAAAGATAATCTCATACGATGAACTTGGTGAACCCGGTTTTGCTAATAATCCAGTTGACAGGTGTTATTACTGCAAAAAAGGACTTATAAGGGAGTTAAAAAAATTCGCCGCGGAACATGATGTAAAGGGTATTATTGAAGGAACAAATATCTCAGACCTGAAGAACTACAGGCCTGGTCACAGGGCAGTAATCGAAGAGGAAGTCTATAATCCTTATGTTGAATTCAGGGTTACAAAGGAAGAGATCCGCGAGATGGCTCGAAAAATTGGCCTATCAGTCGCAGATAAGCCCTCAATGGCCTGTCTTTCTTCTCGTTTCCCTTATGGGCAAACAATAACGGCTGATGCTTTGGCGCGAGTTGGCGAGGCAGAGGCTTATCTTCGCGCCCATGGATTCCGGGTCGTTCGTGTTCGCGATCATGCCGGATTAGCCCGTATTGAGGTCATGCCGGTGGAAATGGCGCGTTTAATGGAAATAAGGGAAGAAGTCCTGACTAAGTTTAATGAGCTTGGGTTCTCATACGTAACACTTGACCTGAATGGTTTCAGGAGCGGTAGCATGGATGAGGTGCTTGAGCACCACAATGATTTTAAGGAAGTAAACCCTATTAGTAAATAGGTTGGTATCGAATTATGACAATAAAATTAGTAATTGACGATTCTTTTATGGAGGAATGGTGTCCCAAATATGACTGTTTCACTGTTGGTGGCGATGAAGCAGATTATAAAAAAATTAAAAAAGCTGTTGAAGAAGAAAAATCTAAGACAGGAACTCTTTCAGAAATACTATTTAAAAAAATTTACAACTGGAAAGCTGCTAGAGCCTTGCATTATGTGGATTTTTCAAAGTTTGATGAATATGAAAAAGTATTCAAGCACGCTATGGTTTATGCATTAAAATTCCCGCACAAAACTATTGAAGATTTTGATAATTTGCCTGGTGTTGGCATTCCAGTTGCATCTACAATTCTCCATTTTATGTATCCTAAAGATTTTCCAATTGTAGATTTCAGAACAATAGAAGTTCTTCAAAAGGGCGATTATTCTTTGGATAAAGAGATGGATTATTCTCGTGAAACAAGCAGAGGTTATTGTGAATTCCGCGAAGTAATATTAGGTATTGCTAAAAAATATACGGAAGGGGATATTCGCAAAGTAGATAAAGCGCTATTTGCTTATCATAAGTTATACTTTAATTCAGTAAAAAAAATAAAAATTGTTTTCTGATAAGTCAAAAAAATTATGAAAAAGATACAAAATCCGGAGATTAAAATTATAAAAGAAAATATTTTGAATACATTACAGGAAATTGGAATATCAACTCGTGAAATTATTCTTTTCGGTTCCAGGGCAAGGCAGGATTTTACTTCATTGAGTGATTACGATGTTCTCATAATAACGGAAAAACCGTTTGAAATATATAAAAAAATGAGTATTTCTAAGAATATAAGACAATATTTAGCCCGTTCGGGTTTAGATGTCGATATAATAATTAAGTCCGAAAATGAAGTCAATATTCTAAAGGATAAGCCGGGGAGTATAGTACACAATGCATTGAAAGAGGGCTTTGCTTTATGATTGATGAATATATTGAAAAATGGATCATAAAAGCAGTCAACGATTTGAAGGTAGCAGAGCATGAAATCGGGCAGCCAGCAGATGAAATTGTGACTGATGCTGTATGTTTTCATTGCCAGCAAGCGGTGGAAAAACTGTTAAAAGCGTATCTGGCCTCAAAGAATATCGATTTCGGAAAAACTCATAATCTTGAGTTTCTTTTAGAAAGGTGTCTGGAAATCGACCCGGATTTTAAAGAGGTAGATGTAGGAAATCTATCATTTTATGCTGTGGAAATAAGATATCCCGATGAATTTTATACGCCATCTATTGCCGAAGCTAAAGAATGTTTCAGCATCGCCTCTAAAGACAGAGATTTCTTATTAAAGAAAATTAGCTAGTTTAAATATATATCCAATTAATTTAGCTAAACTTTCTTTACCTTCACTGAGTCGCACGATGGGCATCTTACTTTTTTCCCGATCCCGCGGAAACTGAAATTACATTCCATGCATTGGTACTCTTCCATTACAAAGTTTCCTTCCTCGAGCTCAACGTTTACAGATGAATCTGCAAAGCACATTTTTTCACCTCTTTTATTTTTTTTATTTGAATGTTATTAAGCATGATAATATTCGGTGCTCGTACGCTGCTGCACGGGTGAGCCACAGGGTTCTTGTCCCGGAACACCGACCGCATCTGCCCGGCACTGCCTACACAGCCTGAACTGGGGCAGGAATTCCTCTGCTATGGTTCTAGCTATCGTAAGTTCATCGCATTCCGGAGGTCTTTCTTTCTCAAACCTGTGAAGCGGTATCATCGGGATGATATTCATAATTATCGCGCCATTTTCTGCGGCTTTTTTTGCTATTTCCTTTATCTGGCCAAAATTGATTTCAGGAATGAGCACAGTATTTACTTTTACATTCAATCCCGCCTCGCTTGCCTTCTTTACGCCCTCGAACTGTTTCTCAATCAGGAGTTTTGCACCTTCCAAACCTTTGTAGGTTTTATCATGGTACCGTACGAATGAATATATCTTTGCCCCGACTTCAGGGTCAACCGCATTTATCGTTACTGTGACGCTTGTTACTCCTGCTTTGACAAGATCATCCACTCTTTCGGAAAGCATAAGACCGTTGCTTGCCACGCATTTTATCAAACCAGGATATTTTTCATGCACAAGGCGCATCGTCTCAAAGGAATCTTCATTCGCAAGCGCCTCACCTGGTCCGGCGATACCCACGACCTTGAGATTTGGCATTTCTTTGGCATATTTATCCACTCTTACAAGTGCCTCACGGGGATTCAGGATAATGCCTGCCACGCCGGGCCTGTGTTCGCATTTATCCAGTTTCCGGATACAGTAATTGCACTGGATATTACAGCGAGGAGCCACAGGTAAGTGGAGCCTTGCCGTTGTGAAATGAGCTTTTTCATTGTAACACGGGTGAGCGCTCGTAAGATGCGCGAATTTTGAGCCAATATTGCCCCAGCGTTCTTGTTTCATGATTTCCTCACTTTTATTCGTATTTATACGAACTAATTATTGTAGCCAATACTATTTAGGTATTTTCCCAATTATGGACTTATATGCTGTTTCTTAATAAACCTGCCGGGTTCTCAGGTTTATTATATTTTTTCAAACATTTCTTTGCCCACGCCGCATTGGGGGCACACCCAATCATCAGGCAGATCCTCAAATGCAGTTCCTGGCTTTATTCCTGGAGCGTCTCCCACTTCCGGGTCGTATATATATCCGCATACTGTGCAACGATATTTTGTCATAGCTACCTCTTTTTTTCCTTGGTTTAAAGATTGTTCATTCTTTTTATCATCCCGCAAAGATAAGGATTGCCATCACACAGGGATGGACTCCGACATTTTGACCAAAAACTATTATTTCATGATGATAAATAAGTATTATCAAGATAATATAATGGAGAAAATAAATGACAAAGATCAACTTGGCAGATGGGGTTTACTGGGTCGGCGTGGTTGACTGGAACCTGCGTGATTTCCATGGTTATACAACCCCGCGCGGGGGAACTTACAACGCATACCTGATCGTTGATGAAAAAATTGCACTCGTGGATACTGTAAAACATAGTTTTGCAGGTGAGATGCTAAGCAGGATAAAAGAAATAATAGACCCGTCTTCAATAGATTTCGTGGTTTCAAACCATGTGGAAATGGATCATTCTGGCTCTCTCCCTGACATTATGGGAATTGCCAAAAACGCTGAATTGATCTGCACAGAAAAAGGAAAGGAAGGACTTACAAAATATTATAACGAAAAATGGAATTTCAGGACAGTGAAAACCGGGGATGAGTTGAAACTTGGCAAAAAGACACTTTTCTTCATGACGGCGCCAATGCTTCACTGGCCGGATAATATGTTCACGTATCTTAAAGAAGACAAAATACTTCTCTCAAATGATGGTTTTGGCCAGCATCTCGCTTCCTCTTTCCGGTTTGAAGATGATGTGTGCAGTCTTATTGGATACGAATGTGATACCGTGATGGATGAAGCTGCCAAGTATTATGCCAATATCCTCATGCCCTTTGGGGCGATAATTCTCAAGAAGATCGAGGAAGTCCAGAAACTGGGGATCGAAATAAAAATGATCGCCCCGTCGCACGGCATGATATGGACAAATCCCGAAAAAATAATTGACGCTTATATCAGGTGGGGAAAAGGGGATACAAAGCAGAAAGTGCTTATCATTTATGATACAATGTGGAACAGCACTGAGATGATGGCTAATGAGATATTAAGGGGAGCAACTGATTCCGAGATTGAGGTGTCGCTATTTCACCTTCGAAAGAACGAATGGAGTGAAATAATAAAAGAAATTCTTGAAGCGAGGGCCATTATTATTGGTACGCCCACCCTGAATAATGGAATGTTCCCTACAGTTGGCGGATTCTTAACATACATGATAGGTCTTCGCCCAAAGAACAAGCTATGGGCATCGTTTGGTTCCTATGGTTGGGCCGGCGGCGGTGTCAGGGCTGTCAATGAAAAATTAAAATCCGGAGGATATGAGCCTGTGGAATCGATAGAGGTTAATTTCAGGCCGGATGGGCAGGATATTTCGAATTGCTACGCTCTGGGACAAAAAATAGCTTCAATGGTAAAAGCGGGCTAACGCAGTTGCATGAGCTGGGGCCTCAGGAAATGCAACTTGTAGCGAAGGCATTCCTTGAAATTGCTTCCTGCAAAGTCGCATAATTCGAGGTCTGCCGCTGTGCATTTATCATCCGAGCAGAATGTACAGTTTTCAAATGGCATAATTATCCATTATCTTTGATATTGGAGATAGGTATTATTTGTTTCGGTGCTGTTTATTAAGTATGCATATCAAATCCCGGTTTTCAGTACCCCCAAGGGAAACAGAGTTAAGTGTTTAAACTCTCTCTGAGTCCCGGGTTACTATCCTTTCATAGTGCTTGCGTTTCCTGAAGCATGGCAATCGGTGCAGAATTTTTGCAGATGGCAGTCACTACAAACCTTGCCCATAAATGAAATTTGTGTCTTATGCGTCACGAGCCAGTCTTTGGGATGCATATTGGCATGGCAATTAGAACAGATCGCTGTTATTGTTGGAGCATGTTTGACATCAGAATGACAGGTTATGCAAGTCAGTGAAATCGGATGGTCACTGTGGGTAAAGTTGATTCCATTAAAATTTATATCTGAAGAAAAGATGCGCTTTTCATGGCAGATAAGACAATTTTCATCTGATACTTTAGCATATAATTGCCCTGGATATCCTTCAGAACTGGTCTCATAGCTGAAGAATTGCGTAAGTCCATTGATCTTGCCTTTTATGTGGCCTATCAATCCCGGTTCATAATGGCATTCAACGCATCGAACATCGTTATGCGCTGATTTGCTCCATGAGTCGTAATAAGGCCTCATTATATGACAATTCTTTCCACAGAAATCTGGATTTTCAGTAATTACAAGTACCTTTTCAGAAACAACCACTCCTGTGGAAATTAGAACGATCAATGAAATTAGGATTGGCACCTTGTGTGCCAAAATCCAATTCTTAACAGCTACTTTTATCGATATATTTTCCATTTCTCTCCGTTTAATTAATCTCTTTATTATTCATTTTGATTCGGTCGCAGATGAAACAGTCAAGTGCGGTCAGTCATCGTTTGGTATCTTTGTCTGGGTTGGGGACACAGCCAGTGCGCTGGATATAGCCTGTATTTGCGCCGAACTCAGATAGGAAAGGGAGTTCATGGCTGATACTGATGTGATACCTGTATTAATCTGCTGAACTGTAGCTCCACGCTTATTGGAAGTAGCAAGTGGATTATGACATCCCTGGCAGTTGCTGGCGTAT
>Ga0172368_10007095_pt1 | contig 11839 bp, 12 predicted proteins | sample Lak11m_FD_114540 | JGI IMG/M metagenome (GOLD analysis project Ga0172368, IMG submission 114540) | Freshwater microbial communities from Kabuno Bay, South-Kivu, Congo - kab_022012_11m | ecosystem: Environmental > Aquatic > Freshwater > Lake | place: Democratic Republic of the Congo: South-Kivu...
ACGGCTACGAGCCCGTCCTGCTGGAAACCTTCGTCGAGAAGGACCGCTTCGCCGGCACCTGCTACCGCGCAGCGAACTGGCAACTCCTCGGCGACACCAAGGGTCGCGGCAAGCTCGACCCCCACAAGCTCGCCCTCCTCCCCGTCAAGACCATCTGGGTGTACCCCCTCTTCAAACGCTTCCGCCGAGCCCTGTGCGGATAGCCCCCCGCCCAACTCACCGAACATGTACTGACCGGGCCGCCGGATCGCGCAACCTGCCGATATTCCTGACGATTTTCGGCCGCACCTGCCCGGGCAGTCGTCCGCCGCTATTCCCCGGTTGCGACGGCCGGGCGCCGTTTCGGCGCCGACAGCCCGTACTTGCGCAGCTTGCGCTCGAGCGTCGGCCGCGTGATGCCCAGCAACTCGCACGTACGGCCTCGGTGCCCGCCGGTGAACTGGAGCGCACGCGCGATGTGGTCGCGTTCCATCTCGTCGAGCGTCGCGATGGAAGCCCCCTCGCCCGTCTGCGCCCGCGGCGGCTCGGCCGGGCGCGGCGCCGCCAGGGCCGAGGACCACCCGGCCGCCGGGGCGACCCACGCGGCGGGGGGTACCGGCACGACGCCTCCGCGCGGCGCCTCGGGCGGCGGCAGCAGCGAGCGCAGCAGCACGTCGCCGGGCGCCATCACCACCGACCGCGTGAGCGCGTTCTCCAGCTCGCGCACGTTGCCGAACCATGGACGCGCGCCCAGCTCGTCCATCACCTCGGGCGGCACCTTGGACACGCATCGCCGGTAGCGGGCGTTGACGCGCGCCAGCAGGTGCTCCACCAGCGCAGGAATGTCCTCGCGCCGCTCGCGCAGCGGCGGCAGCTCGATGGTCACCACCTTCAGGCGCTGGTACAGATCGTCGCGGTAGCGGCCCGCGCGCACGGCCTCCGGCAGATCGCGGTTGGTGGCGGCGACGAGGCGCGCGTGCAGCGGCATCCGCCGCACGCCGCCGACTCGCTCGAACTCGCGCTCCTGCAGCAGGCGCAGCAGCTTCGCCTGGAGGTTCCCCGACAGGTCGCCGATCTCGTCCAGGAACAGCGTCCCGTCGGCGGCGAGCTCGCACTTGCCCGGACGCGAGGCCACCGCGCCCGTGAACGCCCCGCGCTCGTGGCCGAACAGCTCGCTCTCCAGCAGCGTCTCGACGATGGCCGCGCAGTTGACCGGCACGAAGGGCCGCGCCGGCGACGAGTACTGGTGGATGATGCGCGCGACCAGATCCTTGCCCGTCCCGCTCTCCCCGAGCAGCAGCACGGCGGCGCGGCTGGCGGCCACCTTCCCGATTTCCTTGAGGATTTCCTGCATGCGCCGGCCGGTGCCGACGATGCCCTCGGGGGGGGAGCCGGGCTCGCCGGGCGGGGCCGCGCTGGGGGCCGGCAGCGCCCGCGACACGCGCCGCTCCTCCAGAGCGCGGTCCAGCGCCCGGTCGAACACGTCCAGGTCGATGGGCTTGCGGATGAAGTCGAAGGCCCCGCCCTTCATGGCGAGGATGGTGGGGGCCATTTCGCGCGAGCCCGTGATGACGAGCACCGGGGCCTCGGTAGCCCGTCGCAGGCCCTCCAGCAGATCCAGGCCGCTGCGGTCGGGCAGGTTCACGTCCAGCACGACGGCGTCAGGACCCGTCTCGCGCGCCAGCCGCTCGCCGTCGGCCGCGCAGCCGGCGCTGAGCACCTCGCAGGAGCGGTCCTCCAGGTGCATCGCGAGCAGCTCGCGGATGGATCGGTCGTCGTCGATGACGAGAATCTTCTGCACCGGCCACGTCCCGCGGGCCCCGCCGCGGCCCGCATGATAGCGCCGCCGGGCGGCGGCCGGCGCGCCGCTAGGCGACGGGCAGGCTCAGCTCGGCCCGGCTGCCGCCGCCGGGGGTTTCCACGAGCCGCACGTCGCCCCCGTGCATGCGCGCGATGGCCCGCGCGAGGCTCAGGTCGAGGCCCACGACCCCGGGACGCCGCACGCGGAAGGGTTCGAAAAGCCGCTCGCGTTCGTCGGCGGACAGTCCGGGGCCGCCGTCGTCCACGTGGATGACGACCCGATCGTCGCGCACGAGCGCGCCCACGGCGACGCAGGGCGTCCCGGCGCGCGCGGCGTTGGCGAGCAGGGCGGCCAGCGCGCGCGCGGCCCTGGGGCAGTCGGCGCGCACGGCCGGCAGCGCTCCGGGCAGCGACACGCGGGGCTCGGCGCGACAATCCTCGAGCACGGGTGCGGCGGCCGCCAGCGCCGCCCGCACGATGTCCGCCGGGTCGGACGCCGAGGGCTCCACGGGCTCGGGCCGGGCCCACTCGACGAGGTCCGACAGCACTGCCTCGATGTGATCGACCTCCCTCAGCGCGATGCGCAGGCGGGCGAGGTCCTTGGGCTCGAACGCGACGCGGCGCTCCAGCGATTGGAGAGCGATCTTCACAGCGGACAGAGGATTGCGCAACTCGTGGCCGACCACGGAGGCGAAACGCGACAGCGTCTCAGGATCCGCGCCCCGACGGCCCGCGTCCTGCGGCAATGCGGCCATGGCCTAGGGAAGCGTGCCGCCCGCCGAGACGAACCCGCCGCCGGGCATGGGCACGAACGCCAGGTGCGGCAGCCACGAGCCCTCGTCGCGGTTGTCGGCGACGTCGCGGTAGCGCGCGTAGCGGTCCGGGTCGTCGCCGGCGATCCACAGGAACGTGGAGCCGGCCGCGCACACGAGCCCGAGGCCCGCCGCGCCGAGGATCCAGTTGTAGCGCGACTGCGTCTCGTCGTAGGACGCCTTGAGCTTGTCCCACTCGGGCTTGGTCTGCAGCTCCGTCTTCGAGTTGTACAGGTCGGCCTTCTTCTTGAAGTCGTCGGCCTTCGCGTTGTAGTCGTACTGGAAGTAGCCGGCGGCCCCGAAGGCGGCCACCGCCGCGGCGGTGGTGATCCACGCGCCCAGGCGCATCTTGCTCGCCTTGCCCTCGTAGCCCTGGAGGAAGTCGGGCGAGGGCACCATGGAGACCTGGCGCTCGACGAGGCCGCGCGTCATGACGGTGAAGTCCTCGATGTAGGACACGAACCCCGTCTTCTCGACCTCGAGGGTGTGCGGGCCCCAGGTGATGGGGCGGCGCTGCAGCGGCGTGACGCCCACGGCCTGGCCGTCGATCTTCACGGTGGAGCCGCGTTCCGGGCAGGTGACGAGCAGCGTGGCGGTGCGGTCGGCGAGGATCTTCGCGGCGAGCACCTTCACGGCGCGGCCTGCGGTCTCGAGCATGCGGCTCTGCTCCTTGACCTGCTCGGTGCTGCGGCCCACGACGTTGGCCTTCTCGATGTCGGTGAGCGTCAGGTTGATGGTCATGGTGTCGCCGATTTTGCCGATGCCGCCGCTGACGAGGTAGCGCACGCCCAGGGCGCCGCCGATTTCGGCGAGGCACGAGGCGCTGTCGCCGGCGCAGCCCATCGCCTGCTTCTGCGCCTCGAACGAGAGCATGGTGCGGATGTCCTGGCCGCTGACGACCTTGAACACCTCCATGCGGTCGATTTCGGTGGCGACGTAGGCGGTGATGTTCGCGGCGAGCTCGGCGGGCACGCCGGTGGCGACGAGGTCGAGCACGGCGAGCTTGATCTTCTGGGCCCGCGCGGGCTCGGCGGCCGGCTCGGCGGCGGAGGCGGCGACGGAGAGCGTGAGGAGGGCCAGCGGAAGGGCGGCGCGCATCGACGAACCCCGGAACGCAGGCTGCCGGAGCGGGCAGCCGGGCAGCGCCCCCGGTCCGGACCCGGCGCCCGCTGCGGCCGGGACGGTTCGGGGGCTGGGCGCCATGAGCCTAGGCGACGACGGGCGCCGGCACAAGTAGGCCAAAACCCGCGTCGGACACGGGTCTTGACGCCGCCCGGGCGGGTCGCTAGAACCTGCACCGCTCGTGCGGGCGTAGCTCAGCTGGCAGAGCACGAGCTTCCCAAGCTCGGGGTCGCGGGTTCGATCCCCGTCGCCCGCTCCATCAAGAGGCCGGAAAACGCAGGGGTTTCGGACCCGGCGGTTTCCGGCCTCGGTGCGTCCGGGGCCCGCGGGACCACCATGGGACCAAACGGGTCCGCGCCCGCGTCGGGGGCGTCGGCCGCGCCGACCGCGGCGCGCGGCACGAGCACCGCCCTGGCGTCCTCAGGGGGCGGGGCGAAGAAACGCAGCCGGTCGATACTCCTGGCGCACGTTACAATCCCGCGACAGGAGGATCGCGATCTCCCCGTGGTGGTGCGCACGATGATCGACAGCGACGGCAAGTGGATGACGACCTTCGGCGTGCCGACCCGCGCTGGGGCCGACACGTCGTGGCATTCGCTGGGCAGCCGTGCCCTGCATCTTCTTCCAAGCCGCGCCCCCGCGCAGCGCCGGCATGTTGAAGGAACTCCACGGAGACGACTGTGTTGCCGGTGCGATGCGTCGCCCGAACGTCCTGCGAACCAACGGCTTCGGCCCGTTTCGCCATCAGGTCGAAGCTCGCGACGGCTCGCTGGCGTCGCTGGACGAGCGAAAGGCCCTCTGGATCGACGGGGACGGCGTCGCGACGACCGGCGGCGTCGGGACAGCGGAGTGGTTCGGCCGGCCGCGTGCAGACACGACCACCCCGGCCGTGTACATCGACCCGGTGGTGCTGACCGAGCACCTTCTGGAGTTCCTCCGGTTCGTCTACGCGGTCCTGCTCCCCCGCGGGCCGACGGGACCGTGGACATTCCGCGTGGCGCTGCGCGGACTACGGACGCGGGCCACGACCGTGTTGTTGCTGGACCGGGACTACCCGTCACGCTTCGCCCGCCATGACGCCATGCCCGCGTCGGGGGACGGGGAGGCATGCGAGTTCCGCGGCTGCGGCGATGCCAGCCGCGATGCGGCCACCGCGCTTGAGTGGATCAACGGGTACTTCGGACAGCCGCTGGCCGCGAACCCGTTCGTCGAGGGCAGGTAGTCGACGAGAGGCTGACGAGGCTGCGGTAGGGCTTCATGGCGCGGACCGGGGACCACTCCGCGACCGCAATGCCGTTCGCGAGCGTGCGCGTCACCCGGAAGCTTGTGCGAGGGGGCAATTCGCCACCGTTCGCGCGCCCCGTGCCGCCGCAACCGATCCGCTCCGGCGAGCCTGGCGGCGTCCGGTGGCGGGTGCCCTGGGGCGGTCGGCGCGGGCACCTGCCGCGAAGCCCTTTTGGCGAGGCTGTGGCGCGCGATCTCGGGCCGAATGGGGCCGCGGCCGGCCGGGCCGGCGAACCCGCCGGCCGACCCGCGCAGCGGCGACGGCCGGGCGGACGCGCTCATCTGCCCCGCGGCCGGGCCACCCCGCACCTCTCCCAGGCGGCGTCCCGGCCGGGCGTCTGGCAGCGGATCAGCCCCTCCCTCTTCATCGCCGCCATCACACGGCGGATGGTCGGGCGGCTCACCCCGGGGCAGCCCCGCTCCACGTCGGCGAGCCGGAACCGCACGGGAAGCCGGGCGATCACGTCGCGGACGACCTCGCTTTTCGCCCCGCGCGTGCCGTCGATGGCGCCGACGCGCGCCTCGAAGTCCCGGTACGCGGTCAGCAGCATCACGCCCAGGAAGTACTCCCACCACGGCTCCAGCGAGTGGCGCGCATCGTGCCACCCCTGCGAGGACTTGAGGAGCGCGTCGTAGTAGGTCTCCTTCGTGCGCTCGACGATCTGCTCCAGGCTGATGTACCGGCCGACCTCGTAGCCGGTCTGGTAGAGCAGCAGCAGCGACAGCAGCCGCGCCATGCGGCCGTTGCCGTCGCGGAACGGGTGGACGCACAGGAAGTCCAGCACGATCGACGGGATGAGCAGCAGCGGCTCGACCTCCCCGGCCTCTCGCAGGAGCCGGAACCCCTCGTGGAGGGCGGCCATCGCGTCGGGCGTTTCGAACGCGGACACGGGCGCGAAGCGCACGCTCGTGCGCCCTTCGGCGTCGGTCTCGGTGATCGCGTTGTCGCCGCTCTTCCAGCGTCCCCCGAACCCCTCGCGCTCGAACTGGTAGAGGTTGCGGTGGAGTTGCAGGACGACGTTCGGCGTCGCCGGGATGTCGGCCCACTGGCCGTGGATCGTCTTCAGCACGTCGCGGTAGCCGGCGATTTCCTGCTCCGAGCGGTTGCGCGGCGTCGTCTTCTCCGCGACCAGTTCTCGTAGGCGCTCGGGGAGTGCGGTGACACCCTCGATGCGGTTGGACGATTCGATGCTCTGGACGATGGCCGCGCGCCGCAGGGTTTCCAGCACCTGCGGCGACTGGCCCGCGTAGAGGGCCTGCTTGCCCTTGTACTCGCCCAGCAGCCGGATGGTCTGGAGCAGACGCTGCGAAACGGGCTGGCTGGCGATGAACTCCGGCGAGAACGAACCGCGCGCCATCGGGGGCACCTCGCGTGAAAGTGATCACGCGCGCGCCAGATGATCACGTTAACGCGACATGATCAAGTTCCCGCGCGATCCGCGCCGCCCTCGCGCGGCGTGCCGGGCGCGAGCGCCTCCACAGGTCGGGGCGCGCAAGGGGCGGGGGTCGGACGTTGCCGGGCGCGGGCAGGGCCCAGAGAGCGTGAGGAGGAATCGGTTTTCGGCGGCTGGTCGACTTCCGCGGAGCGGGATTCGCGGGAGGCTGCGGGGCGGAATGCCCCTGTGGATGACCTTTCGCCTGCCTCTCGGTGGGCAGTAGCGAACCCTCATTTCAGCCGCGGATGGCGGCAGTGACGCTCGGAACCAGTGCCAGAAGGTCGAAGGACAGCGCAAACAGCGCGGCACACGAGCGGGCCGCGTTCAGGCCCCGGATCGGGAACGTACTCAGGTTGCGGTGAGCCTTGCCGTCAGCGTGCGGTCGTCCGCACGTCGGCGCCCGCTGCCTGCAGGCCTTCTTCGCCTCGTCGGTGGACATGCGCTGGCGCCACTCGGGACCGGCAGAACGAGCACGCGAAGCGCCCGGACGCACGCGGCGAGCGGGCAGTGCCTCGACGGGCTCGCCGATGCGACCGTGGGGCTCGCCGCTGTGACCGCGCAAACTGCCCGCTCCGCGCAAAAGACCGCCCGGGTTGCAGCCCGGGCTGGTCCAGGCAAAACTGCCGAGCGACAGGCGGGCGCCTGCGAACACGGGTCCACAGAGGAAGACTCGTCCATGAAGTGGAGGATGCAATGAAAGGCCTGCGAATCCATCGGATCGCCTGCGCGCTTGCGGCCTCGGTGCTGGCCTGCTCGTCGGGCGGCATGGACGGAATGGCTGGCATGACCGGCAGCGACGGCGGCACGTCGGGCAGGGATGGCGGCAGCGGCGAAACCGTCCTGTGCAGCCGCTACCAGCTCCTCGACGCCGGGACGCACGAAGCCAACGGGCCCTGTCCGGGCAGCCGCTGCGACGGCTCGGGCCTCGTGAAGGACCGGCAGACGGGGCTGACCTGGCTCCGGTACGACTACCTGCCCCAGTCGGGCGACCAGAACCAGTCCCAGGCTGCGGCCTACTGCACCGGGCGCTCGATGCGCCTGCCGACGCTCGAGGAGGCGCTCGCCATCTCGGGGACGGGCTGCTGCCCCGCGGCGTTCCCCGGGCCGGTTTCGACCCTCACGAGCACCGCCGCGGACACAGGGCTCGTGTGGATGGTCACGATCGACCCGACGACGAAATACGACACGGGCATCGGGGTCGCGCGGCGGAGCATCGACGACACGGACTACACCCTCTGCGTGAAATAGGCGGAGACGCCGAAACAGGCGCCATCCGATGCCATCCGGAATTCCATGCGGCAGACCGTCATGCCGGGCGGGCAGCGGACGGCACGACAAGGAGACGACATGAGAAGCATTCTGTGCAGCGCGATGGGTCTGGTGGTGCTCGCCGGGGCGGTTGGCTGCCCGGGCCTTCCGGACTTCGGCGGCCCGGACGACAACACCGGACCGTCTCCGCAGACGATTCGGCCGAGCTACAACGCGACCTTCGCCAGCTTCTCCGGCGACTGCAATCTCGACAGGTCGACCTTCGCGCCCAAGGAAGTGAGGATCTTCACGGGGGATCCCACCGAGTTCCAGGCCACGGAGCTGACGCAGCCGCTGCAGCGCCAGATCGTCATCGACTTCGGCGACGGCATCCAGGCCGGAAAGACCTACACGCTCGTGCCGCCGCCCGGCGGGACCCCCCACGCGGGCACCGCCTACGTCGCCGTGGAGCAGACCGACGGGTCGACCGGGGCGTACGTGCGATCGGCGTGGGCTGCCAGCGGGAGTCTCCACATCGACAGCATGAGCAACGGAGCCGTGACCTTCAGCGCCGACAGCCTGTCCATGGCTGCGAATGGCGGAAACGCCAAGGGGACTTTCGCGCTCACGCTCCGCGTCACCCTGCCCCAGGGCAACGACACCCTCCGCCTGTAGCATCGACCAGGCGGCCCGGCGCTCTCCTGCTGCTCTCGGCGGCCGTCTCTCCGGGGAATCCTTCGCTCCCGCGCCGCCCCTGGTCCCATTCCGGGACTTCTCGTCCCCCGCAAAAAAGCCGCGGGGCAGGCCGTATCGGGACTCGGGCAGAGGGCGCCGGCCGCCGTCGCACTGCAGCCGGCCGTGCCGCGGAGTGCGGGGCAGGTCTGCCCGCCCCCGGGAAGGCGGCGGGCGGCTGTTCGCGCGCCCGAAGAGAGCACGCCCGTCGGGCTCGGGCGGATGTCGCGGTGCCGCACTGCTTCGGGCACATCCATGCCGCTGTCCCGCGAGCACGCAGCCGTCCTGTCCTTGGCGCGAGCCGCGGGCGCGCGGACCGTCTTCGCCCCGGGCGTGCGCCTATCCGGGCGGCTTTTCCAGCTCTTCCAGCAGCAGCGCGAGGTTCCGGTGCGCGGCGCGCAGATCCCTGAGGAAGCGCCTGCGGGCGTCGGCCGGTGCCTTGCGGAACTGGCACGCGAAGCGGGTGCGCCGCTGCGGGTCCGACAGGCGCAGCCCGCCGTCCGTGAGCTGCGCCCGACCCCGGAAGGACAGCCCCTCGGGGCGTCCGCCCGGGCCCTGCGCCGGCAGCTTCCGGCCCGCCCAGACCCGCAGCGCCCCCGTGCGCATCGAGGGCAGCATCGCCAGTTCGAGCCCCTCCCGGAAAGTCTCTCCCCGGTCGGCCAGGCGCGTCAGGGGCGCCAGCACGAGCTTGGCCGACCAGTCCAGCTTGTCCCAGCGCCCCGTCGGCCTCCAGCCGCTGGTTGAGCGCGCCCACGCGCAGGTACGCGTCCAACTGGCCCGCCGACAGGCGCAGCGCCCTGTCCGTGCGCGCCTGGATCTCGCCGTACACGCGCGTCGGGGGCTCGGCTTCCAGCACGCGCGCCGGCTCGTTGCGGAAAGCCTCGCGGAACAGGTCGTCGGCGACGCCTTCGCGCTCCGCGTCGGCGCGGCGGATGCCTGCGTTGGCGGCGTCGACGAGCTTGTCCACGAGCGCGCCAATTCGCGCGTGGTGAGGGTCGCGTGCGGGTCGGGCAGCGCCAGGTCGGCGTCGGGTCGGCGGGCGGACGGCATGGGCGGCACCTCCGGACCCGCGATATCAGGCCGACGGCGGGCTCGGGCCGCCGATTCCGCCTGATTTCCGGCGGTGCGAGGTCGGACAGGGACCAAGTCCGCGCAATCGCTGGAGAATGGAGCGCCGGAAGAGGGTATTCACGTCCAAACCCTGCCTCGCGGGCGGAAAGGTCCGGGATTCCGGGCACTTGGGCCATGCCGGAACACGCACGGCCGGAATTCGCAAGGATCCGGAGCGTGCGGGACGGGATCCGCTCGAAAAGAAGCCTGATCCGGCGTCCGGAACGGGTCGATGCCTGGGTCGGGCGCGCCGGACGCGGTTCGACACGCTCGCCATGAGTCCCGCTTCGCGCACTGGACAAGGGCGGCCTCGTGGTCGGTGAGCGACTGGTCGCGGCGCAGCGGGAGATCGGCGGGCCGCCGGCGTCGGCGGCGGACCGCCGGTCGGCGCCGGCCGTCCCCGCCGGCCGTTCGCGCCGGGCTCGGAGCGACGGCTTGCGCGCCGTCCCGTTCTCGCCGGCAACGCCCGCTCCGTTGTGCGCTCCCGCACTGGTCGCTCCCTCCTCCGCGAACAACGAGGCCGCCAACGGCGGGGTGGGAGGCGCTCGATGACGGCCCCGCAGCGCGTCCCCTTGCCCGCCTGGCGGTACAGCCTGAAAACCGGTTCATCGGCGGGCCGATTCGCTACAGACGCCTCAGCAGTTCCAGGTCCTGCGCGTCGGCTGCCAGGCTGCGGTCCTTCGCCGCGATCTCTTTCATGGCGATGAGGTCGTCCTTGCTCGCCACGTGGAGCAGCCGCGACCGGATCCTCTTCGCGGTCGCCCGGGCATGCACTCCGGTCGCAGGCACCGGGAAGTCGAACAGCAGGTCGACCCGCAGTCCCGACTCGTGGTCGTAGAAGTGCGCGCTGGGCGGGCGGTCGATTCGCAGGCGGGCGGCGGCGATGGTCGCCGAGTCGATGGTCCGCACGACCTCGCCGCGCTCGTCGAGCCTGGAAGCAAGTTCGAGGCCTCGGCGGTAGAAGGCCCGGGCCAGCGCCTCCTGCCCGCGTGCCGCCTCGGTGACGAGGAAGTCGAAGTCGCGTGTGACGCGCGTCGAGCCGAGGACGACGAGAGCCATCCCTCCGACCAGCGTCGGCTCGTAGCCGGCACGGGCGAGGTCCTCGGCCAACGCCCCCACCACCTCGATGAAATCGCTCTCCCGCCTCTTTTTCGCACTAGCCATGGATCCGGGGGAGCCTCCCGACGTGCGCCGACGTCGACTCGACGGGCGTCGGCGGAGCGAGCTGCCGCACTGCCGCGACGTAGTCGAAGTTCGTCCGGATCGCTCTGGCCAGACGAAGGGACTCCAGGCGTGCCAGCGCGCCGAGTCGCGCGATCTCCGCGCGCCGCTGCGGCGGCAGTCGCCTGGCTCGCTGCACACCACCGCGGCGGCCCAACTGCTTTGCGATCGACGTGAACGATCCGCTCATGCGATCCAGTTTGCCTGCCGCCAAGCAAAAGTCAAGGGCCGAGGACCATCGCCAGCCCGAGCCCCTCGCGGAAGGTCTCCCCCGGGTCGGCCGGGCGCGTCAGGGGCGCCAGCACGAGCTTGTCCGACCGCTCCAGCCTGTCCCGGCGCCCGTCGGCCTCCAGCCGCCGGTCGAGCGCGCCCACGCGCACGTGCGCGTCCAACCGTCCCGCCGGCAGGCGCAGCGCCTTGTCCGTGCGCGCCTGGAGTTCGCGGTACACGGGCGTCGAGGGCTCGGCGCCCAGCACGCACGCCGACTCGTCGCGGAAAGCCACGTTCGCCAGGCCGCGAAAGTTGCGCACGATCAGACGGAAGCTCATTTGCGTTCTCCGCGCCCCGGGGTGCGCGCCTTGGGAGAATAGCGCCGCACACGTCCTTCGGGCTCCCGAATCGCCTCGCGCACGATGCGGAACGTACTGGTGCAGTCTGCGTTCAACTTCGTGCCAGAGCCGCGATTCGCGTGGGCACCCGCACGCCCCCCGCTTCCGTCCGCTCCGCCGGACCCGCCTCTGCGGGCGCGGTCCCCGGAAGTCCGGGGCGTCCTGGACGCAGATTGTCGCCCATGGGCGACAATCTTTTCGGCCGTTTTCCCGGCAAAATCGCGCGAATCGCCGGTCGATTCTCCCGCGGGGGGTGTCGGAGCGGGACGCCGGAGCTCGGCCCCGGACCTCGACGCGGACGGGCGCGGCCAGCCGCCCGGTGCGGGCGCTGCGGCGGCGGCGCCCGATGTCGTACCCCTGCGGTAGTGTGCGCCCGTTCCCGCGGAGGAGCTCCATGCGGTTCATCCACACGTCGGACTGGCACCTCGGACACTCGCTGCACGACCTGCCCCGGCGCGCGGAGCACCTCGCGTTCCTGCGCTGGCTC
>Ga0172368_10007097_pt1 | contig 11836 bp, 7 predicted proteins | sample Lak11m_FD_114540 | JGI IMG/M metagenome (GOLD analysis project Ga0172368, IMG submission 114540) | Freshwater microbial communities from Kabuno Bay, South-Kivu, Congo - kab_022012_11m | ecosystem: Environmental > Aquatic > Freshwater > Lake | place: Democratic Republic of the Congo: South-Kivu...
CACCCGCACGGTCGCCATGATCATCCTGATGGCAGCCGTGGTCGGTTTCTTCGGCTACCCGCTGCTGCAGCAGCTGCCGGTCATCGCCCGCGATGTGCTGGCCCAGGTGGGTGATACCGAGGCGGCCCGCGCCGCGCGCAACAGCGCTCTTTACACCGCCCAGGGCTTTGGCGCCCTGGTCGCGGCCTTCCTGCTGGCCTCCTTTAACCCGGCCCGCAAAGGCTGGCTGCTGGTAGCCGGCAATACGGTCTTCATCGCGGGCCTGCTCGTGCTGGGGCTTACGCGCAGCGTGCCGGTGGCGCTGGTGACGATCGCCCTGATCGGCTGGGGCAGCGTCACCACCCTGGCGAATATGAACACCCTCATCCAACTCCAGGTTCCGGATCACCTGCGCGGGCGCGTCTTCGCCACTTACCTGTGGGCTCTGCAGGGCGTGGCCCCCTTTGGCAGCCTGATCGTCGGCTGGATGGCCCAGGGCTGGGGTGTGCCGGCCACTGCGCTGGCCTGCGGCCTGCTGCTCCTGCTGATCATTGGCGCCATCTTCATCACCAACCCGCACATAAAATCCCTCTGACGGCCCCCCGCGCGCATTAATCAGCGCTTAATGGTTGGCTTGACGGCTTTTTTTGCGCATGTTATGATGACTTTTAAAGGTAAACCCAATGACCGAAGAATTCCAGGAAATCGCAGAGCAGCCCGACCAGGGGAAGAACCCGCCGGCTGAACCGGAAAACCCACCCTCAAAAAAAAGAACATCGCCCGGCCTGCTCGAAATGCTGGCGCGCCTGGGGCTGGCCGAGACAGTGGCCCGCACCGGCACCGGCGTGCTGACCCTGGCCCTGGTGATCGCTGTGGTCTGGATGCTGCGCCCGGTCTTCCGCAACGGCGCGCTCGCCCCGCAGGCCAGCGCGCCAACCCCCCAGGTGACCGCCCTGCCTGTCATCCAGCTTGATTCCATCCCGCAGGTCAGCGCCGAACTGGCCGGCATCTCGCGCATGGCCCTGCTGCACACCAATATCCCCGACCGCCCGCGCGCAGACATCATCAAGTACACCATCGTCAAGGGCGATACCGTCATCGGTATTGCCGCAAAATATGGTCTCAAACCAAAGTCGATCATGTTCGGCAATTACTACACCCTGCGCGATGATCCCCACAACCTGTCGATCGGCAAGGAACTGAACATCCTGCCGGTTGACGGCTATTACTATGAGTGGCAGGCCGGCGACGGGCTGAACGGCGTGGCCAAGGGCCTGAACGTCAAGCCCGAAGACATCATCAACTACCCGCTCAACCATCTCGACATGGCCACCATCGGTGATTTCTCCAACCCGAACATCAAGCCAGGCACCTGGCTGATCGTGCCCGGCGGCACCCGCCCCTACACCTCCTGGAGCGCCCCGGTCGGCGTTACGCGCACCAATCCCACCAGCGCCCGCGTCATGGGCTCGGGCTCGTGCGGCACCATCACCGATGGCGCGGTCGGGTTGGGCACCTTCATCTGGCCCAACAACAATCACACCCTCTCCGGTTTTGATTATTCACCCGAAACCAACCACCGCGGAATCGACCTGGCCGGCAATACCGGCGAAGCCATCTACGCTGTCGACGCAGGCGTGATCGTCTACGCCGGCTGGAACGAGTGGGGCTACGGCAACATGATCATGATCGATCACGGCAATGGCTGGCAGTCGCTTTACGCCCACCTGAGCGGCATCAACGTGGTCTGCGGTCAGAGCGTCGACCAGGGCACCGTCATCGGCGCGCTCGGCAGCACCGGCAATTCAAGCGGATCGCACCTGCACTTTGAACTGATGCACACCCTCTACAGCAAGGTCAACCCGTGGAGCTACCTGCCTCCGCCGTAAAACATTGGTTTGCATCTCACAAATAAAGTAAGTGAGGTTTGAGCGTGTTTCACTCAAACCTCACAAAAATTCTCTTCAGCCGGAATACCGGGTTCTGCTCCGTGCAGCACTGGCCTTTAACGGAAGCGCGGCAGCACTTCCTGCGCGAACATGCGGATGCCGTCCAGGCGCGGGAAATCTGCGAAACGCAGGATGAAATGTTCCACCCCCAGATCGACATACTCATTGATCCGCGCGGCAACCTCGTCCGGGGTGCCGATCATGCCCGATTCCGCGTTATAAAAACGGCTGGCCCGGGCTTTTTGATGCGCTTCATCGCTCGTCCCCGCCACCGCTACGCAGTCCGTGCTGAACGTCTTGAGGATGCTGGCGGGATCCCTGCCAACAGCCTGGCAATGCCCCGCCAAAGCCTCCAGCGCATCCCTGTACTGCCCCGGCGACATGCCGTTGCCGTTCCACCAGTCCGCCTGCCTGGCAACCACGTTCAGGGTGAATTTTCTGCCCGCACCGTCGATCATGATGGGCGGCAGTGGGTCCGGTTTTGGTTCGCAAATGGCCTCGTGGACCTGGTAGTATTTCCCGTTGAAAGTCGTCCTGGGCTGGGTGAACATACCGTGAAGGATCTGGACGGCTTCATCCAGTTGTTCAATGCGCGCCCTGGTGGACGGGTATTCGTACCCGTACGAACGGTACTCATCCTCCTTCCACCCCGCCCCAATCCCCAGGATGAAACGCCCACCGGACAAAACCTGCAGCACCGCAGCCATTTTGGCCAGCAGAGCAGGCGGACGGTAGGATTGCGACATGACGATCGTGCCGAAATTCAGCCGCGGATAGCGGGCGCACAGGTAGATCAGCGTGGTCAGGCATTCAAGGGTATCGGTGCCCTGGTCCATCGACGACATCCAGGGTTGGAAATGGTCGGCGACCCAGGCCGAATCAAACTTATCCTGGATTTCATCCAGGGTCGCATAATGCTGTTCCAAAAATTCCCTGGTGGTGCTTCCATCGACCGGAAAATCCGGCGTGCGCCAGCCAAACTGGATGGTCATGACTGCCTCCTGATTTATGATGAGACCGGACCAAATCGCCAGGTCGGATTACTGCCCACCCCTTCTGCTTCCTGAAAACTGGGGCTGATTTGATGATTTTAACACAACAGGACTGTAATGGCCTGCCATCAAGGATGATGGCTAGGCTGCATTCCAGTCTTGTCAAAGAGACATGGATATACTATAATCCTGCTCGCTGTGGGCTAGTAGCTCAGTTGGTTGGAGCGCAGTATCACACGCATGTGGTTTTATGAGGGCTTGTAGCTCAGTTGGTTAGAGCGCACGGTTCACATCCGTGAGGTCGTAGGTTCAAGTCCTATCAAGCCCACCACACAATGAAAGACCGCCGGCGCACGCCGCGCCCCGGTCTTTTTGTTTTAAATCCCATGGGGGTGCGAGCTGGCGTCCCGCTACTACCACACAAGGAAACCCCCAACAAACAAGGATTCACATTCGCTTCATGACAAATGTCAATTGACTTGAAATTACCTGGTATGCTATTCTAAAACCTGAATATTCGTAAATTCCGAGGGATATTTTATGGTGGGTTTGGTTGGCCAAACCATGGGTCGCTATCACATCCTCGAGCAGCTCGGCCAGGGAGGCATGGCCACTGTTTACAGGGCTTATGACACGCGCCTCGAACGCGATGTGGCCATAAAGATCATCCGCACCGACCAGTTCGGGGCGGCGTTGTTGGAACGCGTCCTCAAACGCTTTGAGCGTGAAGCCCGGGCGTTGGCGCGCCTTTCGCATCCCTTCATCGTCCACATCAACGATTACGGCGAGCATGAGGGCATACCCTACCTGGTGATGGATTACCTGCCGGGCGGCACCCTCAAAGGAATCCTTGGCCGGCCCATCCATTGGCAGGAAGCCTGTAAACTGCTCATCCCGATCGCGCAGGCGCTCGATTACGCCCACGAACAGGGGCTGGTCCACCGCGATGTCAAGCCCTCCAATATCCTGCTGACCGGCAAGGGCCAGCCAATGCTGACCGATTTTGGCATTGCCAAGCTCCTGGATGTCGAAGAAACCACAAACCTGACCGGCACCGGCATGGGTGTCGGCACCCCCGATTACATGGCCCCCGAGCAGTGGACCGGGGAGACCAGCCCGCAGACCGATGTTTATGCCCTGGGCGTCGTTTTTTACGAAATGGTGACCGGCCGCAAGCCCTACATCGCGGACACTCCGGCCGCCATCCTGCTCAAGCAGGCCACGGACCCGCTGCCATCGCCCCGGAAATTCATTAACGACTTGCCCAGGACGGTCGAAAAGGTTTTGCTCAAGGCGCTGTCCAGGAAACCCGCGGACCGTTACCTGACGATGGCTGCCTTCACGGCGGCTCTCGAGGGTCTTGGCGGCAGGACGCCGGCGCGAAACAACGAGCCCGCCAGGATCATCCCGAAACCCCAGGATGACCAGGCCACCCAGGATGAAGTGGCAACCAACATTGCTGCCGAACAGGTGCGGGCCGCAGGTACCGCCGTTAATCCCCTTCCTCCGTTCAATCAATCCATTCCGATCAGAACCGGTCAGGTAAACCCAATCTATAGATATTGGCCGGCAGCGGCAGTGGGGGTGGTTGCCGTTGCGCTGGTGATCCTGTCACGCTTCCTACCCGGGAGCGCCTCGCAAATTTCACCCTCCGCTCAGCCCACGTTGACCATGCCCGCCCTCCTGCCGGCAGTCTCTCCGCTGGCCGAAAAGACTGCGGCCCAGGCCAGCCCGCTGCCAGGCACCAGTCCGACCCCGGCCGTAACCCCGGCGCCAAACCCGGATGCGATCCCGGAACAGTTCCATTCCCTGCCTTCCAGATTGGTTGCCAGGCTGGGGCGCGGCAAGATCTATAAGATCATCTTTTCCTCGGATGGAAAGACGATGGGCGTTAATTCCGGATCGGGCATCCACCTGTTCACCTACCCGGAACTGCAGGATATCGCTTTTTTCCCAAAATTCAGCTATGCCAAGGATGATTTTGCATTATCGGCGGACGGCACCCGCTTGATCTTTGGCGGCGAGATTTGGGATGTTCCTTCCCAAAAACTGCTGGCGGGAGCCAATGACGACCAGCTTACCGTTCAGAGCGCCGCTTTCCTGGATAACCAGACCCTTGCCGTGGGTTTCTTTGGCGGGACAACCCTGCACAGGTGGGATGTTGCCTCCCGCACAGATCTGGGCGGCATCCAGCTGGAAACCGAAGATCCATGCTCTGCTACCACCTTTTCACCGGACGGGCGCCTGTTTGTGATCCAGTGCTGGAACCAGGCCAATGGCGGAACCTATTTCTTTGTCTATGATTCCCTGTCTGGGACCAAATTAAAAAAATTCGAAAATTGGGATTCTCCCGTTTTCTCTGCGGACAATTCCCTGATCGCTGCCTCCACCGGCAACGCGGTCGCGGTCTGGGATTTTCAGACCCAGAGACTGCTCAGGAAAATTGAGACCGGCACATCCGGTTTTTATGGCCCCCAAAAGGTTGCCATATCTCCAGACAAGAAGTACTTATCCGCGATTGTTGAGGATACTGTCTTTATGTGGGATATGGGATCAGGCAGCCAGGTGTCGGCCATTTCAACCGGTATTTCCGCTGACACCACGAACAGCTTTTCACCCGATGGGAAATACATCGTTCTGGGCACTTCGACCGGGATCAAACTGTGGGATTGGGGCCTGGACAAGTCCGGTCCGCAGATCCCGGGGTTTTACGGCCAGGCAACCTCGGTCAACTGGTGCGCGCCGCAGTTCGGGATCCAGGCCATTGTGGACGGGCGCACGCTGGTCCAGTGGGACCCCACCAGCTATGATCTGCTCGAGCCGGCCCGTGCCCTGCCCTTCCAGGCCAACGAAAATTCTCCGGACTGCTCTCTCATGATTGGCACGAAGGACAACCAGGTCCTCAGTTGGGAGCCCTCCTCGGATAAGACCGTAAATTGGAACGATGTATTCCCGGTTGATGACATAAAGAATATTTGGAAAGTGAGTTACTCAGCCGATAACAAGCTGGCAGCCTTGTCGATGTCCGGCAAGTCAAAAGGCAGGCTCGCGGTTTTGAACATGAACAACCACCAGGCTATCTATTTACTGGATGGTTATTATGATTCCGAGTTATCCCCTGACAGTAGCCTGCTGGCCTATGATGAGACGCAATATGATAACAGACAGAATAATTATCAGCGGACTGTGCTCACCCGGCTCTACGACCTCACTGCCAAACGCCAGATACGTACCATCAGCGGGGGCGGTCCCAAATTTTCGAGTGACGGCAGGTTGCTGCTTACTTCACTCGGGTACTTTACCGAAACGAATACCAGGCTGATGGTGAATGATGTCAAGACGGGCAACCTCCTTTTCTCCCTGGATATTCCAGGCAGCGCTTATTGGGGATTCAGCGGCAAGCAAATGGTTTTTTCACCCGACTCGAACCTGGTTGCCATCGGCCTGGTAGACGGCAGGATCGTATTGGTGGATGTGAAAGCCGGAAAAATATTGGACACCCTGCCGGCTTACAGCAGTTCCATCTCAAGCCTTGTTTTTTCACCCGACAACACCAGGCTGGCTTCCGCATCGATCGATGGCACGATTTTGATCTGGGACCTGGCAAAGATCCCTCACTAGTGGAACCATCCGGCATCTCCGGCAGACCGGCAGGTCAAGCCCAGTAAGGCATTTTCTTTCCCGCTCCCCTCCCCTTGAAAAATATAATCCGGGCAACCACAAAAATGGTTACCCGGAGTTTTTATTGGATAAAGCGCCTGTTAATCTGCGCTGAGGGGCGGCCCGAGCAGCGACATGTCATACTTGGTGAAGAGCGGTCCGATCACCTTCGGGTCGGGTGGTCCCATCCGCGATATTGGCCCAAACTCTTCGTAAAACTTGTGCCCGCCGCCAGGGGTGTAGACCACGATGATCTCGCCCGGCTGGTCGGTCAGGTTCAGGAACGCGTGCGGGATCTTCGAAGGCATATATGCAAAACCGCCTTCTTCAAGAGTATAAATATCGTCGCCGATGCGCACCTTGTAGCGCCCTTTCAGGACATGGAGCGTCTCTTCCTGCTTGTGATGAACGTGCAGCGGCGGACCGCCTTTTGGCGCGACCTCGACGATGAAATAGTCGAATGCGCCTCCTGTATCCTCGCCTGTGACTTTGAAGATAAGGTCACGACCCGGACCGGATTGCAATCGCAACCCTTCCCTTGCTGCCAACACTTTCGTCTTGTTTGTCACAATTTGTGCTTCCATCATTCACTCCTTGTTGCACCACTAAAGAGAATATGTTATACTCCTTATTGTAAGCAGTCTAATCATATTTGTCAAGAGGCTGATAATAAGATGTCTAATAATATCTCCGTAAAAGTTGCACCTGATTTTGAGCAGCGTTACCCGGACGCAAGCGCCAGGGCTACGGAATGCGCCATGAACCTGGTGCTGACCGCCGACCTGCTCGAAAAACGCATCACCAGCCTGCTGCTGCCCTTCAACTTGAGCCCCGCCACCGGGCTGGTGCTCGGCATCCTGGCAGACTCAAACAGCCCCGTCTCTCCCAACCAGATCGCGGACCACCTGATCATCAGCCGGGCCAGCGTCACCAGCCTGCTCGACTCGCTTGAAAAGCGCGGTTATGTCAAAAGACAGCCGCATATTTCCGACCGGCGCATGCTTTCGGTCGAGTTGACAGCGGCGGGCAGGCAGGTCGCGGACGATTTCCGCCCAATCGTGCACCAAAATCAAAAGAAGTGGCTGAATGCCCTGACCGAAAATGAGCAGGAATTGCTCATCCAGACCCTTCACCGCCTGCAGGCTTCCCTTATGGACCAGGCTGATTAATGCACAGGTATGAGAGTAGTCTTTGCCACCAGTCGTACAGAGCTTATTGAGAATATCCTCGCCTTGGGAATGGGACCGGCAACCGGCAACTTATCATCAAATGGATTGAGCGGGCTGGTTGTTGGGGATGTGTTGTCATTTTCTGGAGCAGGATCAACCGCACCGCCTCCGCCCAATTTGCGCAGGATATCCTGTAACTGGTAAACATTGAGATCCGGAATAAGCTCATCAGGCTTCACACCATCCACCCATCCACCGGTTCCACCCGCGATACTCTTTGCAATCAGGCGAAATGTCACCCCGTCCAGCAGCAGGGGTGCCGATGATTCGCTGATCGGTGATGGGTCTGAAACACCGCCTCCGCGTTCGATCGCAATCAGCTTATCCAGCTGGCGCAAGGCGGACCCTCCAAGAAATTGATCCACCAAAAGACCCAGGAAAATTATAAAACTACCTTCTTCATCATTGGCCATCGGGTTGGGCCATTGTTGTTCTTCTTCAACTTCTTCATCTTCCTCATCTTCTTCATCATCCGGAGGATCCGCGTCTTCTTCTTCGGGTTCATCCGGATCATCTTCCTCCGGAGGTGTTTCGTTTGTATTATTCGGTTTGTCGTCCGGATTTTGCTTGGGAGGATTAAAAACCCATCCTTTGCCTGGCACCCATATTTTTCCCAGGGTATAAGCATCGGAATTATTCAAATATCCGCTATCAATACTTCCATTCGGTTCTTCACCGCCCCGTTCGACAATAACGACTTCTCCATCTTCCCCGGTTCGCATATTCCTTACAACGGCCTCTGCAGGTTTGTTGAACACTTTTGTAACAGCAACATCCGCCCACCGCGCCTGAAATTGGCCGCGGGCATCGTCTGCCTTTGCCTTGGGATCGGTTAAATCCACAATGGCTTCATTTTTCGAAGCATCGGCGAGTGCTTCAGGTGTAAAAGATGCGCCGGGTGTGCCAAGCTGCTGGTCGATCATGATCATGGTCAGCAGTGAAGATCCCTTAAGACCCCTGGCCGCTGCAGGAAGTCCGTAATGGGAGACAATACTGCCTGCCAACTGGCGCTCCAATTCACGCAGGAGCGCGCGGTTGATCAATTCCTTGGCTTTGGTAAACTTGTTGTGGGCAACCAGCCATTTATATCTTTCCGTTTGTTGTGCCAGTTCCATGACGAGCAGGAACCTTTTTTCGATATGCGAGGCCTTTTTTGGTTTTTGTTCATCGACCTGGCGACCTTCAACACGGTAGGCTTCATGGCGACCAAGTCTCGGTATGCCGCTATCATCGTGAAAGGCTGGGTTGGGTCGAACGAAAAAAATAGGCACAATTTCTATTCCATTCTTCTCGATGATTCTTTCATAGTATGACATAGGCCTCCTGCTCTGAAAGTCGAACTGATATGAAATTTTTTTTGAACCGCAATCGACGCGGCTTAAAAACTCGGTTGTGGCTGGGAGCTGTGACGGAGTAGTTTGTTCTTCCGGGTGGTAAAACCGGTGAACGAAAACGATCTGGTGCTGCTGCCTGATTTTGGTCAGAACTTTACAAAATAAGACAAATTCAGGGAAGAGGATACAAATTATCCCCTACCTGAAAGTATAGCACCGGGTAGTTGAAATTCAAGTAGGAACTCACGGCTGGCTACTGCCTCCTTACAACGTTATCTCCAAAATTGGTATAAGGGACCGCCCTTGCATAAACGTACAATCAAACCCACATTCATCGGGCAACCTGCCACCCCAAAAAGCGAAAGTGCCGCCAAAGATTTAACCAATTGGAGCGCGCATTCGCTATAATAATAGGAGAAATGCTCGATCCAGTCTAAATTCATGGAGCAAGCCTTGCCTGGTTGGGTGAAAGCCTTGCTGAAGATCGATAAGGAATATAAAGCCCAGCGCGGGGTGGTTTTGATCGTGCTGGGTATCTCACTGGCAGCCGCCCTGCTGTTTTATCTGATCGATGCCAGTCCCAGCCTGATGCTCCCCCTGGCTTTCTCCCTGGTTATTGCCATCCTGATCGCCCTGCGCGGCTATCTGCGCCTGGCGGGCATTATCGGAACCCTGGTGGCCCTGCTTGTTTTTACCCGCCTGATCTTCGCCAACCTGGGGATCCACGACACGGCCATTCTTGGTCTGCCAGCCATCATCATCGCCGCCAGCATGTTGAACGGCCGCCTCGGTACGCTGATCTATGCCGCCATCAGCCTGCTTATTATTGCCGTCCTCGGCCTGGCCCAGGTCAACGGCTGGGTGCCCAATCCGACCACCATCCAGAACACCCCGATCGATTATGTGGTGGTTTGCGTGATGATCATCGTCACTGCAGCCCTGCAGTGGGCGGTCATCAAGCGCTTGCAGGAAAGCGCCGGCCGCACCCAGCAAGCCTATCTTGATCTCCAGAAAACCGAAAACGCCCTGCGCCAATCCGGGCAGCGCTACCGCATCATCTCCGAGGTCAGCAGCGATTACGCCTTTTCCAGCGTGGTCGCCCGGGATGGCGCGGTTACCACCGACTGGGTTGCCGGAGCCTTCGAAACGATCAGTGGTTACACCACCGAAGAGTTCCTGGCCCGCGGGGGCTGGCGCTCCACCATCCATCCGGATGATCTCGCCCAGGACGATCGCGACATGGCCGCCCTGATGGCCAACCAGAAAGTGGTCTCCGAGATACGCATCATTGCCAGGGATGGGACCATCCGCTGGATGCGCGTCTTTGCCCAACCCATTTGGGATGCCGACGAAGACCGGCTCGTGGGTATCTATGGCGCGGTCCAGAACATAACCACCGAAAAACTGATCCAAAACTCGCTGGTCGAATCTGAGGAACGCTACCGCACCTTCATCGCCCAAAGCACCGAAGCCATCCGCCGCTATGACCTGGATGAACCCATCCCGATCGATCTGCCCGAGGATGAACAGGTGCGGCGTATGCTGGCGGGCATGTACATCGCCGAATGCAACGATGCCTTTGCGCAAATGTACGGGTTGGCCGATGCCAGCCAGCTGGTGGGTAAAACATTGGCCGACATGCACCTTGAAAACGACCCGGCCAATCTGGCCAGTTTGCATGATTTCGTCCGCTCCGGTTACCGCGTCAAGGATGCCGAATCGCACGAAACTGATTTTCAAGGCCGCGAACGGTTTTACCTGGTCAACACTATCGGGATTGTGGAAAACGGTCTTCTCATCCGCGCCTGGGGTCTGCAGCGCGACATTACCGAACAAAAACTTGCCGAAGAGCAGATCCGCAATTTGAACGCGCTGCTCGAACTGCGCGTTGTCCAGCGCACCGCCCAACTCGAGACCGCCAATAAGGATTTGGATTCCTTTTCCTATTCGGTCTCGCACGATCTGCGCGCCCCACTGCGCGGCATCCATGGCTTTGGCGAGATCCTGCTGCAGGATTTCGGCGCCCAGCTCGAACCACAGGCCAGGAGCTTTGTTGAGAAAATCGTCAATTCAGCGCGCGAGATGAATGAAATGTTCGACAGCCTGCTCGAACTCTCGCGCACGGGGCGCGGCGAGCTGCGCGTTTCGCAGGTGGACCTGAGCGAAATGGCCGTCTCGGTGCTGGAAGGACTGCAGAAAAATGAGCCGGCCCGCAGCGTTGCCTGGCAGGTGACCCCCGGGCTTTTTGCCTGCGCCGACCAGACCCTCATCCGCAACGTGCTCGAAAACCTGCTCGGCAATGCCTGGAAGTACACCTCAAAAAAAACCGGGGCGCGCATCACCTTTGGAATTGAACAGGCCGGCGGTGAAATGACCTACTACGTGCGCGATAACGGCGCCGGCTTTGATATGCAGTTTGCCGGCAACCTCTTTGGCACCTTCCAGCGCCTGCACCGCGCCGAGGAGTTCCCCGGTAACGGCATCGGCCTGGCGACTGTCAGGCGCATCATCCAACGCCACGGCGGCCGGATCTGGGCCGACGCCGCTGTCGGCCAGGGCGCCACCTTCCATTTCACCCTGCCCGACGGACAGGAGTGAACTAAGCAGCTTTCATCAGAAAAACTGCCCGCGCACATTCCTGCTCCAAGACCTCCCAACTGGAACATCGGGGTGGAAAGCGTTAGTCCCGGGCA
>Ga0172368_10007102_pt1 | contig 11831 bp, 10 predicted proteins | sample Lak11m_FD_114540 | JGI IMG/M metagenome (GOLD analysis project Ga0172368, IMG submission 114540) | Freshwater microbial communities from Kabuno Bay, South-Kivu, Congo - kab_022012_11m | ecosystem: Environmental > Aquatic > Freshwater > Lake | place: Democratic Republic of the Congo: South-Kivu...
AATAACTGGGTGTAAGTATTTGCCATGTTTATTAATTTGTTAATGTCCTACGGACAATATACCGCCTTAGACTAACTATTCCTATTGATATTGAAGCCCTACGGGCTAAACAATATACAATTTTCAATATCGTACGAAAATAAGAGTTTATTTCCTCTGGACTTTTGGGGATATGAGTTTTCAGGATTACTTTCTGTCTGGCACATCAAATAATAATTTAGCCCTGATTTGGATTTGAGAAAATTTACTATTTTTATCACGTTATCAGACTTACAACAGAACAATACATTGGTTTTCACTATTAGTGGAGGCGGCAACCATAGCAACAGTAATCTTAGCAATGAAGCCGGAGAACAAGCAAATGGATAATTATTTAATCAGCAAATAATGAGAAAAGTTTTTTTATTAGCAATCCAACTGGGTTTTCTTGGTATGAATCTTATGAGCCAGGATATAATCATATTAAAGAATACCCACGATACCATCCATTGTAAAATAAAAGAGGTCATAACTGATAAAATATATTATTACCTCCCGGATTCCGGAAGTATTATACATGGTGATTCAGAATTGTCATCACAAAAACTGGTAAATGTTTTGGATTTTAAACACGATTTTTATTTAATTTCAGACACACTGAATGATATGGTTGCTCAGCCAAAAGATACAATCCCTCAGTCCAAAAACACCTTCCGGTTACCGGATTCACATTTTAATTTAGGAGCCGGGATTGGTTTTAACTATGGAATTATTGGAATTAAAGGAGTACTGGGATGGAAAAACAGCGGTATTCTCTTTTCGGGAGGAATGTTTAAGCAGAAACCAACCGGGTCAGTTGGCCTTCAGGTTTCACTTGGATTTATTTATCTGAATGCAGCTTATGGTCCTTATGGTGCAACTATGTACGAAAATGAGGATGAAGCAGATATTAATTATGGCCTTGGCCTTACCGGAGGTGGAATGATCAGCCTTACACGCAACAAAAGGCTATTCCTGGAATTAGGTGTAGGATATATCTGGGGTGATAAAAAAGAAATAAAATTGGGATATGTGACTATTGAAGAGAAACCAAAAGCAGTTACTTTTAACGTGGGTATGAATTATAGGTTTTAATATGCAATCCTTTTGATATAGTCCTATATTTATCCAACAAAAATCTAATAAAAACCTTTTTAAGAAATGACAATATCCAGTTCAGTATTTGAAAATTCCTGGGGAAATCGGAAACGGGCGTATTCTTATTCAACACTCGAATTCCCAAATACCTACTATCTTGCATATCGCGATTTGCCTGAAATCATTTCAAAGCACGCAACCGGAAAACGGGCAATTGATTTTGGGTGTGGTACCGGGCGGTCAACAAGGTTCCTTAAAAAATCAGGATTCGAAGTAACTGGCATTGACATTTCGGAGGACATGCTCCGTATTGCAAAAAAGCTTGACACAACAGGCGTTTACCATCTTGTAACCAACGGAAATTACAGCCACCTCGGAACCGGTCAATTCGACCTGATTCAATCCATATTCACTTTCGACAACATTCCCGGCTGGGAAAACAGAACAAACATATTGGTTGGACTCAGGAACCTGCTGAAACCAACTGGTAAAATTGTATGTCTCGATTCAACTCCGGAACTTTATACTCACGAATGGGCTTCATTTTCGACAAAGGATTTTCCTGAAAACCGGAATGCAAAAACCGGTGATATTGTCCGGGATATAATGCTCGATGTTGAAGACAGGAGGCCAGTGGAGGACATATTCTGGAATGTTCCTGATTATCACACATTGTTCGAAAATGCAGGTTTATCAGTTGAAGCTATTTACAAACCTTTGGGTTACAAAAACGAACCGTATAATTGGGTTTCAGAAATGCAGATCGCCCCGTGGATGATTTTTGTTTTAAGCGCCCAAACAGCCAGCATTGAACCTGTCTCCCAATAGGCATTTATACCAAAACCTTTCCGCCAGTAGGCAGATGCCTTTGTTAAAACATCAAATCCGAAACCTTGAACCACCTCACTCCCTCGGATTCGGCTTCATCGGCAGCTTCGCCAGTTTTTCCACTGTCATGCTGGGAAAATCAAACTCCTGGGTGATCTCACCAAGAATAAGATAAACACCCTGGCCTTTGAAAGGATAATTCTTAAGCGAGTTCGGAAAATGAACCGTATCGAAGAACTCACCCGTTGCATCGAGGAAAGTCCCGAAGTGCATCCATTCCTTTTTAACAGTCCTGACATATTTAATTGTAACCAAATGCCCAAGCATCCTCACTTTCATTCCAACATTATTAATCATATCTTTAGCTAAAATTTCGCCTCTGAAACCGGTTTGAAGCATGTCGAAATAAGTCATCGTCACTGGGAAACCCACAAGTTCTATTTCATCATAAGCGCTTTCGAGAGTGCAATGTTCAAGTTGAGGCAGAGTATAGGTTTTGGGAGGATTATAAAACAAGGCATCAGGGGGCAGGGGCTTGCCTTTATTCATCATCATGTGAACTTCCCACAACAAAACAGATTTCGATTTGCCGGTGAATCCGAACGCATCAATACGGATCAGCAATATCATTTGTTCCAGACCCAGCGGAATCCGCCGGGTAAAATCCTCCAGGCCGGAGAAATCACCATTTCTTTTCCTTTCGGTTTCTATTTCCTGCCCGACTGAATATTCAAGGTTGGCAATGTGGATAAACCCAATATAAATATCTTTTCCTATAATCCTGGTGAGGTAATTACTATGATTTACACTGGGAAGTTTAATGTTTGCCCCCTGCCGCCGTGCTTCATTAAAATAAACCCAGGTTTGATAGAACCCTCCGAAGTTATTTATAACGGCCGTCATAAACTCCAAAGGGAAATAGGCTTTCAGGAAAAGGCTCTGGAAACTCTCGACGGCATACGAAGCCGAATGGGCTTTTGAAAAAGAATAACCCGCAAACGAATCAATCTGCCGCCAGACCTCTTTAGTAAGTTCATCAGAATAGCCTTGCTCCTTGCAATTGGAAAAGAATTTATCTATGATCCGCTGCATCTCTTTATGGCCGCGAAATTTTCCGCTCATCGCTCTCCGCAGAACATCTGCATCGGCCAGGTCGAGCCCTGCAAAATGATGGCAGACTTTTAAAACATCCTCCTGGTAAACCATCACACCAAAGGTTTCCTCCAGTTGCTCCTTCATGATGGGATGCAGGTATTCGAATTGTTCGGGATGATGGAACCGGTGGATGTACTGCCGCATCATCCCCGACTTGGCAACTCCGGGGCGAATAATAGAACTTGCAGCAACAAGACTGATGTAGTTGTCGCATTTAAGCTTTTTCAGCAATCCTCGCATGGCAGGGCTTTCGATATAAAAACAACCGATAGTTTCTCCTCTTTTCAACTGAGCTTTTACACGCTGATCTTTTTTGAATTTTTCCACCTCGTGCACATCCACATTAATGCTCCTGTTTTCGCGTATGATTTCAGCGGCATCACGGATATGCCCGATACCACGTTGACTGAGAATATCCAGCTTTTCAAATCCAATTTCCTCAGCCACATACATATCCCATTGGGTGGTTGGAAAACCTTTGGGAGGGAGATCCAATGCAGTAAAATAAGTCAATGGTTGTTCCGAGATAAGAATACCGCCGGCATGAATACTGCGGATGTTGGGAAAGTCCATCATATCCTGTGAGATTTCATATATCCTTTTGGTGATGGAATTCTTATGAATGCCGGTTTCAGGATTATCTACAAGTTCATCAATTTCCTGTTTTGGCAGTCCGTAAACTTTACCCAATTCCCTGAAAATTGATTTCCCTTTGAAGGTAGAGGTAGCTCCGAGCAAAGCAGTATGCTGATGTCCGTATCGCTTAAATATATAATCCTGTACTTCCTCTCTTTCCTTCCATGAATAGTCTATATCAAAGTCCGGCGGACTGGTTCGGCGGGGATTGAGAAATCGTTCAAAGTATAGGTCAAGATCAATGGGATCTACATCGGTGATCTTTAAACAATAAGCTACAACACTGTTGGCACCGCTCCCGCGACCAACATGGTAAAATCCCCGCGACATTGAATAACGGATGATATCCCAGGTGATCAGAAAATAAGCAGCAAAGCCGAGCTTGAAAATAATTCCGAGTTCTTTTTCCACCCTTTCATGAGCAATTTTATTTTTCCTTCCATACCGGTATATCAGCCCATCATGTGCAAGCTTGGTAAGCAAATCCTTGTCATCTGCAGCATTACCCGTAAAAGTCTTACGGTTCTTAAAGGATTTAAAATCAAAATCAATTTTACAATCATTCAGAATCCTTTCAGTATTGCTGATGATTTTGGAGTAATCGCTATAAAAATTGAGCAAGCGGTCGGCCGGTATCATCACTTCCGATTCATCAGCCAGCATTTTTCCATTGAGCTGGCTCAGTAAAATATTATTGTCAATTGCTCTCAGGTTTCTGTGAAGATAAAATCCTTTCTGGTCTGCAAAAGTGACAGGCTGGTTAATAACAAGTTTTGACTGGTCATCAGGATAATCGGTCGAAAAAAGCTTAAGTACTTCTCCGGGCTTTATTCCTATAAGCTCATTATCTTTCAGGTCTTTCAATCTCTTTCTGCCAAAGGGATAGATCACATAGACATTTCCGAAGTCATTGACATGGTAAGGAAAAGTTTTATTGTTGAGATTATGGTAAGTAAGGAACTCGTTAAGCTCCCGAAAACCTTCATTATTCTTTGCGACCCCTGTAAAAATAAGCTCATTCTTATTCCTGAACTCGATGCCTGCCACCGGCTCTATGTCGTTTTCCCGGCATATCTTCACAAAGTCAATCATTCCGGTCGAGTTGTTGATATCGGTGAGAGCAAGTTTCCGGATATTATTCTTCTTAGCCGTTTCAACTAACTGCTCAATTGAAAGCGTTCCGTAACGCAGGCTGTAATATGAATGTGTGTTTAAATACAAAGTTTAATAGTCATTTGAAAATGATTGGCTTGCATGGAAATTTGCCGAAGAAGGGAAAAATTACTGGGCTTCCTTTCTTAAATAAACTAAAGTATGATTCTATAATATATTTCAAATTCATAAAGACATTCATTTAAAATTAAATGCTGTTCCCGGTTCACCCACAAGCAGTTTCCGGGTATCCTTCATCCCCGCCGCTCTTCTTATCGCTTTCGATCCGAACCTCAGCCTGATCCTGTCCATTGCCTGGTAAAGGCTTGTCATTTCAGGTGTATCCTCAAACATATTCAATTGCTGCGAACCCTGAACCAATGAACTGAACTTTACTCCAATCAGCCTGATGAGCATCCTGCGGGTATAAAGTCTTTCAAATAATTCAAGTGTAGTTTTAAATAAAACATGATCAAAGGCTGTGTAAGGTATATGCTTCTGTAATGTATAAGTGTCGAAATTCGAGTAACGTATCTTTACTGTTATACACGAAGTCAGCCTTTGTTCTTTACGAAGCTGAAAAGCAATTTTCTCCACCATACCTATTAGCATGTTTTTTAGCATCACGACATCTATAGTGTCAGTTTCATAAGTAGTCTCCGTTCCTATGGATTTTCGATCAGAATATTGCTGAACCGGTGCAGGATCAATACCATTGGCTTTTTTCCAGATCACAATACCGTTTTTACCCATCACTCGTTCCATCATATCAACCGGTATAAATCTCAGGGTATTAATGGTTGAAATCCCCATTGAACGCAAAAGCATATAGGTTCTGTCGCCGATCATCGGAATCTTTTTAATGGAAAGTGGATCCATGAATGGATGAATCCTGTGAAAGGGTACCTGTAACAAACCATTGGGCTTGGCTTCATTGGTGGCAATTTTTGATACTGTTTTATTTATAGAAATTCCGAACGAAACCGGTAAACCTGTTTCATGAGTGATCTTCTGCCTGAGTTCCTGCGACCATTTCAGGTTGCCAAAAAATTTATCCATCCCGGTAATATCGAGATAATGCTCATCAATGGATGCTTTTTCATAAACCGGTGCCTGCTCAGCTATAATCTCAGTGACCATCTTCGAATACCTGCTATACTGATCCATGTCTCCCCTGACAACTATTGCATGGTCGCAAAGTATTCTTGCCATCTTCATAGGCATGGCCGAATGCACCCCGAATTGCCGGGCTTCATTGCTGCATGATGCTACCACTCCCCTGTCGGATGTACCGCCTATGATCACGGGTTTGCCGATTAAACTGCTGTTTAAAAGGCGCTCGACCGATACGAAAAATGTATCGAGATCGAGATGAACAATACAGCGATTTGAGGTTTGCATAAAAATAAGTGTCTAAAGTGACTAAAGTTTAAAGTGAAAGAATCCATTCAACCTTAGCACGTTATAATAAATTTTTAAAATTTTTCATTTTTTTCTTGACATTTAAAAAAATTGTTTTACTTTTGATTATATTTTAATCATAAAAACGGTTACAATATAAACATTATTTTAAAGTTATAACAATATAATAAAAAATTCCGGTTATGAACAGCTATAAAGAAATGGAAATATATAAACTTGCTTTTGATCTGGCCATTAAGGTTTACATAATTAATATGGCTCTTCCCAGGCATGAACTTATAAAAGAGGGCAATGTATTAAGGCGTTGTTCCATAAGTGTTAAAGATACTATCGCAGAAGGATATGCCGAAGGAAAAAATTCCATGGGATTTGTACGCTCGCTTTATCGGGCAAGTGTATCATGTGATGAAACTATCGCATTACTAAAGAAAATTAAAAAGATTCATTTCAGGGAAAAGACGATCAATGAAATCATCAGGAATTATATTGTTCTGAAAAATAAAATTTATCAGGTGATAGAATCCATTGAAAAACTTTCTAATATTATTGCAATGCCCAATCCTGAAAACCAACTTCACAAACAGGAAATTTAATAATTTATAGATATGTATTTCAGCAGCAATATCAAATTTCTCAGGAAAAGAAGAGGCCGCACGCAGGATGATGTGGCTTTTTCACTAAAGATGTTCCGATCAACATTAAGCGGATATGAAAACAATGTTGCCAGGCCCAGTGTAGAAGTTCTGCTTGCCTTCTCCGAATATTTCAAGATTGCAGTAGATACGCTGATAAAAATTGATTTGGCCGGTTTACCCGAAAGTCAGGTAATCCAGTTGGAACGGGGTTATGATGTATATATAAAAGGAAGCTCAATGCGTATCCTGGCAACTACTGTTGACACCAAAAATGAAGAAAACATAGAACTGGTTTCGGAAAAAGCCAAGGCAGGCTATACAAGCGGTTTCGCGGATCCGGAATACATCAAAATCCTTCCGGCATTCAAACTGCCATTTCTGTCGAAGGAAAGGAAATACAGGACTTTTCAGATCAGCGGTGATTCGATGTTGCCGATACCGGATAAATCCTGGGTAACGGGAGAGTATGTCGAAAACTGGCAATATATCAAGGATGGACAACCATATATTGTTCTGACCCTGGATGAAGGGATAGTTTTTAAAGTTGTTGAAAATAATATTGAGAAAGAAAGCAAGCTTGTCCTTCACTCTCTGAATACGATTTATGAACCTTACTCAATCGAAATTAAAGATGTGAAAGAAGTCTGGAAGTTCGTAAATTACATTAGCGCCGAAATGCCGGAAGCCAATACGGAAAAGGATGAACTAGTGAGCGAATTGAAGGCATTAAGAAAAGAGGTGAAGGCAATACAGATGAAGCTGGAGATATAGATTTTAATATTTTTGTAAAATAAATTATATCTAATATCAAATGCAAAATCGACTTGATTTATGTGACAAATAAAATGAAAATTGTTTACAAGGCTGTAGTAGAAATGACCGATTAATAATTGTAGAAAATGAATTATGCACCGAAGTTTGTTCAGTAGTAGATAATCTACCAATCAGATGCGTAGGTCCGTGGGCCACCCGAAAGATTTATTATCTGGTACAGTATTTTGGAATTTTTGCAAATGGAATGAAACTCAAATGGAAAGGCAAGCTAAATTATATAGAAATATGTTGTGGTCCCGGAAGATGTATTTCAAGGAAAAAAGGATTAGAATTCGATGGCACTGCCTTAAGCATAATTAAACATGATGCCTTCAAGTATTTAAACAAGGCTCTTTTTTTTGATCTAAATGAAAAAGTAATTGAAACTCTAAATAAGCGAATTCAAAGAATAGGTTTAAATAATGCATTAGCAATGATTGGTAATTATTATGAGCCGGATGGAATTTGCCGGCGGATTTTGAAAGAAATTAAACATGATAGCCTAAATTTAATTTTCATTGATCCAACTGATTGCAGTATTCCATTTAGCCTCGTAAAAATGCTTAAGGAAGGACTTTCAAAAGCTGATTTTATTATTAACTTAGCTTCAGGTACCGATTTTAATAGAAATGTAATTAATTCCATCTTAAAACCTGAAAGTTATTCTATCTCAATAAATAAATACTCCCTTTTCTTAAATAATGATAATTTTTTTACAGATCCTAAAAATATTCAATTTGCAAATGAAAAACGCAACACAGAATTAAGAAATTCTTTTAGACAAAGTTATATTGAAAGCATGAGAAAAATAGGATTTCAATATTTTGATTACAAAAATATCAATCATTACTACGATATTTTATTTGCTACTTGTAATGAACAAGGAATTTCATTTTGGCAAAAGGCAAATAAAATTAATTTCGATGGGCAAAGAGAATTATTTTAAAACTTTATATGGCTGAAAGTAAAATCGAATGGACCGAAGTAACCTGGAATCCGACCACAGGTTGTAATAAAATCTCAAATGGTTGTCTATTTTGTTATGCTGAAACAATGTCGAAGAGATTAAAGTCTATGGGGATTGAAAAATATAGCAACGGCTTTAAATTGACATTACACCCTGAAGCACTGAATATACCCTATACATGGCCAAAACCCACAATTGCATTCGTTAATTCAATGAGTGATTTGTTTCATTACAGTGTTCCTGTAGAATTTATTAAGGAAGTATTCGCAATTATGAATGACACTCCTCAGCATACCTACCAGATATTAACAAAAAGGTCCGAAAGACTTGAAAAAATAGCACCATTACTTAAATGGACTCAAAATATTTGGATGGGAGTTTCTGTCGAAAATGAAAAGGTTTCCGGACGCATTCCTCATTTAATCAATACTCCTGCAAAGACTAAGTTTTTATCCTGTGAACCTCTTATTGGTCCTTTATATTCGCTTTTCCTTGAAAATATAGATTGGGTTATAGTTGGTGGGGAGTCAGGACCAAAAGCCAGGGAATTAAAAAAAGAATGGATTGATTACGTTCATCTTCAATGCAAAATTCATTCTATTCCCTTTTTCTTTAAACAGTGGGGTAAAAAACAATTTAATGTTAATCCTGATGATCCGACAATGGATAAAAAAAATAAAATATATGCTAAAGGTGGTTGTGAATTAAATGGTAAAATATTTCAGGAATTGCCGCAAAATACCGGTAAGTCTCAATTGATATTATATTAGTAATGATTTGAGAAATTTATCAAATTCTTTAAGGCCTTAATCCCTCTGCATATCGTCCCCTGTTCGGTTTTGAAAAATCCTGAGATCAAATTCCGGGATAATTGCTAAAACGTGATCAAAAATATCCGACTGAAGGTTTTCAAATTGTATCCAGTCGAGTAAATTGCTGAAACAAACAATTTCAATCGGTATTCCTTTTTCTGAAGGCTGAAGTTGCCTGACAAGAAATGGCATTTCATTGTGGACATCAGGATGCTGTCGCAGATAACCCATGAGGTACGCCCTGAAAACGCCGATATTGGTTTGCCTCCGGCCGTTGACAAGTACCGAATCATCAATATTTCTATCAAGGTTATATTGTACAAGTTCCTTTTGCCTGTTTTCGACATATTCACCCACATGTTCTATTTTACTGAATTTTTCCAGCATCGAAGGAGTGCAGAATTTAATACTCTTCATGTCGAGGTTAATTGACCTTTTGATTCTCCGTCCACCTGATTCCTCCATTCCCTTCCAGTTTTTGAACGATTCGGTGATCAGCGAGTAGGTTGGTATTGTGGAGATACTTTTGTCGAAATTCTGAACCTTAACGGTAGTCAGAGCAATATCGATAACTGTACCGTCAATGTCATGCTTTGGCAATGAAATCCAGTCTCCCGGTGCCAGCATTTTATTTACTGAAAGCTGGATACCGCTTGCAAAACCTAATATCGGATCCTTAAAAACCAACATCAATACCGCACTGAAGGCGCCAAGCCCACCGATCAGCCCAAGTGGATTTTTCCCAAAAAGGTTTGCAAGGATTATTATTGATCCGATAAAAACTACCAGTATCTTCATTATCTGTACATATCCTTTGATTGGCTTTGATTTAGCGACAGAAAAATCCTGGTAGATTACCGCAATGGAATTTAAAAAAGCATTGATTGCCAGTATGACAAATACAACCATTGCAATCGAAAGAATAATATGTAGAGAACTTATAGTTTTCGGATAATTTTCAAAAACGAGGGGTATTATAATGTAGATGAAATAGGCCGGGATAAGATTGGCAAGATATCCGAAAAATTTCTTTTCCAATAAAACATCATCCCATTTGGTCTCAGATTTTCTGGTAGCCCTTATGATTAGTGATAGAAATACTTTGCGTGCAATAAAATACGTGAAACCACTAAGTATAATGAAAATTACAAATAATAAAATTGTAGCTACCGAATCTGTAAGCTGTTCAGCAATTCCTTGCTGCTTCAACCACAATGCAATTTCATTTACTAAACTTTTAATCATTTTGAAAATTTATAAGTCCTGAGGAGGCAAAATTAAAAAATATCAAAACTCAGCAGCAATATTTTGATGTAGCTGCAATTGAATTTACTTTCATTCTTTATCTAAAAAGGGCTATATAAGTTCAAGTTTCTTAAGGGCGTCGAAATATTTCGCTTTAATAAGGTTTAATTTTTCTGCTGTTGCCTTTTGGTCGTATATCCGTACAATATCAAGGATGCTGTTTTTCCTTACAATTGTACCGATCGCTGCATCAAATTTATTGTCCTCCATGTTTCTTTTCATCTCAAGAGTTATTTTTTCAAAAGTGTCCCATTCAAGTTTCACAGGAATCTCGATATAGTTTATTTCAGGTTCCTCAATATTTTTATATATTCCCTGACTTACATTTTCAATAATAAAGTATCTGTTAATTTTTATTAATCCCTGATATGGCTTGATAGAGCGATATTTGAGAAACCGGATACCCGCATGCTGAAACATTTTAACCAGTCGTGGTATATCATGATAATTCTCAAGAAATTTCACCCTGATGCAAGACCTCCGCTCGTTAAAGACAGTAATGTATCCCGATGCAGCATCAAATTTTTTATGGAATACTTTTTTTACCTCATGGCTGGTTCTCATTAATTTCTCTTCATTTAACCTGCTGGCTGCAACAATAAATATAGAAATAGGTCTAAGTTCCTCCTTCTCAGGAATTACTGTATGATAATAGCCCGGGAAAGGAAATTTACTCTCAATTACAAGTGCAGTACCACAAAAAGGTTCTTCAATTGTTGCAAAAAGTTCTTTTTTTGAGATTGTGCCGTAGGTTTCTATTTTATTCAGTTCTTTCATTTTTTGAAATGGATTTATATTTCAGGATTAATATTTATAGGAGTGCAAATATATGTAATAAAAACGATATAATCTTCTTTTTGGGGTCATTTGGCTACATTTTATTTTGATGTGCTGGAAAATAATTATTTCTTTTATTGGCGGATCAAAATGAACCATTGAACTTTGCCCGTAGGGCATTAATATCCATAGAAAATAATAATATGTGCAAGG
>Ga0172368_10007103_pt1 | contig 11831 bp, 13 predicted proteins | sample Lak11m_FD_114540 | JGI IMG/M metagenome (GOLD analysis project Ga0172368, IMG submission 114540) | Freshwater microbial communities from Kabuno Bay, South-Kivu, Congo - kab_022012_11m | ecosystem: Environmental > Aquatic > Freshwater > Lake | place: Democratic Republic of the Congo: South-Kivu...
AGACGAAACAAAGTGGAGCGGATAGCCCCGCCCGAGAACTTATAATTCAACAATCTATTATACTAACGAATGCAATTCTACAAAGGTAGTTTAAGATTGCCGAAAGACAGTTATGGCCTTCTGATGATGGCAGCGTTTTTTATCGGTTGTTTATTTTTTCTTGCTTACTGTTCTCCTCAGAACCGCCTTCCCGGCCACATCTATTACAGGCTGAACACAAACCCCACAACCCTCGACCCTGCGCTTATCGTAGATGTCACAGGCGGCTCAATCTCGGCCAAGATTTTTAACGGGCTTGTGAGAATGGACAGAGATTTAAATATCATCCATGACATAGCATCCGAATGGAACATATCTGCGGATGGGCTCGTCTATACGTTTAAACTTAAAAAAGGCGTCAGGTTCTCTAATAACACAGAGGTAAAAGCTAAAGATTTTAAATATTCATTCGAGAGGGTTTTAAATCCAAAGGGCATGTCTCCAAACACGTGGGTTTTCGATAAGATTAAAGGCGCAAGAGAATTTATAAATGGAAAAGCAAAAGACGTTTCGGGAATAAAGGCTCTTAGCGATTATGTCCTTGAAATAACGCTCGATAGGCCCTTCTCTCCATTCCTAAACCTCCTCACCATGACTGCTGCGTATGTCGTCCCTGAAAACGAAGCAAAAAAATGGGGGGTTGATTTCTCATCCCACCCTGTTGGCACAGGCCCTTTTATTCTCAGAAACTGGCTTCCAAACAGAGAACTTCAGCTCGATGCAAGAAAGGAATATTTTGATGACATACCGAAGGTCCAGGGGATTATTTATAAGATCATCCCTGAAGACCTGACAACAATAACAGAATTTGAACTCGGAAATCTTGATGTCATAGGAGTCCCTGCATCAGCGTTCTCACATTTTAAGAAAGATAAAAAATGGGTTAATCTCATGTCTTCCATAAATTCTATAAATACATATTATCTCGGCCTTAACTGTTCAAAAAAACCATTTGACAACCCAATATTAAGAAAGGCATTGAACTATGCAATTGACAAAAAAAAGATATTAAAAACCGTTTATGAACAAAGAGGAAGGCTCGCGTCAGGCCCTGTGCCTGACACATTAAGAAAATGGAAAACTCCGGAACTTTATGAATATAATCCGGCAAAGGCAAGGGAATTGATTAAAGCAGCAGGTTATCCCAATGGCCTTGAGGTTAATTTCTACATCACGGCAGATAATGAAGTAGTTGATATCGCAGAGGTAATACAATCATACCTGAAAAAAGCCGGTGTTAAGGCAAACATCAAGCAGCTTGAATGGAGCGCATATAAACAGGCAATAAACAAAGGCGAGACTGATATGTTCTGGCTCGGATGGTTCGCGGATTATCCTGACCCTGAAAACTTTTTATTTCCATTATTCCACTCGGCTAATTTCGGCCCCGCCGGAAACAGGGCCATGTATAAAAATCCTTCTCTTGATGCCTTGATTGAAAAAGGACAACACGCCAACAGCTTAAAAGAACGGGATATGTATTATGAAAAGGCCGAGAATATGATTGTTGACGAAGCGCCTTGGGTATTCTTCTGGCACAGGACGGATTACACATTGAGACAGCCATGGGTAAAAAATTATCAAGCGTATCTTATTTACAGTATTGATAAGGGAACGGAGATAGAAATAGAGCCAAAACAGTAATTATTCATAATTTCTTCACAATATATTCATATTTCTTTTATACTATATTCGCATGAAATTTATGAGATTGCTTTTTTTATTTTTGGCAGTTTCCCTTATCATCCAGAATACATGCCCTTACGGAATGGCCGGGAAGACAGGCTTCGTATCCAAAGAAATGCACCAATGCCCCCTTAAAAAACTGTCACATTCAGAAGCTGATACGGATGATGCAGCCAAAAAGACAGTATTTCAGGCCGGACAGGCATTTGTGTTTATCGGCAATGCCCTCAATGCGATACCCGTCTCCGTATCAGAAGTTTCCATTTCATTTTCAGCGCCTGATTTATATAAAAATTTCATTGCGGAACCACCTATAAAACCCCCGTCCGTATAGCCGCAAAATCTCAAGCTTGCACATAGTTAACTGATTCCTGCTCTTATCCGAGGGCGTTGGCAATTAATATTTGCGCGGCATAAGTTCGCAAATTTTAATACTTATAAAAGAAGGAGCTACTATGCTTATATTGGAGAATATTAGAAAATCATACAAAGGCCAGGAAGTCTTAAGGGAAGCGTCTATGTCAATAGGCGAAAAAGAGATGGTAAGCATTATGGGTAAATCGGGCACCGGCAAGAGCACATTGCTTAATATCATGGCCGGTCTTATAAAGCCTGATGCCGGCAAGGCGATGTTTAACGGCAACGATTTAACTACCATAGGCGAGGAATCTCTCGCAGCCTTCAGGATGAAACATATCGGCATTGTGTTTCAGGACTTTAAACTCATACCGTCGTTGTCTGTATCCGACAATATCCTGCTCGGCATCTATCCGAGAAAGGATATTAATGATAGCGACAAGAAGAGCCGTATAAACGAACTTACGGTAAGAGTTGGTTTGAAAAACAAGATGAACGAAAAGGTGGATAATCTGAGCGGCGGAGAAAAACAGAGGGTGGCGATTGCCCGCAGCCTTGTGAACAGGCCTGTTATCGTGCTTGCGGATGAGCCTACGGGGAATCTCGATTCCGCCACATCTGATTCCATTATGGCGCTCTTTAGGGAGCTGCATCAGACGATGCTCACCTCGTTTATAATCGTTACGCATGACAAAGACATAGCTCAAAAAACGGACAAAACATATGTATTACAAAAAGGAGAAATAAGATCATGAAAATAAAATCGATAATATTTTTGTTTTTGGCAGTTGCAACTTTCTCGTTTGCGTCAATGGGCAGCGCCTATTCTGCGGTAGTAGAGATATTTTATCTCCCGCATCCGCCTGCCGAGGCAGTAGTGAGAGATGTGGATGCTGTCATTAAGGGATTTAAGGGTGTAGAAGTGAAAAAATACAGCTTCGAAGACCCCGGCAGCCGCAAACACATAGCAAAATACAATATAAAAGAGCATTCCCCTGTGATGATTTTCGTGAACGGCAAAAATCAGTTTTCATTGGGGAAGAGGCAGGTCGCTCTGAGAAACTTTCCAAAAGGGAATGCCTTTGTCCCTATGTTTGAAGGCAACTGGAGTTACGAAGACCTGAAGCAAATCCTGAAATCCGCTGCGGGAGGCAAGTGATGGAACTCCTGAGAATGGTGTTGTACAATCAGATGTTTTATCTGAAAAAGATCATTTTGGTTGTTATGCTTTGCGGACTCATGCTTTTTCTGCCTGCAGCGTCCGTGATGCTGATAAACCACGCCAAGGGGCTGGCTGAAAAGCCCCTTGAGACGCTTGAGACCGAATTGATACTTCAGTATGACAAAGTGGACAGGGACTCGAAAGATGTCAGGACTCAGGGAATAATCCTTCCATTTAACCTGAACCCGATGCCTTTGAATACGGTTTCGGAAAAACTCATGGGCATAAATGAATTGAAAGGCTTTTCTACTGCCCTTGTGCTCTGGGATTTCGACCTTCAAAATACAAAGACCCTGATCGCGGTGAGGAAGGAAGAGCCGCTGACAGGAATGAGAAGGATAGAATCCCTGCTAATGAAGGGCGGCGGTTTTTTCTCTGATAATAACGCGCGAGAGGTGATCCTTGAACGCCATTTCGCAAAGCTATTCGGATACGATAAGGGGAAGGGCTTCGAGCTAAAAGGAGAAAAGTTCAAAATCATCGGACTGGTAGACTTTAAGGAGCAGAGCAACCTTAGCAGCGCCTCGATATTTTTGCCTTACGGAACTGCTTTAAGGCTTGCAGAACTGAAAGAACCGGTTGTCAATCAGGCGTTTCTCTCGCTTAAATCCTCAAAGGATACGGCGGCCGCGGCACGAGAAATAGAAGACATTTTTCCGGGCGCCTCATTGATAACAAAGGACAGCCTCTATAAGAACCTTACGGGCATAAACAAACTCCTTTATCAATCGGGTAAATATTTCATTCTAATAATCTTTCCGCTTTCAATAATCCTGACCCTCTGGATATTGAAAATGCACAGGCTCGATTTCAAGAATCAGGCGGACGTATTAAAGACGATTGGCTGGCAAAAGAGGGATATTCTTTTATGGGGCCTGTATGATACGGCGGTCATAATGTCGGGAGCCGTTATAATTGCCGCTGTCCTTGCCTTTATCCTGAAGTGGCAGATATTGCCGAATCTTGCAAGCTCGCCGCTTCTTAATACGGGGGTGGCATTATGATGAAGGCGTATTCTTATTCCTTTGTGAAAAATAACAAGACCAAGCTTTTTCTGCTCGCGCTGAGCATAGCCGTTTATTTTGCCCTTGTGGTTTCTGCGATCACCCTGCATAAGAGCATTCCCCAAATAGCAACAATGCCTTTTAAGGGAATAGGCGTGCAGACCGTTGTCCAGAAAAACGGCAAGATACCGGAGAGGATGATGGGGACGATATTCCCGCATTCTAATGCGCCGATAAGCAGCGAGGAGGCAGATAAACTCAAGAGCCTTGAATTTGTGCAGGGTTATGATGAGGGGCTTTTCTTGTGGCATTTCGACAACGCATATTTCAAATCAGCGATAGGCATAGAACCTGAGTCCGGGATATTCGCGGAGATACTGAAAAAGAATATTCTGCACGGAGAATTCGACCTTGCCAATAAAAACGTCCTTATTACGGACGACTTTAGCCGCAAGCGCGGAATCTCGCTATCAGACGAGATTCCAATATCGGGTGTCAGGCATAAAGTGACAGGCATTCTCAAATCCAGCCTTACCGGAAACATCATACCTGCGGATATTTATATGAATATGCGAAATGCCGTAGAGATAGCAAAAAATTCCGAGGAGATGAAGAAGATATATCGATTTCCGGATGGGAATTTTTCGAATGTGGTAATCCTGAGGATTGACCCTTTATGGAAAGGCGACAAGGAAAAAGCGATAAAGGCAATCGGTAAGGACTTGATAGTATTCAGCGAAAGAAGTTTCACCGGAAAGGTGGCAGAACAGTTGTCTTTAATCTCCGGAACGGGCAGAACCATTTTTGCTGTAATTGGAATCGCGCTTATAGCAGCATTCTGCCTGATGGTAATATCGGGCGTGAAGTCAAGGGAAAAGGAAATCGCGCTTTTGAGGATGCTCGGCTGGAGGATAAAGGACATCAAGAGGCATTTCATAGCCGAGAGCTTTATACTGCTGTCGGTCTCCGTCGCATCAGGCAATATGCTGGCCATTGCCGCATTGAAGATACTGAGTCTGCAGACCGTTTCGATGGAACTGCCGTGGGATATATCGGCGAAGCCGCATTTCCTGCCTGAGGAAAATAGCATAGAGCGCATTGTGCAGGCTGCAATTCCTGTGCATTACGACTGGCTTACATTCGCGTCTATGAGCATTGCATTTCTCCTGCTGTTCCTCGCTATTAACTATATGCTTTTTTACAGGCTTAAAAACATAAAGCCATTTGAATACGGGAGGTAGTTATGAGATTAATAGAGTGCGCTTTTAAAAAGTGCTATAGTTATTTTAGAAATATAATCTCAGGCTCAAGGAGGCATTTATGTCATTAATAACCGCCAAGAATATTCAAAAAGATTACAAAACAGGAGAAGTAATTGTTAAGGCACTGAAGGGCTTGAGCTTTGAGATAAAGCCTGCTTCCTTTGTTTCTTTTGTAGGCCCTTCCGGAAGCGGAAAGACAACCCTGCTTAATCTCATCGGATGCCTCGACAAGCCCACGGGAGGCAAGCTTACCGTTGCAGATACGGATGTCCTGCATCTCGACAGAAGACAGGGGGCGTTATTCAGAGGCCGTAATATAGGCTTCATTTTTCAGGATTTCAATCTTATACCGGTGCTTACCGTTTATGAGAATATCGAATATCCCCTGCTCATGGTGCAGAGCGTTCCTGCCGCAGAGAGAAAGAAAAGGGTAAGCACGGTTCTTTCATCGGTCGGAATGACAGACCAGAAGGATAAGTATCCCGACCAGATATCCGGAGGGCAGAAGCAGAGAGTTGCAGTTGCGAGGGCATTGGTCACAAACCCGAAACTCGTTCTCGCGGACGAGCCCACAGCAAACTTAGACCATAAGACAGCCTACATGGTAATCGAACTTATGAAAAAGATGAGGAATGAGTTCAAGACAACCTTTATATTTTCTACTCACGACCAGAAGATAGTGGGCGAGGCGGAGATAATCTATACGCTCGAGGATGGAGAACTGACAGGCAGGCAGATAAAGGGAGGTGAGAAACATGCATAATCTTTTCAAGATAGCGACAAGAAATCTCTTGAGATATAAAAGAAGAACGCTGCTTACGGCATCGTTAATAACGGTGGGCGTGGTCTTCGTCCTTGTGTTCATTTCCGTCTCAGGTTCTTTCAAGAATATGATGATCGGGCAGATAACCGATTCGATTATCGGGCACATTCAAGTTCACAAAAAAGGTTATGTGGCTTCCATCGATAATCTGCCTCTGAATTTGAACCTTAATGCCGGAGCTATAGAAAAACTCGAAAACATTCTGAACAAACAATCCGAAATAGAGGCTTATTCGCCTCGGATAAAGTTCGGAGGCATGTTCAGCACCTTTGTGGAAACTACAAACATAAGATTGAACGGCGTTTATCCCGACAGGGAATTAGAGACGGTCCCCCTGCTCGCGACACGGGTGATAGAAGGCAAAAAAACGATTGAGAGGGGAGAGATATGGATACCAGAACTCCTCGCAAAGGGAATGAAGGTAAAAGTCGGCAATACGATAGTCATAGTCGCAACAAACAAAGACGGCTCAGTCAACGGAAAACAGTTTATTGTCTCGGGTATTCTTGAAAGCGCTACGGGTCCAGGAGGCAGGGACGGTTATGTTCATATCGAAGACGCGAAAGAGGTTCTCAGGATGGAGGGCGATGAGGTCAGCGAGTTCGCCATAAGGCTAAAGGACTTCGGGAAACTCCACAAATTCAACGAAAAACTGGACGGCCTGCTTTCGAAGGAACTTAATAAGCAGAACAAGCCTGTTTTTGAACTGCATACATGGGAAAAGCTCTCGCCTTTTTATAACATCGCAAAGATGATAGATTTGATGACCTTTTTCATAAAGCTCATGCTCATAGCTATTGTCCTCATCAGCATCATGAATGTGATGATAATGGCGGTGTATGAAAGGATACGGGAGATAGGCACAATCGCGGCCATAGGCACTTTGCCCGGCAAGATACTGAGTATGTTCGTGATAGAAGGCTTCTGTCTCGGCATTGCGGGGGCGGTTATCGGCAATATCGCGGGGCTTGTCATTATCTTTATCCTAAACCTCTCAAAGATAACCTTCAATTTCGGACAGCAGAAAGGAATAATCCTTCAGGCAAATGTAAATCCATTCGACATTGCGGTCATATCGGCAACCGTAATAATCGTCTCGGTAATCGCCAGCCTCCAGCCGGCGCTCAAGGCGTCGAGGATGGAGCCTATAAAAGCCCTGAAACATGTATAGGAGGATGAAATGCTGAAAATACTCGTTATTATTTTTTCACTAATCGTGGCAATTCCGGTTTATGCCATAGACGGAACATCGCTTCTCAAACAGATTGACAGGAACTTAAATCCCGAATCGTACGAGTCTTACAGAAAACTCATAAACATAGAGCCCGACGGCAGGAAAAAGGAATACACCCTATTCACCGTCAAGAAGGGAATGGATAAGGTCGTTTCTTTATTCCTCGCTCCCGCGAGCGAAAAGGGCAGGAGTACCCTCAGGCTTGGAGACAATATGTGGCTTTATATCCCTAATGTTGGAAAACCTGTCAGGATAACGAGCCTTCAGTCGGTTGTTGGAGGCGTATTCAATAACTCCGACATACTTCAGCTCGATTATGCGGCTGAATATAATGTCGAAAGGGTTGAAGAAAAAGGAAATGAATATCTCCTTTATCTGAAAGCGAAGACAAAGGCTGTGGCATACGACAGGCTCAAGCTGTGGGCTGACAAAGGCAAAAAGCTTCCGGCAAAAATCGAATGCCTCACCGAGGCGAATATGCTTATCAAGACCCTCTATTTCAAGGATGTTAAGGACTTCGGCGGCGGAATAGTTCGGCCTTCGGTCATAGAGACGGACAGCCCGCTTTACAAAGATTATAAATCTGTGATGATATACGCAAAGATAAAAGCGAGGGACTTCAAGGACGAAGTCTTCACGCTGACATTTATGCCGAATCTGGAGTCGTTGAGATAGTGCGATGTATGCTGTTATAACAGAGAATCTTAAAAAAAATTATAACTCTTTTGCCGCGCTTGACGGAGTAAGTTTTTCCATAAAAAAAGGAGAGGTGTTCGGTCTTCTCGGCCCTAACGGGGCCGGAAAGACGACCACTATCAGGATACTTTCCGGCATGTTAAAGCCCACATCAGGCAGCGCGCTGATAATGGGCAATGATGCGGAAAGAAAACCGGTTGAGGTCAAAAAATCCATCGGGGTCGTCCCTGAAACATCCAACCTCTATCCCGAACTCACATCTTTTGAAAATCTCCTTTTTGCGGGAAGGCTTTACGGCATGAAGTCTGAAAAGGCGGGAACAAGAACCGATGAGCTTCTTGAATCGTTCGGGCTCAAGGAAAAACGGGACGTGCTTTTCGCAAAACTATCGAGCGGCATGAAGCGCAGGCTGACTATGGCCGCGTCTCTGATACACGAGCCTCCCGTATTATTCCTTGACGAGCCGACAACCGGCCTCGATGTCATGAGCGCGAGGGCGCTTCGGGAGATCATTCAATCCCTCAAACAAAAGGGAATAACCATTCTTCTGACTACCCACTATATAGAAGAAGCGGACAGACTTTGCGATAGAATTGCCATAATCGTAAAGGGCAGGATAGTCGCCATAGATACGCCCGAGACATTGAAAAAATCGGTTTCTGCATCATCCCTTGAAGACGCCTTTGTAGAGATTACAGGACTCAAAAGCGAATTGCTGTTTCAGGAAAAGGAGGGCAGCAGATGAAAGACGCCCTGCGCGCCGCATTTTTTATCGCTTTAAAAGATATGAAGACATATTATTTCAAGCCGCCCAACATAAGCTGGGGAATTTTATTCCCTTTTGTATTTGTCCTGGCTTTTTATCTCAGGAATCCGGGCGATTTTTCGCCGTTGATTCCCGGACTGCTGGCGCTCAGCCTTTTATTCGGCACGACATCTATGGAGGCGATAGTCATAACCTTTGAGAGGATGACGGGCGCGATGGAAAGGCTGATGCTCTATCCTGTGTCCACATTGACTATTCTTACGGGGAAGATTGCCGGAGGCGCTGTTTTCGGCATTGCAGTTACAGCGGTTTTACTTTTCGGCCTGTTTTTTATTTTTCCTCTTGATATCGCAAATCCGGCGCTGTTTTTAGCGTCCGTTATTTTATCATCCGCCGCGTTTTCCGCGCTCGGCGCATTCGTCTCGGTGGCTGTAAAGCAGGTCTTCGAGGCGCAGACACTCGCGAACTTCTTTAGGTTTCCGATGATATTTTTAAGCGGTGTTTTCATTCCGGTCTCCGCCCTTCCTCCCTCGCTAAGACCTGCGGCATATGCAATGCCCCTCACTTACAGCGTCGACAGCCTGAAGGTTTCATTCGGATATACTGCGGAGATAATGCACCCGGCGGCAAGTCTGTTCGTGCTGCTGATCTTTACGATTGTATTATTAGCGTTATCTGTAAAGATCATGAAAGGCAGAATGTAATGAAACCTCTTTTGATCGTCATATTATTTCTTGCGCTCTGTTTTCCCCTGCATCTCTATGCCGAAGGATACTCTTTTGACGTTTCAGAGATAGAGAAAAAGCCTTATCACATCGGAGGCTACGCGGAATTTAAACCCATCCTTTTCGGGCTGGATAAAAATTCGTCTCTTTATAAACTTAAATTCTACAACCGTGACGAGGGATCAGCGCTTGAGGAATACGATTCCGCACTGCAATTAGAAGGCAGCCTGCAAAAAGATATTGCAAGCCTCTTTGTAAAAACTAATACTGACTATAAAAAATCCTATCTCGGAGAAGATCAGAAGACAATCATTTATGAAGGCTTTCTCTCGTTAAAGCCTTCGTCGTCGCTGACTATAGACATGGGCAAAAAAACCCTGAAGTGGGGAAAGGGCTATGCATGGAACCCCGTCGCTTTTGTTGATAGGCCAAAAGACCCCGACGACCCGGAGCTTGCCCTTGAGGGCTTTATCGTCGCATCGGCAGATTATATTAAGAGTTTCAACGGACCTCTGAAAACAGTTTCCTTCACACCGGTTTTGATACCAGTCTATAATCATGTCAATAATACCTTTGGCGATATAAACAAGCTCAATCTCGCTGGAAAGCTTTATTTTCTATTTTACGATACGGATATTGATTTAATACTCCTCACAGGCGGCAGCAAGACTACGAGATATGGGATAGATTTCTCAAGAAATATCACCACAAACTTCGAGATACACGGCGAGTTCGCTTTCATAAACGACTATAAAAGAAATTACATAAACGATAATGGAACCAGCTTTGTAAAAGAGTATGACGCAAAAAGCTGTCTTCTGGGCATGCGTTATCTCACGGAAAAAGACACTACCTATATCCTCGAATATTATAAAAACGGCACGGGATTTACCGGAGGAGAGATGAGGGATTATTTTTCGTTTATTAACAAGGGCTATGATTCGTATATTTCTACAGGCAGCGATACGCTTCTCAAAAGGGCCTCGAGTATAACTACGAGCAGTTACGGCAAGGCAAATGCCATAAGGGATTATCTTTATCTGAGAGTAAGCCAGAAAGAACCTTTTGATATTCTTTATTTCACGCCGTCGGTAACATTGATAACGAACCTGAATGACAAAAGTTTTTCTCTGTCTCCCGAATTGCTCTATACAGGGGTTACAAATCTCGAACTGAGACTGAAGACGACATTTATATCCGGAGAACGCCTCAGCGAATACGGAGAAAAACAGAACGACTACAGGGCGGAATTCAGGGCAAGGTATTATTTTTGATTCCCAAAATAAAGACCTATTAATTATAATTTGATGTTGACAATTTAACTGATTAGGTGATAAAAAATCATGGCGATATGAAACTAAGACTGCTGCTCATTTTTCTTATCGGTTTTTCGATTGCCGTCCAGAATACTTGTCCTTTCGGTCTGGCGGGAAAGATTGGTTTTATGCCGAAAGAAGTTCGTCACTGTCATCTAAAAAAGCAGTTGCCTGCAAAAGCGAATGCGGATTGCGCCAAGAAAGCCACACTTCAAACGGGCCAGGCCTTTGTATTCATTGTCGGCAATGCAGATACTACAGCACCACTATTTTCTCAAGAAATAGCTTCCTTTTTCCCAGAGATGAATTTTTATGAAGATATCTACTGGGAACCGCCGGTCAAACCTCCTTCAATAGTCTAATCCGCAAAAAAGGAACATTAACATTGTTGCGTAACCACGGATGCGCATGGCCATCCGAGTAACGCTTTTTAACATTACTATTGGAGGTAATAATGCTGAAAGATTCTTTTAAAAAAATAGTGTTTATATCATTTGCTCTCATATTGGTGTGCGGCGTGATTGCCGGCTGCACCGGCAGCAAAAGCGCCAAAACAGCCGCTGAGGAGCCGGCTTTTTACGGTAATGTATTCCTCGACGGCATGTTGCCGGATGAGAATTATTATCACACTCACGGCAGCACGAGCCCGGACGGGAAGAAGATGTTGATTACCATAAATAAGGCAGACAAGCCCTACGGCA